>Ga0302220_10003004_pt1 | contig 11951 bp, 12 predicted proteins | sample II_Palsa_E1_3_FD_194572 | JGI IMG/M metagenome (GOLD analysis project Ga0302220, IMG submission 194572) | Peat permafrost microbial communities from Stordalen Mire near Abisko, Sweden - II_Palsa_E1_3 | ecosystem: Environmental > Terrestrial > Soil > Palsa > Peat permafrost | place: Sweden... | reverse complement strand
CTAGCTAAAAGTCTGGGCGCAGACAAAACCGCGTATCGATGCGGATTTCATCCTGTTCGACGAGGCACAGGACAGCGATGGCGTCATGCTCTCGGTACTTGGCCTCCAGCGCCACGCGCAGATCATTCTACGTCGGCGACCCTTACCAGCAAATCTATGAATGGCGCGGTGCGGTCAATGCAATGGCTCAGATCGACGCGCCCAAGTGTGCGCTAACCGAATCCTTCCGCTTCGGACCTACGTTTGCGGCACTCGCTAGTCGTATTCTGTCGCTGCTTGGCGAGCGCACGCCCATTCGCGGCCAGGATGGCATCGGGTCGATCATGGTGGAGGATCCGAGTGTCTCGCCGCCCGTCGATGCCATTTTGTGTCGCAAGAATGTGACGGCGATCTGGCAATTGGCCGCGGGCATCGAAGCGGGTCACAAGCCGGCAATCCGTACGAGTCCGACCGAGATCGTGGCGTTCGCTGACGGCGCTGATCAGTTGCTGGCCGGCAAGCGTGCTTTCCGGCCGGCGGCATTTTCGCTGTTCGAAACCTGGAAGGATGCTCAATCGTTCGCCCAGAGCGCGGTGGGGCGCGACATACTACCGATCGTGCGAATCGTCGACGAGTGTGGCACCGACTATCTGCGCGTGTTGGCGCGACAAGTTACGCCCGAGGCAGACGCCGACTACGTGATCTCGACCGTGCACCGCGCCAAGGGACTGCAATGGAAACGGGTGAGGTCGCCAACGATTTTCGCTTCAAGACCGTTGACGGGCGCCTGACGTTAGACGAGGACGAGATGCGCCTGCTTTACGTGGCCGTGACGCGCGCGCAGCATGTGCTGGACATCTCCGAACTGCGCGAGGAACTTTTACGGTTGTTCAACTCGCGTCGGTGACCGCACAGGCCAGCTCCCTGCCTGCGTGACTCTCGACACACATTTTGTGCTGCTGGCGGTCGGCGCCACCGCCATACCGCTTGGCCTTTGCTCCGCACCCGACAAACTAGACATCTGCCACCTGCCGCGGACAGTCGGGGTGCTGTATGGCCTTTTAAATTTGACGAAAAGTGCGCGAGTGCCACTTCATGCCCTCCCCGCTTATCGAACGGGCTGCGATGAGGGCCCGCGTCTATCTTGCGGGCTTCGACATTTTTCGCAGCGACGCGTTCAGTGGCCGCCGGGCTATATCGTCGACGACTTTGGCCTCAGCGTAAATCTGATGCCGGCCTGCACCGCACATATCCTCGTTGGTGACGTTGGTACTTGGCATAACGCGATCAAGAACCAGCACGAATTGCACAAAAGCACGCGCTCTCCCTGGAAACTGATGCGCGAAGCGTAGCTTCGCGTAGGATGGGGAAGGCGCCATTTCAGTATATCGATTTTATGCACTCGACCCATTGGCTCATCGACCCCGAAGGATCCTACGCAAGCTGGCAAGCGGAGGAAGCTGCCGGCGCCGATCGCCGACCCTTTGCTGAACAGTCCATCGTGCAGCACCGCGCGATGTTCTCGCGCTTTCATCGGTATTTCTCCTCGCGCGGCCAAACGGCGGCTACCTTCGGTGCGGATCATGTCGATGGTTTCCTTATCCATATCGCGCCCGATTGCGCAGACGGCACGACTACTCAGATCCGCTACCTCAAGCTCATCGATCGTCTTACGCGGCATCTGATCGACGTAGGCGTGCGCCAAGAAAACCCGGCGGCCATGATGCTACTGACACAATCGTGGCCAGAAGACGAGCCCACTCCGGTTTATCTGTCCTTCGAAGACGACGAGCGCCTCAAACGGTCTCTCGTGGTGCTGGATGACCCGCCCTTCAAGATCATTCGCAACAAAGCCGTGGTAGCGCTCTTGGCGGCCAGCGGGATCACTTCCGCAGAAATGAAGCGGCTCAAACGCCCAGACCTGGACGTGGGCGGGACCCGACCCGACGTTGCTGTAGCGAAGAGCGGCGCCCGCCTTGCGCGCAAAGTACCCATCGATGCGTTCGCCCTCGAGGTGCTGACCGCGTACCTGGCCAAACGTAACGAGATGTCGTGCGCGAGCGAGTGGCTGTTCGTATCCACCGCTGCCGGCAAGCCCGTGAAGGACGACACCCTGGGGCAATGTGTTCGCCACGCGCTCGCAGAGATCGATGTCGCGGCCGCCGATATGAGTCCGCGACTGCTGCGCAATACTTACTGCCGGCGGCACCTGCGAGCGGGAAAAACCAACGAACAGGTCAGTTCATTGTTAGGACTGTCGAGCCATCGCACGGCGGTACGCATTCGACAGACCATCGAGCAAATGTACGACCCGCGCGAGACGCTTTCGCTGCCTTGACTTCGCACGGCCGTGAGTAGGATATGCCCGCGCACGTTATAGGTGGATAGCGCGGCCGCCTTGCGCGTGAACGCGACCAGGCAGCGCCGGAAGGGGCTCCAAGTGCAATAACCGAGAGCACCGACGAACTCGTGGCGGTAGCGGTTGAAGCGGCGCCGAAGACAGGCGCGAGCTCGATCGACCTTGGCAAGCTCGATCAATTGGCGCTTTTCTAGTCTCCTGCCGGACATCTTGTCCCGCTCCCTCGCGGCGAGCCTGCGCTTGTTCAAGCCTGCGGCTCCGATTCACTCACCCAAATCGTCCCAAAGCCTGCTGCATGACAAAGCAAAGCCCAAGCGGAATAAGGAATGCGGGCGTCCTCCGCAATCCACTTGCGGATCTGGCGACAGCCGCCTGTCTCCTGGACTGAGATGCCGAGATATTTTCCTGCCTTGCTGCCCGTGAAGCCTGCGCGCTCGATCACCTCGCGAATTTCGGGGCCGGTCGGCTGCGCCCAACCATCATCGGCCGGGCGCAAACACTCCTCTCGAATCGTAGTCGAATGATGCATGTCTTCTTCTCTCAAAAATCGTTGATCAAATTGCCGTGCCGATGAAATGCCTTTAGGCGTCCAGCCCCGCTCAAGCGGGGATACACCGTGGCCATTCGGCCACTGGACGACCCGGTACAGTGGAACACTCACGGCCCAGCTGTCGCGCCCCTACGCTTCGCTTCGGGTCCACGGCTCTCCCCACGCACTGCGTGGGTCCCCGTGCCGCTCGCTCCAGGCGCGACGGTGCGCGCGTTAGCTTGGTGGTCAGCTTGCCCCCGGTCTGCAAGAAAGGGGCTCGCGCCGCACCGCTCTGAAGCAAGCGGATGCCCCAGCCTTCCGGCCGGGGTTTCCTGTTTTAATCAATGGCTCTCATAATCAAACCCGCTTCCGCGTGTTCAATCGCAAATTCCCGGAGCCAATGATATTGGTTGATTGATTTATCGTCACCGAACCGGTTCGCCAGATAACAAAGCGCGAACAGCGACGCCACGATACCCGTAGCGTCGGCGCTCAGTTCGCCAGCGAAACCGTTTCCCGACACGTCGATGTTAAATCGCTTGTCGCCGCTCGGGGCCATGTAAAACCCACCGTTTGACAACGTGTAAAAATCCCAAAAACCTCCTGTGTAGTCTTCCGAAAGTTGCTCAAGCCATCCGTACACAAGCGCCTCGCCCTTCAGCATGAACTTCCCGAACTGTTCGGGAAGGAATCGAAGTCGTAAATTTTCGGGAACGAGTGAAGCTGAAACAACAGAAACTTCGTGGTTTAAAGACATTGATAAAATTCCTAAAATGGGCCTTAGCAATATGCTCGGCCACATCAATATATTAGGGGTTAAGGGCCTATCTGTAAAGAGCCATTAACCGCTAATATTGTAACTCATCGTTTACACTTTAGTGGCTCCTATAAATAGGCCTAAAGGGCCTATAATATATTCAATGGTCGAGCATGACGCTAGGGCCAAAACTGGAGTGGTAATAATGGAAGATCGTTCTTTTCAAGGTGTCGTAGCTGCCGATGCAGACGCGCCCGATTCGCAAGCTGCTTTACTTGAAACCAGTCTTGGCAGCGATGCCAAGGTGGAATATGTCGCGCTCTCGCGGTTAACCACGTCACCACTGAACGTGCGCCGCAAAGCGCCCACCGGCATTGAAGGGCTGGCCGAAAGCATTTCGGCGAAGGGTTTATTACAGAACTTGGTCGCGCATGGGTTAAAGGGCAAGCGCGGCAAGCATGCGCCGCTGGGGGTGTGTGCCGGTCAGCGTCGTCTCGCCGCGCTTCAATTGCTGGCCGATGCTGGCCGCATCGATGGCGCGTACCTCGTGCCGGTCAAGGTGGTAAGTGAAGCGGAAGCGCTGGCCGCATCGCTCATCGAGAACCATTCACGCGAGCCGATGCATTCCGCCGATCTCGCTATCGCTTTCCTTCTTTTGATCGAAGAAGGTAGGAGTGCAGATTACGTCGCCGCGTTGTTCTCAGTGCCCGTTCTCACCGTCCAGCGTCGGCTGAAAATTGCCAACGTATCGCCCAAGTTACTCGACGTGTACCGCAATGATGGCATGAGCACCGAGCAGGTCACCGCGCTTGCGTTGAGCGACGACCACGCGGTGCAAGAACACCTTTGGTTCGATGCGGCGCAATCGTGGTTACGCGATCCGCATCAATTGAGAGCAGCGATCACAAGCGAGGAATTCGACGTGCGAAACAATCCGCTCGTATCGTTTGTCACGCTCGACGCCTACGAGGCCGCAGGGGGCTTTGTTCGGCGTGATCTGTTCAGTGATAAGCAGAACGCCGGATACATCGGCGACGCGGCACTGCTGCAACAGCTTGCCACCGAGCGGCTGATGGTGCTGGCTCAAGATGTTGCTGCCGAAGGCTGGCAGTTCGTGGAAACGAGAGTCAAGCGCGACTACAGCGAGTTGAGCGCCTATGGCCGCCTGTCGTCGCACTCGCGTGACATGACGAAAAAGGAAAAGACCGAGTTTTCGGCGCTGCAAAAGGCACGCGATAAAGCTGCCGAAGCCCTCAGTGCTTACTACGATGATGAATCGGAAGCGGAGGACGACGACAAGCGCGACGCACTAGAAGAAGCTGCCAACGCCACGAGCGAAGCGTGCGACCAGTACGTCGAACGCCTCGAATCGTGGACACCGGAACAGATGGCGAGCGCCGGGGCGTTCCTCATATTGGACCATGCGGGGCAAGTGGCAATTGAGCGGGGCTTGGTGAAGCCGGAAGATAAGGCCGCTGCGCAGCGTAGCGGCATCGAAGGCGCAGGATCGTTCATCTCCGAGAAAAGGGCAAAGCCGGTGCACAGCGAAAAACTGTGCCGTCGCCTGACCGCACACCGCACCGCCGCCGTTCAAGTCGAGCTTGCCGCCAATCCGAACGTGGCGCTGGCCGTGCTCATGAACCGCATGATTCCGAAGGTGTTTGACGAGCACTTCCACCATGACTATTCAAATAACAGGGACGCCATCGAGGTAAGCGCCACTTGCTCGCATAGCAAATTGTTGCGTGAAGCCGACGACATGGCCGCGAGCACCGCATGGAAGGCGATTGACGCCGAGCGCAGCAAATGGGCCGTAATGCTGCCGAAACAAACGGTGCACCTTCTGCCGTGGCTGTTGGAACAGAGCGATGACGTGAAAGCCAACCTCTTTGCCTTCTGCGTGGCCGCGACGCTGGACGGCGTGAGCGGCACGGACAGTGCCCACCCGATCAACGCGCTGTGCGACGTGCTCGCCGTCGATATGACGAAGTACTGGGCACCGACACGCGAGACGTATTGGAACCACGTGTCGAAAGCGCGAATTGTGGAAGTCGTATCGAATGCGGTGTCGCCCGAAGCCGCCGCCCCGCTCGCTTCGATGAAGAAGAACGAAGCAGCAGCAGCCGCCGAAATTCGCCTCTCGGACAGTGGCTGGATTCCGGAAGTGCTGACCAACCGGGAGACGACCAAGGTGTGCAGCCATGAGATCGAGGACGCCGACGAGGAGGCCGAAAGCGACCAAGCATAACGCTTTGAAAGCCCCCGTTTGGAACGCGCTTTCTGAACGGGGGCACGCAAATAGGCGTGATTTGCTGCTTGCTTAATTATACCCATTTGGATATAATACTGGTTATGGAAAACGTGATCAAACCCTTGCGCTGGGTCGGCTCTTCCCTGAAAGACTTGAAGGCAATGCCCGAAGCCGTGCAGGACACCTTTGGTTTTGCGCTTCATCAGGCGCAGGTAGGCGAGAAGCACGACGACGCGAAACCGCTCAAAGGCTTCGGATCGGCGGCAGTCCTCGAAGTAGTGGAGTCCGCCGAGGGTGGCACGTACCGGGCGGTTTATACAGTCAGGTTTGCAGATGCGGTTTATGTACTGCACTGCTTTCAAAAGAAGTCAACGCATGGAGTCGCGACTCCGAAGCCGGAAATGGATTTGATTCGGGATCGCTTGAAGGTGGCCGAAGCACTCGCGAAAGGAGCGGCAAAATGATCGATCATGAACAAGGTAGCACCAACGTATATGCGGACCTCGGCTTGCCCGATGCTGACGAAATGCTGGTGAAAGCGCAGTTGGCGACGAAGATCAAGCAGATCATCAAGGAGCGCAGCCTGACGCAACAGAGAGCGGCGGAAGTGCTTGGTATGCCTCAACCGAAACTTTCGAATATGTTGCGCGGTCAATTTCGCGGCATCAGCGAGGCGAAAATGCTGGAATGTCTGGCGAAGCTCGGGCGCGACGTTCAAATCGTGGTCGGTCCGGCACGTCATTCCACCGAGGCCGGGAGGGTGGAAGTCGTTTTCGCCGCTTAACCTTATTTAGCAATTTGCACCCTTGAGCGTGCTTAAGATGGTCTTGCGGCACTGCGTTTATCCCCGGGTAGATGCTGCCACAATGTAGTGGTCTCTCGCGTATGTGCTTGAAACGCCAACGGTCCCCAAGGCCTTGGCGTTTTTTTTCGTCCATCGGTTTCGGTCTGTTCCGTCCGCTTTCGAAACTCCCACTCTCTGCAAAACTGCTTTTCGATTTTCCTACCCAAATCCTAGGTTTCGACGATTGGCGATGTTTGGAAGCGATTGGGGAAATATTGAGCGGTCTTCGCTTGCGTTCTCGCTCTGCGTTGTGTGGGTGTCAAGAGCCGATTCTGCGCTGGCGTCAGATCGGCGGTCATCCAGCCATCTGGCAATTCGCTGCTCTCTGCAATAAAACCGCTAGCGTCAGCTTTTTCGTTTCTTGCGTGCTCACTCAGCACGGCAGTTGTCGGATTTTCACGCTGCTCAAGCGATGTAGCCGGTGCGACTTTTGGTGGTACGGGGGAAGCCGACTGACCGCAATGGCGACGTTCGCGTCGAATGCGTTTAAGCGTCAGTGCGAAGACATTTAACGTCATGTCGAGACCAAGAACAGCTAATTCATCGCGGACATGCTGTCGAGAAATTCCGGCAGAGAGTGCCAGTTCAACGTCATCAATGATGCTCCTGAGTTGAGCGGCTTTAGGACGTTTCTCGGAAACGTTAGCGAGCATTTGAAGCCGAGCAGCAACGACAGACTTATCCATTTTTTCTTCGATGGTTGTGAGGTCGGCAGACGATCTTGATTTGATCCCGGCATGATCCCGATGTGATTCTATCGTGATCCTGATTGATCCGGTCGTGATTCTATTGTGATCCGTGACGATCCCGGATTGATCCCGCGTGCTCATATTTTGGCGAGTCGGAGGCACGTTGCATATGTATGACAAACGCTTCGCGTTTCTCCTACATATGGTGCCCAAAGGGGGGAGCCCCTTTGGAAACCCCGGCGGCGAAGCCGCCAGGTCGCCGCTACGCGGCGAGTCAGCAGAGCGGTGGATGGCCACGGTCGCCGTGTCTGACCACGGTCGCGAAATCACCCACTGGGTGTTCGCCGTCTCGCTCTGAACAGCGCGAACCACGCACGTCGTTACAGGCCTGGGCGCATACCGCCCACTTCCTGCAAGCCGCTTTTAGCGTGGCACGCCGATCACGCTGAGCGCGCGCCGTCGCGCCCGGATCGAGCTGCACGGGGATCCACGCTAGTAGCGTGGGGAGAGCGCCGACCCGAAACGCAGCGCAGGGGCGATCCGGCATACCCTGCGCTTTGCGATGGGGCCGTCCAGCCGCCGGAGGCGGCGGTTCAGGCCCTCACTTGGGGCGTGGAATCAATGCTGCAAAGGTACTGATAGAGGCGGTGATTAAGAACCGACACATAAGTCGGGGTGTTCCCGACATTAAGGGTTCCGCGAGCGCGAAACGTGGGGATTTGGCGTACGTACCCGGGCCGCATCGGGATGCAATCGGTACTCGAAACCGGGTTCAGCAAGATAGGGGCGGTTCGGGACGGGGCATTTGGACAAACCGACAGACAGGTACCGTTTTGCGGGCGTAGGCAAGCCTCGCGCGGCGATCAGGGTTACAGGTGAAGCGGGAGGGGTTAAGCGAGTGGCGGGGTCGTGAAGGGCGTATGTCGCGCTGATGGAGCGAGCTCACGATAGGCGTGCTCGTAGCACGCCTCGCGGTCCCAGTCGGGATGTTGCAGCTTGAGCGCACCGATGCGTCGACGCACCCGGTCATCGGGCTGCGGATCCGTGCTGCAAGTGAGGTCGAGGTGGCCAGCGTTGGCGTGACCAGATCTCGGCGTTGCCTTGCGGCCGCGTTCAAGCTGGTGCCGCATGCTTTCTAGGAACAAGGCACCTTGCGCGGCTTCTCGCTCGCGACGGCCGTCTTTCGCGGCGGCGGCCGCCGCGCGATAGCGCCGAAGAATGGCCTTGCTGCGTTCGTGCTTGAGCCACTTCGTCAGGCCGAACGCGCCGAATAACGCCGGTGGCAACTGGCGCAGCGACGCAAGCCCGCGGTACTGGCCAGCTTCGTCCAGCTCGCAACGTGGCTGGCTGCACACAAGTCCGGCCGACTGCAGATCTCGCATCGCCCGCTCCGCTCGGCGCAGACCGATGCCGGCCTGGCGCGCGAGAAAGCGCAGCGTGACGCTCATGAAGTTGCCGTCACCTTGCGGGATACCGACGCGCAGGCTCGGCAGATCAAGGTATTTGATGTGGGCGCGCAGCAACTGCACGCATGCGACACGGCGATCGCGGCGCTGCTGGCGAGGTTTGCCATTGGCCACGTTCAGGCTAGGCAGACAGTCTGCCGGATCTTCCAGATACGCATCGAGCTTATCGATCAGCGCCGTGAGAATGCGCGGAATGCCCCCGACGCCCGTTTTAGGCGGATACGGCAAGCAGTTCGCGTCGATAGGACGCGCTGCAGGACCGGGAGCGTGGATTGAGTTGACCATCCCTAGCGCTTGGGGCTGACGACGGCCGGCGCGGGCATGACTGGCGAAACCGGCGTCACCTTTGGATCGACCCCGACAGGATGCGGCTCGGTACGCGAGCGTGCTGTCACCGCGTTCGCGCGCTCGGTGACGAGCTCGGCGCGGCGCGCCTGCATCAACTGGTTCAGCTTGTCGTCGGCGAACTCGACATACAAACCTGCCTCGGCCGCGACCTTCGCAGCTTCGCGCTGAAATTCCACCGGCCCTTCGAGCTTGAGCACGTTGCCGAATTTGGCTTGTGCCAGGCGCAACCCGGATTCAATTGCCTCGCGATCGGTCTTCAGGACCTTCACCGACGGACCCTGATCACGTACGACGCTGCGCCCGTCATGCCGGTACGTGACATCGCCACTTGCGTGGACTTCGAAGGTCAGGCGTGGCGCACGGTAGACAATCTCGTTGCGCTCGATCTGTCCCGGCGTATTGCCGGCCGGCAGGATCCAGTTCTCCCCTTCTTTCGGCGACTCGGACGGGCTGGGCCGCAAGCGGCGCAGCTCGGCCAGCGCACGGGTGTCGCCACCCTGGACCTTCGCCTGCAGGAAGTCGCCGAACGAAGGACCGACCGCCGGGCCGTGTTTCGCGATCAGGTGGTCGCGTTCGACCTGGCTCTGTGCGCGCAATGACTGTTCGGCGGCCACGCGCGTCATGCGAGCAACCGATACCCCCGCGCGTCGAGCGGACGGCCGCAAGGTCAAGTCGTTGCCCGCCAGGTCGCGAGCGGCCGCGAAGGTTCGTTTGATCTCGTCGCGGCGTGCGCTCTCGCTCGCCTTCTGCGACTTCATGGCCGCTTGCCGGTCTAACCTCAACGCATCACGCTCGGTCGTGAACTCGCGCCACAGCGTTGCGCGCGGTAATTCACGCACCGGTGCAGGCACGGCGCCATCGACCTGACGGCGGTACGAATCGCGCAGGATCTGCGAGGCGCTCGCCCACGGAAGGTGCAGTTCCTTGGTCAGGAAGTCAGAGACGTTCAGGTGACGGGTTCCGGCACGGATCCGCGCACTACCATCCTTGGCCACCGTGACCGGATATTTCTCCGGCCGCACGCCATGCGAATGCGACAGTTCGGCGAGCAGACGCCGCGGGTCGAGCTGCTGACCGATCTCGGCAAATTCGGATTGTCCGCCGCCGGCCGAAGTTGCACGACGCTCGCCACCATCGCGCACACGTTGCGATACCGTGGTGTCAGCGAGGCGACCGGTCGGCTTTGCGCTTACTCGCCTGCCATCTGCTCGGCGATCGCTATCCCGTCGCACGCGATGCGCTGGTACGGCGCGTTCGAGCTCCAACTGGTGAAGTGCATGATCCGGCACCAGCACTGCGCGTCGCGGGGCGAACCGGTCCACAGGGAGCCAGGGCAGACCTGACATACCGTGGGGGGACTGGGCCGAAGTTCCTTGGGAAGTTGGGAGAGCGCCAAACTGCCCGCGCCCTGGAACACCGCTGCGTGCTCCGGACTCGGGGCTACGCTGCGGAAGTCCCCATCCGCCTCGCTCAGGTTCGTTTCGTTCTCGCTCGCCCCGTGGGAAGGGTGCATCGAGGGCGCTTCTTCCTCGGTCGAATTCATATAATCGTCGATCGCGTCGAAGGCGTTGCTCGAAGACGTCGGGGCCGACTCGGCCGGCGGATCCTGGGGCTCCTGGTCCTGCTCGTGTTCCTGATGCTCGGTCATGATGGTCCTTGAGATGTCTTGAATAAAACGCGTCTTCGCGCTCGGCGAGCATCGCTATGCGCTCTACACGCGAACCCGCCTGATAGGCTGGAAAGCTGTTGGTGTTACCGTTGTTGAGATACTTGACTTCGAGGGCGCGCGTCTCGCACCATTGCTCTAAAGCAGCAAGCATGTGCGGCGCTGTTTCACGCGGGCTGCCACTCACTTCATATTTCGGCTCAATGTCGGCCGCGAGCTGCAGCAGCTTCTCGCTGGTGGGCAACTCGACGAAGGCGCGAGAAAACACCGCCTCCTTCAAGTTCACGCCCTTCGCGGCATCAGCGGGCTTCACATTGGCGTATTTGTTGTCGCCGCCGGCGTTACGCAGGCGTGTTTCGCCGAGTTCGGCAACCATCGCCAGAAAATCGTCATAACGCTCAATCTTGCGATCGAGCATGGCATCGAGCAGCGACTCTTTGGTCTGGCGACTTGCCTCCTTAAAGAGATCGCCCTTATATCGACTGATCATCTCGGACGCATCCGTGAGTTCGACCCGGCGATTGTCTTTCGGGCTCGCCAAGCCATATTTGGCGTTCATGTGTTCCTGAAACGCCTCAACGAACTCGATGTTCGATTTGTAGTAACCCAGCGGCTCTAAATGACCACCGGAAATCAAATTCACTTTGGGAATGACCACGTGAATATGCGGCTTTCTTTCCACCAGTTCGCCGGTCGCGTCATCCTGATAGCTCTTCACCTTCGGCAAATGCGCCTCGGCGTAAAAATTCATTTCATCGCTGCGATAGGCGACCGAAACGAAGGCGCGAAATTCCGCCGTGATCGCATCGAGCGTTTCGCGATCAACGTCGTCTTCCTTAAAGCTCATGGTGACGGACAGATAGCGATCCACATCCGGCGCGGTGTCGATCGACCGAATGATCGAGTCGGTCAACTCCAGGTCGCCCGCGAGCACGACACGCTCGTCGAGCTCGTCGCGAGAAAGATCACGCCCTTGTTTGCGGCCACTTTCGAGGTATTGCTTCACGCCGTCGTGCCGGCCGGATGCTCTAAGCAACATGTCGCAGGTGCGCCTTCAGAAGCA
>Ga0302220_10003003_pt1 | contig 11960 bp, 11 predicted proteins | sample II_Palsa_E1_3_FD_194572 | JGI IMG/M metagenome (GOLD analysis project Ga0302220, IMG submission 194572) | Peat permafrost microbial communities from Stordalen Mire near Abisko, Sweden - II_Palsa_E1_3 | ecosystem: Environmental > Terrestrial > Soil > Palsa > Peat permafrost | place: Sweden... | reverse complement strand
AAGACAGTTACAATCACACCACTGATGCCAACCCGCCGCCGCTTCCTCCTATCCTCTGCCGCCGTAGCAGCCGTCGCGCCATCCCTCACGCTCGCTGCCCAATCGCCCACCGAAAAGCTTCCAGCCGCCATCGCTGCCCTCACCAACCGTCGTACCGAAGCCGTCCCCATCACTCTTGCCGAACGCGAGCAGCGCCTCGAACGTGCCCACGCCCTCATGCACCAGCACAGCATCGACGCCATCATCATCACCACCGGCACCTCGCTCAACTACTTCACCGGACTCCGCTGGGGCCAGTCCGAACGCTTCTTCGCCTGGACCCTCCCCGCCAACGGTGCACCCTTCATCGTCTGCCCCGTCTTCGAAGAGGGCCGTGTCCGCGAGCGCATGGAAGCCAAACCCGCAACCCTCCCGTCGGCCTCCACTACTCGCGTCTACACGTGGAACGAAGACGAAAATCCTTACCAGCTTCTCGCCAAAGCTCTCAAAGAATCCGGCGTCGCCACCGGAATAGTCGGCATCGAAGAGCGTACCCAGTTTGTCTTCGCAGACGGCATCGCTCACGCGAGCTCTGCCTTCACTACGACCAGCGCCACGCCCATCACCTTCGGCTGTCGCGGCATCAAGACCCCGGCAGAGCTGGCTCTTATGCAGCTCGCCAACAACATCACCCTCTCCGTCTACAAAGCCTGCTACGAATCCGCACAACCCGGCATGACCAATCGCCAGTTTTCTCAGCTCGTCGACGCAGCCTATACCCGCTGCGGCGTTACCGGAGACGCAAGCTGCCAGGTCGGCGAATACTCCGCGCTCCCCCACGGCTCACTGCAACCGCAAACCATTCGCGAAGGCGAGATCATCCTCATCGACGACGGCTGCACGGTCGAAGGCTATCAGTCCGATATCTCCCGTACCTTCGTCCTCGGCGACCCCACCATCCCCAAGCTCGACAAAGCCCGCAAGGTCTTCGACATCGTCTTGAAGGCACAATCCGCAGCCCTGGCCGCAGGCCATCCCGGCGCGCCCTGCCACACCGTCGACACCGCTGCCCGCGATCTCATCACCGCCGCTGGCTACGGCCCAGACTACAAGCACTTCACCCACCGCGTAGGCCACGGCATCGGCATGGACGGCCACGAATGGCCCTACCTCGTCCGTGGCAACACAACGCCCCTCGCCGCAGGTATGTGTTTCTCCGACGAGCCCGGCATCTACATCCCCGGCGAGTTCGGCGTCCGCCTCGAAGATGACTGGCACGTCACCGAAGACGGCGGCAAGATGTTCACCCCGCAAAGCCCATCGCTCGAACACCCCTTCGCATAAGCCAAAATCCCGCCAAAAAACTATAGTCGAAGCTTTGCTGTGGTTTGTTTTGCGTTGTCATCCTGAGCGAAGTGTCTCGCGGCATTTTGTGAGCCACGCAGTCGAAGGATCCCTGTATTTCGCCTTTGCACTTGCGTTGGCTGTCTTCAATCCCTCTAATCAACGCAATCTCGCTCAACACGATTTCGCCTTACGAATCCAATTTTTAAACAGATTCTGAGATCTTCAACGCCGTGGAAGGGGTCACACCAATCCCTTCCGCACCTCACTCAGAATCTCGTCAGAGAATCTCTCATCCTCCACCGCACGCGCCAGTATCATCGCCCCCACCATCGAAGCCGTCATCCGAATCGCATCTCCCCGCGCCGATCTCCTCGAAGGCCAGGGAAAGTGCATCGCCACGGCCTCAATCACAGCCTTCAGCCGATCCGTAAATGCACCCCGTACCTGCGGCTCATGCCGGATCTCCGAAGCAAGCCCCGCCATCGTGCATCCCATACCAGGCGCATTGCGATGAGCCGCACTCAGATACCTCTTCACATACTCCGCTCTACCCTTTGCGGTTCCTTCCGTCGCATACAACCCGTCCAGCGTGCTCTTGAATCCTTGCAACACGCTCTCGGCCATCAGCTCTTCCTTCGAGTCGAAGTGATTATAAAAGGGGCCATGCGTCAACCCAGTCGCCTTCATAATCTCGCTGACGCTCACACCAGAAAATCCCCTCTCGCGGAATAGCCGCGACGCCTCTTCCAGAATCCGCGTATGTTTCTCTGCCGTCTCTGCTGCCGGATATCTCATCCCAACCTCCCCACTTGACTTAATACATGATACACGTCATGCTTGACTCGGAGTTAAACATGACAATCATCATGTTCAGAATTTTGGAAATAAATACTGTACCAAACCCAGGCAGTCCGCAATCAAAGACAGCGAACAAGACAAGAGGAAAACACCATGAAACTTGAAGGCAAAAAAGCTCTCATCACCGGCGGCAACAGCGGCATCGGTCTCGCCACCGCTCAGCTCTTCATCAAGGAAGGCGCACAAGTCGCCATCACCGGCCGCGACCAGAAGACCCTCGACGAGGCCGCCAAACTCCTAGGCCCGAAGGCCACAGCCTACCGTGCGGACGTCGCTGACTCAGCCGCACGCAAAGATCTCTTCGCCAAAATCAAGAAAGACTTCGGCCACCTCGACATCGTCTTCGCTAATGCCGGAATCGCCGGACAAACAATCACCGGCAGCACTGACGAAGCCACCTTCGAAAACATTATCCGCATCAACCTCACCGGCGCCTTCTTCACAGTCGAGGAGGCTCTTCCCATCCTCAAAAACGGTTCTTCCGTCATCTTCAACGGCTCCGTCATCGGATCGCTCGGCCAGCCAGGATATGCCGCATACGCCGCAAGCAAAGCCGGCCTCCGCGGTCTCTCCCGCTCCATGGCAGCCGATCTCGCGCCACGCGGCATCCGCGTTAACGTCGTCGCGCCCGGCCCAATCAACACACCCATCTGGAGCCGCAACACCCGCACCAGCGAAGAGAGTGATGGACTAGCAAAGCGCATCGCCTCCACGATTCCGCTAGGTCGCTTTGGTGAAGCAGAGGAGCTTGCAAAAGCCGTCCTCTTCCTCGCCTCCGACGACTCCTCCTACGTCAACGCAGTCGAATTCTTCGTCGACGGCGGCGCAGTAGGCACTCCCTTCGGCGGACCAGCTTTCCGTGGTTAAAGATAACGGGCGATCGCGAAACCCACTCACGATCGCCCGAACCTTCCTTGTCGTCAGAGAAGATTAGTGCTGTGGCACTACCAGTACCTCCACCCCACTAGCCGCGCCAGCATTCCTATAAACACTCTCCGTAGCCTTCACAAACTGCTCCGGCTTAGCAAACGGTATATCCACAAACGTCTGCGGATTCCGATCCACCAGCGGGAACCACGAGCTCTGCACCTGCACCATAATTCGGTGTCCCGCGCGGAACGTGTGGTTGATATCCGGCATCTCCGCATTCACCTCGACCATCTTGCCTGGTGTCAGCGCGGTCGGCTTCTCCCAACTATCGCGAAACTTCGCCCGGATCGGCTCGCCCCGCACCAACTGCTCATACCCGCCCATCAACACCGGCGCAGCCCCAAGCACTCGCTTACCAATAGCATCATTCGGCGGATCGGGAAAATCGTTCGGATAAACATCAATCAGTTTCACCACAAAATCCGCATCCGTCCCGGTCGAAGCAATCTTCAACTTCGGCTTCACCGGCCCAGCAATCGTCACATCTTCACTCAGCGGCTCCGTCTCATACGTCAAAACATCCGGCCGCCGCGAAGCGAACCGCTGATCATCATCCATATAACGTTGCGGCACGGTATCCGTCGTGTAATTTACAAACGGCACAGGATGCGCCGGATCGCTCACATAGTCATCCACACCAGACTTCTCAGTCGGAGCATCAAAACTCAGTTTTCCGTCCGCATGAAAATAAAGCGTCTTCGCAGCAGCAGATTTCGGCGGCCAAGCGTCATACTTCTTCCATACATTGCTTCCCGTCTCAAAGACATAAGCCTTCGGCAAAACTCCGCCATCATGCCCCTTCAGATAGTGCTCAAAAAACGGAAACTGAATCTGCGACCGGAAGAACACACCCGTCTTCGACCCAAAGTTCACATCCCCCAATTTGTCCCCGTCCCAGATCGACCAGCCACCATGCGTCCACGGTCCAACCACAAGCGTGTTCACCGCACCCGGATTGAACTCATCAATCGCATGAAACGTCTTGAACGGTCCCGAAAGATCTTCCGCGTCAAACCATCCACCAACGGTCATCACCGCAGCATGAACATTCTTCATATGCAGCGACAGATCACGCTTCTTCCAGTACTCGTCGTAGGTTGTATGCACCAGCTGGTCATGAAATAAAAAGTTCGACCCCGCAAACGCCTTATCCAAATTATCTGTCGGCCCGGCCTTCAAATAAAATTTGTAACTATCAGGGGTCCCAAAGTCGAACGGCTCATGCTTCTCCGGCAGCGTGGGGTTCTTCTGTGGCTTGAAAAACACATAAAATCCATAGTTTGCCGACAACATAAACGCACCGCCATGGTACCCATCGTCGTTGAAGAATAAATTCGTCATCGGAGCCTGCGGACTCGCAGCCTTGATCGCCGGATGCGAATCGATAATGCTCGCCGATGTATAAAACCCCGGATAGCTGATCCCCGTAATCCCCACCTTACCGTTATTGTTCTCCACATGCTTCAGCAGGAACTCCACCGTGTCGTACATATCAGTCGACTCGTCCACATCTTTGTTCGACTTCTTATCCTCGATATGCGGACTCATCTCCTGAAACACGCCCTCGCTCTCATAACGCCCGCGGGCATCCCCACACACAAAGATGTAGCCCGACTCCAGCAACTCCTGGCTCACACCCAGCCGCGTTGGCATCTTGTCCTCACCATAAGGGCCGCAGCTATAAGGCGTCCGCGTCATCAAAAACGGATACGGGCCAGCATCCTTGAAAGCACCAGCCTGTGGCGTATACACCGACACAAATAGCTTCACCCCATCACGCATAGGTATGCGGTATTCAAACTTCGCATAGTGCGTCTTAATGAACTCCTCTTGACTGGCCGCCGGAGCCTGCGCCAGCAATCCACGACCGACTAACGTTAGCAAACACACTACAAGCGCGATCTTGCTCTTCATCAAACCCTCGAAAGAGAAACAGAATAAGGAAAGTCTATCCCGCCCATGACTTCACTGACATACGATATCTCACGAAATCCACGCAAACACCTTCCGGAATCAGCCCACCGACCAGCCACTCAGAGAAGTCACTGCATCCTGATCGCCGCAGTCAGTGCCTGAATTGGCGTGCCCGAAGCAATCGTAGCGGCTGCTTCGCTGTCCGCCGACTTACTCGCAGCCACTGCGGCAGTCCTGCGAAAGATCGTCGTTTCGCCCTCCGACTTAAACCACCGGGCACCACCGAAACCCACAAGAATCGCGGTACTCAACTCCGACAGCCTCAACGTAACCGGTGGCGAAGGTGTCATATTTCCCGTTAGTGCAGAGCTCTGCGTCGCAAGCCACGCGCCAACGGCTGCAACCAACCCGACCAGTACCACCCCCATATACCCCGGACGAAAGACGCCCTGTTCTATCGTCGGCAGGTGAAGTCCCGAATCGCCAATGAAAACATTAACGAAGCCCCCCACGGCCCCGCACACTGCAATCGCCACAAGATCGACTACAAGATCATGCACAGTTTCACCTCGTTTCATTACGCGAAGGAAACCATCATAGACCATCAAACTTCAGCTATCGAGCCACCGGCACACCGTCTAAACTCAATAGCCGCCCCACCGGATACTGCCCCACCCGATTCGCCGCATACCATGGCGTCCGCTCGTAGAAAAACTCCAGTCGCGCATACGGATTCCCAGCAAACACTGGATCGCTCGCCACCTTCTTCTCAAACTCCGCTTTCAACTTCGGATCCTTCGCCATCATCTCCCGCGCCAGCGACTCCAACACATAAGCCTCGCCATATTCCTTCTGCTCGAAGATCGAATCGAAGAACCCCCACTGCAACGCCGAATCAGGTGCCGCCGGCTCCAGCCACTCCACCGCCACCTTCGACAACCGCTGATTCAGCCGCACCACCGCCGAACCCGCAGGAAAACTCTTCTTCTCCTTCACCAGCACACAGCTCCCAAACTTCCCGGGATCATGCATCGCCTCCCCATTGAACGTCGGATGCCGTCCCTCAAACGGTGGCCCCTGCCACGTCATCCCCGCACACTGATACGTCTCAACCTCACCAGCCCACGCCGCAGTCGTCCGTTCAATATTCACCTGATGCGCTGCCAACACATCAATCACCTTCACCCACTGTGCCGAAATAATGTACGCCGCAGGAACCTTCGTCTCTGTCTTCACCTTGAACCCCGTCTGGAACGGCAGCGAAACATTCCACGGCTCATGGGTATACACCACCTCCATCGCCCCTGAAACCGCACTCAACTCTCGGGTGTACTTATACCCGCGAAATAGAAACGGTGTCGTGTCCCCGCCCCATTCCAACGCCAGCGGATACATCACGTTCCCCAGGGGATGCGACCCCAACTCCTCAGCTTCCTTATCCGCAGCCGCATTCAGCGCGATCACCTTATCCGCATCGCGATTCATCAACTCCATCAGCCCCGCAAGAATCTCGTAGTTCCCCGTCACACGAGTCTTGTAGTCCTTCAACATATGCAACTCGACCAGCATCCCCGGTCGGCCTTCCAAAATCACATACCCCGTAGAAAATCGTGGCGGGTCATCATTGAACCCAAGCCCGTCACCCGGATCATTGTCGTTCACAAAATTGATATACGTCGGCGAAGCCAGGTGCCCATGCGAGTCCACATACTTCTCAAGCGTTGGCGTCGCGACCTCATCTACCCACTTCGCTGTGCCCCGTGGCACATTCGGTCCATCATCAATCGTGAACGTCACGTCGTACTGATAGTCCGCACCATCGGTCACATGGTCATCGACAAAAAAATCCGGCAGCCAGCGATGAAACATTAAGTTGAACGCCCGAGCCTCCGGCGTATCCAACTTCAAATAATCGCGATTCAAATTCAGATTCGTCCCATTGCCACGCCAACCCATCTCCGCCGGCCCAGCCTGATTAATCCGGTTATACGGACTCCTCCGCTCGTGTCCATCCGCGTTATAGATCGGAATAAACACAAACACCGCCCGCTCCAGCAAACCAGCCTTCGTCTTCGCGATCACCATATCCCGCAGCAGCGCCAGGCAAGCATCCTTCCCATCCATCTCGCCCGCATGAATCGAGTTCTGTACCAGCACAATCGGCCGTTTCGCCGCGTGAATCACCGATGGATCAAACACACCGTCCCGCGAAACCACAACAACGTCGAGCTCCCTGCCCTCACCCGTCTTTCCGAACGGCTCGATCCGCACCTGCCCCGGCGCCGCCTCCTGCACGCGTTTCAAATAAGCCATCGTCTCCGCATAATCGGGAGTCGTCGCATAACAGCTCTTCTCAGCTGGTGTCATCCAGGCTGTATCTCCACTCGGAGAACACGTCACACTTCCCGCTGCACGTGGTTGCAAACTTACATCCGCCACCGTCTGTCCACTCGCAAATCCACCCAATGCAAAAATCGCTATCAAACCCAATCCGCACCCAGAAATAACTCGCATCTCGACTCCTCGTTCTGTAACTCTCTACGAACACGCTAACATCCTGGCAAATGCACCACGCAATTTGCCCCTCTAGCCACGCCCCTTTATCCTCATCATCATGAATCAGGATCTCTGGACCTCAGTCGACAAATTCCTCACCGGCACGCTCGTTCACCCTGACCGCGCACTCGAAGAAGCGGTCCAGGCAAACACACAAGCCGGGCTTCCCCCCATCGACGTCGCCCCCAACCAGGGCAAGTTTCTTCACCTTCTGGCTCGCATTCACGACGCAAGAAGAATCCTCGAAGTTGGCACCCTCGGCGGATACAGCACCATCTGGCTCGCCCGCGCTCTACCGGCCTCCGGAAGCCTCGTCACGCTCGAACTCGACCCAATCCACGCCAACGTCGCCGCATCAAACATCAAGCGCGCCGGACTCACTTCTCTTGTGGATATCCGAGTCGGCAGCGCTCTTGAATCTCTCGCCGCTCTCCATGCAGACTTACTCGCTCAGAAGATCCCCCCGTTCGACCTTATCTTCCTCGACGCCGACAAACCCAACAACCCCGCCTACCTCGAGTGGGCACTCAAGCTCTCCCGCCCCGGCACCATCATCATCGGAGACAACGTAATCCGCGACGGAGCCATACTCGACAAAGACAGCAACGACCCAAGCACCGCAGGCACCCGCACTTTTCTCGAACACCTCGGCAAACACCCGCGCATCGACGCCACCGCACTCCAGACCGTAGGCAGCAAAGGCTACGACGGCTTCGCCATCGCTCTGGTCAAAGGCTGAGAGCCAACGGCAACAGGCAAGTGCATAAAAAATGCCCCAATTCCATCTTCGGAAACTGGGGCATTCGTCTTGGGCTTATCTCATCGATCAGAGCTAAGTCAGATCATCCGTATCAAATGGAGTCACCTTCCGCCCCAGCGCCGACACGTCGCGCGTATCTCCCACTAAGGTCTTCACAACAACATCGATCTCATCATCGACATCTGCCGTAGCAGCCATCACACCGACCGGCTCCGGAATCCCAAGACTCTCTAGCAACACCGTCGCATGGGCCACAGCAACGTGGTCCTGATTCAACCCCTCAGGCGTCTTCGCCTTGATCCCAACCTCACCCGGCTTCACGCCAAGCAACGTAGCGACACTCTCCCGAAGCTCTCCGGCAATCGGAACAATCTTCGGCTTCGCCATCACCAGCACCGTATCGATGTTCACGATCTTGTACCCAGCCGTCGCTACCTCTTCCAGTGCCGTCTGTAAAAACACACTCGACGCAGCTCCCTTCCATCGCGGATCGCTCGGCGGAAAGAACGTGCCAATATCTCCCGCACTCACCGCGCCCAGCAACGCATCCGTAATCGCATGCAACAACACATCTCCATCCGAGTGCCCAGCCAGCCCCTCCGGATGCTCAATCGCAAGTCCGCCAATCACCAGCGGCACACCCGCCTTGAACGCATGCGAGTCAAACCCGTAACCAATTCTCATACCCATATAAGCTATCTTCCCACGCTTCCGCATATCGCGGAGCGGCCACGATCGCTAAGCTTTCCCCTGCCCCAGGTAAAACTCTGCCAGCTCAATATCTCCCGGCTGCGTAATCTTAAAGTTTCTCGGCGATCCCTGCACCACAGCCACCTCCACCCCGGCCCGCTCCAGCAGACTAGCCTCATCGGTCCCCGAAAATCCGTCCGCCTCCGCCTCAATAAAAGCCGCTCTCAACAATCCGAACCGCGCCCCCTGTGGAGTCTGCGCCTGCACAATCCGCTCTCTCGGAATCGTCGCCGTCACAATCGCCCCATCCGCCGTACGCTCCACCTGCTTGATCGTATCCACCGCTGGCAGCCCCACAATAGCCGCGCCATGCTTCACCACGGCATCAATAGTCCGCTCAATCGTCGCCGGATCAATCATCGGCCTCACCGCATCATGCACCAGCACTACATCGTCCGGATCGCACTCCAGCGCCGCCAGCGCATTCCCCACCGAATGCTGCCGATCGTCGCCACCCTCCACCATATGCACCCGTGGCCCAAGCTTGTACTCAAGCATCTGCGCCTCCACGCGCTCCCGCTCATGCGCTCTCACCGCCAGGCAAACCGCATCCACTCTTGGCACCGCAAGAAACGCCCGCACCGACCGAACCAGCACCGGAACCCCGCCAATCGAAAGAAACTGTTTCGGCGCCGGCGTCGACGCACCCCCCGCGGCCATCCGCGTCCCAATACCTGCTGCTGGAAGAATCACAAATACTCGCATAACCTGCGAAGTATACAAGATGCGCGCCCTTACTCCAGCCGCAGCATCATCTCCGTCGACTGCTCAAATCCATTCCGCTCATAAATCGGCCTGCCGAACTTCGAAGCATGCAGCGACACCACCTTCACGCCTCGCCCTCGCGCCGCCTCTACCGAAGTCTTCAGCAGCCGATAAGCCAGCCCATGCCCACGAAACGCCGGATCAACATAAAAGTTCAGCAGATAAGCCCGCAAAGGCTGCGCATCCATCCAGTGCGGAGGAAACTCCATCATCCACATCCCTGCCCCCGCCACCACGCGGCCCTCATCCTCCACCATCCACCCGACATAACTCCCATCCATCAACCGAGGCCGAACCCAGGTCACAAAGTTCTCCATCATAGCCTGCAGCCCCGCGTCCTCCGCCTGCCCAGCATCCACAAACATCTGCCGCCGCTGCTGCGCAATCAACTCCGCATCCTCTACCGTTGCCAATCTCGTCTCCAGCATCGCATCAGTATAAATTCAGCCTCCGCATCGACCCTCAGCGATTAATAAAGCCCCGGCACCAGCCGCTTCGTCACCCTGCTGTACTCCACGTACTCCTCGCCGAACGCCCCGCGAAGTGCCCGCTCCTCCACATGAATCCGATACAGCAGCGCCGCTCCCGGCGGAATCAGCAAAACCGCCAATCCCATCCAGCTACGCGTATGCAGCCCGACACCGGCAAAGATCAGCATCATCCCCGAGTAGGACGGATGCCGCACAAACCGAAACAGCCCCTCGCGATACACCGTCTGTCCCTCACGAATCGCAACATTCACGCTGAATGATCTGCCCAACGTCAAAATCGCCGTCCACCGAATCGCCAGCCCAGTCGCCATCACCACGAGACTCAGTGTCCTCACCCACGGCGCTCCGCCAAAGATAGCCGGCCCCTTCAGCGCTCCCGGCGTTGTCCCTACCCACACCGCCGCGAAGATCACCACCCATAGCAGCAGCATCGAGCCGCGATCCCGAACCTCCCCGCTGCTACGCTTCGTACGCATCACCAACGCCAGGGTCACCTCGGTGGCAATCCACGCCCAGTACAACCCGGCATACACCATCGCTAAAGTCATCGTCACCTCGGTTAAATCCACCGTCACAGAGAACGCCACGCCTTCTACCTACGCAGGCCGCGCAATGGATGTTCCCAAACTCGTCGAAATCTGACCTATATAACATGGACTCGATGCCTCCCACGCCGCTCCCCTTCGACCGCACGCAAATCCAACCCGGCGACCGACTCTGCGTCGCAATCTCCGGCGGCGCCGACTCTGTCGCTCTCCTCCTGACCCTCCACGCCGCACGCGAGCCCCTCGGCATCGGCCTCTCCGCCGTCCACGTCCACCACGGGCTACGCGGCGAAGAAGCCGACGCCGACCAGCGCTTCGTCGAAGATCTCTGCATCGCCCACGACATCCCCCTCCACCTCCACCAGACCAGCGTCCCCAACCGTGTCGCTCAAACCAACGAGACCATCGAAGAAGCCGCGCGCAACCTCCGCTACGAAATCTTCACCAACCTCCTAACCTCAGGCCACGCCGACACCATCCTCACCGCCCACACCCTCGACGACCAAGCCGAAACCGTCCTCATGAAGATCCTCCGCGGAGCCTGGACCGAGGGCCTCAGCGCCATCCACCCAGTCATCACGCTGGCAAAAGGAAAGATCCTCCGCCCCCTCCTGCAAACCCGCCGCGCCGAAATCGAAGCCTACCTCACCCAGCTCAATCAACCCTGGCGCACCGACTCCACCAACGCCGACACCGCTTACACCCGCAACAAAATCCGCCACGAACTCCTCCCCCAACTTCGCACCTACAATCCAAACCTCGACCAGACCCTCGCCAACATGGCCGAGCTGGCCCGCGAAGAAGAGACCCGCTGGCAGACAGAATTAAATCGTCTCCTCCCCCAGCTCCTCCTCCCCGGCAAACCCGTCCGAGGCGGCGGCCGAGCCGTCAGCACCACTCCCGGCCAATCCGCCGTATCCATCGAACTCGACCGCCTCCGCACCCTGGACCCCGCCCTTCGCCGCCGAGTCCTCCGCGCCGCGGCCCGCCAACTCGGCGCCCGCCTCACCTTCGACGAAACCTCCCGCCTCCTCTCCCTCTGCGGTTTCCGCCCCGACCCCACCG
>Ga0302220_10002993_pt1 | contig 11991 bp, 11 predicted proteins | sample II_Palsa_E1_3_FD_194572 | JGI IMG/M metagenome (GOLD analysis project Ga0302220, IMG submission 194572) | Peat permafrost microbial communities from Stordalen Mire near Abisko, Sweden - II_Palsa_E1_3 | ecosystem: Environmental > Terrestrial > Soil > Palsa > Peat permafrost | place: Sweden... | reverse complement strand
GCTTCACCGCAAGCTACAAAGCACTCATGCCCGCTTACGAAAAAGCCAGCGGCAATACGCTGAGCACGGCATGGGGCCCATCGATGGGCAAGGCGCCCGAGGCCATTCCGAACCGGCTGGCACGCGGCGAACATGCCGACGTCGTGATCATGGTCGGCTACGCACTGGACGACCTGATCAAGAACGGCAAGGTGATCCCCGACAGTCGCGTCGTGCTGGCCGACTCGCGTATCGGTGTGGTCGTGCGTGCCGGCGCCGCCAAGCCCGATATCAGTACGGTCGAAGGACTCAAGAATGCTCTGCTGCATGCCAAGTCGATCGCCTATTCCGATAGCGCCAGCGGCGTGTATGTGCAGAACGAGCTGTTCAAGAAACTCGGCATCGAGGATCAGGTCAAAGGCCGTGCGCACATGATCCAGAAAACGCCGGTCGCGCAATTGGTGGCCAGCGGCGAGTATGAAATCGGCTTGCAGCAGGTCAGCGAATTGCTGCCGGTGCCGGGCGTGACCTTCGTGGGCAAGTTGCCGGAATCCGTGCAGAGTGTCACCAGCTTTTCGGCGGGCGTGCCGGTCAATGCCGAGCATCCTGAGGCCGGCCGCGATCTGATCAAGTTCCTGGCTTCGCCGGCGGCTGCGCCCGAGGAAAAGAAAAGCGGGCTAGATCCGATCAGCGCGAAGTAATTGACGACGCAAGCGACGATGTCGATACACCCTATGGAGAAATTGAGCCGATGAGCGACACCGTCGCAACGCAGCGCAGCCGTCAAATCATGTTGTGGGTCGTGGCAGTCGGCTTTTTCATGCAGACCCTGGACTCGACCATCGTCAACACCGCCCTCCCGCCGATGGCCCGCAGCCTCGGTGAGAGTCCGTTGCGTATGCAATCGGTGATCATTGCGTATTCTCTGACGATGGCCGTGGTCATCCCCGCATCAGGTTGGTTGGCCGATCGATTCGGCACTCGCCGCATCTTCCAGACCGCGATTGTGCTGTTCGTGCTCGGCTCGCTGCTGTGCGCCTACTCGAATACGCTCTCGTTCCTGGTCGGCGCACGCGTGATTCAAGGCGCGGGCGGTGCGATGCTGATGCCCGTGGGTCGCCTCGCGGTGCTGCGCACGTTCCCGCGCGCCGAATATCTGCAGGCGCTCAGCTTTGTCGCGATTCCCGGCATGATAGGTCCGTTGATCGGCCCGACACTGGGCGGGTGGATAACGCAAAGCTTCTCGTGGCACTGGATTTTTCTGATCAATGTGCCAGTGGGTGTGCTCGGTGGCTTGGCCGCGATGCGTTTCATGCCCAATAGCCGGATCGACGACATGGGGCGCTTCGATGTCGGAGGCTACCTGTTGCTCGGTATCGCGATGGTGACCATATCGTTTTCGCTGGACGGTCTGGCCGAACTCGGTTTTCAGCGCGCGACCGTGCTGATGCTGCTGATCGCCAGCTTTGCCTCGCTCAGCGCTTATGTGCTGCGCGCGAATCGCACCGAGCGGCCGTTATTCTCGCTCGAGCTGTTTCGCATTCACACGTTCAGCGTTGGGCTGCTCGGCAACCTGTTTGCCCGCATCGGCACCGGGGCCATGCCGTTCCTGATTCCGCTGAGCCTGCAAGTCACCTTGGGCTATTCGCCGCTGCAAGCCGGCCTGATGATGTTGCCGACCACCGCGGCCGGGATGCTCGCCAAGCGCATCGGTACCCAGATGATCGTGCGCCATGGCTATCGCGCGGTGCTGTTCGTGAACACCTTTCTGGTCGGGCTGGCGATGGCATCGTTTACCTTCATTTCGAATGGGGTACCGGTGTGGATACTCCTCGTGCAATTGGCGCTCTTCGGCGCGGTCAATTCCATCCAGTTCACGGCCATGAACACGATTACGCTCAAGGACCTTGATGTCAGTACGGCGAGCAGCGGCAATAGCCTGTTGTCGATGATCCAGATGCTATCGATGAGTCTCGCGGTGACGTCAGCCGGCGCACTGCTCGCTACGTTTCAGCAGTTGTTCAACGAGCGGAGTTCGAGCACCGCGCTGCCGGCGTTCCATGCGACCTTCATTTGCGTCGGCCTGATCACCTCGGCGTCGGCATGGATTTTTATGCAGTTGGCGCCGGCAACGGCGCCCGTCGAGGAAGAGGAAGCTCAACACATGGGCGAGCTTTGATCAGGCGCTGCGGTATTGCGCGCTGGCGGTATTACACGATCACGTATTCCATATAGATCGCATCCGGGAAGGGATTGTAGCGATAGGCTGCAATCTCGACGAAGCCGAGCTTACGGTACATATCGATCGCCTGGTTCTGGGTTCGCATGCTGTCCAGTCGAACGGCACGATAGCCGAGTTGCCGGGCTTCTTCGAGAAACCGCGCGACCAGCAACGCGCCGGCGCCTTTACCTTGATGGGCCTTGGGTACAAACAGGCGTTTCATTTCCGCGATCCCGGGCTCCAGTTCCCTGAGCCCAATCACGCCGATATAGCTCGCCCCTTCCTTGGCCAGCAGCAGGCAACCGGTCGGCGCGCCGTACATCTGCTCAAGCGTCGCCAGTTCTTCGGAGAAGTTCTGAAACTCGAGATCGATGCCGAGATATTCGGCATAGGCCTCGATCAGGGTTCTGCCAGCCTCGTATTGCACCGCTGTACGAGCCAATTCGATCGTGATTGTCATATGAGGCAAGGGCTTCTTTCAGTTCTTGAGATATTGCGCCAGATACGCAGTCGCGCGCTCTATCGCATCGGCACGCGCTGCCGGATTGGTGCCGGTGATCGGAACCACGCCGGTGCGCCGGTTGGCAAACTCGAAACGCGAGCGGACCGGCAAATTCGGAAAATCGAAATCGTGATACGCGTCCGGGTAGACGTGGATGTCGACCGGCATGCCATTGGCGCGCACTGTCTGGACAAAATCTTCACAGGGCTGCGCGCGCGTCCAGACATCGCTTCCGCCGATCAGTATCAACAATGGGATGGTGGTATGCCAGCTCGACGACTGCTGCGCCCGGTCGTTGCACCATCCGGGGTAGAACGCGATGGCTGCGCGGAAATCGGCGGGTGCTGTCGCAACGTCGGCTCCTGCTCCTGCTCCTGCTCCTGCTCCTGCTCCTGCTCCTGCTCCTGCATCCGCGCCGGAGCCAACGGAAGCAGCGGGCGCGACCGCCGCACCGGAAACATCGACATGCGCCGGGCTGTTAGGCCCGATCGTAAACAACACCGTGCCGCCGCCATGCGACCAGCCCATTAGCGCGACGCGCTGCGCTTGCACGTCGGAGCGGCTCTGCAAAAACCGCAGCGCACCATACGCATCACGTGGCCGCTGCACCTCTGGGGTCACCGCGCCCCCATGTGCGCACTCGCTTTGCTCGCCACGCGTGGTGAAACTATCGACCGCCAACACCACGTAGCCCTGTGCGCTCAAGCGCTCGGCCCAGTCTTGTTCGCGCGACAGGATATGACCGGAGCGCGTCAACAAACCACCGCATCCGTGCATGAACACGACAGCCGGATGACGCTCGGTCGTGCTCGCCGAGTCAGGCTTGAACAAATAGCCATCCAGCATCACCGGCTGACCCGTGGCGTCCCGATCCAGCGACGGAAATTGGATTTTCTCCTGGGCTACTGCAGGGCGAACGCACAAGAGTAAGGCCATCGTTGCCCATACGGCGACGCAGCGCATCAAGGTCATAGCGTGTCAGGGGCGAAAGAGAGAGTCAGGGAGACCGGCGTTTGCCGCACCGGCCGGAAAAACCAGAGTATAGATTGGCCATCGCATCGCGTCACCCTCGCCGCCCCACGCCGCAAGCAACAAGCCGAGCGCGTGGACGCATTGCACGTCCACGCGCAGATCGCTTACACCTGCCAGGCGCCGTCGCGATAGACGATCTCGCCATCGAGCGCGACCGTATGCGTCACGGCAAAAACATCGACATGGTATTTGGCCGTAGCGCGCCGGATGTTGGATTTCGCATAGACGCCATGCTTCGCGCCCAACGACAGATGGATGCCGCACATCCGTTCGAACGAACCGATATCGGTCACCAAGCGCTCTTGGGTGAACGCCCGGTTCATCCCGAAGCCCAGCTCGCGCAGCCATACCTCGCCCTCGTCGGCGCGGATCCTGGCCAGCACTTCGTCGAAGGCCGGCGTGGAATCGATCACGTCGGTCACCTTGCCGCGGTTCACCACCAGCGTAATCGGCTGCTCGGGCCGATTCACCGAAAACGAAATATCCCCGAACACAAAGATACGCACGCGGCCATTTACAGTTTCCAGATCGCGCGCTTCGGTGAACACTTCCCCGATCGGGAATTGACCACCGACGTTCGTCATGCCGGTGTAATCGCCGATGTTCAATTTGGCCGACTCGAACGCACCGGCGAACACCAGTTGCTCGCCGCCACTATCGAGCACGCCGCCGCTGGCCGCATCGATGCGAGTCTTAAGCGCGTTGCCCACGCCCCGGAAATAAGCCGGGTCGTAAGCGAGCGAATCGATGTAGTAAAGCGCCTGCTCGCCTTGCATGCGCGCCAGATGAGGGTGCTCAACGACCTTGAGCGCACGCTTGAACAGTTCCACGCGAATGCGGTACGGACCCAGCCGAAAGTTGGTCGACTGGATCAGCACCACCAGATCGCCGGGCCCGAACGCAGCAAACACATCGAGAATGTGCGCCGGCTCAACGGTATCGAAATCGATGAATTGCGCTTCGGGCAAGCAACGCCGATACGCCTCGGTGAGCGCCAACGCCAATTCGCATTGACCGTCGAACACGACGGCGGCCGCGTGCGTCGACGTATGACCGATCGCAACTGCCAGGATCTCGCGCACATAGCGCTCGGCTATATCGATGTATTGCGCGGGTATCGTCTCATCTTCATCTGCCCAATCGACAGCGACCGCCACCGTCATTGCGTTTTCGCCAGCAAGCCCGGGGTATCGGGCGCGCCCATCTTGAGCGCCGCGTCGTGCGCGGTGATCCCGGCGGCGTCTTTGGCGTCGACTGCTGCGCCGTGAGCCAGCAGATACTTGACGATCTCGACGCGGTTGAACATCGCCGCCATCATCAAGGCGGTGCGCCCGTCGGGCGAGGCGCCCTCCACATCCGCACCGTGTTCGATCAGCGCTTGCACGATGCCCAGGTCGCCCTTGAATGCCGCGCCGGCCAGCGGCGTTTGGCCCCGGTCGTTGCGCACCTGCGGATCGGCTTTGTACGCAAGCAGCACCTTGACCGCATCCAGATGGCCGTAATAGCTTGCCAGCATCAGCAGGCTATCGCCCTTGTGATTGCGCAGATTGGCCGGCAAGCCTTTGGCTAGCAAGCCTTCGAGCGTGACCGCATCGCCCTCGCGCGCCAGCTCGAACACTTCCTCGGCGTACTTGAGGAGGTCGTCGTCCAGCTCGGGCCGCTCTGGCGACGGCGGATTGGAGGATCCGGAGGATCCGGAGGATTCGTTTTGCATGATTTTCCTAGAATGCGGCGGCCGGCGCCAAGTGCGCCCCAGCGGCTATTTTATATTTATAACGTGGCGACCGCTTCAAGCGGCTTATCGAGCACCAATGCCATGGCTTCATGCAAGGTCGAAAAAATCTGCGCTTCGCCGATCACAGGCGTGATCTGATGCCGATCCATATCCGCTCGCAAATACGCGTTGACCCGCGCAAATACCAGCTTGACCTGGCTTGCGGCCAGATCCTCGCACAAGTCGCGCACCACGCGCGCCGCGGAAAAATCGAGGTCGGTCACCGCACCCGCGTCCAGCATGAACCAGCGCACCGGCGTGGGTGCGTGGGCGATGAGCGCATGGACTTCATCGGCAAAAAGGTTTTCGTTGGCAAAGAACAGGTCCGCGCCGAAGCGATACACGATCAGCCCCGGTTGCGTCTCGATGCCCGGGGTAGCCGGCACGGGACGCCAACGGCCTTCGGGGTCCGGCGCCAGCACCATGGTGTGTGGTCGGTAGCTATGGTTGACATGGCGCATCAACGACAAGGCCATCGCCAGCAGAATGCCCTGCTCCACGCCTACCAGCACTACCGCGGCGGTCGTGATGATGGCGAGCGTGAATTCGCCGGGGCTTTCGCGTCGGATCTCGCTCAGGCTCGGTATCTTGATCAATCCGACCGCAATCGTAAAGACCACGGCGGCCAGGATGCAATGCGGCAAGTACTGCAGCGGCCCGGTCAGGAACATCAGTACGATCACCACCACGCCGGCGAATACCAATTGTGCAACCTGGCTGCGCGCGCCGGCCAGATCTGCCATCGCTGTCTGGGTCGGGCTGCCGTTCACGACGAATGCACCGGTTATGGCCGCGGCCATGTTGGCGGCCGCCACACCGAGAATGTCGGCATCGGAATCGACGCGCTCGTGATAGCGCTCGGCGAACACGCGGGACGCCGCCGCGGTTTGCGCGATGATCATGACGAAGCATGAAGCCGCCACCGGCAGCAGGCGCAACGTCTCTTCCCAGCTCACGTGAGGCAGGCCGAAGTGCGGCAGGCCGCCCGGCACTGGGCCTATCGTGGTGATACCGTGCCCGGCGAAGTTATAGGAATAGCTCGCGGCGATGCCGCCGACCACAGCGATCATCGGCACCGGCAGACGCGGCAGGTACCGTTTGCAGATCAGGATGCTGCCTGCCACCAGCACCGAAACGCCGAGCGTGGGCAGATGCACGTGCGAGAGGTTGTGCAAGATGGTGTCGATCTGCAACACCGTGCGTGGCGACTTCACGCTCAAGCCGAGCATATCGCCCAGCATCGCCACGCCGACCTGGATGCCGACTCCGGTCAGGAATCCGACCAACACGGTGCGCGATAGGAAATCGGCCAGAAAGCCCAGCCGGAAAATGCGTGCGGCCAGCAAGAACACCGCGGTCAGCAGCGCCACCATGCCCACGAGCGCCACGTAACGATCGCTGCCGATCGGCGCCATCACCGAAAGCGCGCTCGCGAATATGGTGGCCGTGGCCGAATCGGCGGCCACCACCAGATGACGCGATGAACCGAACACCGCGAACCCCACCAACGGCAGCAGCACGGTGTATAGGCCGGTGACGACTGGCATCCCGGCAATGCGCGTGTAGCCGAGCACCTGGGGCACGTTCATCGACGCGAACGTTACGCCGGCGAAAGCGTCGCGCAGGGCACTGCGCCAGCTCACGGGAAGCACGCCCCTGAAGATGTTCAGGCGCATGGGAAGAGGCTCGGGTTGCCGTGGAGCACACACGGGAAAGATGGGATTCGCATCGCCGAATCGTGCCGCTATCCGCTGTGAAGATCAAGTCCGATCGACATTTAAACGATATAAACAGTATGAACGATATGAACCGTATGAGCAGTAGTTGCGCGGGTTGGAGCATCTTTGGGTCATCCTCGGGCCACCGCCAGCTCTTGACTCGAACGGCCCGCCAACCTATTATTGAGTACTCACTCAATTAAACTAGAATCCATGGCACGCCCCAAAAGTGACGACAAGCGTCAGGCCATCATTGCCGCGGCGATACAAGTGTTTGCCGAAAATGGTCTCTCGGCCACGCCGACGTCGGCTATCTCCAAGGCGGCCGGGGTGGCCGAAGGCACGTTGTTCACCTATTTCAGCACCAAGAATGACTTGATCAATGCGCTGTATCGCTCGTTCAAGGTCGAGCTCGCGGAATTGCTGATGAGCGACTTCCCCCGCGAAAAGGATGTGCGCAGCAAACTTCAGCATCTCTGGGACGCTTATGTGAGTTGGGGTGTGACCCACCCCGAGAAGCTCAAGGTGATGATGTTGTTGCGGGTGTCGGAAGCATTGACCGCAGAATCCAAGGCGATCGGGTACGAGCCGTTTGCGGAAGTCGAGCAAATGGCGCGCGACAGCATCGCACAGCGCGTGCTGCGCGATCAGCCGGTTGAATTTTTTGCCGCAGTGATGGGCAATCTTGCGGAAACCACCATCGCGTTTATGGCCAATGATCCAAACGCTGCCGACACGTACCGGGTAGCCGGTTTCGAAATGCTGTGGCGCGGAGTCGCTCATTAGTAGCTAAGGTTTAACCCGCTGCGGTCTAACCCTCACCCATTGGAATTCTATGAGAGTCATCCTGTTTGGCGCTTCCGGCATGGTCGGTCAAGGCGTGCTGCGCGAATGCCTGCTGGATCCAGCGGTGACGCAGATATTGACGGTGGGCCGGCGCGCCGATGCGCCGTCGGATCCGAAGTTGACGCAAATCGTGCATCGCGATTTTTTCGATTTCACCGACATCGAGCCGCAACTGTCGGGGTATGACGCTTGCTTCTTTTGCCTGGGTGTTTCATCGGGGTTCATGCGAGAGCAGGAGTATGCGCATTTGACCTACGATCTTACGTTGGCTGCGGCGCGCACTTTGTCGCGCGTCAATCCGGGCATGACGTTCGTGTATGTCTCGGGCGCCGGCACCGACAGCTCCGAACAAGGCCGAAGCATGTGGGCGCGTGTGAAGGGACGTACCGAGAACGCCTTGTTGAAGTTGCCGTTCAAAGCCGCTTATATGTTGCGGCCTGGCGCAATTCAGCCGTTGCACGGGGTGCGCTCGAAAACTGCGCTTTATCAGGCGATTTACTCGATAACGCGGCCTCTTCTACCCGCTCTGCGAGCACTGTTTCCCGGGCAAATCACCACGACCGAACATCTGGGCCGCGTGATGATCGCACTGGCACGGAATGGCTACGCCAAACCGATACTCGAAGCGCGTGATATCACGGAGCTCAATCCGTAGCGGGCGGCGCACACGGATTCGCAGATTCGCAGGGCCAGCATAGCGTATCTCCGCGACAGCGCTGCACCCTGTAAAATGGCGGATTATCAGCGCGCCGCCGAACACCACGGCGCGCCCCAGCTTGATTAGCCTAAGCTTGAAGAAAAATTTCGCGGAATTACCTAGATGTTGCGGCTCACTGACGTTCAACTCCCACTCGATCATCCCGAGGGCGACCTGCAAGCGACCATCCTGAAACGGTTGGGCATCGCGCCGCAGGCACTGCTCGGCTACACGGTCTTTCGACGCGGCTTCGACGCGCGCAAAAAGCGCGCAATCCAACTCATCTACACGCTCGACGTCGAAGTTGAAAACGAAGCCGCCGTGCTCGAGCGTCTGCGCGGCGAACCCCACATAGGCCCCACGCCCGACACGAACTATCATTTCGTCACGCACGCGCCGGCGGGCCTGCAAAGCCGTCCAGTGGTGATCGGCACAGGCCCCTGCGGCATCCTGGCCGGCCTGATACTCGCGCAGATGGGCTTTCGCCCCATCATTCTGGAGCGCGGCAAAGCGGTACGTGAACGCACCAAAGATACCTGGGGTTTCTGGCGCAAGCGCGAACTACACCCCGAATCCAACGTGCAGTTCGGCGAAGGCGGTGCCGGCACGTTTTCCGATGGCAAGCTGTGGAGCCAGGTCAGCGACCCCAAGCATTACGGGCGCAAAGTGCTGAGCGAATTCGTCAAGGCCGACGCGCCGCCCGAAATCATGTACGTGAGCAAACCGCACATCGGCACCTTCCGCCTGGTCAAGATGGTCGAGAAAATGCGCGCGTCGATCGAAGCGCTGGGCGGCGAATTCCGCTTTGGCTGCAAAGTGGACGACATCGACATCGCCGAGGGCAAAGTGCGCGGCGTGATGCTGGCGGGCGGAGAATATATTGCCGCGGAGAAAGTGATCCTGGCAGTCGGCCACAGCGCGCGCGACACGTTCGAGATGCTGCATCGGCGCGGCGTCTACATCGAAGCCAAGCCATTTTCGATCGGCTTTCGCATCGAACATCCACAATCGCTGATCGATGTCGCGCGCTTCGGGCCCAGCGCAGGGCATCCCGTGCTGGGCGCCGCCGATTACAAACTCGTGCACCACTGCAAGAACGGCCGCACGGTTTACAGCTTCTGCATGTGTCCAGGCGGCACCGTGGTCGCCGCCACCTCCGAAGTGGGACGCGTGGTCACCAACGGCATGAGCCAATACTCGCGCAACGAGCGCAACGCCAACAGCGCGATCGTGGTCGGCATTACGCCCGACGACTACCCAGGCAATGCGCTGGCCGGCATCGATTTTCAGCGCGAACTCGAATCGCGCGCGTTCGAGCTGGGCGGGCGCGACTACAGCGCCCCAGGTCAGTTGGTCGGCGATTTTCTGGCCGCACGCCCCTCCACCGCGCTCGGTGCGGTGGTGCCGTCGTATAAACCGGGCGTGCATTTATGCGACTTGGCGCCCAGCCTGCCCGCCTACGCCATCGAGGCGATCCGTGAAGCATTGCCCGCGTTCGAGCGGCAGATCAAGGGCTACTCGATGCACGACGCGATGCTCACGGGGGTCGAGACCCGCACGTCGTCGCCGTTGCGCATCAAGCGCAACGATGCGTTTGTCAGCATGAATACCGAGGGCCTTTATCCGGCCGGTGAAGGCGCCGGCTACGCAGGCGGAATTCTGTCCGCGGCAATCGACGGGATTCGGGTCGCCGAGGCGGTGGGCTTGAGTATGAGCCGCGCCACCACTGTTGCGGCGAGCGCTTAGCGTGCCGCGTGCTAATCACAGAGACGATATCCGCTCATCATGACACTCCCCCCTTCCGAATTGGAACACATCACCGCGCGCACGCTCGATCACTATAACCAGAGCGCGGAAGAGTTTCGCCTTGGCACGCGTGACCACGATGTCAGCCAAAACATCGACGCGCTCTTGCGTCATATCGAAGCGCAGCCGCCGCTGACGATACTCGATTTCGGCTGCGGCCCCGGGCGCGATCTGAAGACCTTTACGGCGCTGGGCCACACGGCAATAGGACTGGACGGCGCCGAACGCTTCGCGCAGATGGCCCGCACGGAGACTGGCTGTGAGGTGTGGCACCAGGACTTTCTCAAGCTTGCGTTGCCGCCCGAGCATTTTGACGGCGTGTTTGCCAACGCCGTGCTGTTTCATGTGCCAAGCCAGGAACTGCCGCGCGTGTTGCGCGAATTGCAGGCGACGCTCAAACCCGGGGGCGTGCTCTTCAGTTCCAACCCGCGTGGCGAGAATGTCGAGGGCTGGAACCGCGATCGCTATGGCGCTTATCACGACCTGGAGCACTGGCGCGCCGCAATGACGACGGCCGGCTTTACCGAACTCGAACACTACTACCGTCCAGCCGGTTTGCCACGCGAGCAGCAACCGTGGCTCGCCAGCGTCTGGCGAAAAATCTAGCTGCTCAATTCCAGATGCAGCGCCACGTACTCCTGCGCGAGCTTGTGGCGCGGCTCCAGGTATATCATCGGCCGTGCATGTTGGTGGCTCTCGCGGATTTTCACCGACGACGACAAATATGAGCTCAGCACCGGCAAACCTTCGTCGACCAACTCCTGCACCAGTTGCTGCGGCAAGCTCGCGCGCGGCTGAAACTGGTTGATGACGATGCCCTCGACCTTCAGGTCGGGGTTATGGTCATGCTGGATCTCCTGCACATTTTCAAGCACCGCATACAAGGCCCGGCGCGAGAAATCGTCGCAATCGAAGGGAATCAGGCAGTGCTCGACCGCGATCAGCGCCGAACGGGTAAAGAAATTCAGCGCCGGCGGCGTATCGATATACAGCGCGTCATAGCCTTCCAACCCTTTGAGTGCATCGCGAAGCTTGTAGATTTTATAGCGCGACTCGAGCTTGCCTTGCAGCGTTTCGAGATTCGGATGCGACGGGATAATGTCGAGGTTTTCAAACGGCGTGCGATGCACGAACGAGCCGATTTCCGGCTCCTTGAAACTGAAGCTCAGCGCAGTTTCAAAGAAATCGGCCATGCTCGGCTGCGCGTCCTGCGCCTGCGGGCCCAACAAATACTGGCTTGAATTGCCTTGTGGATCGAGATCGATCACCAGCGTGCGCAGCCCCTGCGAAGCGCTGATCGCTGCGAGATTGCACACTATGGTGGATTTGCCGACCCCGCCCTTTTGATTGAATACCACTCGACGCATTGGTTTCTAGTCCTCGATTACAGCTACGTACATCTATGGACAGCTGCAT
>Ga0302220_10002992_pt1 | contig 11995 bp, 8 predicted proteins | sample II_Palsa_E1_3_FD_194572 | JGI IMG/M metagenome (GOLD analysis project Ga0302220, IMG submission 194572) | Peat permafrost microbial communities from Stordalen Mire near Abisko, Sweden - II_Palsa_E1_3 | ecosystem: Environmental > Terrestrial > Soil > Palsa > Peat permafrost | place: Sweden... | reverse complement strand
CCGTCTTTGTCGAGCGCAACAGACACCGGCAGCACTTTTTCGCGCACGTGCTTTTCCGGCGCAACGTCGCGCACATTCTTGATCGTCACCGCGAGACGGCGCGGCGTGGCGTAACGTTCGAACGACAGTTCGCCTTCGATCAGGTCGCGCGCGGCGAGGCGCTGGGCGATCCCTTCGGCGAAGGCGTCGCCGAGACGCGCGAGCGCCTTGGGCGGCAATTCCTCGGTCAGCAGTTCGACGAGGAGGGTGGCGTGTTGGGGATGAGTCATCTGTTCGTGTTCTCGTCAGTCCGGGTCGATCTTGCGTTCGACTTTGAGCGGCGGCGCCCAGGCGGGCATCGCGGCGTCCTGTTCGTCAGTCGTGAGGCCTGGCACACCGTGCACCGGATTGCCGAGCATCGGGAAGCCAAGCTTCTCGCGCGATTCGTAGTAAGCCTGCGCCACCTGGCGCGACAGGTTACGAATGCGGCCGATATACGCCGCCCGCTCGGTCACCGAGATCGCGCCGCGCGCGTCGAGCAGGTTGAACGTATGGCCGGCCTTCAGCACGAGTTCGTACGCCGGCAGCGCGAGCGGCACTTCCATCATGCGCTTCGCTTCCGCTTCGTAGTTGTTGAAGAACGTGAACAGCAGATCGGTGTTTGCGTACTCGAAGTTGTAGGTGGACTGCTCGACTTCGTTCTGGTGATACACGTCGCCGTAGGACAGGCGCCGCATTTCGGGGCCGTTCGGGCCTTGCTCTTCCCACTCGGTCCACACCAGGTCGTAGACGTTCTCGACCTTCTGCAGATACATGGCGAGGCGCTCGAGTCCGTAGGTGATTTCGCCGAGCACCGGCTTGCAGTCCAGACCGCCCACTTGCTGGAAGTAGGTGAACTGGGTGACTTCCATGCCGTTCAGCCAGACTTCCCAGCCGAGACCCCACGCGCCGAGCGTCGGATTTTCCCAGTCGTCTTCCACGAAGCGCACGTCGTTCTGCTTCAGGTCGAAACCGAGTGCTTCCAGCGAGCCGAGGTACAGATCGAGGATGTTTTCCGGCGCCGGCTTCAACACCACCTGGTACTGGTAGTAGTGCTGCAGGCGGTTCGGGTTCTCGCCGTAGCGGCCGTCCTTCGGGCGGCGCGACGGCTGCACGTAGGCCGCGCGCCACGGTTCCGGGCCGATTGCGCGCAGGAACGTGTGGACGTGGGAGGTGCCCGCGCCGACTTCCATATCGATCGGCTGGAGCAGCGCGCAACCCTGCTTGTCCCAATAGGATTGCAGCGTCAGGATGATTTGCTGAAACGTGAGCATGAAGTGCCTTTCGGGCATGGAGGCCGCGCCGCAGGCGCCGGGGCGCGCGAGGCGGCCGTGGAGCAAAGTGCTAAACGATAGATTTTAACGGAAAGGGCGGGGGGTGAGGGTTTTTGGGGGTGGGGGTATCTGGGGGCGGCTGTGATTGCAGGGCGAGGCGAGGGCCGACCGGTTGGATATCGATTCAGCCGGAGTTGATGTGCGGATTCTCCTACACAATCTCAGAGCAGCCCGATACCAAGCCAAATCGTTCTTCGATATCTTTCTAGAACATTTAGAAAGCCTTACTTTTTCTTTGGGGTGAGATATTGAAGACTACTGGCGGTACTCGCGGGTGGACTGCTTCTGGGCTATTGGGTCGCGCGAAAGCAAGCGTTAGTCGGGGGCTGGCTGGCGGGTGCGCTATGGCCTGCATGCTGCTGTTTTCTTCGCTGTCCCATGCCGATGACATCACGTATGGCTACGACGCGTTAGGGCGTCTGGTATCTGTGACGGTCGCAGGAAACTCGGCGTACTCCGACTACGACGCAGCGGGCAATATCACGGCGATCCGCAGGCAGGGAACTGTCTCTGCTGTGCGCGCGGTTGGTCCTGCCACGCGCGTGGATGATGCTTCCCATGCCGCTTCCGATCAAGCCGCCGCGCGCTGATCCGTTGGTCCTCTTTCCTGCGTTCCTCATGTTTCCCATGCGAACTACTTACATTGCTGCTCCACGCTTGCAGTTCTTGCAGCGTCCGCTTGTTCTTTTGATGTTTGTCCTGCTTTCGTGGTTCGTCGCACCGCGTGCCCATGCAGACACCGACTGTGCGTCACTGTACGCGGCGGTGGGAGCATATCCTGCCGACCCGATGTGCGCGGTGCAGGCCGGGACGGCCAACGTCGGGATGGGCAGCTATAACTGCGCAGACCCGAATGTCATCGCCGGCTACTGTGGCGGCGCCTCCGGCGGCGCCACAAATGAACCGCTCTCGCCCGATGAGACGGCGGTCCTGGACGGCGATGGCGTGGACGGCAACACGGGTGATGCCAGTGGCTGCGGTGGTGGCGACGCGACGGCAGGCTGCGGCAGCAGCACGTCGGGTGGCGATCCGGTCAGGCTGTACACCGGCCAGTTCCACCTCGTCGCTCACGATCTGCATGTTGCCGATACGACAATTGCACTGGATCTCGCGCGGGTTTATCGCAGCAGCGCCTACGACACCTCGGGACGACCGATGGCGGGCACCTTCGGCGTCGGGACGACGTTCAACTACGACAGCTACCTTATGGTGGCCGCTGCGGACGCCAATGGCGCACGCCAGCGTGTCGACTTATACCTGCCGAGCGGCATCCGCGTGCCATTCACCTTGCGTGCGGGCACTAGCACGACTTGGGACGACCTGACGAGCCCTGGCGACTATTACCGCGCCAGCATCGGCAATAGTGGCTCGACCCGATTGCTCACGCTGCGCGACGGTCGGACGCGGCAGTTCACGATGATCGCCGGCCTCTACCGCCTGACCCGCTTGCAGGACCGTAACGGCAATACAGTGGCGATCGCCCGCGACAGCAGCACGGGCGCGGTCACCAGCATCGCGAGCCCTGGCGGACGTGTTCTGAAGTTCACGTCCGTCATCGGCAGCCGCGGCACGCCGCTGGTGAGCCGCATCACTGATCCGCTGAACCGCCAGGTGGCGTATCAGTATGACAACCAGGACCAGCTGGTGCAGGTGACCGACGCGGGCAGTGGTGTATGGAAGTACGGCTGGGACACGAAGAGTCGTCTGGTAAGCGTGACAGACCCAGAAGGCAACCAGCAGGTGCTCAACATCTACGACGACAGTGACAGGGTGGTGGCGCAGAAGCTGGCTGACGGCAGCACATTCGCGATGGCCTATACGGTGGCGGGTGGCAAGGTCGTACGGACCGAGATCACCGACCGGCGCGGCAGCGTCCGTCGCCTGGAGTTCGATGCGAACGGACGGGTGGTGCGCAACGCCTATCCGGCCGGCCAGTCGATCCAGCAGGTACAGACCTTCGCCTACGACGCTAACGGTCGGGTGACGAATCTCACGTCGACAGATCGTCAGTACACCTACGGCTACGATAGCAACGGCAACCGGATCACCGAGGCTGACCAGTTCGGCACGCTGGTCACACGTACGTTCGACAGCTACAGCCAGTTGCTGACAGAGGCGCAGGCGGGCGATCCGCAACGCGGCGTCTCTACGGTTTATACGTATGACTCGAAGGGCAACCTGCTGACGGTGACCGACCGCCTGGGTAATCGCACCGCGTTCACGAACGATGGTTTGGGCCGACCGCTGACGGTGACGGACGCGCTCAAGGGCGTGACGAAGTTCACGTGGAGCGGCCCGGATCTGACGAGCTTCACTGATCCGCTAAACCGGACCACACAGTTCACCGCAGACGCGGCGGGGCGTTTGACGGCGGTGCAGGACCCAATGGGTAACACGACGCGCCGCACACTCGATGTGTTGGACCGGACCACCGACGTTACTGATGCGCTGGGCGGCGTGACGCGCTTTACCTGGGACCGCAACGGGCGCTTGCTCAGTCAATCCGATCCGAAGGGCGTCACGACGCGCTATACCTATAACGCGATCGGCCGCCCGATCAGCAGGACCGATGCGCTCGGCCACGGCGAGACGTACACGTGGAACAGCGCAGGGCAGATCGCCGCGGTGATCGACCGCAAGGGGCAACTGACGACGTATACCTATGATGCCGCAGGCCGTGCGTCCGATATCCAGTTCCAGCCCGGTGTAGGGATACCCGCGACCCGCAGGTGGAGCTATGCCTGGGATGACACGCTGGATAGAGTGCAGGGCGTCGACGACTACGGGCCGACACAGCACGGTGGCATCATTGCCGACAATCTGGTAGCCATAACGGCGATCTACTACGACAGCGTCACCGGCAAGCTGCTTCGCACGTTTGACTGGCCTGTGCTGCAAGGGATCTGGACGTATCGCTATGCGTCCGACACACGGGATCTGGCAGGCATCGACATGGATCGCGCGAAGGCGGATTACACGCGCGATGCGGAGCATCGGCTCACCCAGATTCAGTACCAGGTGAACAGTGACGCGCCGCAGAAGTTTAGCTATGCGTACGACGCGCTGGGACGGCGCAGCCAGGCGACGCTCGCCAATGGCATCACGGTGACTTACACATGGGATGCCGCCAGCCAGCTGACCGGGATCACGTACCGGCACGCCGACGGAAGTCTGCTGGGCGATGTCACCTACGCCTACGACCTGGCGGGTCGACGCACGAAGGCGGGCGGCAGCCTCGCGAAGGTCGATCTGCCGCAAGCGGTGAGCGACACCCAGTACAACGGGGCGAACCAGCTTACGCGCTGGTCGGGCAAGACCTTTACTTATGACCTGAACGGCAACCTTGCGAGCGATGGGGTGAGTCAGTACACCTGGAACGCGCAGGACTTGCTGAGCCAGATCACCGGCGCGGTGACTGCGAGCTTCAGCTATGACTCGTTCGGCCGGCGCAGTGATCGCACGGTCAATGGCCACCGGATGCAGACCGTCTGGATTGGCGATCAGCTCAGTTTCACAGCGCCTGATGACGACCTGACAAAGCGCATCCGTGCGTTCTCCCCGTACCCGGAGAGCGGACCGGACGAACTGACTTACCAGCGTATTGGCGATGATGCGAGCCAGGATCGGTATGTGTTGCGCGACGCGAACAACAATGTGATTGCGTTGACGGACGCGAACCAGCAGAGTCAGACGCAGTATCGGTATCAGCCGTATGGGACGACGACGGCAACGGGGTCGGCGGATGTGAATCCGCAGCAGTACACTGGGCGGGAGAATGATGGGACGGGGCTCTATTACTATCGGAACCGGTATTACAGTCCGGCCACAGCACGGTTCGTCAGTGAGGATCCGATCGGATGGGCAAGTGGGCAGACGAACGCGTATGCCTATGTGGGTGGAAACCCGGTTCAGTTTGCAGATCCGTATGGGCTCGGGCCATGGGATAACCCATACGGGCTTCCCAAGAACTTTTGGAATTGGTATCACGACAGTGGCAATATGAAAGGGGAAAAAGGACCCAATGGTCAAGTACCCAAGGACGAGGCACGAGGGGCGTACCTAGAGTGGTTGCGTCTAGGTAAGCCGGGCCCCGAGTGCAAATGATGCAACATCGCCTTGAAGCCTATCGTTAGGACGGGATATGAAACTCAACATCCGGGTCGATGCTCAATTCTATGAGTTGAAGACCGTGCAAATTGACAGAATGAAAGAGACTTTTTCCGTTCAAGAAAGAGAGGGGTGGGACGGGCGAAAGAAGTTTCATGTTTGGCTCTCTTCCAGTGAGCGTATCGTTGACGACGTGGATGCGGAAATTCAAAGTTTTTTGAGAAATTTGCAGAGATGCGGATTCGATGAGAAATTAGAAAGCACCCTACGCATTGCCATATTCTATAAATTGAGTGAAACGATTGTATTTTCGTTTTACGCGTCATCACAAACGCTCAGGTTGTTGGCGGATTGCGGCATGTCCCTCGAGACGGTCGGATACCCCTGTTCCGACGATTAGACCGAGTAAGACGAGATTGCCGTTACGTAGCGAGCCGGGAAGGGGGCGGGGGCCCCTTCGAAAATCGATATGTTCACGACCCTTGCGGCTACGACGGGACATCCCAACTGTTGACGGTTCGTGTGCCCTGCTGTCCCGTTGTACTACTATCGCAATCGGTATTACAGTCCGGCGACCGCAAGGTTCATCATTGAGGATCCGATAGGCTACGTGAGTGGGCAGACGAATGCGTATGCTTACGTCAACGCAATCCGGTGCAGTTCACGGACCCATTGGGATTCGGCGCCGATGGTACTCCACGCGGCAACCAGCGACAGAACGGACAGATTACGGCCATTTGTAGGTCGCTTGATGTAGATCTAGATCAGCGGGAGCAATTGCATTGGGCTATAACCGGTCGAAATATGAACTACAACCAGGTATACGACCTCGCGTTGGACATGTTTGGCCCGCGAAATTCAAGAAGGTGATATGAAGATTTATGCACCCGACAAATTTTTGTGAGGGCTGTGCGCGTTTGATTAGCCAATATAGATCTGCAGAATATTTCAGAGTGTGAGCGTATGGATAACATTGCAAATACGATCGAAGCCAGAATGAACGTACTGTTTGGGCAGCCAATATCAAGCTTCAACATGGTGGCAGGGATGCTCTGTTTGCACTTCGGCGAGCTACACGAGCATGTCCTTCCCGGTAAGCCTAGCGGTCAAATCGGCTCGTGGATGCTGCATGTTCAATGTCCGTGGCGGTTTGAACTTCAGGGAGCAATTTACGTTGGGTGCGACGATCTGTGGGGAGTGAATAGTAGTGAATCTGCACCCGCTGAAGAGGGTGACGGCAAGACAAAAGGCACCCTGTCAGTCGCAAGAATAAATGGATTGTTCGGAAACAGGACTGGATTGGACCATTCTCATACATCGTCAGACTTTTTTATCGTTAAGAAGGTTAGCGCGAATGAGTTTGGCGACGTAAGAATTGATCTTTTATCTGGACTGTGTTTCACATTGTTTTCCGCTAGTTATGTCGGGGAGTGCTGGCGCTTCTTCTCTCGAAAAAGAGACGGGAAACACCTGGTTGTGGAGGGAGGTAAGTGTGCTTTCAATTGAATACGCCGTGGCATGGGTCAAGCCGCCCGCAAATGCCTATGACCCGAATAGTTCGAAGGCGCTAAGTAAGCCGACAGCGGCTGATGGATTCAAAGGTCCTAAGGGCGGTGACGATTGGGTCGAGAATCCGAACGGGAGGGGAAATGGCTGGCGCGATGACAGTGGAAAGGTGTGGAAGCCTTCGGGGCCGTTTGACAAAAATAAAGGCGATTCGCATGGAGGGTCGATTTGGATTTGCAATATCTGGGGGAGCGTGGAAGATACGACAATGTCTATCCCGTGTGCGCAGTCGACAGTTTCTCGGAATCAAAAAAAGCAGATTGAAATTCATCTGAGCAGCTTCTGTTCATTGGGTGACGAATGGCGTTTCTTCGGGGCACTGGAGGGGGTTACCGCGATCAGGCACGTACAGGGTGTAGGAAGGGGGTTGTTGATTGACATCGATCTGCGCTATTTGAGCGAGGATGCCTTGCGAGACATGATCGCTCTGTTCTGGCGTTACGGCATCGTACTTGCTCCATTGCAGGTGTTGGCGACCCGGAAGAGATTTGCGTGGCTAAGCGATGAGCAGTCCTGTTGGCGCAAGAGCATGTTTGGGAAGTCTCCGGCGGTTTGAACGGAACCCATTGAGGCATTGCGTCGGGCCACGGGGGAGCAAGGCCCCAGCGTTGCTAACAATCCGTGATGTCCCAGAAGGACCGCATGTAGGCTGCCCTTCTGCGGTTAAGGGGTAAAAATTGTCAAGGCGCGTGGCCAACCCGACTCACTTGTTTCGAGATGCGAAGCAATCCAGAATCGCGTTCGGGAAAGGATCCACAATCTATAGCAGCGAAACACAGAAGAGGCCTGAACTTTGAGAACCGGTTATCGTGCAGGATATTGGGTCGCGGAATGGGATGATGGGACTGATGCGTGTCTGGACGACCTTACTCAACGCTGCCCGCAGTTGGTGATAGGACGGTACGTTGCCATAGCGAGTTGTGATAGTGGTCCATACACGCCAACGGAGGACGAGGTCAAAGCGGGATGGCGCAGAATCGGCGAACTCGCGCTTAGTCCGGCGGTGCAGGCTGTATCCGAACTCCCGAGTTCGGGATTTGATGAATGGTATGTCTATGACCGGAGTCAAGAGTTTGCGCCTCACGCAAATTTTGTCAACAGAGGGGGATTTAGCACGCTCAGTTTAGAACATGAGCCTACGAACACTTTCTGGGACCAAGTCACAAGGCTGGAGCCTCTGCACGTACTCGGAGCTGGTTCTCCAACGCTGTTTCTGGTTACGCGCGATAAAACGTTATTCAGAGCTGTGACAGGGGTGACCCCGGATGACGAAGGATCACACTTATGTTAGCAACCGCTTGGAGACGATGGTGAAGCTTCGAAGCAGTTACGATCACGTGTATCGATATGTGCGTAAGAATGAGCGAGCATTGACCTACGACATCGGATATCAGGTTTATCAACGTAATGATGGTTCTTACGTGTACGGTTTTGAGGTAATGCGGGAATCAAGCGATGGATGTTTCGGCAGCGGCGCTAGTCCTCTCCAGTTCGAAGGTCCCCGAGACGAAGCAGAGGCGCTCGCGCGGCAACTGATCGAACAACAAATCGAGCGGCTGCCTGAGCGCTTCGAATCAGAGCGATTCCACCACCGAAAAAAGACTGATGAGGGCGTTGTCACGAATGGATGGTTGATTCGCCGAATTTATGGCTATTGGCCTGCCTTTCACGATGCGAAAATCCAGGAGGTGTCGGTATTTCATCGCACGTTAGCTGACAAGCCGAGGGTGGACATGGAGTTGTCCGTACTTCATTCGGGTCAAGATAACTCGGAGTGGGAGGGCGAGGGCGCGCATTGCAAACTTACCTTTTTGTTCGAGGACGTAGCTGGCGACGAATTTTCAACCGAAAACGGGAACGTCCCAAACTGGATCGATGAGATTCGGTTCAGCAGGCGCGACGATGGTCGAGTTGAGGTTGATGTCGACCCTTCGAGTGGACCCTCCATTTGCCTGCACTGCGCTACGGTACGGCTGTTGTCGGTAAAGCCATATGCGAGCGAAGAGCTTGCCTAATATCCCTACGACGGCCCGATCGGTGGTTGCGCCGACACTGGACAGCATGCACAAACACCTGTCAAAAGAAGCATTTTCTAGCGCTCTCAAACGTGGCCATGGTCGCGCGTCCTTGCACGTACAAAACTTCGGCCTAGCCGAAGTTACGGACCTTGTTCTTGATGCGTGCCTGAAGAACCCCGTCTACGACCGTCAATGCGAATCAAGTAGAGCGCCGTGGTTGTTCAGGATGTTTAAGGACCGCGCGGAATATCCCCGTTTCGCATCGGCCATTCTGTCCGCGTTGCAGCAGGAGACTGAGGTTTGCGATATCGAACACCTTTGCGAATTGACGGCGCAACTGGCTATACATGGCGACGAGACCGCCACCGATGCGCTTAGACGTCGCGTGCTTGGTCAGTCGTTTTCACTTGAGGACGATCAGTTCGGCTGCCACGCACTTGTTCTGTTGGACGGCCTGGATGCCGTTGTGGAACTGGCGCGACGTTATGGACGATCGCTGCTCGGGACCTCGGGCAAGAGGCTGCCATTCCCATACCACCTCGCCGGTGAATCGAATCTGCGGCCATTGGCAGACGCCGCACTTGAACAACTCGCTGTGTCCGACGAAGCAATCAGAGCTTTCTGGAACAGCGAGCGGTCGTGGGCGCGTGAGTTCCAGGCTGACAAGCTGCCCCCAAGCGATGAAGAGCGGCGGGAACTGCGAGAGAGCTCGCGTCGCGAGCTTCCGCTCGAAACGATACTCGCTGACGCGGCAGCGGGCGTAGGTAACTCTCCGGCGAAATACACGCGCTTCGGTAGATACGCGACGCCGGACGAACTCGACACGATCTTGCTTCGATTAATCACCGAAGACGATGAGAAGGTTCGCTTGCGACTGCTGTGGGTTTTTCGCAGAGTGGCACTGCCCGAATTGCATCCGGCGATATGGACGTTTGCGGAATCAAATAACGATGACGTTCGTGCCGCTGCAATTACTGCACTCGCACAGTGCAACGATCCGAATGTGGGCGATTTTGCGCGCGCCGTGCTGCGGTCTGCGCGATCCCCGAGGGTGGTATCGGAAGGCATGCAAACTCTCGTAAAACACTATCGCCCCGAGGATTCCGTTCTCGTGATGTCTGCGTTGTCGCGCATTTCTGCGAATGACGACGAGGCTCACGCGATCGGGTTCAGCATTTCGAGGATTTGTCTCGGGAACGAGTCACCCGATCTTTTAGATGCACTCATGTGGGATTATGAAAATAATCCTTGCACATTGTGCCGATGTGGAACGGTGAGCATGATGAGCGAGAGGGAAGGACTGTCGTCCGCAATCGTTTCGGAGTGCCTTCACGACGCAGACCCGGACATTCAGAAATTGGCTCGGGAAGCAGCGACTCGGTTCGCGAGATCTTCTTGATTGACAATCGCCGTCAGCCAGATAATCCGACGTTATATTTTGAACACAGGGCCGCATCCGCGGCCCTGTGTTTGTCTAGCCGCAACTTGGCGTCGCTGTAACCGGAAAGGGAAGTAACCGATTGCCCCGATTATCCCTTTGCGCAGTCAGGCAACGTCACAGGCAACACGGTAATAATTAAGATTGCATTTATAATCAATAGCGTGATTTATGAGATCGCGTAAATTTCACCTGAATGTTTGGAAAAAACGCCCGCCGCACCAAGGCAAGAATGGCGCGCTCTCAATCAAAGCGCCACCTTCTCTAACCGCCTCCGTTCCTTCTCCGTATCCCCGGTCCAAACGCAAATCCAAACGCGAGCAAGAACAGCGAAACCGCCAGCACAGTATTATTCCCACTCGTCACATACGGCGTATTCCCCGACGTCCCTTGCACCGTGACATCAATCGACCCAACCGTAAAAGGCGCCAGCCGCGCAATCACATTCCCGCGCGCATCAATCGCAGCGGTCGTGCCAGTATTAGTAGCCCGCAACATCGGCCGCCCCGTCTCGAGCGAGCGCATCCGCGCAATCTGCAGATGCTGATCCAGCGCGATCGTGTCACCAAACCAGGCAAGGTTAGTAGAATTAACCAACACCCCGGCCGGCGTATCACTCTCACGAATCGACCGCGCGATTTCCTCGCCGAAAATATCCTCGTAACAGATATCAACCGAAACCGGCTGGTTATGCACAAGGAACGGCTTTTGCACCGGCGCCCCACGCGAGAAATCGCCGAGCGGAATATTCATCAGGTTCACGAACCAGCGGAAACCCCACGGCACGAATTCGCCGAACGGCACGAGATGATGTTTATCGTAGCGATACAACTCATGCGAACCCGGCGTGATGCCGAACGTACTATTCGTATAGTCGACGAGCCGCCCTTCAGGTGTGATGGTGCCGCCAATCGCCCCGAACAGGATCGACGTGCCGGTCGAATCGACAAAGTTGCGCACCGCGGTAGCAAACGGCACCGGCAGTTCCTGGATCAGCACCGGGATCGCCGTCTCCGGCGTCACGATCAGGTCCGCCGGTTTCGCGGTAATCATCTGCTGATATTCGTTGATGGCGGCCACCATGCCGGCCTGTTCGAACTTCATCTCCTGCTTCACGTTGCCTTGCAGCAGGCGCACTTTAAGCGGCGCGTTGGCCGGCACCGTCCACGTGGCCAACGGCAGCAGCATGCCGGCCACGATCAGCGCTACCGCGACAACGGCGGCAGGCGCCACCCGGGCCACACGCGTTGCGCCCTTGCGCAAGTCCGCAGGCTCACGCACACGCACCACCGCCTGCACGATCAACGCAGCAACCAGCGCCAACATCCAGCCCACGCCGTACACGCCCGCCACCGGTGCGAATCCCGCAAGCGGTCCGTCCACCTGCGGATAACCGCTGGCGAGCCATGGAAACCCCGTGAACACGTAGCCGCGCAGCCATTCGCTCACCGCCCACGCACTGGCGAACGCAAACGCGCCATGCCACGTCGGTGAAAACGGCTTGTCGTCGAGCG
>Ga0302220_10002991_pt1 | contig 11996 bp, 10 predicted proteins | sample II_Palsa_E1_3_FD_194572 | JGI IMG/M metagenome (GOLD analysis project Ga0302220, IMG submission 194572) | Peat permafrost microbial communities from Stordalen Mire near Abisko, Sweden - II_Palsa_E1_3 | ecosystem: Environmental > Terrestrial > Soil > Palsa > Peat permafrost | place: Sweden... | reverse complement strand
CAGGGCAGCCGTTGGGGCCTGAAGGGTGCAGAAGATTTGGGTGGCGGCCTGCAGGCGGTTTTCACATTGGAGAATGGATTTGACCTGAATACCGGCGCATTCGGTCAGGGCGGCGCAGAATTCGGCCGTCAAGCTTATGTCGGTCTGAGCAGCGCTCAATACGGCTCGCTCACGCTCGGCCGGCAATACGACAGCGTGGTTGATTTTGTTGGCCCGCTGAACGCAGGCGACCAGTGGGGTGGCTCTTATGCGGCACACCCCGGCGATCTTGATAACTTCAACAATGCAGTTCGCACCAATAATGCGATCAAATATACGAGCGCCAACTATGGCGGCTTGACGTTCGAAGGCCTGTATAGCCTCGGTGGTAAAGCAGGCAGCTTCTCGCAAAATCAGGTGTATTCGTTCGGCATGGGTTATTCGCAGGGCCCGCTGAACCTGGCGCTGGCTTACCTGAATTCGAAGAATCCGAACCAAAGCTTCTTCGGGGACAATCCGAACGGCAATGCGACGGGCGGATCGAACCTGTCCTCGCCGGTGTATTCCGGCTATGCGTCGGCCAGTTCGTATCAAGTTATTGGCGCGGGCGCCTCTTATGCGTTTGGTCCGGCCAACATCGGTCTGACCTATTCGAATACGCGTTTCGGTAACCTGGGAGAGACCACCTCCGGTCCCAATCCCGCCGCGTACACCGGCTCGGCCAAATTCAACAGCATCGAAGCCAATTTCAGCTATCAGCTAAGTCCATCGTTAGTGGCAGGCGTCGCCTATAACTACACGAAGGGCGACGGCGCCCACACCGCGGGTGGTGTAGGCACCAGTAGCGCGAAATATAACCAGTTCGCGCTCGGGGCAGATTATTCGATGTCCAAGCGCACGGACGTTTATGTTCAGGGCGTTTACCAATCCGCAATCGGCAACGACTCCACCGGTGGCAAGGCAGTCGCCGCAATCGCTGGGTTGAGCCCCTCCGCGAACAATCATCAGGCCGTGGCGCGAGTAGGCATCCGCCACAAGTTCTGATCTCCAACCGATTGCGCGCCGATTAAGTGCGCGCAATTGCCCGCAGTCGTAGTGGCGTCTCCTGTAGTGCGTCTCTTGTAGCAGCGTCTCTTTAGCCCTCGCCCTAAGCGAGGGCTTTTTTTATCTGCACAGCGACGAAATAGCTCATTTTTCACATAGAGATAAATTTCATAATGCGGAAAAATATTGCATGGCGTAAAAAATCCTGCTGCATGGCACAACGAAAGGTGTTGCGGATCAAGAGAGTGCTTTCCGTATTGTGAAATTTAAGTCTAATTCATTGTTTATAAATGATTATTTTTTTACAAAAAACCAGATTTCGACCTGTCTTGACGCATCTTCTTTCCCTAGACTCTTATATAAGAGTTCGCGGTATTAGGGACGTTTCCCTGCCTTGACGAACTACGGCCTTACCAAGCGATTTTTTTACCCTTGTCTTTCCAGTGCCTAGGAGATTGCCATGACTCGCCAACAAGAAGCTGCTCAATTGCAACAACAATGGAACGAAGACCCGCGCTGGAAAGGCGTCAAGCGCACCTACACCGCCGAGGACGTGATTCGTCTGCGCGGCTCCTTTCATGTCGAGCATACGTTGGCCTATCGTGGCGCCAAGCGGCTTTGGGAGCAGCTTAATAGCGAGCCTTTCGTCAATTCATTGGGCGCGCTCACCGGCAACCAAGCCATGCAGCAAGTCAAGGCTGGCTTGAAAGCCATTTACCTGTCGGGATGGCAGGTTGCTGGCGATGCCAATAACGCGGGCGAAATGTATCCGGACCAGTCGCTTTACCCCGCGAACTCGGTGCCCACCGTCGTCAAGAAAATCAACAATACTTTGACGCGTGCCGACCAGATCCAGTGGTCGGAAGGAAAAAACCCCGGTGACGAGGGCTATATCGACTACTTCGCCCCTATCGTTGCAGACGCCGAAGCGGGTTTCGGCGGGGTGCTGAATGCGTTTGAGCTGATGAAATCGATGATAGAAGCGGGCGCTGCCGGCGTGCATTTCGAAGATCAATTGGCTTCGGTCAAAAAATGCGGTCACATGGGTGGCAAGGTGCTGGTGCCGACGCGCGAGCAAGTCGCCAAACTGACGGCCGCGCGGCTCGCAGCCGACGTTTCCGGCACGCCGACGATCGTATTGGCACGCACCGACGCGGAAGCCGCCGATCTGATCACGTCCGACGTTGACGACAACGACAAGCCCTTCCTGACCGGCGAGCGCACTGTAGAAGGTTTTTATCGCACCCGTCCGGGTCTGGAGCAAGCGCTGTCGCGCGGCCTCGCCTACTCACCGTTCGCCGATTTGATCTGGTGCGAGACCGGCAAGCCGGATCTGGAATTCGCGAAAAAATTTGCCGAAGGCATCCACAAGCAATTTCCGGACAAAATGCTCGCGTATAACTGCTCGCCGTCGTTCAATTGGAAAAAGAATCTCGATGACGCGACGATTGCCAAGTTCCAGAAGGAACTGGGTGCTATGGGTTACAAGTTCCAGTTCATTACGCTGGCCGGCTTCCATAGTTTGAATTACTCGATGTTCAATCTGGCCTACGGTTACGCTCGTAACCAGATGAGCGCCTTCGTCGAGCTGCAACAGGCCGAATTCGATGCGGCAGAGCGTGGCTTCACCGCGGTGAAACATCAGCGCGAAGTGGGTACCGGTTATTTCGACGCCGTAACCCAGACGGTGGAGCGCGAAGCGTCGACGACCGCGTTGCACGGCTCGACCGAAGACGAACAGTTCTTCGAGAAGAAAGTGGCCATGAAGGTAGCCTAATTAAGGTGGCCTAATACAGGTCGCCTAATACAGGCGCCCTGATGCTATCACCCGCCCACCATCCGTTGGGCGGGTCTTTTATTCAACTATGAAGCCTATCGATAGACGATGACCGGAATGTCGGTGTGAGTCAACACGCGCTGTGTTTCGCTGCCTATCAGTAGGCTTCCCAATCCCCGCCGGCCATGCGAAGACATCAGGATGACGTCGCAAGCATGGTTTTGCGCTGCCTCGATGATCCCCAGGTAGGGTGAAGGATGCACGCTGCGACAGGTGCTGCACGGCACGCCGTCGCGCGCGGCAGCTTGCTCCACCTCGGTCAAATGATCCTGTGCTTCGCGCTCGCAGCGCTGCATGTACTCTTTAGGCGGTTCGGTCGCGAAATCCGAGAACGGTGAATAGGGATATTGAGGCAGACAAGCGTACGCCGTGACGCGCGCGCCCAGCGATCTGGCCAACTCAATTCCACCCGCAATCGCTTTATGCGACAGGTCTGAGCCATCGGTTGGAATCAAAATATGCTTGAACATAACGCGACTCCTTCAATGTGGACGCGCCCGACACGCCTATGCGACGCCGACCAGCATGGCAGCGTGGCGCTAATCGCGCCGGCACGTCGGGACTTGCCTTATTTTAGGCGGAGCGTTTTCACTTGCCACTCGGCTATTACCCTGTTTCGTCAGGGGGAAAATCGGGGGAAGGAATCGGGATGTACGAGCGAGTGCCCTAATCCAGCGGCACCCGAACGGGTGACGCATCGCGGTTTTTGCGATGCACCACCCAGTCGCAGCCCTCGATGATGAGATGCTGCGCGGCAGCGGCTGGCGTGATCGGGTAAAACAGGCAATCGCAGGGCGTCGGCAGCCCATCGCCGACCGGCTCGACGCGAATCTGCTGGTGGAGAAACAAACCCTGCTGGCCTGGGTAGACCTCTTCGATTTCATCGAGCACGGGCACCAGTGCGGGGTCGATCCGGTAGACGTCACCGAGCACATCCGCACCGCTGGGATCCGGAATCAGTCCGGGGTAACTGCCGAAGTCATACAGCATGCCCTTCACGGTCGCGCGGCCGAGTAATTCGGGCGCGGCTATGCCGTGGCGCGTTGCTGCCGAAACGATATCGTTAGCCTCGCCGCGGCGTAGCGTGCCATACACAAAAAGGGTAATCATGTTTGCAATCTGAAAGAACGCGGATAAATGGGATTAAACCCGTGGGATTAAACCCGTGGGATTAAACTCGGCGCGATTAAGGTCAGCAGGATCAAACAGTGATAAGGCGACACCCCTCGTCATTTCGGTCTACGCGAGGTTTCATGTCACGTCGCATTCCATTCTGAGTATCGGGCCGAAGTGACGCTCCTCGCCTACCACGCGATATCCGTGCCGTCGATAAAGCGCTGCCGCCGGATTATCGACGAAGACGCGCAAGCGCAGCTTCTTCAGACCTCGGATCTCGGCAAATTGGTGCGCGCGTTTGAGCATGAAAGACCCCGCGCCCAGATTGCGATGCGTGGAAATGATGTGGATATCGCGCACGTGCAAGGCCTCACCCTCGACATCCAGGCGCAGCACGCCAATCGCAATTTCTGCCCACTCAAGAATATAGTTTTCCGACTCGTTCCAACTCGCAATGAACAGATCGCTGCGCCAAGTCAGCCCATGGCGGCGATAGTAGCCCAGCATGTTGCTGCGGGTCAGCGCTTCGCCAAAGCCAAACTCATCGCGACGCGCAGCACGTAAGTTGAAATCCGAGGCATCGATCGCGGGGTTGAACATAAAAACGTCCGAATTACGCGTGTCATGACTAACAGTAACCTGCCCGACGGCGACTTGGCAACCGGACGACCGCAATATCGACCGAGTACGTCTCATGCACGTCATCGCCCAGGTCGTCTCATGCCGCGTCTCGCGCGTCGTCCCCCGCCTCACCCCATAGGTCACTCGCAGCGCCAGGCAAAAAAAGACCCCGCTTGGAGCGAGGTCCGAGGCGCCTGATACCGCCAACCGCCATGGCGTAAATCGACTTTAATGCACGACGCGATCGAACACGAAATGATCGTCGGTGTAATCGACCGGAATCACATCCTTCGGCCCGAACTTGCCAGACAGAATCAACTTTGCGACAGGGTTTTCGATCTCCTGCTGGATCGCGCGCTTCAACGGCCGCGCGCCAAACAGAGGATCATAGCCTTCCAGCGCAATCTGGGCGAGCGCCGCCGGCGAGACCTCAAGCTGCATCTCGAGCTTGGCCAGCCGCTCGGTAAGACGCCGCAACTGAATTTGCGCGATCGCCTCGATATTGCTGCGATCCAGTCCGTGGAATACCACGACCTCGTCGATCCGGTTCAAAAATTCGGGCCGGAAATGCAGCTTCACCTCGGTCCAGACCGCATCGCTGATTGCCTCGTGCGGTTCGCCCACCATCGCCTGGATCGTCTGCGAGCCCAGATTGGAGGTCATCACGATCACCGTGTTCTTGAAATCGACCGTGCGCCCCTGGCCGTCGGTCATCCGCCCGTCGTCGAGCACCTGCAGCAAGACGTTGAACACGTCCGGATGCGCCTTTTCGATCTCGTCGAGCAAAATGACGCTATACGGCTTGCGCCGCACCGCCTCGGTCAGATAGCCGCCTTCCTCATAACCGACATAACCGGGCGGCGCGCCGATCAAGCGCGCGACGCTGTGTTTCTCCATGAATTCACTCATGTCAATGCGTATCAGGTGATCTTCCGAATCGAACAGGAAGCCGGCCAGCGCCTTGCACAGCTCGGTCTTGCCCACCCCAGTCGGCCCCAGGAACAAGAAAGAGCCGTACGGACGGTTGGGATCGGACAAACCCGCACGCGAGCGCCGAATCGCATCGGCCACCGCCACCAGCGCCTCTTCCTGCCCGACTACGCGTTCGTGCAACTTGGCTTCGATATGCATCAGCTTGTCGCGCTCACCCTGCATCATGCGCGCTACCGGAATTCCGGTCGCACGCGAGACCACTTCGGCAATCTCTTCGGCCCCGACCTGGGTGCGCAACAGTCGCGGACGCCCCGCCGCTATGCCGCTGGCTTCCCCCTTGACTTCCGCCTGGGTGACTTCTTTAAGCCGTGCCTCGAGTTGCGGCAGTTGCCCATATTGCAGCTCGGCCACTTTGTCGAGTTTGCCTTCGCGCTGCAAACGCGTCATCTCGGCGCGCACCTGTTCGATTTCCTCTTTCAGATGAGCGCTGCCCTGCACGGCCGCTTTCTCGGCAGTCCAGATTTCATCGAGATCGGCATATTCGCGACCCAGCCGGTCGATCTCATCTTCGATCAGTTGCAAGCGCCGTTGCGAGGCTTCGTCTTTTTCTTTCTTGACGGCTTCGCGCTCGATTTTCAATTGAATCAGGCGACGGTCGAGCCGGTCCATTTCCTCAGGCTTGGAATCGATCTCCATTTTGACTTTCGACGCCGCTTCGTCGATCAAATCGATCGCCTTGTCCGGCAAAAAGCGATCGGTAATATATCGATTACTGAGCTCCGCCGCGGCAACGATCGCCGGATCGGTAATGTCGACACCGTGGTGCAGTTCGTATCTCTCCTGCAAGCCGCGCAGAATGGCGATCGTAGCTTCCACCGAGGGTTCGCCGACCAGCACCTTCTGGAAGCGACGCTCGAGCGCGGCATCCTTCTCGATGTATTTGCGATATTCGTCCAGCGTCGTCGCGCCGATGCAATGCAGCTCGCCGCGTGAGAGCGCCGGTTTGAGCATGTTGCCGGCGTCCATTGCGCCTTCGGCCTTGCCTGCGCCCACCATCGTGTGAAGTTCGTCGATGAAGACGATGGTCTGACCTTCATCCTTGGCGACATCGTTCAACACAGATTTCAAGCGTTCTTCGAATTCGCCGCGATATTTCGCGCCGGCCAGCAAGGCCGCCATGTCGAGCGAAAGCACACGCTTGTTCTTCAGGGTTTCCGGCACTTCGCCGTTGACGATGCGCTGCGCCAGGCCTTCCACAATCGCAGTCTTGCCCACGCCGGGTTCGCCGATCAGCACCGGATTATTCTTGGTGCGACGCTGCAGGATCTGGATGGAACGGCGAATTTCGTCATCGCGCCCGATCACCGGGTCGAGCTTGCCCGCGCGCGCGCGCTCGGTCAGATCGACGGTATATTTCTTCAAGGATTCGCGCTGGCTCTCGCTGTCTTCGCTCATGACGTTCTGGCCGCCCCGCACCGCTTCGATCGCGGCCTCCAAGGCTTTGCGCGTCAGGCCGTGCTGGCGAGCCAGTTTGCCGATTTCGTTTTTGTCTTCGGCCACCGCCAACAGAAACATTTCGCTGGCGATAAAGCTGTCGCCCTGCTTCTGAGCCTCTTTATCGGCATGATTGAGCAAGCCCGTCAGTTCCCGGCTGAGCTGGACATTGCCGTCGTGCCCGCTGACCTTCGGCAAGCGATCGGCCGCTTCGCTCAATGCCTTTTGCAAGGCCGGTACCTGAACGGCCGCGCGCTGCAGCAGCGAACGCGATGAGCCGTCGTGCTGCGCTAGCAGCGCCAGCAGCAGATGTATCGGATCGATATACTGATTATCGCGGCCAACTGCCAAACTTTGAGCGTCCGCGAGCGCTTCTTGCAATTTGGTCGTAAATTTATCAATACGCATAAAAGCCTCTGCCAAGTTGGACTGTCAATGTACTCATAACAGTCTAGATGAGGACAGGGTTATATTTTTCAAGCCGCCTGGCTCGCGTAAAATGAGGCTCATGCTTAATCCAGATCAAGATCCCGGTGTTGAATCCGTGCTGCCCCACGCGCAGGCCGACCGCAAAAATATCGCCGCCTTGGTCGATGCCTTTTATCTAAAGGTGCGTGCCGATGACCTGCTCGGGCCAATTTTCACTCGTCGCCTCGACGGACATTGGGAGCAGCATCTGCCCAAAATGATCGACTTCTGGGCCGGGCTGGTACTGCGCGAGAAAGGCTATCAAGGCAATCTGAAAGCCGTGCATCAGGTTTTGCCTGATCTGACCCCTACCCATTTCAACCGTTGGCTGAAGCTGTTCGTCGACACGGTCGAATCGCACTATCAGCCTGCGGCGGCAATCGGCTTCATGGAACCGGCGCTGCGTATCGCGCACAGCCTGCAGTTAAGCCGCTTTGGTTGGGACTTCAAAGTACCGGCAGTGCAACTCGAATTGCTCGAACAGATCAATCCACGCAAAACGCCGGGAGCCGAGGTGCGGCACGCGGCGGCCTTGGGTGTTGGAGCTATTACCGCCGTAGGTGGTGGGCTTGCCGCTGTGGAGGATGCGGATGCCGCGCTTGCGGCTGGCGCCGTGGACGCAGGACTGGCTGCCGACCTGTAGGCCTGTCGCTTGCGCTCGGCCTTGTCGCTTGCCGTCGACCTGTAGACAGCACCGCCGCAACGCCCATTGCGCTCAGTTAGCGCCCAGAACGTTTCAGTCGGCCTGCGCAGTTCCGGGCTCATCCCATTTGTCCAGCGCGGCATGATCATGCTCCCGCGCGTCGACCCAGCGTTCGCCGTTCTCGAGTGTTTCCTTTTTCCAGAACGGTGCTGCGGTTTTGAGGTAATCCATGATGAATTCGCAGGCCGCAAAAGCATCGCCACGGTGCGCGGTCGCGACGGCCACCAGCACAATCTGGTCGGTTGGCGCGAGCGGCCCGTAACGGTGGATGACCACCGCATCGGCGATCGGCCAACGGGCGCGCGCCCGCTCGACGATGGCCTCCAGCGCTTTTTCCGTCATGCCCGGGTAATGCTCGAGCACCATTGCGCTGACGTTCTCTCCTTCGTTCAAATCGCGCACCGCGCCGATAAAACAGGCCACCGCGCCGACCTTCGGATTGGCGCGGCGTAGCACCGCAACTTCAGTGGAAAGATCGAAATCTTCGAGCTGTACTTTGACTGTCATGAAGGTTCCTTTCCCGTCATAGCCCGTTTCAATAGGCGGTTTCCGCAGCCCGGAACGCCAGCGGCGGCGCTCATCTCAACCGCCAGTGACCGGGGGGAAAAACGCGACCTCGCAGCCTTCGGTGAGACGGGTTTCGGGGGCCGTCATCTCGTGATTGCACGCCATACGCAGGGTGCGTCCCGCTGCAAGCGTTTCAGCCCATACGCCGCCACGCGCCTGCAACCACGTACGGACATCGCCCACGGTTACCACCGCGGCGGGAACGTCGGCCATTTCGTCAGCGACGCCCAACGCTTCGCGCACGCTCGCGAAAAATTTAAGTTGGATCTTCATGGCTTAATTCAACAGCTCGGAAAACGGGATGAAACGAACCATCTCGCCCGCCTGGATCGCATGACCCGGCGGATTGTCGACCAGACCGTCAGCCCAAACCGTCGAGGTGAGCACCGACGACGACTGGTTGGGAAACAGCGACAAGCCGCCATCGGCATTGAGGCGCACCCTCAGGAATTCGTTGCGGCGATCGCCCTTGGACTGGGTGAAATCGGCCCGCAACTGCAAGACGCGCGGCGTCACGTCGCGTACGCCTGCCAAGCGCAGCAAAAACGGCCGCACAAACAACAAAAATGTCACGAAGCTGGAAACCGGATTACCGGGCAGTCCGATGAAGAATGCGGGCGCGGCACCCGCCCGGTCGAGCTCGCCAAAGGCCAGCGGCTTACCGGGTTTCATGGCGATTTGCCAGAGGTTGAGCCGCCCTTGCGCGAGCACCGCCGGCCTGACGTGATCTTCCTCGCCGACCGATACGCCACCCGAAGTCAGCACCACATCATGGTCGGCGGCAGCCGCGCGCAGCGTATCGCGCGTCGCCGCGAAAGTATCTGGAACGATGCCGAAGTCGCTCACCACGCAACCGAGGTTTTCGAGCAACGCACGCAAGGTGTAGCGGCTCGAATTGTAGATCGCGCCCGGCCGCAGCGGCTCGCCGGGCATTGTGAGTTCGTCGCCGGTAAAGAACACGGCCACTTTGGGGCGGCATACCACCGGCAAGCTTGCCCGGCCCACCGATGCCGCGAGTCCCAGCGATTGCGCGTCGAGCCTGCGCCCGGCAGGAAGAATCACCGAATCGGCTTCGATGTCGGCACCTTGCTGGGTGATCCACTCGCCTCGGGCAGGCATGGCCGTGAACCTGACCATGTCGCCCTCTACTTCGGCTTGCTCCTGCATCACCACGGCGTCGGCACCCGGCGGCACGGTGGCGCCGGTGAAAATGCGCGCCACGCTGGCCTTGGCGAGCGGTTGGGCGGGATGTCCGGCGGGAATGCGTTGCGAGATCGGTAATTGACGCATTACCTGCAAATCAGCCAGTCGTACCGCGTAGCCGTCCATTGCGCTTGTCGCCATGCGCGGCACGTCGATCGGTGAGGTGATATCGGCGGCCAGCACCCGAGCGCGCGCGGCAAACGTATCGACCTCTTCGGTCCGCTCGAGCGGGCGTGCGGCATCCAGCAGGATTTCGAGCGCAGCCGCAGTGCTGAGCATCGGGACAGGTGCAGCAGGCGTGCTTGTGTTCATACCAGGAGCTCGTGCTTTAAGTTTGCGCAACAATTGGCCGCCCGGCGGCAATAGCCGCGCGGCAGCCCCCGCGCGCTTTACAGACCAGTATGCGCCGCAATGAATGCCTTGATCTGCGCAACGTCATTTGACACCACTTCGAAGCGTTGCGGCCGCGATTCGATATCGTCAAACCCGGCCGGCCGGTCAGCCTCGCGTCCCAGCGCTTCGCGTATCGTCTCGCCAAATTTGGCCGGCTGCGCCGTTTCTAGCACGACCATCGGGACCCCGGTCTCGAGATGTTCGCGCGCCACTTTGAGGCCGTCGGCCGTATGCGTGTCGACCATCGTGCCATAACGCTCGAACACGTCGCGGATCACATTGATACGGTCAGTGTGGGTGCTGCGGCCCGAGACGAAACCGAACGCCTTCACACGTGCAAAAGCCTCGCTGTCCGACAGATCGAAACCGCCGCTATGCTCGACCTCGTGAAACAGGTCAACCAGGCGCCGGGGATCGCGGCCCAGCAAATCGAAGACGAATCGTTCGAAATTGGACGCCTTCGAGATATCCATGCTCGGGCTGGTCGTATGGAATGTTTCCGACGACTTGCGCACTCGGTACGCACCCGTGCGGAAGAATTCGTCGAGCACATCGTTTTCATTGGTGGCGACCACCAGTTTTTCGATCGGCAAGCCCATCATGCGGGCAATATGCCCCGCGCAAACATTACCGAAATTGCCCGACGGCACCGCGAACGATACTTTGGGCAGCGCCGCGCCGGGCGCCGGCGGCTGTTGCGGGGTCGCCGCGAAATAGCCCTTGAAGTAATAGACGACTTGCGCCACCACGCGCGCCCAGTTGATCGAATTGACCGTGCCGATCTGTTGGCGCGCCTTGAAGCCGTGGTCGTTCGATACTGCCTTGACGATATCCTGGCAGTCGTCGAACACGCCGGTCACCGCCAGGTTGAAAATATTCGGATCCTGCAGGCCGTACATCTGCGCCGCCTGAAATGCGCTCATTTTGCCGTGCGGCGACAACATGAAAACGCGCAGGCCCTGCTTGCCGCGCATCGCATATTCGGCCGCACTGCCGGTATCGCCTGAAGTCGCGCCCAAAATATTCAGATGAGCGTCACGGCGGCTCAACGCATATTCGAACAGATTGCCGAGCAACTGCATCGCCATGTCTTTGAATGCCAGCGTCGGGCCGTTGGACAACTCAAGCAATGCGAGGGGCGCACCCTGCTCGATGCCCAGCACCTTGAGCGGTGTGATTTCGGCCGCCCGGCCCGGATCGCGACCGTTGCAATAGGTGGCAGCCGTGTAAGTCTTATGCGTGAGCGCGCGCAACGCGTCGCGCGGAATGTCGTCGGCAAATTTGGCCAGTATCTCGAAGGCCAGATCCGCATAGGACAACGTGCGCCAACGCGTCAATTCGGCAGCATCGACCTGGGGATAAGCGCTGGGTAAAAACAGGCCGCCATCCTTGGCCAGGCCGCCCAGCAGAATGTCCGAAAAGTTTTGCGGCGCCGCGTTGGGGTCGGTGCCACGGGTCGAAATATAGTTCATTGCAGTTTGCATGGGTAACGCCACTCGGGCGCCGGGGTTCAGCCGGAAGTTCAGCCTTGGGGGGGCAGTCATTAAGGTAACACGAGGCGCGAGGTCTGCACGCACCGCTAGGCGCGAGGCCCGCGCGCACCGCGAGCAGCGCGGCGCCGTCGAGGATACCTACGCG
>Ga0302220_10002986_pt1 | contig 12006 bp, 13 predicted proteins | sample II_Palsa_E1_3_FD_194572 | JGI IMG/M metagenome (GOLD analysis project Ga0302220, IMG submission 194572) | Peat permafrost microbial communities from Stordalen Mire near Abisko, Sweden - II_Palsa_E1_3 | ecosystem: Environmental > Terrestrial > Soil > Palsa > Peat permafrost | place: Sweden... | reverse complement strand
AACGGGGCATATTCGAACGGATTTCTTTGGAGGCATTTCAAGGTGGTCTCTCCTGGACCACGATCCTTAGAAAACGTCCGGCATTTCGCGCCGCTTTCCATGATTTCGATCCCGACACGGTCGCTGCATACAGCGAGGACGATGTTCAACGCCTACTGTCCAACAGCGGCATCATCCGCAATGTTGCGAAGATCAACGCGACTATCAACAATGCCTCGAGCGTTATTCGCTTACGGGAAGAAGGGGGCCTGGTCGATTTTGTGTGGTCGTTCAAGCCTGCAACAACACCCGAACCCAGGGCGTTCAGCGATATTCCGACTTCCTCGGAGGACTCGATCGCACTGAGCAATGCACTGCGGGCGAAAGGATTCAAATTTGTCGGGCCCACCAACATGTATGCGCTGATGGAGGCGATAGGTATCGTCGACACTCATCTTGTTGGCAGTCACCGCCGTGGCAGTTCGGGTGTTTGGACGAGCACGGTGGCGTGAGCTTACCGCAGGCGGTCAGATCTTCAGCCGCCGCGCGCGACACCCAGCCGATCGGCAAATTCATTCCATAGGTGCATGGCCGCGTATGAACGCCAAGGACGCCAGGCCTCCGTCCTTGCGCGCTGATGCGCTGCTCGCACCATAGACGGATCTCGGTCAGCGATCGCCTGCATCAGAACGAGGTCCGTTTCCGGCCACGCGTCCGGGTCGCGCCATGCGCGCATCGCAACGTACTCCACGGTCCAAGGTCCGATTCCGGGTAAAGCGAGAAGCGCTTTACGCAGAGCTGGGACATCAGGATTCGGACTATCGATTGGAAGGTCGCCGGATGCCACGGCTTGCGAAAATACTTGCAGCGCGGCGATACGCTTGCCCGGCATGCCGATTTGCGCAAGGTTCGCTGACGCTAGCGCGTGCGGTGTCGGAAATCGCCACGCCGTCGCTTCATGATGGTGGCCTTCGATCCGCTCCCCCGCGCGCTGGACCACGCGGCCGACTATCGTGGTCGCCGCCTTCACGCTGACTTGCTGGCCCACTATCGTGCGCACCACCAGTTCGAAGCCCGACCACGAGCCGGGTACACGCAAGCCTGGCGCTGCGCCAATGAGCGGTGCCAGCCACGGATCCCTAGCGAGGCAACTGCCAATTTTCTTCGGATCGGTCTGCAGGTCGAACATTCGCGAGATCGGCACGGCCAGTGCCTCCGCGTGGCGACTGACCTTTCCTTCGATCGTTGCGACCAGACAATGCTTGCGCGGGTGTTTTCGGACGGCGATGGTGCCATCGTCGCCGGCCCATTCGATTGCGCGCAGGTACGCTCCGTCTTCGACCGCCTCAACACCCGCCGTCGGCCGTCCACCAAAAAAACGCAGAGCGCGTGCCCAGTCGAGCGGCGGCTTGAAGGGCAGTTCAATCGTGGCGCAGAGTGGGTTTTTCAAGGGATTCCGTTCGCGGTCGATCATGGCGAAAAAAGGTAAATTAACGACCAGCGAACAACCCCTGCAACTGAGCGTACGACATAGCGCCCTCGGACATCGGCTCCGAACGGCCGGTCTCCAGGAACGCGCGAGCAAGCTTCTCGGCTTGACCCCAAAGCACTTGAGGGATACCCGAACCTGCGCTCAGACGACGCACGCCCAATGCGCCCAGCTCCGCTGCTGGCGCTAGACCGGGCCACGCCATCGCATTGAGCGGTAATGCGACGCCGCTAACTACTGCCTTGATGTCGTCCGGGCTCTTGATGCCGGGAACGAAGAACCCGTCCGCACCTGCCTGGCTGTAGAGCGTGCCGCGTGAGATGGTTTCCTCCAACAGCTTCGATTTGTCGACGAGGTTCGCGAGGAACACGTCGCATCGCGCGTTCACAAAAATGTCGGCCCCCGTCTTGGCGGCAGCATTCTTGATCGCTTCAATCTTGGCAGCGAGCTGACTCGGAGCATCGCGGCCATCTTCGATGTTGATGCCCGCGACACCGAGGTCGATCAATCGTTTTACGTTCTCGGCGACCGCCGAGGCGTTATCCGAGTAGCCGTTTTCGAAGTCGACCGACAGCGGCACCTTGAGCACTCGAACGATTTTAGCGACGATGCCGATCGCCTCATCCACTGGGAGAAGCCAACCGTCGGGATAGCCTAATGCCCAGGTGACACCCGCGCTGGACGTCGCAATTGCCGACGCGCCAACGCTCTCGAAGAGTCGAGCGCTGCCGGCATCCCAGGCGTTGGGAAGAAGCAGGGGCTGGACATTGTTATGCAACTTACGAAACGTGGTTGTGAGAGTGGACACTTCAGACTCCGGCTATGACCTATTGATGAGGATGGATTCGCGCGTCAGCAGTACGCACTGCCCGCAGTGTTCGCGTCTTCCGCTTTGATCGCGAGCAGTGTCTCTTCCGAATTCATTGTAGGTGGTGTGCAGAAGGCCCGTCAATTTCACTAAGTTCTGTTCTCGTGTGAGCGCGGCGCACGAGACGCGCACTGACTGCTTTTCATCAGACTATTCAACATGCATATCGAAGCGGGACGCCCGCGTTTGAGCATGAGTTTTGACGACTCTTCAGCCCGCTAGCGTATCCAGCAGTGCAGGAAGCTCGCGCAAGAATGTGGCGCGCGTTCGCAAGCCGGCCGCAGTCGCTTCTTTCCTCTCGTCCTGAATGAGGCGTGCGAAAACGATAGTCCGCGGCCCCTTTGTCGCCCATCCGACGAACCAGCCATAGCCATGAGCGGTATCGTCCGTGCCGTCCGCCGCGCGCGGAAAACCGGCGCCCGTTTTGCCGTGGATATCCCAGCCGTTGGGAAGCTGACCAAGCTGCGTAATCTGGCTTGTCATGTCGTAGGCGTGAGCAGTAACCGGAAGCTGTCGGTTGACTACCCTTTCTAAAAACGACATCTGCTCCAACGATGAAATCTTCAACGAAGAATCGATCCAGGCATGAGTCAGACCGTTATGTTTTCCAGGGTCTCCCGTCACGTCCTCGTTACCGAACTGGAATTCGTCGACGTATTGCTGAAAGCGCGCTTCTCCGAGCGATTGCGTCACTTGCTGCGAATACCAGACCACGGAATATTGGATCCATCGACTCGGGTCTGTGGTCTGACGCCACGGCTCACCGCCCCAATCGGCGTAACCCTCCCGGAAGGGCAGCGCCGGAGAATGCGCGTCTTTCAGAAAGCCGGAATCGTAGCCCATCAAACTGATGGCGATTTTAAATGTCGATGCGGAGGTCACGCGCTGGTTGCAATCGCCTTGCTGCATCAATATTTTGTGAGATGCGGCGTCGGCAACCACCGTGCAAATCGTCTTGGCTTGGGCCGCCGAAGCGACTAGTCCCAACGTGAGAACGCTGAACGCAAGGCGTCGTAAATACATCGATTCTTCCTCTTATTAAAATCAACGGCCGTCGAATTTGAAAGACTCGTTGTCGACGAGATGGCGTCATGCAGAGAGCGCCGCCACGACTATACGTGTTGCCGCCGCAATCACGTCGTCGCGCGGCTTAGCGTCCGACTGCAGTTGCGTGTGATAGACCGTGAGGACGATAGGCTTGCGCGCCGGTGGCCAGAGCACGGCGATATCGTTCGCGGTCCCGTAGTCGCCGGTGCCCGTCTTGTCGCCGACCTGCCAGTCAGCAGGCACGCCGGCCCGAATGCGGTTTGTGCCGGTCGTGTTTCCGCGTAGCCAGTCCTGCAACTGCTTGCGCTGGGGCACCGACAGGATATCGGCGAGCATCAACGAGCGCAGGCTGTTCGCCATCGCGACCGGTGACGTCGTGTCGCGTCGATCGCCTGGGACCGCCGAGTTCAATTCGGTTTCCCAGCGGTCGAGGTGGAATTCGTTGTCGCCTATCGATCGTGCAAAAGCGGTGACCGCAGGCGGCCCACCGAGGATCTTCATCAACAGGTTGGCGGACGAATTGTCGCTGTACTGGAGCGCGGCGGCGCACAGTTCGGCAACAGTCATGCCGTCGGCGACATGTTTCTGGCTGATCGGCGAGTAGTTGACGAGATCGCTCTTTGCGTAGTGAATGCGCTTGCGCATCAGCCCGGCCTGTCGCGTGCTGCGTTCCAGGATGGCGGCGGCCACCATCACCTTGGATGTGCTGCAGAACGGAAAACGGTCGTCTGCGCGGTAGCGAATCTGCATGCCGTTGGCTGTGTCCAGCGCAGTCACGCCGAGGCGGCCGCCCGAATTTTTCTCAAGTGTCGCGAGTTGGGCTGCGGCCGAGGTCGCGTTTGTTTCGGGGCTGGGTTGTCCGTTCGATTCAGCGTTGGGTGCTACTTTGTGTTCCGCGTTCTGCGTCGCGTTCGACGCTTCGGTTGCCCAAGCGGTAACAGCCGGCGCGAAAGGAAGCGCCGCAGCCGCCAGCAATAGTGCACGCCGATTTGGAGAATGAGTCATAGAGGGTTGTCTCGCTTATACAAACTAATGGTGGGAAGCGTCCTGCGCAGACCAAAATATCGGGCCATTGCGAGCCATTGACAAGCGAGGATAATTTCGTCTACGGTAAAGAAAATCTTATGGCTCCCCTTCAATGCGACCTTACTTGCCCCTTAATGCGCTGCGAGCATTCGAGGCGTCGGCGCGACATCTGAGTTTCACGCGCGCGGCGGTTGAACTAAACGTGACGCAGGCGGCCGTGAGCCAGCAGGTTCGGATGCTCGAGGAACGGCTCGGCAGCGCACTTTTCAAACGATTGCCGCGTGGGCTGGGCATGACGGACGAAGGCCGCGCACTTCTCCCTGTGTTGACCGACACGTTCGGCCGCATCGAGGCTGTGCTCAAGCAATTCGAGGGCGGCCATTTTCACGAAGTACTCACGGTCGGCGTGGTCGGAACATTCGCCGTAGGCTGGCTGATGCCACGGCTCAAACTATTTCGGCAGACACACCCGTTCGTGGAACTGAGGCTGCTCACGCATAACAACCTGGTCGATCTGGCAGGCGAGGGGCTCGATTTCGCGATTCGCTTCGGCGAGGGAGCCTGGCCTGCGACACACAACGTATTGTTGCTCGACGCGCCGTTTGCCGTGTTGTGCGCGCCCGATATCGCGAAACGACTTGCTGCGCCGTGCGACCTGGCGAAAGAGACGCTGCTACGCTCGTATCGCACCGACGAATGGGTCAACTGGTTTGCGGCCGCCGGGTTGGAGCCGTGGGCAGCGAACGGTCCGATCTTCGACTCGTCGCGCCTGATGGTGGAAGCCGCGATACAAGGCGCCGGGATTGCTTTGGCGCCGCCTCGGATGTTCGTTCGCGAATTGCAGACAGGTCGGCTGGTTCGCCCATTCGATGTGGAAGTGGAAACGGGCAGCTACTGGCTTACGTGGTTGAAATCGAGGCCCATGTCGCCGGCCATGCAGTTGTTCCGTAACTGGATACTCGGGGAAGCGGGCGCTGACTTGCTGACTATCTCGACTGCGTCGCCACTTTAAGGCCGAGCGAAATAAACAAAACGCCGGTGAGTTTGTTTTGCCAGCGGCTAAGCCAGGTTATGCGCTTGACGAGTCTTCCAAGTGGGCGGATCGTCAGCACGATAAGGGTGGTATATAGCACGCTCAGCGCTACGAAGATTAATCCGAGTACGGCGAACTGCATGAAAGTCGAGCCGTGTTCAGGACGCACGAATTGAGGCAAGAAGGCCAAGAAAAAGAGCGCTGTCTTCGGGTTCAATACCTCGGCAGGAATCGCTTGGAAAAACGCCTGGGTAGCCGTCACGGTCGCCGGGGACGCCGCTGACGAGTGCGGGCTTGATTGCTTGGCCCTCAGTGCGCGTATGCCCAGGTACACGAGATAAGCTGCACCGACGAATTTCACCGCGTCGAAAGCTAGCGCGGATGTCATCAGCAGCGCCGAAAGGCCAATTGACGCGCAAAGCGTATGAAAGAAATCTCCCGTCGCGATGCCTAGACCTGTGACGATGCCCACCTTTCGCCCACCCTGCACGGTGCGCGTCAAAACGAGAAGCACAGCCGGGCCAGGGATCAAAAACAGACCGAGTACCACCGCGACGAACGTGCCCAACGTCGAAAGATCAAACATGTTGCCTCCTTGGGCATTGTGAATATCAATCAAGCGATTGCGCATTAATGCGCGATCGGCGCGTTTGTCGCAAGGAAATGCGTCAAATCGGTCCAAGGCACGGTTATGTGTACGAAGCCGGTCGCGATGGCCGTGGCGTCGCCAGGGTTGAACGTAACAAGCAGACCTTGCGGGGTGAACGACCATGCCTGCGGATCGCGAACGCGCTTGTTGACCCCGTCGGCAAATAATATCTCGCCATCAACGCCCAGCGCTTTCGAGGCACGACGGTCCAGAAAGGTTTCCCATCCGCTGCCCGGCTTGAACACGTCCGCCGCGGCGAGCGGATGCAAGGCCGGTTGCAGCAAGTAGGACACGTTGGTCAACTCTTCGGCGGCAGCTTGCCCGTCACATTCCTCGGTATGTGTCATTTCAACGTTGATGAAACCGGGCATCGCCGATTGGACCTTGAAGTCCAAAAACTGGTCGCCAGGCGTCTGCGTGTCGCCGAAGCACTGCTTCACTCGTTGCGCTGCCGCCCATCGCACCATCGCTGCGTTCCATTGTTCGGCTAGGGGGGAAAGCGGGTGGTCGATTCTCGGCACGCTTGTATGCTGCTCGAAAGGTCGGCCCGTACCGGTTTCTTTTCCAATGGATGTATACGTGTCGCTCCGGCTTAAAACGAACGGGCCCATCGGAACAGCGGCGCTGCGCAAATTGTCGAGCCGGTCGGCGTATTGCCGTTGCAGGCAGGCGCTGGGGCTTTCATCTCTCTTGTTGGCCACACATAACACATTGACCACTTTGAGCCACTGCTCCTGTCCTGTGCGCAGTATGGTTTTTCCCGCGTCAGACAGTAAGGGCAGGGCGTCATCGTAACGCTTGCCCATTGCGGCGTCCTGAGCCGAGAGCTCGGGATCCGCGCAGATCGTTCGTTCGAAACGGGTCTTGGCTTTGCCGCAGTCAAAGCTGGCGGCCACGCAGAGCGACGGCACGGCACAGGCCAGGAAAAGACTGATGACTGCAACCCAGCGTCTATTTGCCACGGTGAGAATTCTCCACATCGATGTTTCGTAAATAAGTGAGTGAGCAAATGAGTGGGTGAGCAAGAAGCCCGGGCTCCTGTCGAAGAGTCTGCTCCTGTATCGCTCGTGTCGTAATGCGCAGCAGATTGGTATATACCGCGAAATGAGGCAAACTCCTATGTTCCCGAACCGTTTCAGGAAGTGCTTCCATGCCTATCACCCAACTTGACTCCGTTACTGCGCTCGTTCTTATCGATTTGCAAAAAGGTATCGTTGCATTGCCCACTGTGCATCCGGCTGCCGACGTGATCGAGCGCAGCGCCAGGCTGGCACGGGCGTTCCGCAGCAAAGGCTTGCCGGTGGTGCTAGTCAACGTGGCCGGAGGCGCACCCGGACGCGCCGACGCGGCAGCCCCGGGCGGTACGCGCCCGGCCGACTGGGCCGAACTGGTCCCGGAATTGGAGCGGGCGCCGGAAGATTACACCGTCACTAAATATCAGTGGGGTGCTTTTTATGGAACACCGCTCGATTTGCATCTGCGCCGCCGTGGTGTTACGCAGATCGTGCTCGCCGGCATTTCGACCAGCATCGGTGTGGAGTCCACAGCGCGGGCAGCGCACGAGCTCGGGTATAACGTGACGCTCGCGGTCGACGCAATGACCGATCTGAACGCCGACGCCCATCGCAACAGTCTCGAACGGATCTTTCCGCGGCTGGGCGAATCGGGAAGTACGGGGGATGTGCTGGCGATGCTGGAAAAGATCCGCTGAGTGTATCTCTGAGTGCATCTTTGTGGGCGCGCAGCTTTGGAACTGCTGCGGGCCCGGTAGCTCTGTCATCACTTTCAATCGGAGGCGGTTCGGATGACGCTCGTGGTGTTTGTCGTAGTGATTGTGCTCGCTATCGGTTGCGCAGCGCTTAAGTGGCGTCGCACGAGCAAAGCGCTCTACGTCATATCGGTCATCCTGTTTCTGGCAGTAGGCTGTGGTCCCGTTCCGGCATGGCTGCTGGGCGACCTGCAATCGTCCTATGAAGTGAAACCGACAATCGAATGGAGCAAGCGCAATGCGATTGTTCTGCTGGGCGCCGGCGCCGAAAAAATCGCGCGCACCGATTTGGTCGAACCGGGAACGTTCGCATACACACGCATCGTCGAAACAGCAGAGCTGTACAACGACTGTCGAAAGACAAAAACGGATTGCAAGATTGTCGTGAGCGGCGGCGATGCGCGACACACCGGCTCACCGGAAGCGGTGGTCTATCGGGGCGTGCTGATTGGACTAGGGATCGATGCGGCCGACGTACTTCTCGAGCCCGACAGCATGAACACCTGGCAGAACGCGCAATTCACGAGTGCTGCGCTGCGACGGTACGACGCCGACCGCGTGTTGCTGGTGTCGTCAGGCATCCATCTGCGACGCAGCGTGCTGTACTTCGCGCATTTCGGTGTCGCCGCGACACCGGTGCGTGCGGACTATCTACGCGCGGTGTTCTCTGCGGTGCCACTGTCGTACAACTTCGCAATCGCAGATTTCGCGATGCATGAATATGCCGGCATCGCCCGTTACTATGTGTACAACGCGCTAGGCTGGAATCCTGTGAGGAAGCATCCGGGCGAGGCATAACGCGGCAGCAGGGGGGCGTCTTGAGCTCTCGCGGTGTGCCGCCACGACTCGCTCGGTTTGCCGCCGCGACGTTCTCGTCGAATGTGATTCCTGGCTGATGTTATCGGGCCGCTACAGATAGCGGCCGCGCTCAAGGCGTGACTTTCGTGCTGGCCTCCGAACCGATGTACTCATAGTTCGCGGTATTGACGTGCGAAATGCGCAGCTCGACCGGTTGACCGTGAAATGAATAAGCAACTCGCGCGATTTCGAGCAGCGGCGTGCCGAGCTCGATTTGCAACAACTGGCTTTCCCTTTCGTCGGCAACCGTCACATGCAGGCGTTCGCTGGTGTCGATCACATTGATGCCGAAGGCCGCCTGGTAGAAGCTATAGAGTGTGCTCGGGCGCTCGCGCAACGCGGCTTCGGTCAAGTCGGGGAAGAGGCTTTCGGGCAAGGTGATGTTGTCGATCAACATCACGTCGCCGTGCAGCGCCAACTGGTTGGTGAAGTGGAAAACCCGTGCGCCCGCGTCGAGCGCGAGCTTTTCGCTCTCCGCACGGGACGCCTTGCCCTTGCGAAAGCTGACCAGCGAGACGCTCGGATACGCTTTGACGCCATCCTTGCGCACCAGCCGGAAAAAACGAAAGAAGTGGTCGTCGCGCCTATGCACGGACACAAACGTGCCTAGGCCTTGGTGCCGGACCAGGATGTTTTCCGCGACGAGTTCGTCGATCGCCTTGCGCAGCGTGCCGATCGAAACGCCGAAGCGCTCGCCCAAACGCTTTTCCGCTGGAATCGCTTCGCCCGCGCGCCATTCGCCGGCTGCCAGCGCCGCCAGCATGCCGTGTTTAACTTCCTTGTAACGCGTGCCACCTATCATTGGGGCGCCGCCGGCTGTCGCCGTATTTCTCAAAGCCGCGGTTTCCGTCATGAGTTTTTCCATATGTGAGGCTTACTTTTTTGTAAGCTCAATTATACATACAGAGATTAAAGTCAACTATATCATTTATATGAGATGGTTGATTATACTGTCGCGCGCGCCGGCATGCGGCCGTGGAAATAGTGTTTGATCTCCTCGGTAAAGCGCATGCGCGAGTGACGGCTGCGTTCAAGCAGCCCGACCCGGCGCTGCACATCGATGCCCGGCAATGCTATCACCTGCAATGCTCGATCCCGCGCCCATTGCACGTTGGCCAACTGCGGCACGATCGATACACCGAAACCTTGTCGCACCAGCGCCACGATAGCCTCCACCGAATTCAGCTCCATGCCCTCCTGAACCGTGACATCGGCGCGATGCAGCACATCGAGGACCAGATGACCGGTCCAGGCCTGCCGGTCGAAGCGAATAAACGGTGAGCGCCGCAGCGCTTCGATCGGATCGTCGGGCAATACAAAATGCGGGCGGCGCGGCACGATCAGCACCATCGGTTCGTCATACAGCGGCGTCCACAACAAGTTGGCCGGCAAAGCATTGGGCGACTGCGTGACCACCGCAGCGTCCAGTTCCCCAGCTTCCACCCGCTGCGCGAAATCGCTGGACATGCCGGCGAATAATTTGACGTCGAGGCGGGGATGCGCCTGCTTGAGCGCCCACAGCGCATCGGCGAATGCCCCCATCAAGGCCGACACCAGCGCGCCCATGACCACGGTGCCCGCCAGCGCGTCCACTTCCCCCGTGAGCGCGAGCGCCTCATAGCGCAGCACCAGTTCTTCGATGGCGGGCACCGCTTGCCGACCTGCCGGGTTCAGCACGACAGCGCGCGCGCTGCGATCGAACAGCACCTGGTTGAGCGACTCTTCCAGCGCGCGGATTTGCAGACCGACCGCTGCGGCGGTCAGCCCGATTTCCGCGGCTGCGGCGGCAAAGCTGCCGTGCTTGGCCACAGTGAGAAAAGTCTTGAATGTGCGTATTGATGGCATGAATCCATTATAAATATAAACTTTATCTCAACAGAAAAAATATTCGCTTTTATTTGTGCTTCAGGTCTTTGACAATAGGGCATTCTTCATCCACATCAGGCGGTGCACATCGTGCGCATTGTGTATAAAGTCGGGTCGGTAGCGAAGGGCGGGTCGGACTATGAGTGATGTGCTGGATGTCAAGGTGTGGCGCGGTACGGTGGAGGGCAGCTTTAGCAGCTACCGTGTGCCGCGGCAGGCGAGCCAGACGGTACTCGATGTGGTGACCTACATCCAGCGTGTGCTGGACCCCACGCTAAGCTACCGCTTCGCTTGCCGCGTCGGAATGTGCGGCTCCTGCGCGATGACCGTGAACGGGATTGCGCGGTGGACCTGTCGCACGCACGTGGCGAAAGTCGCCAAGGGCGACGCCCTCGAAATTGCTCCGTTGTCCAACTTGCCGGTGATCAAGGATCTCGCCACCGACATGACCGAATTCTTCGATAAATGGGCGCGTGCGCAGGGGCAGTTCAAAGGCAAGCTGACTCGGCATGACGATTTCGCGCAAGTCGAGCCGGCCTCGAAGGCGCGCGTGGCGGCCAGCGCCGGCATCGAATGCATCGGTTGTGGCGTTTGTTACGCCTCATGCGACGTCGTTGCGTGGCGCCCCGAATTCCTTGGCCCGGCCGCACTCAATCGGGCCTGGACTCTTGTCAACGACGAGCGCGATGTGGCGGCCGCCGAGCGATTGCGCGCAGTGGCTGGCGACGCCGGCTGTCATTCCTGCCATACGCAGGGTTCCTGCAGCGAGCGCTGTCCCAAGCAGATCGAGCCGACGGCCGGCATTGCCGGCCTCAAGCGCATGGTTGCCAAGGCGGCGGTGCGGGGTACGCTGTGAGGTGGACTCTAAGGCGTACTCTGAGCCTCACGCTTGCGTCATCAAGGATCGAGCCGACGAGTGAGCCAAGGACAGAGCCAAGGACAGAGCCAAGGACAGAGCCAAGGACAGAGCGCCGATGACAATGACGAGTTCCTCTTCCCTCGCGGCGACGCAGGCCAAGCACTGGTATTGGCAGCGCATCAGCGCGATGGTGCTCGCCGTGTGCGTGCTGTTGCATTTGGGCGTGATCATCTACGCGGTGCGCAGTGGCCTGAGCGCGGCCGCGATACTTGGGCGTACGCACGGCAGCGTGCTGTTCGGCGGGTTTTATGTGATTTTTGTCCTGGCCTGTGCGGTGCACGTGCCGATCGGCTTGGGCCGTATCGCGGAGGAATGGCTCGGTTGTTCGACGCGCGCGGCGCAAATCGGCGCGCGCTTGTTCGGGCTGCTTATCTTGTTCATGGGCCTGCGTGCCGTGTATGGCGTGGTGCTGGCATGAGCGCGAGTACGCAATACGATCATGACGATAAACCTGGCGTCGACAAACCCGGCGTCAATCAACCCGACGCCGATCAGCGTACCCCA
>Ga0302220_10002983_pt1 | contig 12010 bp, 13 predicted proteins | sample II_Palsa_E1_3_FD_194572 | JGI IMG/M metagenome (GOLD analysis project Ga0302220, IMG submission 194572) | Peat permafrost microbial communities from Stordalen Mire near Abisko, Sweden - II_Palsa_E1_3 | ecosystem: Environmental > Terrestrial > Soil > Palsa > Peat permafrost | place: Sweden... | reverse complement strand
TCAATATTTCGATGGCAAGCCGGCCGTGCTCAAGGAACTGGCGGACAGAGAAATGGGCGGACTATCGGACCGCATCCTGGCGAGCTACCGTCGCGGGTCCAACCAATCACCGCGGGAGCGACTGCTGGCTATGTTTGGCGCCATCGGCCAGACCTATGGCGGACGCTCCAATGTGCATCGCCAGCTTCTCGTGCACGCCCTGTCGCAGGGCACAGCCAACCGGCTTCTGCCGATGATGGCAGCGCTCACCAGCGAGATGACTCACGAGCACGGCGCCGAACAAGATTCTCGGCGCTTGCTCACACCAGCCCAGGCGTTCGTGTTGACGCATGCGGTCAGTGGCGTATTCCGGGGCCTACTTATCCAGCCCAACGTGGATGTGCCACGACAAGCCATTGAGCTGGAACTTGTCGAACTGATCGAGAAGTACGTGGCATCGGCACCTGTCTGAGCTGCACTCAGGATCACAGGGGTGAACCTCGTCGTACCAATAGATCTCGGTGATGTCCGCGTGCAGTTCGTCAGGTGGTGCAGCCTGTGTCGCGCCCCGCTGCGTGTCGCGTTCTTGAAGCATGGCCACGAACAGGGCAACCATCTCTGGATCGGCAGAGATCATGCGCGCGACCCCGCTTCTGCCGCTTGCGTTCCACGCTTGGCATTTAACGCATCCTTGCGTTGTTGGTAATAGCGCCTGGAGCGGGATAGCTCGCACGCGGTGCATGAGCCGCTGGAAGTTCGGCGCTTGGCTTTGTGGCCCGCTGGGCACAGGCTGCCGGTGAAATAGAATCGGCAGTTGTTGGCGACAGCCTGAGCCCGCGTAACGATTCGCTGGGTCATGCGCCCATCCTCAGGATGACATCAAGCCAGTACAAGGCAATCACGGCGAAACCACTGATGGCGGCACTCGCGCAGGCAATCGCCACGATAGCGGAGAGCCACGACACGTGACGTATGGGTGGAGCGGGGGTAAAGCCCCGGCATACGGGTACGAACGGCGCGCGCACCGTTGCGGAAAAGACGGGTGTTGTCATGTTGTCGCTCCTTTCGGGCGCCGGGAAGACTCGCCGGCTACGGTGCGAACGTATGCCCAGTAGGCATCGGTGGTTTGTCGATTAGTGGTCCGTCTTTCCTAAGCGCACGGGCGAGACGCTAAGCCCATCTCGCCCACTTATGCTCAGCAGCAAAGCGATGCCGCCGCAGACCAGCAACGTATTGCCCAGTGACTGCCCCCAGCCGGTGAGCAACATGCCCGCGCCAATCATCAGGTAGTACATCAACCCGAACAGCGCGCCCGCCGTACCCAGGCGATCTCCAAAAGCGGACAACGCCTTTCCAAGGACATGGGGAATGGCCAGGCCGAAGGCGAAAACCACCAGCAGCGTCGGCGCAATAAACCATTCGCTGTGCAGCAAAGCGCGCACCCCGAGACCGCCACCCAAGACCAGCACCGCGCTGAGCATCAGAAGGTTTTCGGCACGGACGCCTGCCCTGGCGAATGCCCGGTTGCTCCACGAGCCCAGCGACGATCCGGCCGCAAGCAGGATGCCACTGGCGCCATAAGCGGACTCATTCAGGCCCAGCCGCTGGAAGATGAAAGGGCCCAGCGCGTAGTAGCCGTACATGGCGACATTGAAGACCGTCACGAGCAGCGCCGACCGCCACACGCCGGCGTTGTGCATGAGCAACCGGAACGTTTCGCGCAACGACACGTTCTTCATCGCGCGGGACCGCGTTTCGGGGAGCGCTACTGCGCTCCAGACGAGCAATGACATCGCCAACACCAGCAAACACCACAGCACGCCGCGATAGCCAAAGGCGTGCACCAAGGCAGCGCCGGCGAACAGGCCAATGGCCGGACTCAGCGCCAACACCATGCCCACCACAGCGAACACCTTGGTCAACGCGGCCCCGGCAAAGCAGTCGCGCAGGATCGTCTGTGTCACGACCGATCCCACGGCAGCGCCGAATGCGGCAAACGCCTGGGCGAAAAGCAGGCCCTGAAACGTAGTCACACAAAGGGCGATCACCGTGGCGGCAGCATAGAATGCCAAACCGGCCAGCATGGCAACGCGACGCCCGCACCGATCGCTCAGCCAGCCCCATCCGATCACGCCAAAGGCGAAGGACAGGAAATAGACGGTCAACGTCTGCGCCGCCAACCCGGGGGCCACGGCAAAATGCTGGACAAAGTCCGCCAGGGCCGGGCTGTAGAGTGTCTGCGCAAGTTGGGGAAACATCAGCAGCGCAATAGCCAAAGGCAAGAAGTGTTTGTTGTCCATGAAGGCCTCTCCACGAGTTGGCCATTCTCGGGAGCGGCGCCTGTCCGGTCTCCCGGAAGTTGGACAGAAAATGCAGCAAACCGGACAATCGCGGTATGGCCTGGTTAGCCGCTGATACCCTCTTTGATCCGGACAGCTTCCACGCGCCGGTCGTGGGCTGTGCCTCCACGCTGGCGGATCACGACTCCGGACTTCACTGCCATGGACGCGGACAATTGCTGTTTGCCCGCGAGGGCTGCATCCGCATCACCCTGGACGAGCAACTGTGCCTGCTGCCGCCGACGCGCGCCGCATGGATTCCCGCCAACGTGCGCCATCGCGCCGTGATGCGGCTGGTGGTGGACTACCGCTCGCTCTGGTTCGACGCCACCCTTTGCCTTCGTCTGCCGGCGACGGTATCCGTCATTGATGTCAGCCCGCTGCTCGGTGCCATGCTCGAGCCGATGGCCCTGGCGGCGTTCGACCACCCCTGGAACAGCGACCGCGACCGGCACCTTATCGGGTTGTGCATCCATGAAATTGTCGATGTACCACGCCAGCCCATGCTGCTCCCCATGCCCAGGGACCGTCGCCTTGCCAGTTTCACCAGCCGACCTGACGCGCTTCCACCGGAACTGGCGGAGCTGGCAAGACATGTCGGTGCGACCAGCAAGACCATCGGCCGGATTTTTCAGCGCGATACTGGCATGAGCTATCAGCAGTGGCGGCAGCAATGGCGTTTGCTGCGGGCGATTGAGTTGCTGGTCATCGGCGAGTCCATCTCCCATATCACCGGCGAACTCGGCTTTTCGAGCGACAGCACGTTTATCGCGTTCTTCAAGCAGATGCAGGGCTGCACGCCCAAAGCCTATCTGAAAAAGTGAGACGGCAAATTCCGCCCCTGCTGAAAGTGCTTGGGCCGTGCAGTTCGAAAAGTTGAACTGCTAATTGAATAGAAACCAACGTTCGCACGTCATACATTCGCACCGTAGCCGGACGCCATTTCAACGCGGCTGTCTAAACGAGAGTCGATGTCATGACATCAGAGAGTTTAACGAGCGGCTGTGAGCTGACGAATGCGCTCATGACCGACGCCAACAGGATTTACCGCGTAATGCCTGGCGCCCTGAGCGTCGTTGGCGCAGCCGTCGGAGGTGGAACATGAGTCGTCATCACCGCGATTCGCAGTGGATCACGCACAATGGCCTGGCCGGCTTCCTTATCACGATGGCAGCCGCGCTCGGCGTTCTTGCAGGGTACGTTCCCGCCCTCGCCGCCATGATTCTTTGTGGTGCCGCTATCGTCGTCGGCTACCTGTTGGTCTCGTTCGCTGGTTTCACGTTGCGGCAGTACGACCGTGCCGATCGCGCGACACGGCGGCATAAATGATCGCGAGCGATCGTTTCACCTGCGCCCATGTAAACGCCTTTGGCATCAGCCCATTCCACCGTGGGACAAGGAGCGTGCTCGCGCTTTTCCGCGATTCCATCGATCTGGAACGATGACCACAAATCTGAGGATCGCTGCGCATCGCCTCGTTTCTTCAGATGGAAAACGCTCACAATATATTGATTTATCAATGAAATAGAAGGGCGACCTGCCGCACAGGAAGGCGAGTCAACAAACGTGAGCAATACTCATATTATGGCCACCGTCCGAGAACAGTAAAGCGCCCGTGCGCAGGAGCCATTCCATGAAGCTTGAGGTCAAATCATCGCCCGCAGACAGGCGCGCGCCTGCCCGCCGCGTCTCTCGCTTCTTCCGCGTTGGAATGACGGCGCTGATCATGGCGTCCGCCTTGGCTGGTGTGCCGGTCAGTGCACACTCGTTCGCAGATCTCGACTCTTCCAGCCTCCTGACGGCCAACGCCAAGGACACCACGGGGCATCTGCCGTATACCTATCACGCGCCCGGAGCCGATCTCTCAAGCTATCGCGGGGTGATCGTCGACGATGTGGCGGTCTACAGCGGCTCTGACGCCGAATTTGACAAGCTCAGCACCAGCGAGCGGCAAGAACTGGCCAGCGATCTCGACGTCGCGATGCGCGCTGCGCTGCGGACGAAGTACGCCACTGCAACGGCGCCGGGCGTGTCCGTGCTTCGCTTGCACATAACGCTCCTTGGCGCATCAAGCAGCGCTCCAGTGCTGGGCCTGATGAGTCAGCTTCAGCCAGTCGGCGCAGCAGTTGGCGCACTGGACCAGGTGCGCGACAAGAAGAAGCGCTCGCTTGGTTCGGTGACTTATGCGGTGGAGGTGTACGACAGCTCCACCCAGCGCTTGCTGCGATCATTCATTGCGTACGAGTACCCGTCCGCGGAGGACGTACGCGCGAGCATTGGCAAACTCAATTCCGCCAAAGCCGGCATCAAGAAAGGGGCTGAGGCCCTGCCCTCTCAGATCCTCTAATTTCCCCTGTCGCCACCGTTAGCGACACCCAACGAGCACGAGATCAAGCCATGAACGCCATGAGTCAGTTGGCGCCGCGCGCTGAGGCCTCACCATGGTCCGCCGTTATCGCGGTGGCGGTCGGTGCCTTCGCTTTGGTGACCAGCGAGTTTCTTCCGGTGGGTCTGCTGCCGCACATCGCACACGATCTCGCGATCACCGATGGTGAGGCCGGTTTGCTGGTCACCATGCCTGCCGTTGTTGCGGCTTTTGCAGCGCTTGGCACGTCAACGCTGTTTGGTCATGCCGACCGGCGTCACGTGTTGATGGCCTTGCTTGGCGTGCTCGGCCTTTCCAATGCCATGGTCGCGGTGTCGACCCACGTCATCTTGCTGCTCATGGCGCGCGCACTGATTGGCGCGGCCATCGGCTCGTTCTGGTCCATCGGCGTCTCCATGGGCCAGCGTCTACGTCCTGGTGCGGATGGCGTGCGCGCCGCCTCCATCATTCTCTCAGGCGTATCCATTGGCACCGTGGCGGGCGTGCCTGCGGGTGCGGTTATGGGTCAGCTTCTAGGCTGGCGATGGGCGTTCGGTGCTTGCGCGGTGATGGCTGCGGGCGTCTTCGCCATCCTGGCGGCGTGGCTCCCCTCAGTGCCGCCCGATGGTGGCAAGAGCGCCAAGGAATTGATGTCCATGCTTCGCCTGCGCCCGCTGCGTCGTGGTTTGCTCCTGACCCTCGTCATGTTTGTCGCGCAATTTGGTACGTACACGTACATCACCCCCTTCCTCAATCGCGTGTCACACGTCTCCAGCAGCGCGGTTGGTGGCGTACTGCTGGCCTACGGAGTGGCTAGCTTTGTGGGGACACTGTTGGGCGGCTGGTTGAGCTCTAAGCAACTGCGCTTGTCCGTTGCGCTCACAGGCCTAGTCATTGGTGGCTCCGTGTTGTCGTTGGCGCTGCTTGGTCAATCGACGATGGCAGCCATGGCGGCCGTCGTCCTTTGGGGTCTGGGCTTTGGCATGTTGCCGATCACCACACAAACCTTAGCGTTCGACGCTGCCCCCGGCCGCATGGATAACGTCGGTTCGCTCTTTGTCTGCACGGCGCAAGTCGCTATTGCGTTCGGCTCGCTCGCCGGCGGTCTGGTCGTCGACCACGTCGGCCTCGCTGAGTCGCTCATGCTGGGCGGCGCCCTGAGCTGCATCTGCGCGCTGTTCGTCGCCTTCGCCAAGGCTCCGCGGGTGCCAGTGGCGGCTCGGGCGTAGTCCCGTTCGAAAGCGCCAGGTCTTCGGCTATCCCGACGATTTTTGGTCCCGCCAATCGGTTGGCGTTTGGCCGGCGAATTAATCGCTGTGCTGCACATTGCTCTGGCGTGACTGCCGCTTTCCTTCGCCCTGTTCTCCATCGACAGCATCCAGATTGCTCTTCACGGACGCAGCGGCATGGCGCACGCACTCTTGCAAGCGCTCACCATCGGGCTCTTTGCCTCCATGCTGGTGGCCAAGCTCACCAGCGTCACGCACGGCCATTCCGGTCGCCCCCTCGACATGGTGACCGTGGCCCGGATCGCCTTCGTTGGCATGCAGGCCACGGCGATCGTGCGCGTCGCGGCGGACGCCGCCCGCCAGCCGCTGCTTTGGTACATGGCTGCCGCTGTCATGTGGCTCGCCGTGCTCGCGCCGTGGGCGGGGCGGTCCAGTTGGCTTTACCTGCCCCCCCCTCGCAAAGATGGCAGGCCAGGCTAGTCCCAATCTCCGCAGAAAACCTGAGGGTATCGGCCAAATCCATCGTCCCTGTTGATGCGCAGCCCCTGCAAACCGTTGCGGGGCCTGTCTTCCTGGGTACGGAGGGCGCCATCCCGAAGGCGAGTCAACAAACGTGAGCATCGCTCATATCATGACGCTTCCTGATCATTCGCGCCTTACGGCGCTCCGGAGAACGCCATGAGTGCCATCCACGAACCACCCCGACCGGACCAGCGCCTGGCTCAGCGCTATCACTTCGCCGACCCGGACATGGACATGTTCTTCGTCGCCGCGTTGGGTTGGGGCCCGGCCGGCGGCCTCGATATCGGGCAGGCGTTCTACATTGCGTCCCAGATCGATGATGGTGTGGGCGAGAGCTGGGTGCATGCCTTCAGTGGTTATGGCGATCGCCTCAACGCGCAGGCGGATCGCTGGAAGCTGCGCGGCTGGACGCGCGCGGCAGGCGAAGCCCGTCTGCAAGCTTTCGCCAGCTATCGCTCCGCCTGGCAGTTCGCTAGCCCGGGGCCGGAGTTCGTCTCCCTCTATGCCAAGCATCAAGCCGCGTTTGCCGCGGCGATGGACGAAATGGGCCTGCCGGCTACGTTCTTCGACGCGCCGTTCGAGGACAAGCACCTTCCGGGCGTCTTTCTGCAGAACCCGAACCCCTTTGCGCCGGTGGTTCTCGTGATCGGCGGTGCCGACACGTGCTTTGAAGACCTCTTTCTCACCATCGGTCGCCACCTGTTCGAGCGTGGGTATTCCGTCGCGCTGGTCGATCTTCCCGGACAGGGCATCACGCAGGCCAGCGGGCTGCACTGGCGCGCCGACGCGGAAAAGCCCATTGCCGCCATCCTCGATGTCCTGGTGGAGCGCTTCTGTGCGGTGCCGGGCCGACTGGCGCTGGTTGGGTTGAGCCTGGGTGGCTACTTCGTGGCGCGCGCCGCGGGCTGCGAAACGCGGCTGGCGACGGTCATTGCGAGCACGCCGTTTCCAAGCCCCGCGCAGCTCTTTGCCCTATCGGTGCAGTCGGCCAAGGAGAGCGCAGCCAAGGCGGCCCCCTCACCCGCCGCCGTGCGGGCTCGCATGGTTACACTCTGGAAGGCTGGCGCCACCTCGCCGGAGGATTTCATCGCCAAGACGAGCGGCATGGTTGCAGACCCCTCCCTCGTGCATCTGCCCTTTTTGTCCATCCTCGGCGCCGGCGACTCGCCGGTGTTCGCGGCCCAGGCGCGCGCGTGGCACGACCAGATCAAGTCAACTCACAAGGAGTTCGTACTTCTCGACGAGACCACGGGTGCCGACGGCCACGTGCAGGTAAACAACCGGCGCCGGCTAGGGCAGGAAACCTGCGGCTGGCTCGATGAAATTTTCCGCGTTTGACGCCGTCCCCGCGTCCTCCCCGTGGACAGACTGTTACCGTTTGCATCAACCAGGGACACAGACGCAGCATTCACGGCAGGACGCCCTACTTCGAGTGATCCGTCATGGGAATCTTGCTTGCCTTCGCTCCATTCATCGTCTTTGCCGTCCTGGCTCACTTCACTTCCGCTCCGATAAGCCTTGCCGCTGGTACCGCCGTAGCGGCCATCCTCGTGGCGCGCGACTATCTCGGCACCAAACGATCGCCCAAGATCCTGGAGGTCGGGACTTTCGTCTTGTTCGCCGCGCTCACGTTGTTCACGTGGCTCCAAGCGTCGTCGATCTCGATCATCGCCGTTCGCGTCTGCGTTGACGCGGGGCTGCTGCTGATCGTCTTGCTTTCGATGCTCGTTGGTCGCCCTTTCACGTTGCAATACGCGAAAGAAGAAGTCGCCGCGGAGCTATGGAATACGCCACGCTTCAAGCGCACGAATTACGTGTTGACGTGTGCCTGGGCGGCGGCCTTTGCCATCATCGTGCTCGCAGACCTGGTCCTGATGTTCGAACCTCAAATGCCGCGGCGCTTTGGCGTCATTGCCATCGCACTGGCGCTGATGGGGGCGTTCAAATTCACCCAGTGGTATCCGGAGCGCGTTCGCGGTCCGTAAAGGGAAATGTCAGCGCCCAAGGGAAGCAGCCAGGTGCGTCACGCTCACCCGGACGCGCCAGTTCTCCTAACCTCGGTAACTGGCCCTAATCACCGGCCCTGCACCACTCGGCTAGTTACGGTAGTTTTGTCACCCGCACGATAAGGCCCAGTTATCGCCTCGAATATGCAACTGGTACGTGTAGCGCGGCTGCCGCCATCGGGCTCGCTGCTCAACGAGGTAGCGCGCAGGAGACAAATTCTAACTGCCTCCGTGTGCATACGGACCGCGGATCAGGAGTATCGCGTTAAAATTCCCACCCCACTGTCCTGGCTGCGAATTTCCAGCTACTGCCTAACCCTCAGAGATAGATCTTCGCTTCACGACTTGGCGAATAACGGCTCTCCAAAGAGAGCCATTCCTAAGGTACGCAATGGATGCTGGAACACTCAAGCGTACCTCCGTTCCCTTGCCATGGCTGCTCGATATCGCCAATCGGCCACGTATACGATTTGCTCGCTCGTTCATGCTAAGCATCCCCCAGTGGCCAGGACTACCTTTGCTGGCTAGCGTTTCCGATTTGATACCTACGCCATCATCGCGAAGCGTAAGCTGAAAAAATTTCAACGCGTAGTCCAGCTGCAATTCAATGCGATCTGCACGTGCGTGCTGGTACGCATTCACCATGGCCTCTCGGCCAATTTGATAAATTTCGTCATGGACAGTGGGGTCAAGCTCACGTACCTCCCGTATTCTCGTCAAGCGGAAAATTACTGGATGCGGACACGGTAACCCTTCAGCTAACTTAGAGAGAGAATCCTCCAATCCCATCGGCCTTTCGGCAGGCCCGCGTAGCTGCTTCACTCGCTCGCGCCCTTCGTCAACGGCGCCGGCAGCAGCATCTAGTGCGCTTTCGATGGGTTGCCGGCTGGGGTCGTCGCCAGGCATGCGCAGAACGATCGCGTGAAAGCGCATGATAAGGCCTTGGATCGTTTGCAGTAGCGTATCGTGCAGTTCTCTCGCAATGCGCTCGCGCTCCAAACTGCGAACCTCCTCACGCATCCGTGCTCTCTCAGCCAGTTGCCTCAGTCTTATGGAAATGAGACCAACGGCCACTAGTAGAGACAGAGCGATACAAAGCGTGAGAAACCATACCGTCTGATAGAACGTCGGTGTGATGGAGAATTGCAATGTCGTTCCTTGTTTACCCCACACTCCATCGTCATTTGCGGCGATCACGCGGAAAGTATAGGAACCAGGGCGTAGATTGGTGTAGAAGGCTTCGCGTCGCTGCCCAGCCTCTTGCCAATCCTCATCCACACCGATGAGCTTGTATCTAAACCTTACCCGTTCTGGGATGTACAAACTCGGTGCCGTGTAGGAAATGCTAAGACTTGTTGTCCGTTGGGGAAGCACCAGCCCGCTCGTTGCCTCGAAACGTTTTCCGTCTACCGTAACTGAGAGTACCGACGTTGACGGTGCAACCTTGTTTACATGCAGCCGATCAGGATCGATATAAGCAATTCCCTGATTCGTCTGAATCCAGATTTTTCCGGTGGTATCCAAGCCAACGGTTGAACCGACCTTTCCTTGAAAGGCAACGCCGGGCAAACCGTCACGGTAGTCGAACAATCGGTACTGTGGCTGAAATGAAGCGTTCTCGAAGGCCTTCTGAAGTTCACTCGCGCTTATGCGAATGAGGCCTTGATTAGTGTTGATCCAATAGTCTCCCTTTCGAAGCACAATTCCTGATACGCCAGTAATTGACCGGTCCCCTAGATTTCTTAGAGTTTGAAGGCCTGCGTTCGCCAACCGAGCAAGGCCTGATTCTCCACCGATGAGATCGATAGAGGAGCTTGTAACCATCGCAGTGATAGCACCGATATGCGGGCCATTCGCGGTGCGGTAGACGCGATCTGTGGGTCCCTGCCGAAGTTGCACATGACCATCTGAATAGCCAATCCAAAGGCGCCCAGCATCGTCAACCGACATCGCGCTCGCCACGGTCGGTGACGCGGTGGAAAAGGTATCAAGCGGGGTCCATGTGCCCAATTCCGCGCGGTGATAGATGCGTCCATCATTGAACCCGAGCCACAGGCCGCCCTTCTGATCAGGCGTTAGCGCACTTATCCTATAGTCGCTCAACGGGCTCGGAGGCAGGATAGTGGTGACCTGGGCGCCAACCTTGCGATAAAACTTACCCTCCCACGACTGCGTCCAAAGCGCTCCCGAACGATCGGCGAAGAAGGCGTATTCCCTTAGAGGCATGTCTTGGACGTAAGTCGGCGTTCCGTTCGTGATTTTGTAGAGCCTGCCATTTTCAGCCAGCCAAACATTTCCCGGATCTTCTGGAGCCATGCCGAACGGCTTACCCATGTCGAACTCGGTTGGTGCCTCGAGCGTTGTGACGTCACCGCGATGAAGGCCGTTCAATCCGGCATTGGTTCCTACCCAGATATTGCCTTCCCTGTCCTCAAAAACCGGCACTGCCTTGTTGGATGTCAGGCCGTTCTTAGTGTTGAATCTTGCGTCGACATCCGCCCACTTGAGAGCATGGCCATCGTCTAATCGTTCCGGGTGCTCAATCAAGAACACGCCACCGACCCGCTTATCCGTCCCCCACAAGCGCCCATGGCTGTCGAAATGCAATCGATCAGCAAAGATCAACGCTTGTGTTTGATTCGTTTCTTTAGTCTGTTCGGCGTATGCGTGCAATTCTTGCGGGCTCGCCATTGCCTCCGATGCGACTTTCTTCTGCGCCGCGCTACTTTGAAGAGCCCTGGTGCCCAGAATCTGATCACTCGCCCACAGAACGCCACGAGGATCCTGCACAAGCGTTACCGGAGAGAAGTGTCCCACGGGTGCGACATCCGATCGTTCGAACGTATGCGCTCCGCGAACCAGGTAGACGAGCGATTGACCCGTGGCGACCCAGAGCGTGCCTCGAGGGTCCAGCAACGCCCAACTGGCATCATTGGTGGGATAGTCCCAATCTTTTCCAGCGACCGCCCAGTTGCCACCCGCGAATCTTGCGAGCCCGTTCGAAGTGGCCGCCCAAATGATCCCTTCCTCGTCCCGCACAATGGAGAACACGGTTCCCGCCGGGAAGCCATCGGACCGGCCAAAGTTCTCGACATGTCCGTTCTCTATGCGCGTGATACCACCCTCAAAATAGCCTAGCCACAGGGCGCCGCCGGGGGCTGCGAGAAGAGATGTGATGTCGCCGTGCGGCAAATTTTCATTGAAAAGCGAGTGGAATCGCCAGAAATGCACGCCATCGAATCGATAGAGGCCGTCCCCCGTGCCAAGCCATAGGAAGCCAGCTTGGTCTTGCGTGACTGCCCAGATGTCGGATGGAGCACCATCCCGAGCTTTCCAGGGGGTCAACTGATAGTCGGTATTACTAGCAGCATTTGCTCCGCACATACCGGTCAGCGCGTAAAAAACAAAAGTTTTTAGCAAGCGCCTACCGAAGACTGGCAAGCCAAAGCTTCTAATTGCTTTGTAAAGTAGGTGCAGCAAATCAAGCAATCCTGTTCGGTGGGTAAGTCGCGCGCCCGATATTGCCCCCATGATAATGGCCCATCTGGAGCGCGGGTGGGCACCCGCGTC
>Ga0302220_10002982_pt1 | contig 12019 bp, 9 predicted proteins | sample II_Palsa_E1_3_FD_194572 | JGI IMG/M metagenome (GOLD analysis project Ga0302220, IMG submission 194572) | Peat permafrost microbial communities from Stordalen Mire near Abisko, Sweden - II_Palsa_E1_3 | ecosystem: Environmental > Terrestrial > Soil > Palsa > Peat permafrost | place: Sweden... | reverse complement strand
TCGATTTACTTTCAGGGAATTCGCCAGTGTCTACGCTCATCTGCGGCTCGCTCGCCTACGACAACATCATGACGTTCCAGGGCCGCTTCGGCGACCACATCCTGCCGGACCAGGTGCATCAGCTGAACATCAGCTTCCTCGTCCCCACGATGCGGCGCAACTTCGGCGGCTGCGCGGGCAACATTGCCTACGCGCTGAACCTGCTCGGCGGCGACGCGAAGATCATGGCGACCCTCGGTGAAGCCGACGCCCAGCTCTATCTCGATCGTTTCGATGCTTTGGGTTTGTCGAAGGAATATGTCCGCGTGCTGCCTGACCAGCATTCGGCGCAATGCTTCATCACCACCGATCTCGGGAACAACCAGATCACCGCGTTCCACCCGGGCGCGATGATGGACTCGCACCTTAATCACGCCGGCGAAACCAAGGGCATCACGCTGGGCATCGTTGCACCGGACGGCGCTGACGGCATGCGCCAGCACGTCGAGGAACTGGCGGCGGCGGGCGTGCCGTTCGTCTTCGATCCGGGCCAGGGCCTGCCGATTCTCGAAGGTGTGGAACTTCGTCGCATGATTGAACTTGCTACTTATGTGGCAGTCAACGATTACGAGGCGAAATTGTTGAGCAACAAGACCGGCTGGTCGATCGACGAAATGCTGAGCCGCGTGCAGGCACTCGTGATCACGCGTGGCGAACACGGCGCGCAGATTTTGCACGCAGAAGGCATCGAAGAAATTCCAGCCGTGAAAGCTCAGAAAGTCGTCGATCCCACCGGTTGCGGCGACGCATTCCGCGGTGGCTTGCTATATGGCATCGAGAACAAGCTGGGCTGGGCAAAAACGGGCCGTCTCGCCAGCCTGATGGGTGCGCTGAAAATCGAACATCAGGGTCCGCAGACGTATGCGCCCTCCCGCGCCGAGATCGGCGAGCGTTTCGAGCAGGCGTTTGGTTCGGCGCTCTAAGGGTTTTAAGCGGTGCAGTGAAGCAGGTTGAAATGCGTCATTGAAGCGGATTCGGGCGACGCTTCGGCAATGACATGTAGCGGCAGGCCGTTGGCTTTTCCGAGCAACGGCCTGCCGTAATTTTGTGGAGTGAAGGATGAGAATGACAAGTCGTATGGCGCTGGCAGCAGCGCTTTTTAGTTCCGTCGTCATGACGGGATGCGCCTATAACAGCAGTTCACCCGATGTGTACACCGCGTCGCAAGCCCAGCGCGAAGAAACGGTCCGCATGGGTACCGTCGACAGCGTGCGCGGCGTGAAGATCAGCACGAACAACGGCCAGCCTAGCGGGCTTGGCGCTATCGGCGGCGGCGCACTGGGTGCAGTGGCCGGCAGCGCGCTTGGCGGCGGGCGTGGCTCGATCGTGACAGGGATCATCGGTGGTATAGCGGGTGCAGTGGCGGGCAATGCTGTCGAGAACGGCGTCGCCACGCAGAACGGACTGGAGATTACCGTGCGCCTGGATAACGGCGACATGCGCGCCATTACACAAACCGCAACCGGCGAAGTGTTCCAGGCCGGCGAGCGCGTTCGGTTGTTATCGAGCGGCGGTGTGACGCGAGTGACGCACTAACGGATGAAGAACGTGCCGCCGTGATCGAATCGGTCATGCGGGGGTGGGAGAAAAAGCGCATGCGCCTTCGGGCACATGCGCTTTTTTTCGTCTGCAAGTCTCGCGTGTGTTCGGCGTGTGTTCGGCGTGTGTTCGGCGTGCGTTCGTGTGCGTTCGTGTGCGTTCGGTGAGGAGATGCTGAGCGCACCGCCCCTGCTCCGCTACACGCCACCCATGACAGTCGATAAAAAAACCCGCTGCCGGCAGAGCACCGGGAGCGGGTTTTGGACCGTGTAGCACTACACGGTCACGAGACACATCGCGTGTGTCGAAGTACTGCGTTACAGCCTGCGCTTACGGGCGGCTGCCCGTCGGGAACGGCCATGCAGCGGCCGGATTCAACGCCGTCTTGACCGTTGCAGCCGGGGCCGCAGGTGTCGTTGCCGTCGTTGCCGGTGCTACAGCAGCCGTCTTCTTCGCAGCGGCAGCCTTCTTGGCCGGAGCCTTTTTAGCAACCGGAGCGGGCGCTGCAGCAGGAGCCGCAGCCGGAGCAGCAGCTACGGCAGCCTTCTTCGCAGCAGGGGCAGCCTTCTTGGCGGGCGCAGCCTTCTTGGCGGCCGCCTTTTTGGCAGGTGCCTTCTTAGCAGGCGCCTTTTTAGCAGCGGCCTTTTTAGCGGCAGCCTTTTTGGCGGGGGCCTTCTTGGCCGCAGCCTTCTTGGCAGGCGCCTTTTTAGCAGCAGCCTTCTTCGCAGGCGCCTTCTTGGCGGCAACCTTCTTAGCCGCTGCCTTCTTCGCAGGAGCCTTCTTCGCTGCAACCTTCTTGGCTGCAACCTTCTTCACTGCAACCTTCTTGGCGGCAACTTTCTTCGCCGGCGCCTTTTTGGCTGCAACCTTCTTAGCCGCGACCTTCTTCACTGCGACTTTCTTGGCGGCAACTTTCTTCACTGCAACTTTCTTAGCTGCCGGTGCCTTCTTCGCTACCGTTGCCTTCTTGGCAGCCGTTTTCTTGACAGCCGGTTTCGCTGCAGCTTTCTTTGCGACGGACTTCTTGGCTAATGCCATCATTTTCTCCTTCAGGTTTCAAGATGAGAGTCAGTTCAAACAACACCCTTCGTCAAAACCCGCTTCCCGCGTGGGCTTCTCAGGACGCACGCTGCGAAGCGGATTATTCATCGGCGTACGCTGATGGAGCTTGCTTACGCTAATGAATACGGCAAGGCGCGCGGTGCCACAAGGCACAGCGCGCCAAATTAAGTCAGCACCAGAAGAAGGTGCCGGCAATCGCTTGATCGGGCCGTCGGCGCTGCCGACGGCATATTTCGGGGGGAAGTTTGCCCGTCCCACTGAAGGGTCCGCAAAACGCCTGTCATCTTTTTGGGCTGTTAAGCCGCAAGGCGCACTTTGCATCAGGCGACCGTTCTCCTAAACCTGTTGGCCGGCGCGCGCGCAATTGTGATCGCACGCAATGGCGCCGGTTTGCCATTCATCCCGTCTACTCGGCGCCCTCTGCGGGCGCCTGGTCTGCTTTGATTCGTTGCGGCAATGCGTCCATTGCCGCTGGCCGACGCTCATTCACTGACTCGCTTATTCCCAAGTCAGCGCGCCGCCTGTCTGATACTCGATCACTCGCGTCTCGAAGAAGTTGCGTTCCTTCTTCAAGTCGATCATCTCGCTCATCCACGGGAACGGATTTTCTTCGTTCGGGAACAGCGGGTCGAGGCCGATCTGCTGGCAACGACGGTTACAGATGAAACGCAAATAGCTCTTGAACATGGATGCATTCAGACCGAGCACGCCGCGCGGCATCGTGTCTTCTGCGTACCGGTATTCCAGCTCGACGGCTTCCTGGAAGATCTCGCGGATCTCTGCGCGAAATTCCGGCGTCCACAGTTGCGGCTCTTCCAGCTTGATCTGGTTGATCAGGTCGATGCCGAAGTTGCAGTGCATCGACTCGTCGCGCAGGATGTACTGATACTGCTCCGCCGCGCCCGTCATCTTGTTCTGGCGACCCAGCGCCAGGATCTGCGTAAAGCCGACGTAGAAGAAGAGCCCTTCCATCACGCAAGCAAACACGATCAACGACTTCAGCAATTTCTGGTCCGCTTCAAGCGTCCCGGTCGTGAAGGCCGGATCGGTGAGCGTGTTGATGAACGGAATCAGGAACTCGTCCTTCGCGCGGATCGAGTCGACCTCGTGATACGCGTTGAAGATTTCGCTCTCGTCCAGACCCAGCGATTCGACGATGTACTGATACGCGTGCGTGTGGATCGCTTCCTCGAACGCCTGGCGCAGCAGGAACTGCCGGCACTCGGGCGCCGTGATGTGGCGATACGTCCCGAGCACGATGTTGTTGGCGGCGAGCGAGTCTGCCGTGACGAAGAAACCGAGGTTGCGCTTCACAATCCGGCGTTCGTCGTCGGAGAGGCCGTTCGGGTCCTTCCACAGCGCGATGTCGCGCGACATGTTCACTTCCTGCGGCATCCAGTGGTTCGCACAACCCGCCAGATACTTTTCCCACGCCCACTTGTACTTGAACGGCACCAACTGATTCACGTCGGTCTTGCCGTTGATGATGCGCTTGTCCGCCACATTCACCCGCTTTGCACTTGCTGCCGCGATGTCGCTGGCGCTGGGTGCTGCGGGAGCAACGAAGTCGCTCGCAAAAATATTCGGTGCCGCTGACGTTTGATGAGCTGCTTGAAGAACGCCATGTCCGGCGACTTGTGCGGCTGCATGCGAAGCGACTGGAGCTGCACCACGCGATGCTTGGCTGACGCCGGCAACCTGACCCGCCGGGTTACGCAACATGTTGTGTTGCGAACCGTTTGAGGGAGTTACGGCAGTGGTCTCGTCATCCCAGTTGAGCATAAATTCTCACCATCAATTTAGATCGGTTTGTACCATCTTTCCATGAGCGATAAAAGAGCTTGCTCATAAAAATCCTGTTTTAGTGTTGACGCTGCTACTTGCATACAACACTTTGCGTCGAGCTCACTGCCTGAAGCTTCATGCGAAGTCTCTTTGAACGTGTTCGATGCAGTGCTTGTTCAGTGCTTCTTCAAGCTCGTTCAGCGTTGCTTTTGCTTGGAGCGCCTGCATCGTCCGGCTCTGCTGTGAATCGTGTTGCGTGCGTAATTTGCGTGGTCGTAAGCGTGGAAGTTAAAGCGTGAGATCGAACAGCTTTCACTGCGTGATTGCTTCGATGAAAACCTGGCGCGTCTCGTATTCGCGCAGTGCGCGATCGTCCGGTTAAGTGCTGCTCGCGACTCGTTCAAATCGGTTGAGTCAGACTTCGGATCGTGAGCTTCGACGATCCGCTTCAACCCGCTTTTCGAGTCCTACCCGACTCTAAAAAACCGTCGCGCTGAGCTCGCGATTACACGTGTCTTGCTGCGGAAAACGATACGCTGGCGCGTCTCGTTTCCATGTCGAAAGTGTAGCACTCGACGCTGTCATCGCAAAGGCAAAACCACAAAATATTGGGTGATTTACGCCTGCGACGACTACCTATAGTACAAACGAATACGTCATGCAAGAGCGGATTTGTAGCGTGAAAATGCGTCTGCGAGGTCACTGGACGCACGCATGAATCGCCCGGCAGCAGCCGCTTGCACACGGCTTTTCAACCACGCTTGTCGCGCAGCGGCGTGAGTAATTCGCGCAAGTTGTTGTGATCGATTTCGTGCATCAGCGCGAGCAGCCGGCCGAGTTGTCCTGCAGGAAAACCCTCACGTGCGAACCACGCAAGATAGTGGCCAGGCAGGTCCGCGATCACGCGGTCCTTGTACTTTCCATAGGGCATTTTCTGCGTGACGAGACGCTGCAGATCTTCCGGGTCCATCGTCGTTCTCCTCGGGTTTTATCGTCGCGAATTGTCGCTCAAGCGTCGCTCATCACGGCACTTCGCGATGTCGCTGTCATGATATCGATGCCATAATCCCAGCTTCCCGCCGCGAAGAGATCCCCTTCCGTTCTCCATGTCGCTAGCCATCAAAGCTTTCGTTGCCCCTCTCATCGTCGCCTGCGCGATGTTCATGGAAAGCGTCGATGCCAACGTCATCGTCACCGCGATCCCCGAAATGGCCAAAGCTTTCGGCCGGGACCCCGTCACGCTGAAGATCGCCGTCACCAGTTATGTGCTCGGCCTCGGGGTCTTCATCCCGATCTGCGGCTGGGTCGCCGACCGCTTCGGCGCGCGCACGATCTTCCGTCTCGCTATCGGCATCTTTGTCGCCGGCTCCCTCCTGTGCGCGGCGTCCACCTCGCTGATCCCGTTCACGCTCGCGCGATTCGTCCAGGGCGTAGGCGGCGCGATGATGGTGCCGGTCGGCCGGATCATCATCTTCCGCTCGGTACGCCGCTCCGAATTCATCCGCGCGATGAACTACCTCTCGCTGCCCGCCATGTTCGGCCCCGCCGTCGGGCCGCTGCTCGGCGGGTTCATCACCACCTATCTGCACTGGCGCCTGATCTTCTTCATCAACATCCCGATCGGCATCCTGGGCATCTACCTGACCAACCGTTACATCGGCAACGCGCGCGAGCCGCATCCTGGACCGCTCGACTGGTTCGGTTTCTTTTTATCGGCGAGCGGCGGCACATTGTTTCTGCTCGGACTGTCGCTGATCGGCGGCGAGTTGGTTTCCAATCGCACAGCCGCGGGCATGGCGCTCGCCGGCGTAGCCTTCTTCATCGTGTATTTGCTGCACTCGCGACGCGTAAAACTGCCGCTGCTCGATCTGCGCTTCCTGCGCGTGCCGACGTTCCAGGCGAGCGTCGTGGGCGGGTCGCTGTTTCGCATCGGCTTGGGCGCGGTGCCCTTCCTGCTCCCGCTCGCGATGCAGGAAGGCCTCGGCATGAGCGCCTTCAAGTCCGGATCGATCACCTGCGCGTCGGCGTTCGGCGGCATGTTCATGCGCTCGCTCGCGTCGCGCGTGCTGCACCGCTTCGGCTTCCGGCAGACGCTGATGGTCAACGCGGCGCTGTCAGGCATCGCGATCGCCGCCTGTGGCATGTTCTATCCGGGCACGCCGACTTGGGTCATCTGGGCCGTCGTGCTGCTCGGCGGCTTTTTCCCGGCGTTGCAATTCACGAGCCTCAACTCGCTGACGTATGCCGAGATCGAAAGCCGCGATGTGGGCCGCGCGACGAGTCTCGGGAGTTTTATCCAGCAGGTGTCGCTGGGGTTGGGCGTGACGGTGGGCGGAATCGCGCTGCAAATTTCGCATGACCTGCAGGGACATCCGCAGATCGTCTGGTCGGATTTCTGGCCGGCGTTCGTCGTCGTTGGATTGTTTTCGTTTCTTTCGATTCCGATTACCGCGAAGTTGAGTCGGAACGCGGGGCATGAGATATCGAGGGGAACGCGGGGTTGAAGGGGATGCGCGGCGCCTCCGAACGGCGGTGACGATACATAGTGGAAAGCCAGCGCTGAATTTGCCAGCCCGGTCCGTAGCTGAAAAAGCGAATGCATCTTCGGTACCGGCTTCGGATTTCAAACGCCGTAAAGCTTCTGAACCCGGCAAGAGTAAATACAAAAGGCTCGCTCCGAATCCCATCGCCCAAGCCGATTGCGGAAAGGGCAAGCGCTTGAGAGGACCGCGACTCAAGTTTCAAACGCTGCGGTTACCCGAACTCAGCGGGCACAAATAGAAAAGGCCGGTTCCGAACCCGCCGCTCCTTCCGTTGCTGAAGGAACAGCCGCCTCGTACCGGCCTCGATTCTCAAACACTACCTCAGGCGACACAGGCCGATTGCATCGGCCTGTCGCCTTCTACCGCTTACTGGCAAGCCTCGCACTCGTCGAACCCGGCATCGCCCGGACGCATCATGCAGACCGGACCATCGGCCTCTGCTTCGGCCGCAGCGGCAATTGCCGGTGCCGCAACCGCAGCGGCGTTGAAACCACCCGTCGACGACCCATGCGAACCCTGCGAACCAAAACCGTTGCCGTTCGCGCCTGAAGCACCGCCCTCGCCGTTCCCCGAGTTACCCGAAGGCACCGAGTTCAGCTGACCGTGAGCCACAGTCGACTTCTCGACGTGCGTTGCGGCCATCGTGCGGAGGTAGTAAGTGGTCTTCAGACCGCGCAGCCACGCCAGCTTGTACACCTCGTCGAGCTTCTTGCCCGACGCGCCACCCATATAGATGTTCAGCGATTGCGCCTGATCGATCCACTTCTGACGGCGCGATGCAGCTTCCACCACCCAGGTCGCGTCCAGTTCGAACGCCGTTGCGTAGATTGCCCGCAGATCGGCCGGAACCCGGTCGATACGCGACAACGTGCCGTCGAAGTACTTCAGGTCCGAGACCATCACTTCGTCCCACAGACCGCGTTCCTTCAGGTCACGCACCAGGTAATCGTTCACGACCGTGAATTCACCCGACAGATTCGACTTCACGTACAAATTCTGGAACGTCGGCTCGATACATGCCGACACGCCGATGATGTTCGAAATGGTCGCGGTCGGAGCGATCGCCACGCAGTTCGAGTTGCGCATGCCGTAGTTGGCGATCCGCGAACGCAGCTCGGTCCAGTCCATCGCCGAGCTGTCGTCCACTTCCACATACCCACCGCGCGCTTCGGCCAGCAGCTTCAGCGAATCCTGCGGGAGAATGCCGCGGTCCCACAGCGAGCCGCGATAGCTCGAGTAACGGCCGCGCTCTTGCGCCAGTTCCGTCGATGCGTAGTAAGCGTAGTAGCAGACCGCTTCCATGGAGGTATCGGCGAAAGCGACGGCTTCCTTCGACGCATACGGCGTGCGCAGCAAGTGCAGGCAGTCCTGGAAGCCCATGATGCCCATGCCGACCGGACGATGCTTCAGGTTCGAATTACGCGCCTTCGCAACGGCGTAGTAATTGATGTCGATGACGTTGTCGAGCATGCGCATGGCAACGCTGACGGTGCGCTTGAGCTTGTCGTGATCGAGCGCGAGCGTGCCGTCCGCCTGCGTCTTCATGTGCGCGACCAGGTTCACCGAGCCGAGGTTACACACGGCGATTTCGGTGTCGCTGGTGTTCAGCGTGATTTCCGTGCACAGGTTCGACGAGTGGACAACGCCCACGTGCTGCTGCGGCGAACGGATGTTGCACGGATCCTTGAACGTGATCCACGGGTGACCCGTTTCGAACAGCATGCCCAGCATCTTGCGCCACAGTTGCGCGGCCGGAACCTTCTTGAACAGCTTGATCTCGCCGCGTGCGGCCTTCTCTTCATACGCTACGTAGGCTTTTTCGAACGGTGCGCCGAACAGGTCGTGCAGGTCCGGGCAGGTTGCCGGCGAGAACAGTGTCCAGTCGCCGTTTTCGTGAACGCGCTTCATGAACAGGTCGGGAATCCAGTTCGCCGTGTTCATGTCGTGCGTGCGGCGGCGGTCATCACCGGTGTTTTTACGCAGTTCCAGGAATTCTTCGATATCCAGATGCCACGTTTCCAGGTACGCGCACACCGCGCCCTTGCGCTTGCCGCCCTGATTCACCGCGACAGCCGTGTCGTTCACGACCTTCAGGAACGGCACCACGCCTTGCGACTTGCCGTTCGTGCCCTTGATGTGCGAACCGAGCGCACGCACGCGCGTCCAGTCGTTACCCAAACCGCCCGCGAACTTCGAGAGCAGCGCGTTTTCCTTCAGCGCTTCATAGATGCCGTCGAGGTCATCGGCAACCGTCGTCAGATAGCACGACGACAATTGCGAACGGCGCGTGCCGGAGTTGAACAGCGTCGGGGTGGACGACATGAAGTCGAAGCTCGACAGCACGTTGTAGAACTCGATTGCCCGCGCTTCGCGGTCGATTTCGTTCAGCGCCAGGCCCATTGCAACGCGCATGAAGAACGCCTGCGGCAGTTCAATACGCTTGGTTTCGTTGTGCAGGAAGTAGCGGTCATACAGCGTCTGCAGGCCGAGATAGCCGAATTGCAGATCACGGTCGGCGTCGAGCGCGGCGCCCAAGCGCTTCAAGTCGTACTGCTGAAGCCTTTCGTCGAGCAATTCCGCTTCCACGCCCTGCTTGATAAACAGCGGGAAGTATTCAGCGTAGCGCGTGGCCATTTCGCCTTGCGAGACGTCTTCTTCCAGGATTTCGCGACGGATGGTGTGCAACAAGATACGCGCGGTGACCTGGCTGTACGCCGGATCTTTTTCGATCATGGTGCGCGCGGCGAGAATGGCGGAGTCATAGACTTGCGCCATCGGCACGCCGTCGTACAGGTTCTTCACCGTTTCTGCGACGATCGGGTCGGCGTTCACTTCGCTGCCGAGATTCACGCACGCTTCGTTGATGCGCGCCTTCAACGCGTCCAGATCCAGCGGATGCGACACGCCGTTGTCGATCACGTTGATGCCCAGCGCATTCGCCCGCGTTTCCGGCGCATGAGCACGTTCCTGCGTGCGCTTCTCGCGATACAGCACGTACGCGCGCGCCACGTTGTGCTCGCCGCCGCGCATCAGCGCGAGTTCGACCTGATCCTGGATATCTTCGATATGGAACGTACCGCCGTTCGGACGGCTGCGAACCAGCGCCCGGATAACGCTCTGCGTCAGTTGTTCGACGAGCTCGCGCACGCGCGCCGAGCCAGCGCCCTGGCCGCCGTTCACGGCCAGAAATGCTTTCGTCACTGCGATGGAGATCTTCGACGGCTCGAACGACACCACGGTCCCGTTGCGGCGGATGACTTTGTAGTCGGCCAGTGTGGCGTCCGGCGCGAGCGCGCTGCCGCTCGGCTGATTCTGTGCGCCGATGGGCCGCACGGAGGCGCCCTCGTAGGAAGTCGTGGCGTTGTCGGTGGTTTGCATGTGCAAATCTCCAGGTGTTCGATGGTGCGGAACGTCCGCGGATTGAGATGCGTGCCGCGCGCGGTGGCTGCTTGTTGCTGCTTTGTTGCTGTTCACTGCTTTTGCCAACCGCGCACGACGATGAAATTGAAAAAGACTTATTCGGGAAAATTGCCGGTGCCGTTCTTACGCTCAGCCCCCTAGTTTTTCCATGGGCCGATACGCTTCAAACTGACGAAGACAACCTCTCTCGCTACGCCTGTTTGCCTCGGTCTTTCAACTGAATGCCGACTGTTTTTACGCGACAAATCAGTCGCTTATCCGGTGTTTTCTTCTATGGCCGGACAAGCGTGCGGCGCCGGCTCTACGAGCGGGGCGCCGCCTGAACAACACAACATATAGTGCGAATTACGTCTCTGAGCACCAAGTATAGTGACATTCCGCACAGTCTCAAAAACTTTTATTTGCTGAAGAATAGCGTTGAGAGGGTTGACTTTTGAAATGCCAAAGTCGGATAAGGGAAAGCGCACTCGCATGCGGCGACTGCACACAAACGCGCTGCAATGCAAGATGAAAGCCCTTTTCGATCCGTGGCAAGCGGTGAGGCAAGGCCGGCGGTGAGTCAGCGAACGACGGCAAGACGTAGCCCGTCACCGCGGCTCAGTGACTCACGCAGCAACGCACTCGATCGAGCGTGAACAAGCGGCGAATCAAACGTCGCCGAGATAGGGAAAGTACTGAAGCGGAAGTTGTGTATCGCGCTGCAGCCGCGACCATTCGAAGTACGGGCCAGGATCGGTTTTGCGACCCGGCGCGATGTCCGAATGTCCGGCGATTGCTTCGATCGGATAGCGCCGGGTGACCGCCTGGACGACATCGTTGAGCGACGCGTACTGCGCGTCCTCGAACGCACATCGATCGCTGCCTTCCAGTTCGATACCCACCGAAAAGTCGTTGCATCGCTCACGCCCGAGAAAGCTCGACACGCCCGCGTGCCATGCGCGCTCGTTGCACGACACGTACTGCTCGATGCGGCCATCGCGATGAATCACGAAATGCGACGAGACTCGCATGCCGCGCAAGTGGTCATAGTAGGGATGAGCGTCGTGATCGAGACGGTTCTGAAAGAACTCGGCGATGGCGCTGCCGCCGAATTCATCGGGCGGCAGGCTGATGTTGTGAACAACCACGAGCGTCGGCTCAATCCCACCCGGACGAGCTTCGAAGTTCGGCGACGGCAGCCGATGCGCGGCCGTATACCAGCCATCGGCATCGATCAAAGCTGTCACGCTCATCGAGCGTCGCGGCCTGTGGGATGAGTGGCGTAGCGCTGGGCGTGATCGGAGCAACAGAAGCGATGCCCGGCCGCGACAATCGCTTCGCTCTTGGGCGTATGCACGCCGCATTCCGCGCAGCGCACCAGAGGATCGGGCAGTTGCAGCACGGAGCCGGAAGCCGCCGGGCCCTGAGACGCGCGCGTTGCCCCTGCCGCGCCGCCTGTTTGCGGGCTGGCGCCGGATTGGGCGCGCTTGAGCTTCTTGAACAGCCACTGGCTCGCGAAGAACACAAATATCAGCAGGAGAAGTTGGCGCATGATCTTACTAATAGAATAGTAGAGGCAATAAAAGCCCGGGGATTCGGCTGACCGCGTCAAACGACCGCGCGATGCAGCAGCACTTCGAACACGAAGCGGC
>Ga0302220_10002980_pt1 | contig 12022 bp, 12 predicted proteins | sample II_Palsa_E1_3_FD_194572 | JGI IMG/M metagenome (GOLD analysis project Ga0302220, IMG submission 194572) | Peat permafrost microbial communities from Stordalen Mire near Abisko, Sweden - II_Palsa_E1_3 | ecosystem: Environmental > Terrestrial > Soil > Palsa > Peat permafrost | place: Sweden... | reverse complement strand
CGATTGCTGATCGTGACAATAGCGTTTCGGTAGGTTCACAAGGCAACGAGCGTCAGATCACCAACGTTGCAGCCGGTACGCAAGGAACCGACGCAGTCAACCTGAACCAGTTGAACTCGGCGGCGAGCGATGTTTCTCGCAAGGCGTACAGCGGTGTTGCAGCAGCTACGGCACTGTCCATGATTCCGGACGTCGATGCGAACAAGACGTTGTCGCTCGGTATCGGTGGTGGTACGTACCAAGGCTATGCAGCAACGTCCATCGGCGGTACGGCTCGTATCACGCAAAACATCAAGGTTCGCGCGGGTGCGGCCTGGACCGCTGCGGGTACGGCAGCTGGCGCGGGTGCTGCTTACCAGTGGTAATCAAGAGCCTGTAGGTTGCCCAGCTTGAAAAAGCTGGGTTTCCGAAAAGGGTCCAACGTATAGGTCAGTTTCAAAAATGGAAGCGGGTTCTTCTTCGGAAGAACCCGTTTTTTTTTAGTGCAACAATAGCGTCTTCGGGCAGCTACTAATTTCCCACCCTCCGTCTGTCCAGCACACCTTTCGCTTCCGCCAGCCTCTCCGCAAATTCTGGCCCGCGCGCCAGCGCGACACCCACCGCCAAAATATCTCCAATAGCCAGGTGCGAGACACGCGATGTCATCGGTGAAAAGATGTCGGTGTCTTCGTCTACATTTGCAAACAAGCCAACGCTTGCCATGCGCGCCAACGGCGAATTGCCGTGCGTGATCGCAATCACCTTGGCACCTGCTTCCAGCGCGGATTTCACCGCATCCAGAATATCGCGCGTGCGGCCCGTGTTCGATACCACCACCACCACATCTCCTGCGCCCAATAACGCCGCCGATGTCGTGTACGTATGGGGATCGGAATAGGCGACGCTCGGCACGCCGAGCCTGAAAAACTTGTGCTGAATATCGAGCGCGGCAATTCCCGAACCGCCCGCGCCGTAAAACTCGATGCGCCGCGCCTGCGCCAGCAAGGTAATCGCGGCCGCCACACTATCGGACGACAAACTGTTGCGCACCTGAAGCAGCGCGCCAATTGTCCGGTCCAGGACCTTCGCGGCGACACCGGCAGCGGGTTCATCGGCGCGAACATCGCGGAAAACGGCTGGAGCCGGTACATCCGACGCGATGCTTTGCGCCAGCCGGATCTTGAACTCGCGGAAACCCGAGAAGCCGAGCGCCTGGCAAAACCGCGCGATAGTCGGCTGGCTGACGCCGGCGCGCGCCGCGAAATCGGTCATCGCGAGATCGAGGACCTCACGTGGGGCATCGATTACGTAATCGGCAAGCTTGCGCTCGGAAGGGCGAAGTTGCTCGCGCATTGCTTCGACTTGGGACAGCAACATCGGGAATCTCGCCTATGCTGGAAATGGAAGGGACTATAGCTGATCAGCAAAAATGTACAAAAACTACAGGATTTACAACTTAAACATTCGCGGCATCATTGCAGACTTCACCGCTAGTTAGGCTTTCATTGCTGGAAGAAACCGAAGTAAGGGTTTTCCAGATAGGAGAAATGTAGTTTTTCTACTAAAATTCACGTCGATTGCACGGGGACGTCTCAAAATAGAACATCTGACCCGCGCTCTAATCAATCCCGATAAGGCGAAGGAGTTTCGATGGTTTCCCCCCACTCTCATCTGAAAAAAGTCACGCAGCGCGTGATTGAGCGCAGCAAGCCGACTCGCGCGGCATACCTCGCGCGCATTGACGGCGCGCAAGGCCACTTCCCCGCGCGTGGCGCGCTGTCGTGCGCCAACCTCGCGCACGGTTTCGCCGGACTCGAAGGTCAGGAAAAAATCGCGATCAAGGCGATTCGCGAGCCGAACATTGGCATTGTCTCGTCGTACAACGAGATGCTCTCGGCGCACGCGCCGTTCAAGAATTACCCGGACATCATCAAGCGCGCCGCTCGCGAAGCGGGCGGCGTGGCGCAGTTTGCGGGCGGCGTGCCCGCTATGTGCGACGGTGTCACGCAGGGCAACGCGGGCATGGAACTATCGTTGTTCTCGCGCGAAGTGATCGCGATGAGCACCGCCGTCGCGCTCACGCACAACATGTTCGACGCTGCGCTGTGCCTTGGCATCTGCGACAAGATCGTACCTGGGTTGTTGATCGGCGCGCTTCAATTTGGCCATCTGCCGACTATTTTTGTGCCGGCCGGCCCGATGACGAGTGGCCTCACGAACGACGACAAAGCCAAAGTCCGCCAACAATTCGCGACGGGCGCGTGCGATCGCGACGCGTTGCTCGAAGCGGAAGCCGCGGCATATCATGGCCACGGCACATGCACGTTCTACGGTACGGCTAATAGTAATCAGATGTTGATGGAAGTGATGGGCCTGCATCTGCCGGGTTCGGCGTTCATCCACCCGCATACGCCGCTAAGAGACGCGCTCACCGCCGAAGCCGCGAAGCGCGTGCTGGAGCTGACGGTCGAGCGCGGGCATTACACCCCGATCGGCCATGTGGTCGATGAAAAATCCATCGTCAACGGCATCGTCGCGTTATTGGCAACGGGCGGTTCGACCAATCACACGTTGCATCTGGTCGCCATCGCACGCGCGGCTGGCATTGTGATCGACTGGAACGATTTCGATGAACTCTCGCAAGCCGTGCCGCTCGTCGCGCGCATTTATCCGAATGGCAAGGCCGACGTGAACCATTTCCACGCGGCGGGCGGGATTGCGTATCTGGTGCGCGATTTGTTGGAAGCTGGCTTGCTTCACGAAGACGTAAAGACCGTCGCAGGCAATGGCCTGAAACACTACACGCGCGAACCGAAACTGATCGACGGAAAACTGCAGTGGATCGATGGTCCTGAAACGAGCCACGACACCGCTGTTCTGCGCAGTCACAAGGAACCGTTCGCACCCGACGGCGGTCTTCGTCTGATGCAGGGCAAACTCGGCCGCGGTGTAATCAAGATTTCGGCGGTGGCTGAAGCGCATCGACACGTGAAAGCGCCAGCGATTGTTTTCGAGTCGCAAGAGCAAGTGCAGGAAGCCTTCGATAACGGCGAACTGAAGCGCGACTTTGTTGCCATCGTGCGGTTTCAGGGCGCGCGCGCGAACGGTATGCCGGAGTTGCACCGGTTGACGCCGCTTCTCGGCGTGTTGCAGGATCAGGGCTTTCACGTAGCATTGGTGACGGACGGGCGCATGTCGGGCGCGTCGGGGAAAGTGCCCGCCGTGATCCACATTTCGCCGGAAGCGTTGCTGCAAGGTCCGCTAGGAAAGGTGCGCACGGGCGACACGATTGTTATAGATGCCAACAAAGGCGTGCTCGATATCGAGATAGATGCAGCCGAGTGGGCCGCGCGCACGGTCGAGCAGCCGCAGCATCAGGCCGAGAACGAAGTCGGCTTTGGACGCGAGCTGTTCGGCGTGTTTCGCAGTGCAGCGATGCCGGCGGAACTGGGCGCATCGGTATTCGGCCCAATGGTAGGCGAAGCAAAATAGAGCCTGAGAGAACCTCTATAAGGAGCAGCAAATGAAACAGGTAAGCGAAATTGTGCGTCTCGGGCCGGTGATTCCGGTCCTCGCTTTCGAGTCGGCCGAGCAGGGCGAAAACGTCTCGCGTGCTTTGCACGCGGGCGGTGTCAAGGTGCTCGAGATCACGCTGCGCACCGCGGCAGGGCTGGAAGCAATCGAGCGCGCGAGCCATCTGGCCGATGACATCGTGGTCGGCGTGGGCACCATTACCCGACCGGAACATTGCGGGCAAGCGAAGAAAGCGGGCGCGCAATTCGGGGTATCGCCGGGACTGACGAAGGAGATTCACCAGGCTTCGCTCGATTGCGGTTTGCCGCTGCTGCCGGGCGTGATGACGCCGACAGACATTATTGTGGCGATGGAACTCGGTTACGAGATCGTGAAGCTATTCCCGGCGCAGCAGGCGGGCGGGGTGTCGATGTTGCAAGCGCTCTACGGTCCATTTCCGACGCTGAAGTTCTGCCCGACCGGTGGGATCACAGCTGAGACCGCGCCGAATTTCCTCGCGCTACCCAATGTGGTGTGTGTCGGTGGGTCGTGGCTGACGCCAAAGACAGCGCTCGCTGCGCAAAACTGGGAAGAAGTGACGCGCCTGGCGCGCGCCGCAAACTCGCTGGCTCCGCCGCAACACTAAATCCGATCGTAAGAAAAGCCTCTGCGCTCATTGCCCAGAGGCTTTTTCACGTTTGGAGACGGTGGGCGGGCGGGTTTCCCAGGCTGCAAGTAAAATGCGGTGGGTTATACGCTGGCTATGTGCGGTGACCGGGAACGCTTTTCGCATCGTAGTACAAAAAACGTCACAAACTTGGAGGCGCTTCATGGAGCCAGTCCACGGCAGCATGCTGCTGGTGTACGCGGTTATCGCAATTGCTCTGCTGATCTTGATGATCACGCGTTACAAGGTCTACCCATTTCTCGTCCTGATCATCGTTTCATTGCTGCTTGGTTTGGCCGTCGGCATGCCGATGAGCAAGATCGTCGCTGCATTCGAAACTGGCAATGGCAATACGCTGGGCCATATAGCGATCGTCGTGGGTCTGGGCACCATGCTCGGCAAGATGATGGCCGAATCGGGCGGCGCCGAACGTATTGCCAATACGCTGATTGGCTGGTTCGGCGAAAAGTATATTCACTGGGCCATGATGTGTGTCGCGATCATCGTCGGCTTGCCCGTGTTCTTTGAAGTGGGCTTCGTGCTGCTGATTCCGATTGCGTTCAACGTCGCGAAGCGCACTAAAAAATCGCTCTTGCTGATCGGCTTGCCAATGGTGGCAGGGCTTTCCGTCGTGCATGGATTGATTCCACCGCACCCGGCCGCGTTGCTTGCAGTGCAGGCGTATCACGCGGATATCGGCCGGACGATTGCGTATGGCTTGATCGTCGGCATTCCGACCGCGATTGTGGCAGGCCCGCTTTTCGCGTTGCTTATCCACAAGTACATCAAGTTGCCCGAGAACAATCCGCTGGCGGCGCAGTTTATCGATTCAAAGAAGGAAGGTGAAACACGTGAGTTGCCGGGTTTCGGCATTACGTTGTTCACCATTTTGCTGCCGGTCATTCTGATGCTCGTTGGCAGCTGGGCCGATCTGATTTCCACGCCGAAGAGTTTGCCGAACGATTTGCTGAAGTTCGTTGGTACATCGGATGTCGCTTTGCTGGTCGCCGTGCTGTTCAGTTTCTGGAGCTTTGGCGCCTCGCGTGGTTTCAACCGCGAGCAGATCCAGAAGTTTTGCGGCGATTGCCTGGCGCCAATTGCGGGCATCACGCTGATCGTGGGCGCGGGGGGCGGCTTTGGCAACGTGCTGCGTGACAGCGGCATCTCGCAGCAACTGGTGGCGACTGCATCGGCTGCGCATTTATCGCCGTTATTGCTTGGCTGGTTCGTGGCCGCGCTGATTCGTCTTGCCACCGGTTCCGCAACGGTCGCCATGACCACGGCGTGCGGCATTGTTGCGCCGATTGCAGCGGCGTCGCATGGTGCGGTCAGCGCGGAATTATTGGTGCTGGCAACCGGTTGCGGCTCGTTGATTTTTTCGCATGTGAACGACGGCGGTTTCTGGCTCGTCAAGGAGTATTTCGGCATGACGGTCGGCCAGACGTTCAAGACATGGTCATTGTGCGAAACGATTATTTCCGTCATGGGGCTAGGTTTGACCTTCGCGCTTGCGACGGTCGTGTAAGGAGGTTCATATGATATTGATCGCGATGGGTGTTTCCGGTTGTGGCAAGACGACGATCGGGGAATTGCTGGCCGAACGGCTGGGATGTGATTTCGCCGATGCCGACAGTTTCCACAGTCAGGCGAACAAGGACAAGATGCACAAGGGGATTCCCTTGACGGACGAGGACCGCTGGCCGTGGCTGAAGGCGATTCGCGCGTCGATAGTGGAGAAGAAGTCCGCGGGCGACACGCACGTGTACGCGTGCTCGGCCTTGAAAAAAGTCTACCGGGACATTCTCCGCGATGGAGACAAGGACGTGACCTTTGTGTATCTCAAGGGCACGCCGGAGTTGCTGCGCGAACGGATCAAGACGCGCAAGGGCCACTTCTTCGATCCCGCGCTGTTGCAAAGTCAGCTCGATACGCTGGAACCGCCAGGACCTGATGAAGCCATCGAAGTCGACATTGCTTTATCACCCGAGCGGATTGTCGATCAGGTTTTAAATGAAATGAAGGAGCGTTGATTTAACGCGCTCCAACAATTCATTCCCAGATATTCGAACGCGCATGCCGAATTTCTGGTTCAGCAAGGCGTGAATCTCGCGATGCATTAAGTTGGAAAATCCGCTTTCGCGGGTTCAGGAAAGCGGGTTGTCTGAACGCAGCAAGAAAAGCCGTTCCAGGAAGTCTCTGGAACGGCTTTTTGTCGTGTGCCAACGCCCCTTGTTCAAACGTGAAATTGATTGTTTCACCGTCGTGGTGGAGCTGTGCGGCTGACATCGATAGCTTAATGATGTCCGGGCTTGTTGTTGGATAGGTTCGCGATGAAATGTCATCCTGTTGATTGATTCGGTATCCGTAATTCTTACGAAAATCCGATGAAGAGCCATTACTTTTTTCATTTGAATAGGACATATTGGGGGCGTGACGCTGCCTCCATTGATTGGGCTTGAACGCGGAATCAAGGGCCATCGTTGCAACATGTGTTTTATTGTGCGACGTGACCCTGGGTAAATGAAACATCGCGTCGATTCACTATCAGAAAGGAATGCTTAAAATGGCTTCTGAGTTTATTGCCCGGGTACAGGCAGTCATTACTGACGTGGATGGAGCGTCAGGAGGCGGAACGACAAGCAGCGGCAGGCCGCTCATTACGGGAACGGCGGATCCGTTTTCCACTATTGACGTGTACGACGGAACCGCATTGCTCGGCGTAGTGTCAGCAAATGGGCAAGGCGGCTGGTCGCTGCAACTTTCGGCACCGTTATTCGACGGCATTCACGATTTATCAGCGGTTCAGGTTGGCGACTACGGCGTAAAAAGCGCCTCCGGTTATTTCGCTATTACGGTGGCGGTATCGGAAAATGAGCACGCCGGCCACGACGAGCTGTCGTCTTCAGCCAGCACATTTCGGCTTGTCGATAACCACGCAGACGCGGTGCCGTTTTTTCCGCCCAATTTTTTTACTGCGCGTTCCACTTCGGTCGTGCCTGACAAGGGTGGCGTTGCGAAGATCTCCCGCTCCGCTGCTGTGACCGGTGCCGACACCGAGCCGGGATTGGATCCTCACTCGTAGATGAGACAGACGTTGCATGGTAGGGGAGATAAGGACGTCGACATGGTCGCGTTTCTCGGAGATCACCTGGTGTTTGATATCAGCGCTTTGACGGAAAAATTATCGGCGATGCACGTTCCGGGTATTGGTGGCTTTGATCTTGGTGGGCACCACAACGCGTTGAAGTTGTCGCATGCCGGCGTGCTCAACTTGGGCAAGCAGGATATCTTTCTCCACGACGGTAAACAACAACTGATGGTGAACGGCAAGGAGGGCGATTCAGTTAACCTGAAGACCTCCGAGGTTGCAGGTTTAGACATGGCAACTGGCAGCATCACGGAACCGCTGAGGTGGGCGGCGTGATGTATGACGTCGTTGAGCATTCGAGCGCGAATACAGAATTGCTCGTCGCGCGCGCAGTCCGTATCGAGATGTAACGGCAGCGCACTGATGCACTCGCTTTGCTAATGCTCGCCAACTGCAAACAAGAAGGCCGCTCAATTGCTTGAGCGGCCTTCTTCCTCAATTCAATTCAACGCGCTTATTTAGCCCGCTTACTTGATCCGCTTCGCCAATTCGACTGCCTTACCCACATATGATCCGGGCGTCATGGCGAGCAGCAATTGCTTTGCTTCATCCGGAATGGCAAGGCCGCTGATGAACGTCTGCAAGCCTTCACGCGTAATGCCTTTGCCGCGCGTCAATTCCTTCAGTTGCTCATACGGATTTTCAACGCCGTAACGCCGCATGACCGTTTGCACCGGTTCGGCCAGCACTTCCCAGCAATTGTCCAGATCTTCATTCAGGCGCGCGGCGTTCACTTCGAGTTTATCGAGTCCGCGGATCAAAGAGTCATAGGACAGCAGCGAATAACCGAACGCCACGCCAATGTTGCGCAGCACGGTCGAATCCGTGAGGTCCCGTTGCCAGCGCGAGACGGGGAGTTTATCGGCGAGATGGCGCAGCGTTGCATTGGCCAGGCCCAGATTGCCTTCTGAATTTTCGAAGTCGATAGGATTGACTTTATGCGGCATGGTCGATGACCCGATCTCACCCGCTTTGGTCCGCTGCTTGAAATAACCGACCGAAATATATCCCCAGATGTCGCGATCGAGATCCAGCAGGATTGTATTGGCGCGCGCCGTGGCGTCGAACAATTCGGCCATGTAATCGTGCGGTTCAATTTGAATGGTGTACGGATTGAACGTGAGTTTCAGCCGGTCTTCCACCACGCCTTCCGAGAACGCTTCCCAATCGAAATCCGGATAAGCAGAAAGATGCGCATTGAAATTGCCGACAGCGCCATTCATTTTGCCGAGAATCGGCACTTCCGCAATCCGTTCTATCGCGTTTTGCAAGCGCGCCGCCACGTTGGCCATTTCCTTGCCGAGCGTTGTCGGGCTGGCCGGCTGGCCGTGCGTGCGTGCGAGCATCGGCTGCGCGGCATGCGTGTGGGCGAGTTTGATCAGGCGCTCGTGCACGGAGCGCAGCGCGGGCAACATGACGTGTTCGCGCGCGCCCGCGATCATCATGCCGTGCGACGTGTTGTTGATATCTTCCGATGTACACGCAAAGTGGATGAACTCGCTCGCGCGTTCCAGCTCCGGCTGTCCTTTTACCGATTCCTTGAGCCAGTATTCGACGGCCTTGACATCGTGATTCGTGACCTTTTCGATGTCCTTGATACGGGAGGCATCGTGCGCGGTGAAGCGCTCGGCGAGTTGCAGAAGGAAATCCTCGGACGCTTCGGAAAAGCTCGGGATTTCGTCGAATCCCGCTTGCGACAACGCGATCAGCCAGTGAATCTCGACCTTCACGCGATGTTTCATGAACGCATATTCGGACAGCCACTCCCGCAGCGCTTCAGTTTTGGCGGCATAACGGCCGTCGAGCGGCGACAGCGCGGTCAGCGCGAAGAGGGTATCGGGACGGGTATCGGACATGGGCAACCGCGAAGAAAAGGCGAAAGGGAAGGAGAGATTTTAACATTTGCGAACCCGTCACCGAATGGCGCGTGTATCGACCTGCTGGCACGAGAGCATTCTATGCGTTTTATGCTAGCATTGCAGTCAATGACAGCAAAAAGGAGTACCCAATGGCAACGCTGACAATTCGCAACCTTGACGATCAAGTTAAGGCATTGCTTCGTGTGGAAGCCGCCCGGCATGGCCGTTCCATGGAAGAGGAGGTGCGCGTGATCTTACAGAATGCGGTAGCGGGCACAGCAAACGTGACGGGTTTCGGCAGCCGTATCCATCAGCGCTTTGCGAGTCTTGCCGATCAGGGGCTGACGCCACCGGAACGGACCGAACGGCCACGGGCCGCTGAGTTTCCGGAATGATTATTCTGGACACGAATGTCTTGTCGGAGCTTATGCGCGCCAACCCCGACGAAAACGTGCTGGCCTGGCTGGATGCCCAAAACTCGCAGGACTTGCAAACCACGGCCATTACCGTTGCAGAATTGTTGTACGGTGTTGCGCGGCTTCCGCACGGCCAACGCAAAACCGCGCTGCGCGGTGCAATCGAATCGATGCTTGACGGAGAATTAGCCGGCAAGGTGCTAGCCTTCGACCATAGTTCTGCGCGTCGGTATGCGGCCCTCGTAGCCGCACGCGAGGCGCAAGGTCGGCCAATCAGTTCAGCCGATGCGCAAATCGCCGCTATCTGCCACAGTTGTGACGCAGTGCTCGCGACGCGAAACGGCAAGGACTTCGAAGCGACAGGAATCCCCGTCATTGATCCTTGGACGGCAGCGTAGCGTGCAGCGTCCACTTGCGTTCACTTGCCCCTCAGCGCTCTATCCAGCGCCTCTAACTGCGCCGCCGTTCCAACGTTCTCCCATCGCCCTTCATACAACTCGCCGGTAGCGCGTCCGGCGGCGACCGTCTCTAGGTAATACGGCGTCAATGCGCGCCGCGTGTTGGGAGCGAGATCGCGAAACATGCGGGTATCGTATAGGCCGATATTGCCGAACGTGAAGCGCGGCGAGCCATCAAGAGAGAGCCTGCCATCAGGATTAAGCGCGAAATCGCCGAGCGTATGAAAGGGCGGATTCGGCACCATCACCAGATGCATTGCCGGCTGCGCAGCAAGCGCCATCTCAGGAGCCCGCGCCCGCAAACTCGCGTAGTCGAATTCGCAGAACACGTCGCCGCTGACTGCCAGGAAAACCGTCGCTTCACCGTCTTCTTCCAACAGCGGCAAAGCGTTGGCAATTCCACCCGCCGTCTCCAGCGCGTGTATCTCGTGCGAGTAGCGAATGTCAACGCCCCAGCGAGAGCCATTCCCGAGATTCGATTGAAGCATCCGCCCGAGCCACGCGTGATTGATGACAATCGTCTTGAATCCGGCGGCGGCGAGCCGTTCGATTTGCCAGACGATCAACGCTTTGCCGCCGGCTTCAAGCAAAGGTTTTGGACGCTTGTCAGTCAGGGGCCGCATGCGCTCGCCACGCCCGGCGGCGAAAATCATGGCTACGTTGAGAGCCGTCAAAACGTATACCCCACATCCACGGCGCGGCCTTCCAGCGTATCGAGCAAGCGGGCAAACGGCCTTAACGGCCTGTACCGTTCAGACACCTTTCTCGCATAGCCAATAAACCGCGGCAGATCAGCCAGATATTGCGGCTTTCCGTCGCGATGATAAATCCGCGCGAACAGTCCTAAAACCTTGATATGCCGCTGCAATCCCATCCACTCGATCTGCCGGTAAAACTCGCCGAAGTCGGCGTCCACGGGCAATCCTGCTGCGCGCGCGCCTTCCCAGTAATAGACAAAACAATCGAGTTCGAACGCTTCTTCCCAACTGATGAACGCGTCGCGTAACAAAGAAGCGATGTCATAGGTCAACGGCCCGTAAACCGCGTCCTGGAAGTCCAGCACGCCGGGATTGGGCTCGCTCACCATCAGGTTGCGCGGCATGAAATCGCGCAGCATGAAGATTTGCGGTTGTGCCAGCGCGCTTTGAACCAGAACGTTGAACGTGTCGTCGAGTACCTTGCGTTCAGCGGCGTCCAGCGTGTGGCCGAGATGACGCGTCACGAACCACTCCGGCATCAGTTCCATTTCGCGACGCAGAAAGGCTTCGTCGAACGCTGGCAAGACGCCTTCGCACGAGGTCGACTGAAACCGGATCAAGGTATCGATAGCCGCGCGCATCAGCGGCCGCGCGTTCTTCTCATCGAGTACGGAGAGGTACGTGGTCGTGCCGAGATCCGTCACCAGCATGAAACCGGCATCGAAATCCGTCTCCAGGATCTGCGGCACATGCACGCCGGCTTCGCGCAACAAACCCGCCACCTGCACGAATTCGCGGCACTTCTCGGGCGGCGGGGCATCGACGGCAATCAGGGTCTTGCCGAATTCGAGCCCGGCGTTGCTCGCCAGCCGGAAATAGCGCCGGAAACTGGCGTCGGTGGAAGCGGGCGCCAGCGTGGAAAGATCCAGCCGATACCGCTCGGCCACAGTCTGCAGCCAGTCGTGAAGTTGTGTAAGGCGGAAATTCGAGGAATTGGGAGGATTGGGCGTCATAAACTCGAGGGGTGAAACGTCTTGCCATATAATACCCCACGACTTTTTAAGCATTCCGTTTGCGCCCGGCGCGAAGCCTCCGGCAAGCCATGACGGCTGCCGGTGGTTAAGATTACCGCCCGACTCATCCATCGATCGATTCACTTTCGTTCGCAGCGAACCGACAACTCCGGTGGCGCGAGTTCCGGTGGCTGTGCCCGGGTACTCTCGTCGAGCGCCGAGCGTGACGCGATTGAACAGCACTCAAACATGCCGCCACGACAGTTTTCCA
>Ga0302220_10002978_pt1 | contig 12025 bp, 11 predicted proteins | sample II_Palsa_E1_3_FD_194572 | JGI IMG/M metagenome (GOLD analysis project Ga0302220, IMG submission 194572) | Peat permafrost microbial communities from Stordalen Mire near Abisko, Sweden - II_Palsa_E1_3 | ecosystem: Environmental > Terrestrial > Soil > Palsa > Peat permafrost | place: Sweden... | reverse complement strand
GCCTCGATCTTTGTTCCGCCAAGGTCGATACCGATGCACATCTCTGGATTTACCATTTACCCTTTGCTGACAAATAGAATATCTCCATCAAAATGAACGTTGGCGACGCACATCGAGCGTACCGCCTGAACCATTTAAGCATCGCACACCACATGTACTTCAAACGATCACAGACTACTGTCCCATCTTCAGCCACATCAGGCTATCCTTTTCAGATTCTGATTGTCCACAATTCACACCGTTATTCAGCGATCGACAGAGCCATTACCGGTCATATGCACATAGCGGGGGGTATTTGATGAAACAAGCCGCTCGTCCCTTTCTACTGCTCCTTACGACCACTTTGTTAGTGGGCATGGCGAACTCTCAAGCCTCCAGGCAGGATGCATCTGCAAACGCCACCATCCTGTCATACATCCACAATGGCTGGAACACCCTCTCCCGTTCCACCGACGACTGCAGGTCGCTGGTCGACCCCAAGGTGACAACGGCCCCCATACTTTATCTGCCGGCCGGCATGGCGATTCCACCCTCCGTGGCCGCCGCGCACCGGCGATGCAACGTAGAGGTGCAACATCTGCCCCACAAAATCACCCAAATGGGAGACGTACGCGTCTCAGAAATCCCCGCAACCGGTCTGCTCTATCTTCCCAACCGTTACGTGGTGCCCGGGGGCCGCTTCAACGAGATGTACGGTTGGGACAGTTACTTCATCATCCTCGGTCTGGTCGAAGACAAGCGTACCGATCTAGCACGCGGCATGGTCGAAAACTTCTTCTTCGAGATAGCAAACTACGGCGCGGTCCTCAACGCAAACCGCACCTACTTTTTCACGCGTTCCCAGCCTCCCCTTCTTACGTCGATGATTCGTGAGGTATACGAGCATCCGGTCGACAAACATTTGTCAAAGGCCTGGTTAGCCCAGGCCTACACCTACGCGCAACGCGATTACGAACTGTGGACCTCCTCCTCCCATCGTGCCGGCGACACAGGCCTTGCGCGCTATCACGACATCGGCGAAGGTCCTGTCCCCGAGATGGCCGACGACAGCGGATACTATCCCGACGTCATCCGCTGGCTACTCGCGCACCCTGAGGTTCATACCAGCTACCTCGTCGATGCACCGGCCGACCCCACACCCGCCGAGGCCGCCGATCTGACAAAGATCAGCTGTAACATCACCACCTCCAAAGTCTGCGCCCACGCGTACATCGACGGACACCGTCTCAGCAGCGGCTTCTATCGCGGAGATCGGGCTATGCGTGAATCCGGCTTCGACACCACCTTTCGCTTCGGCCCATTCAGCGGCTCGACTGACCACTATGCGCCCGTATGCCTCAACAGCCTGCTCTATAAATACGAGCGCGACATGGCCCACTTCGCCACATTGCTCGGCCATTCCGCCGAGGCCGCACGATGGGAACGCCGCGCCGCTGCTCGGCAAGCCGCCATCAACAAATACCTTTGGAACCCGGACAAAGGTATGTTCTATGACTATGACTTCACTACCCGTCAGCCCTCGACCTATAACTACGTCACGGCGTTCTACCCTCTGTGGGCAGCACTCGCAACCCCACAGCAGGCAATAGAGATGGACCATCACCTCGCCCTCTTCGAGCATGACGGAGGTCTCGCCATGAGCGACAATGACTCCGGCACGCAGTGGGATCTTCCCTTCGGATGGGCACCCACAAACTGGATGGCGATAAAGGGTCTTACGCAGTATGGATTCACTGGCGACGCCTCTCGCATTGCGAAGAAGTTCTCGCAGACTGTCCTGCAGAACTTCCTGCTCGACGGCACCATCCGCGAAAAATACAACGTAGTCAGCGGCTCCGCCCATGTACAAATCGCTACTGGGTATAAGAGCAATGTCGTCGGCTTCGGATGGACCAACGGCGTCTATCTGCAGATAAACGACTTGCTGACCCACACCGAAGAGCAACACCATGCCGATCCAGCAACGGTTCCCTGACCATGCAGCTTGGCGCTGCGACAAAACAATCGTTACTGCACTTTACCCTGCGGACGCAGCCGTCGCAGTTCAGTCGCGCAGGCAATCGCATTCAACGCTGCCAGCTTCAGATTGTCCGCAGCCAGCCAAAGCCAGAAGCGCGTACTTTGTTTGTCTTCATCAGAGGCTTTACTCACTCGTACCATAATGTCTTCCTGCCCGGCCGCGCTTAGATTGCTCGGGGGATCAGACTCATCCCTCACTACGTCGAGATGCTCACCCGCCAGTGCCGCTTCCACCTGCTCAACGCTCTGAGCTTCGCCAAACTCCACCAGTAATGACACAGCGTATCCATGAAACACCGGCGCCTGCACAAGCTGCAACGCAAGAGACGGCAGCCAGCCAGCCACTAGTCCGGCGTAATCACGGCGAATCCGCTTCTCTGTCACCGCGAGCTTCACCTTCGCCGCCTCACCCAGCACAGGCAGCAGATTGAACGACACCTGCGCATCGTATTGCTCACGTGGGAGCGCCTGAAACGACAGGAGATTCACTGTCTGCTGATGCAATTCGTCCATAGCAGCTCGACCATACTCCGAAGCCGGTTCCATCACAGTTGCCGCAACACTGGTCAACGGCAACTTCGTCTTGAGCTTTCCTGCCACCAACGCAAGCATCACAGCGACAGGATGTGCCGCAACTACTGCCGGCGTATTGAGATCCGGCTCCTGTGCCACGCGTGGCATCGTCTCTGCGAGTACTTCCGCCACCCACGGCGAGCGCACCAGAACGTCTTTTTCCCCCTCAAGCGCATACGTAAGATCCACAATGCTTGCACCCGCACGCCGAGCATGTTGCCAGTGCTTCTTCGTCACGTCCATCCTGCCGGCAAAGAACACGAAGTCCATCCGATCGAACGAAGAGGCCTCAAGCCGCTGAATAAACGCCACCTCATCGCCCGCCGCAGTTACCTGCCCGACCACATCCTCATCGTCGAGCAGCACAAAATCCGATGCCGCCAGCAGAGACTCGCCCAGCTCATCCCGCAGCTCTTTCCCAGCGAGCGACGACGCGCCGACAACCCCAATTCGATACATTCTGTTCTCCATATCTGTCTGCGTCTATCAATCGCGACAGACTAAAGCTTGTGCCACACCTCGTCTGCCGCCCGATTATTCCTGACTGACAACGGCAGAATGCCGCCGTTCTCTGCTCCACGAATACGCCAGCCGCGCCACCACACCCGATACCAGATAAGCCATCGCCAGAATGATCAGCATGTACTCCGAGTACAGCACAATCAGCGCACCCACCACTGCAATCACCGCCACCAACTGGAACGGATGCCGTTTGCCCAGCGTGATCTCCTTCGCACTCCAGAAGCGCCAGTTGCTCACCATCAGAAAGCTGGTACCCACAAGCAGAGTCAGCCATACCAGAGCAATCCATGGATTATCAATTGGCGACCCCCTCTGAAAGTGAATCACCGAGCTGATCACGCCTGCGCCCGCCGGTATTGGCATTCCCACAAAATACTTCTTCCCTGGCCGCCCGGGATTACGCGGCTGTGGATTGATACTGATATTGAACCTCGCAAGCCGGCTCGCCCCACAGATAAGAAAGATAAAGCAGACGAAGACCCCGATATGCACGATTTGCTCTCGCATCTGCGGATGCGTCATCAGTGGCAGCATGCGGAAGCCCCATATATAGGCCAGCAGGCTCGGCGCAACTCCAAACGTGATCACATCCGCAAGCGAGTCCAGCTCCTTGCCGAAGTCACTCGCCGTATTGGTCAGCCGCGCAATAATGCCGTCCAGCCCATCGAACAAAACGGCAATGCCAATCGCCAGAGCTGCACGGTCAAAATAGCTCTGGTCCGCCATCGATCCCTGAATGCTCTGCGTAATCGCGTAGTATCCGGCAGCCATGTTGCCGGCCGTAAATAGAGATGGCAGAACATACATGCCTCGACTCGGCCGGCGCTTCCCCATGCCGTCGACGCCGATCTGCTCCACGCTGGAGGTATCCGCTGCCATCAGGCCACCACTGCCGTTGCTGCATCCTTCGCTTGTACCGGAAGTTCAGGAAGCACGGCCAGCACGGTCGATCCGCCCTTCACTCGCGAGCCCGTCTTGACCTTCAGATTCGCCGCCGCGGGCATCAGCACATCCACGCGCGAGCCAAACTTGATCAGCCCAATCCTCTGCCCCCGCTCCAATCGGTCGCCCACTTTCACATTGCACACGATACGCCGCGCCAGCAGACCGGCAATCTGCTTGATCCCAACCTCGTATCCCCCGGCATCGATCGTGATAAGTGTCTGTTCGTTATAGAGCACCGACTCAGGGTTCATCGCATTCATAAACCCGCCCTTACGAAAGTCGCTTACCTTCACGACTCCAGCCACCGGGGCGCGGTTCACATGCACATCGAAGACATTAAGAAAGATGCTGAGCCGCAGCCGGCTGCCGCTCACCGTCTCGATCCATTCGGCTTCCGTCACAACGCCGTCGCCAGGAGAAACGATCTGTCCGGGAAGCTGCGGGATCTTCCGGTTCGGGTCGCGAAAGAACCACAAAAAAAATGCCGCGAGCACCAGCGGCAACGCCACCAACGCAGCCGGCATGTTCAGATACCAAAGCACCACTGACACCACGCCGAGCCCGAAGGCATAGAAGAAACCGTCTCGCACCATAAGTAAGTTGATTATAAGTCCATACACGCCTTCGCACGGGATCGGGTACCGACCCCGTTGCCTTGCAAAACTCTGTCAGCTTTGAGGTGATACGCTAAGCCGCCGCAGACGCTCAATCTCATCCTTCAGGCTAAGCTTCAGCTTCTTCAGCCGAATCTCTTCCATCAGTTCCGGCTCCGTCAAAAAAGATTTGGCGCGCAGAGTATCCAGTCTGCGTTCGTACAGACTGTGTTCCTGCATAAGCTGATGAATGGAAGGAAGCGACGTGGACTTTGGCAGCTCCGTGAATCTGGCAGTTTGCACGCGAGAGTACCTCCAGCAGCAGACGACATCTCACCAACAGGCGACACGCTACCACAGCTCCAGCAGCAACGGCAATGTGGATTACTTCCCCTCCCCTAACTCCAGCTGCATCAGCACGGCGTCATCCGCCGGCCCCTGATAGTAAGCCCGCCGCCGCCCAACCACGACGAACCCGAGTCCTGTATACAGAGCAATCGCCCCCGCACTCGCCGCCCGCACCTCCAGCTCCAGAGTCTCAGCTCCCTGCTCTCGTACCCAATCGGCAATGGTCACACACAACGCCCTACCCACCCCACCCCTTCGTGCCGCAGCGTCCACAGCAACACTCTCAAGCTCCGCCAGACTCCCCGGCCTCGCGCCAATCACCTTCCCCACGGCAAAGCCGACCACTCGGTCCTCCGTCTCCGCAACAAAAAGACATCGTCGTACCCCACCATCCTGTGCATCGACGATAGCCCCATACTCCGCCTCAGCCCAATGCGGAGCCTCCACCGCAGCCCGTTCCAATGCAATCACCTGCGGCAGGTCGGCTCTCCCACCCTCCCGAACACGAAAACCGACGGCGCTCATCCCGTTGCGCCCCCTACTCTGACCTTTGGCTTCGCAAATATCTCCAGATCTGTTCGCCGCAGATAATTCGCATCCACCAAAGACACATCATCGAACTTCCCGGCACCAATCCGTTCCAAAGCGAACGGCAGAGCATCCCCCGCCGAAGGCTCCTCTACCAACCGCGAATGCACTTCGGCCAAAGCATCCACCACCTTCTCCTCGCAAACCATAACAACGTCACTCTGAACCGCCGCGAGCACTTCCTCTCTGGATAGCAAAGCCTCACGCAGACACCGTCGTCCAACATACTGACCGTAGTAAAACTCACCCCGGCCTGCATCGAGCACGGCATGAACCACCTCTATCCCATCCCCGGCACAAGCCGCGAGCAGCGCCAGCCGCGACACCGCAATCAACGGCACGCCACCCGCCTCGCTCAACCCCTTCGCCGCACTCAGTCCCACCCGCACCCCGGTAAACGACCCCGGCCCATGCACAACTACCACTGCCGCCAGCTCACCGAGTCTCCACCCGTTCGCCTCCATCAACCGCCGCACCGTCGGAACCAGTCGTTCCGACGAGCTCCTTCCCGGCAGCACCTCCGACGCAACAATCGCCTGCCTCCGCTCCGTATCCGCCAGCGCGACGCTTCCTTCTCCACCAGCAGTATGAATCATCAGAAGCCGCATCAATTGCCGCCCTTATGATCGACAGAAGCATCCCCAACAATCTCCAGCAAAACTCCCCCCGTACTCGCCGGATGAACAAAAAAATATCGATGCCCACCCGCACCCACCCGCACCGCGTCGCTCGCCAACCGAATCCCCTGCGCCGTTAGTTTCGCAAACATCGCATCAACCTCTGGAACATGCACAGCTACATGGTGCAGCCCTTCACCCCGCTTCGCCAGAAATCGTCCAATCGTCGAATCCTCCTCGGTAGCCTCCAGCAGCTCAATCCGGCTCTCTCCCAGCGGCAGCATCGCTGTCTTCACCCTCTCATACTCCACAGTCTCCTCATGGCTTACCGCCAACCCCAGCGCCTCATAAAATCCCCGCGCCGTCGCAATGCTCTTCACAGCAACCCCCAGGTGATCCAGTCGGAGATCATGCATCCTGGTTCCCCCCACCTGCGCCACTGTCATCCCCGGCCGCGTCCCCGCCAACAACCGCATGCCACGCTTCTCTGCCGCACATTGCCGCACTGCCTCCATCAACTCACTTACACCTTCACCATTCGTTGCAACCGTTCTGATAACCGGAGGCACCCATCCTCCACGCTCTGCCACCAGCCCCTGCATCGCAAGCACCTCTGCCTCCACCAGCTCTGCTCCCCTGCGGTCGCTCTTATTCACCACAAAGATATCGGCCACCTCCATCACCCCGGCCTTCAGACTCTGCACCTCATCCCCCATCCCCGGCACCAGCACCAGCACCGTCACATCCGCCAGGCCGATCACGTCGACCTCATCCTGCCCCACCCCTACTGTCTCAATCACAATTGTCTGCCGTCCCGCCGCCTCAATCACCGCACAGACATCCGCCGCCGTCCTCGCCAGCCCCCCCAGCGCTCCTCGCGAAGCCATGCTGCGGATATACACCCCCGCGTCCCCGGCAAACCCCTGCATCCGAATCCGGTCCCCCAGCAACGCCCCACCCGTATAGGGACTCGACGGGTCCACAGCCACCACCCCCACGTTCTGCCCATCCGCCCGCAGCCACTGCACCATCTGATCCACCAGCGTGCTCTTCCCGGCCCCAGGAGGTCCGGTCACTCCAACCCGCAGAGCGCTGCCGGCAAACTTTTTGCAGGCTAACAGCAACTCAGCCGCCAGCGGCGAAGCGTCTTCAACGACAGACACCGCCCGCGCCAGCGCCCGCACATCCCCGCCACGCAACCGCTCCAGCATCTGCGCCGCGGCAAAGCCATCCGCACTCGTCTCTGCACTCACGTCAGCGATGATATCGTGCATCCCGCCCTCGCCCATCAAACACCTTCGGAAACCCTGCCAAACCTTTCGTCGCTTCTTTTCAAATACAACATCCATTTTTCACATACAATTGTCGCGCCATAACTAACACCCGGGAGAACATCTTGAACCGAGCCTGCCGCAGCATCACCCTCGCCCTCCTCTTCGCCACCTGCTCGCTAAGCCACGCGCAGCTCGAAGGCAGCAAGCCCGACACTCAGCCCGTCACGCACCCCATCCCCGCCATTCAGGACACCGAAACCCCTGCTCAGCGTGACACCCGCATGGCATGGTGGCGCGAGGCCCGCTTCGGCATGTTCATCCATTGGGGCCTCTACTCCATCCCCGCCGGGACCTGGAACGGCAACCAAATCCCCGGCATCGGCGAGTGGATCATGAACAACGCCTCGATCCCGGTCGCCGACTACAAAGCCCTCGCCCCCAGATTCAATCCCACCGCCTTCAGCGCACACGACATCGTCGCTCTCGCCAAATCTGCCGGAATGAAGTACATCGTCATCACCGCCAAGCATCACGACGGCTTCGCCATGTTCGACTCTAAAGCTGATCCCTTCAACATCGTCGCCGCTACCCCCTTCAAACGCGATCCCCTCCGCGAGCTCGCCATCGAGTGCAAAAAGCAGGGCATCAAACTTGGCTTCTACTACTCTCAGGCGCAGGACTGGACCGCCCCCGGTGGCACCGCCATCCTCCGCGACCACCACGACACCGAGACCGGCCACTGGGACAAAGCCCAGGATGGCGACTTCGACACCTACCTCCATACCAAAGCCATTCCCCAGATGAAAGAGCTCCTCACCAACTACGCCGATTTCCCCGTCGTCGTCTGGTTCGACACCCCCACTAAAATGATGACGCCGGCCCGCGCCGCCGAGATCGTCGCCCTGCTCAACCAGCATCCTAACCTCATCTGGAATAACCGCCTCGGCGGCACCTACAAGGGCGACACCGAGACCCCCGAACAGTACATCCCACCGCAGGGCTTCCCCGGCCGTGACTGGGAGTCCTGCATGACCATGAACGATACATGGGGCTTCAAGTCATACGACACCAACTTTAAGTCCACCGAAACCCTCCTCCGGAACCTCATCGACATCGCCAGCAAGGGCGGCAATTATCTGCTCAACGTAGGTCCCGACTCCACCGGCGTCATCCCCACCCCCGAGGCTGACCGACTTCACCAGATGGGCCAGTGGCTCGCTGTCAACGGCGAAGCCATCTACAACACCCAACCTACCCTGTTCGGCGCGGAAGCCGGCTCCTTCAGTCCCACCGAAAAGGACAAAAAGGGGCAACCGAAGTTCATCCCCGCCTGGAACTGGCGCTCCACCACAACGCCAACAAAGATCTACGTCGAACTCTTCACGTGGCCAGCAGGCTCCTTCCACCTCGACAAGCTGCCCCGCACAGTCACCAGTGCCTACCTTCTCGACGACCCCTCGCACACGCCCCTCAAACTAACCCACACCGGCACATCACTCGATATCCAGCTCCCGGCTAAATCCCTCGACCCCATAGCAACTGTTCTCGTCCTGAACACGACCCACTAGCCCAGCGATAGAAATCAACTCCGATCCAAAGAGGATTGCCCAGGCGGCAATCCTCTTTGGATCGGCCTGCTTGACATAGATAGCCCAACAAAGACTATTCTCGACAATGACGCACCCGTATCCAAATATGCCCGCCCAACCGGCTGTGCGAACATGGTCGGACCAATATTTTTAGCTGGAGACGCTCCTCAATGTCGATAGAAACCGCCAGCATGCCCGGCTCCGGCTTCACCACTTCGGCCCCGGAAAAGTCCAATATCCGCTGGTTTGTCTGCTTTCTTCTCTTTCTCGCCACCACCATCAACTACATGGACCGCTCGGTCTTCTCACTGATTGAGCCGCTCCTCCATCTTCCTTTCATGGGATGGATTCCGGGCCTGGACCACACCCATCAGGCAGCCTACGATATCAATTTCGGCCGTGTCCTGATCTGTTTCCAGATCGCCTATGGCGTTGGTTTCCTGTTTGCCGGACGAATCATCGACAAGCTTGGGACAAAGACTGGATATGCCCTCGCCATCCTTATCTGGGGATGCGCGTCCATCAGCCATTCCATCGTCGGCAGCGTCGCCGGCTTCTGCATCGCCCGTATCTTCCTTGGCCTCGGCGAGTCCGGGAACTTTCCTGCTGCAATCAAGGCCACCACGGAGTGGTTCCCGTCCGAAGAGCGGGCCTTCGCTACCGGGCTCTTCAACTCCGGGTCCAATGCCTCAGCCTTCGTTGCGCCGATCCTTATCGCCGCCATCACCACACGGTTCGGCTGGCATGCCGCCTTCATCTGCACTGGCTCAATGGGGCTTATCTGGCTTGTCATCTGGCTTCTTTTTCCCTACAACAGGCTTCGCCGTGGTGCTACCCAGACCCAGATTAATCTGGCCCCCGTCACGCAGGGAGGGACACTCTATTCCATCCTGCTTCGCCACCGCGGTTTTTACGCTTTCTGCATCGCCAAGGGTATGACCGACCCTATCTGGTGGTTCTATCTTTTCTATCTTCCCAAGTTTCTCAACGACAACTACGGTCTGAATCTCAGCCAGGTTAAATATCCGCTCATCGTCATCTATACCGCGGCCAGCTTCGGTTCCATCATCGGCGGCTGGTTCTCCGGCTTCCTGATGAAGCGTGGTTACAGCGTCAACTCCGGGCGCAAGATCGCCATGCTCGTCTGTGCGATCGGTGTAATGCCCATCATGCTCGTGCCGCACATGCACACGCTCTTTCCCACCAACGCGTGGCCTGCTATCGGACTCTTCTGTCTTGCTACCGCGGCTCATCAGGGATGGTCTGCCAATCTGTTCTCTACCCCCACTGACATGTTTCCTTCGACAAGCATCAGCACTGTCGTCGGCATTGGTGGAGCTGCCGGAGCAGCAGGCGGAGCGCTCTTTACCTGGCTCGTCTCACATATCTTCTCGGTGCACCCGATTGTCATCTTTGTTATGGGAGCCTGCGCCTACGTCATTTCTCTGATCATCTTCCAGATGCTGGTACCGCGGCTCGGCGAAGTTCGCACGACCTGATCGTGCCTTCGGGCATCTAAACCGCAGCCGTGCTCCAGAAGGCTGGAACACGGCTCGCTTCGTTCCTTTAGCGATTCGGTTTATCTTCGTGTTACTCTTCTCCAACTCAGGAGCAAGGAGTATTGTTCGGCGTGAAAAAAGAGGCCAAAGAGGTTTATGAAGAAGTAACTGGCCATAGCCAGCTCACCATGCAGGTGGTCGAGCATGTGCGTTCTCTCATCAGCAAAGGAGAGGTCCGTCCGGGCGACCGTCTTCCTCCTGAGCGCGAGCTGGCCCGCAAGCTCAGAATCAGCCGCTCCAGCCTTCGCTCCGGCATTGGTTTTCTGTCCGCAATGGGTGTGCTCAAGAGCCGCCACGGTGCGGGAACGTTTGTCTCCAGCGGGCCTCCGGCGCTTGATTCCAGCTCACTTTCTGTTCTTGGGGCGCTGCACGGTTTTCTGCCGTGGCAGATGTTTGAGGCTCGTCTGGTGCTTGAATCGAGCGTTGCCGCGCTGGCTGCAGAGCGCGCCACGGACGAGCATATTGCCGAGCTGGCGGAGGAGGTTGCGGAGATGTATGCTTCGCTGACCGATCCGCAGGAGTATCTCATTCATGATGTGCGGTTTCACCGGACGATTGCGCGGGCGGCGGGGAATCCTATTCTGGGCGCGCTGATGGAGACGATCACGGCGAATCTTTACGAATATCGCAGCAAAACCGTACAAAACGCGGTCGATCTCAAGCAGTCGGCGGAGATGCATCGCGAGATCTACCGGGCTATTCGCTCGCATAATCCGGCTCAGGCGCGGGTCACGATGGAGCAGCACCTGAACCTCGCCCGGCTCGCGCAGGCCTCTGAGGCCGAAGCCGCAGCAGCCGCTGCCACCCCTGAGGCTCCCGTCCCCGCCGACGAAACCCACCCCACGAGCTAGATTCCCGCCGCGAATTTTCGGTTTTGGTTCGGGGATTTTTTATTTTGGGGTGGAAGTGCGTTTTTACAGGGGGTTTTGGCAAAAAGCGCGTGCAAAATGTGGTTTTTTGATGGTGTTTTTGTGGTGAATTGTGGCATTAACGTGGTGTTTAAAGGCACACTTTTCGACGCCGAAAAATACGCCACTTTTTTCAACTTTATTTTTCGGGCCACACTCCCCTCTCCTTCGACCCTCCCTTTCTGAAGATTGCCCCCCGCTCATCCTGCTAAACTGAGCCCTGATCCATGTCCAAGCAAAAGTTCTATCTCACTACCCCGATCTACTACGTCAACGCGCGCCCCCACATTGGCCACGCTTACTCCACCATCGCGGCTGACGTGATCGCCCGACGTCAGCGCCTCTTCCTCGGCGAAGACAACGTCTTTTTCCTTACCGGGACCGACGAGCATGGCCAGAAGGTCGAGCGCTCCGCCGCAGCTGCCGGGATTCCGCCGCAGCAGTTTACGGATGAGGTCTCGGCCTCGTTCCGGGGGCTTTGGGAACGGAT
>Ga0302220_10002966_pt1 | contig 12046 bp, 6 predicted proteins | sample II_Palsa_E1_3_FD_194572 | JGI IMG/M metagenome (GOLD analysis project Ga0302220, IMG submission 194572) | Peat permafrost microbial communities from Stordalen Mire near Abisko, Sweden - II_Palsa_E1_3 | ecosystem: Environmental > Terrestrial > Soil > Palsa > Peat permafrost | place: Sweden... | reverse complement strand
CGACTTGCCATCGCGCTCGATCTGCACATCCAGGATTTCCGCCCGATACCGCCGTCCATCGCAATCCGGGCAGCGCAAATAGACGTCGCTCAGGAACTGCATCTCGACGTGTTCGAAGCCCGAACCGCCGCAAGTCGGGCAACGGCCATCGCCGGAATTAAAGCTGAACATGCCTGCGCTATAACCACGTTGCGCAGCGAGCGGCGCCTTGGCAAACAACTTGCGAATCTCGTCGAACGCGCCGACATAACTTGCCGGATTCGAACGCGCCGTGCGGCCGATCGGCGATTGATCGACGAAGATCACTTCGCTCAACGCATCCGCGCCCTTCAACGCGCGGAATGCGCCGGGCGATTCGGTCGCCTTGCCAAAATGACGCTGCAACGCAGGCGCGAGCACGTCCTGGATCAGCGTCGATTTACCCGACCCCGATACACCTGTCACGCACACCAGCCGCTGCAACGGAATCTCGACCGTGACATCGCGCAGATTGTGTTCGGTCGCGCCTTCGAGCACGAGCCGCGGCGTCTTTGCATCGACCGCGCGGCGCTGCCAGTTCGATGCATGCGCCACATGCTTGCGGCCGCCGAGGTACGCACCCGTCAGCGTGTCGCTATGCTCGATTTCGCTCGGTGGCCCGTCATAGACAATCTCGCCGCCGCGCTCGCCCGGTCCCGGACCCATATCTATAAGACGATCCGCCGCGAGCATCACCGACGGGTCGTGCTCCACCACCACGAGCGTGTTGCCTGCGTCGCGCAAGCGGTGCATGGCTTCAACAATGCGATTCAGGTCACGCGGATGCAAACCGATGCTCGGTTCATCGAGCACGAACAACGTGTTCACCAGCGACGTACCGAGCGCAGTCGTCAGGTTGATACGCTGCACTTCGCCACCCGACAACGTCCGGCTCTGGCGATCCAGCGTGAGATAACCGAGGCCGACATCGCAGAGATATTTCAGACGCGTGCGGACTTCGTTGTGCAGGAGCTTGAGCGCGTCGTCGAGCAGCGTGCTTGGCAACGTCAGCGAGTCGAAGAAACGGCGAATGCGGTCGATCGGCATCAGCATCAGATCGTGCAGCGTGAGGCCCGGCAGCCCTTCCAGTTGCGCACGCGTCCACTCCACGCCTGCCGGCAGGAAACGATCGGCCGGCTTCAGTACAGCGTCTGCTTGTTCCTTCGTGCCGAGACGCCATAACAGCGCTTCGGTTTTGAGGCGCGCGCCCTCGCATGTCGGACATTTTGTATAGCTGCGATATTTCGAGAGCAACACACGAATGTGCATCTTGTACGCTTTCGATTCGAGGTAATCGAAGAAACGCTGCACGCCGTACCACTGGTTTTGCCACTTGCCGGACCAATCCGGCGAACCGCCGATCACCCAGTCGCGTTCCTTCTGCGTGAGTTCGCTCCAGGGCACACCAAGGCGAATGCCCGCCTTCGCGCCGTAGCGCAGCAGGTCATCCTGATTCTCTTTCCATGCGGGCGTTTGCAGCGTCTTGACTGCGCCGCCGCGCAGGGTCTTGCGTTCATCGGGAATCACGAGGCCGAGATCAACGCCGATCACCCGGCCGAAGCCGCGACACGTTTCACACGCGCCATATGCCGAGTTGAACGAGAACAACGCGGGTTGCGGATCGGCGTAGCGGATGTCGCTTTCGGGGCTGTGCAGGCCGGTGGAGAAACGCCAGGTTGGAGCGTCAAAGGGCTTGTCCGCATCGTCCGCACCCGGCTCTGGAAGCACGTAGACATTCACGCGGCCCGTGCCGCGCAGCAACGCACCTTCAATGGCCTCCAGCGCCCGCGACCGCTCCGTCTTCTGCAAGCGAAACCGGTCTGCGACGACGTCAAGCATTTGCCGGCCGTCCTGGTGACGCTTGGCCTGGACGCGTGTATAACCGCTCGCGGAAAGCCATTGCGCGACTTCTTCATCGCTCGCGGACTCGGGCAGCTCGACCGGAAATGTGATCGCGATCCGCGGATCACTCGCCTTCGTGCGTTCGAGCAATTCGACGTAGATGGTCTCCGGCGTGTCATGCCGGACCTGATGCGAGGTCTTTTTATCGAAGAGCTCGGCGGCGCGTGCGTAGAACAACTTCAAGTGATCGTTCAGCTCGGTCATCGTGCCGACGGTCGAGCGCGAACTGCGCACCGGATTCGTCTGGTCGATGGCGATTGCCGGCGGCACGCCGTCCACGCGATCCACCTGCGGACGGTCCATCCGGTCGAGGAATTGCCGCGCATAGGCGCTGAACGTTTCGACGTAGCGACGCTGGCCTTCGGCATAGAGCGTATCGAACACGAGGCTCGATTTGCCCGAGCCCGAAGGGCCGGTCACCACGGTCATCTGACCCGTGTAAAGGTCCAGATCGATGTTCTTGAGATTGTGCTGGCGAGCGCCGCGAATGCGGATTGCGTTGTTGGATGCCAATTTTTCCTAACCGGTTCAATGAGTTAGATCGTCCGCCAGTGGCGCCTGGGCGACGCGGGGCTCGCGCTGGGGAGCCGCCGTTCGACATGCATTAGCGAGATAACGGCCGATGAAGTCGACACTGTACACCCATACAGTGTTTTCGACAGGAGGGGAACCAGGAGGAAAGTGGCATTCGGCAGAAGCGGAAGGTGCGAGGTCCGGATACGTTCCGCGAGACCGGTCTGCTGAAATAGCGAGGCTGCGGGATGCGTTTGTGCCAAACGGCTAAGGCAGCAGCGGCTCACCGAGAGGCTCGGGGCGGGTTTTCGTTTGCGACCGGCATACTCATCCGGTGGCACGTCGATGCAGCAGCCCCGCGGTCGGTGCATGTGCAACATGCGCTCCGACCGTGTCGCACATGAAATGACGAACAACATTGCGATATGACATCGATATTATGCCTCCAATTTATACTACGGATAACTAATCGTTTGCGCATCCCCCCGTGGCCCGCGACGCCGCGTTAGTTGCCGCGGTAAAGATCACGCATCTGCGCTGCCTGATCACTGTTCTGAAAATCTTCCAGCTCGCGCATCACTTGCGCGCGTGTTTTTCCAAGGGACATGGAGGGCGCCGGGGTGATAACCGGAACCGCGATCGACGGATCCTGCGGGGCGTTGCCAACCGCTACCGATTCGTTCTGATCGGTCGCTGTCTGGGCGAAGCATCCGTTAGCTGCGAATCCAGCCGTCAGGGCAAGACAGGCGGCGATCGATTGATGAAGTTTCATGAGCGTTCTCCTGCAGAGTTTAAGAGATCGGCCTGCGCATCGTTCGCCGGCCGGCAGCAGTCTTCGCACAAGCCAAGGCAGGTTCGGCTCGGGCAACGCCCAAGCAGATCCGGGCGCGCTTGACGAATGCCTTGCAGCGGTACTGTCATAGTCATTCTTGGTCGGACGACACGCCGTCGCAACGCACATGCGTAGCGGACGGACAAGTAACGCAAGTGAAAGATGTATGCACGTCCGTTGGCCGACTTCGGCGACGTATCAAGTAGTCGCCTTCCATGACCGGGGCTCTTTGCCAAACCGTCAAGCTGCGGGCAAGGACACCTCGCGCCGCCGATACATTTGTGGCTGATCGCGGGGATCCCGACCTGTTATTCTGTTTTTATCGCACTGTGGCTAGGCACGAGGGTGTTGTGCACCCCTGACCACCGGCGCCGCTTTCGCTGAAATGTGCCGTTTTACCCGGTTAGCCATGTTCGGTGGGAACCTGTCTAACGCGTGGCGTGCCGATATAGCTTCTCAAAGTCGCGCACTATCTGCCCACGGCGGCTTTCCTGATCAAGCAGCCTTATGAGATCGTCAGGCTTCGTAGTACGCAAGTTCAGATCGGCGGCTCAGGAGCGTGCGTTCCGTATGGACTATGCGCGTCGCTACGCGGGCCAGCGCAGGCTCGCTGGCGTCAGCCTCATCCTGATATGGATCGCGGTTGTGGTCCGTGATTGGTTGCTGCTGAATACGCTTGATCCCAGCATCCTCCTGCACGTTGTCTATGTGCGGCTTGCAGGTGCCGTGAGTATGGCTGTGCCGGTATGGTTGATGTGGGGACCACGCGCCTTTGACGAACGCTGGGCCGTCGGACTACTTTATGTAGTGACGATGAGCTGCTGGTTCGCCCTATTGGCGTTGGTGAAGGTTTACCCGGTGACCAAGGTCGGACAGGAAATTTTTCCTGGCTTTTTTGTTGTCCTTTTTTTGGTATTCACATTGTTCCGACTTCGTGCAATCACGGCAGCGTGGTTAGTCGGACTTTGCGTTGTAACCTTCAACCTCTTAGAACTGGACATTGAAATCTCGGCGCGGAGTGATTTTTCCACGATGGTGGTTCACTGGTTTTCCCTCGGTGCCATGGTGTTCATCATGTATCTCGCCGGCATTGCCGTCTGCATTCAGTTTGAACGTGCCGCCCGGCGCGAATTCGTGTTCCGGCGGACGTTGCGTGCAGCCAAGGCACGCGTTGAAACGGCGTCCCTCGCTGTCAATCAGCAGAATGACCGTATGAGAGAAATCGTTAGAGAGAAGGAGCGGTTCTTTTCGTCGGCCTACCACGACATCCAGCAACCTCTCGCCGCGATCAACCTCTTTATCCGTAGCGCGCGGATGAAACTTGAAGGTGAGCACGCCGCAAGCCATGACCTCGATGTCATCGAGGAAACAGCACGCGACATCCTCGACATGTTCAAGGATATTCAGGACTATAGTGAACTAGGCTCATACGTCCCGCACATGACGCCAGTCGATACACAAGCGGTGCTAACGGAAGTCTTCGAGCAGTACCTTGAGCCGGCAAGGTCGCGGGGCATCGAATTCAGAATCAGCCGGCGGCGGCGCCCCCCGCCGCCCATTGAAAGTGACCGTTCCTTGTTCAAGCGGGCATTGTCCAATTTCATATCGAATGCGATCAAGAACACCTCCACGGGGGGTGTCGTTGTCGGCTGGGTGGAGATCGGCGAACGGCTTCGCATAGACGTACGGGACACGGGCGTCGGTATCTCGTCCGTGCATCGGGAGGCGATATTCGCCGAGTACTATCAGATCGACAACCCGGGGCGCGATCGCTCGAAAGGCCTGGGGCTTGGGCTGTCTATCGTCCACCGGGTCATTGGCATTCTGCCGAAGCACAGCATGAGTTTCTGGTCCGTCGAAGGGCGCGGGTCGCGCTTTTCCCTGTACGCGCCGATTTCTGAAATGACTCCTGTCATTGGGACGGACAATCCAAAGAGCGACGCATCCACGTCCGTCCTCAAGGGCAAATACGTCCTGCTGTGCGACGACGAACCGACTGTCCTGGAGGGCTTGCGGCGCTTGTTCTTGAGTGCTGGCGCATTGGTGGATACCGCCGAGTCGATGACGGGCATTGAAGCGATACTGGCCGAGGACGGTCGCGCGCCAGATGTTATCGTCACCGATATTCGCCTGCGCGACGGGCAGACCGGCATCGAGGTCGCCGACAGGGTCAGGCGGCATTTCGCGTGGGCAGGTGCGCTTCCCGTCGCGTTCATCACGGGTGAACTGGTGTCTCCTCACGCACTTCGCGATTTCGCCGAGCCGTTCGTGCTGTTGCGGAAGTCTTCCGCGCCAGAAAGCACGCTCGCTGAAGTTAGTCGGCTCGTTGCGGGCAAAGACGCATCACGTTGCTGATACATTTGTAGCTGATGGCGGGAATGGCGACCCGTAACTCTGTTTTTATCGCACCGGGGCTACACATGAGGGTGTTGTGTAGTCGGGACCACCCGCGCCGATAAAGCTTCTCGATATCGCGCACTATCCGCCCACGGCGGCTTTCCTGATCGAGCAGCCTTATGAGATCGTCAGGCTTCGTAGTACGCAAGTTCAGATCGGCGGCTCAGGAGCGTGCGTTCCGTATGGACTATGCGCGTCGCTACGCGGGCCAACGCAGGCTGGCCGGCGTCAGCCTCATGCTGATATGGATCGTGTTTGTTGGCCGTGATTGGCTGCTGCTGAACACGCTTGATCCCAGCATCCTCCTACACGTTGGCTATGTGCGGCTTGCAGGTGCCGTGGGTATGGCTGTGCCGATATGGTTGATATGGGGACCACGCGCCTATGACGAACGCCAGGCCGTCAGATTACTTTGCGTAGTAATACTGAGTTGCTGGTTCGCCCAATTGGGGTTGATGAGCGTTTACCCCGCGACCCGGGTCTTCGATGCAATTTTCTCCGAATTTTTCATTCTCACTTTCCTGATGTTCACATCGTTCCGGCTCCGGGCAATCACGGCGGCCTGGTTAGTCGGGCTATGCATCGTAACCTTCCGTTTTGCCATCTACCTCTGGCTACAGGATCACGTTTCCACGCCGGGCTTTCACTGGGTTTCCTGGATTTCCCGTGGGAATACGGTGTCTATCATGTATCTCGCTGGCATTGTCGTGTGCATTCAGTTTGAACGCGCTGCCCGGCGCGAATTCGTGTTCCGGCGGACGTTGCGTGCAGCCAAGGCGCGCGTTGAAGCGGCGTCCCTGAGGGTCAATCGACAGAATGACCGTATGAGAGAATTCGTCAGGGAGAAGGAGCGGTTTTTCTCGTCGGCCTACCACGACATCCAGCAACCTCTCGCCGCGATCAACCTCTTTATCCGCAGCGCACGGATGAAACTCGAAAATGAACACGCCGCAAGCCATGATCTCGACGTCATCGAGGAAACAGCACGCGACATCCTCGACATGTTCACCGATATTCAGGACTACAGCGAACTAGGCTCATACGTCCCGCACCTGTCGCCAGTCGACACACAAGCCGTGCTGACGGAAGTCTTTGAGCAATACCTTGAGCCTGCGAAGTCGCGGGGCATCGAGTTGAGAATCAGCGTGCGTCGGCACCCTCCGCCACTTATTGAAAGTGACCGTTCCTTGTTCAAGCGGGCATTGTCCAATTTCGTATCGAATGCGATCAAGAACACCTTCACGGGGGGCGTCGTCGTCGGCTGGGTGGAGATAGGAGAACGGCTTCGCATAGATGTGTGGGACACGGGCGTTGGCATATCGTCCGTGCATCGGGAGGCGATATTCGCCGAGTACTATCAGATCGACAACCCGGGGCGCGACCGCTCGAAAGGCCTGGGGCTTGGGCTGTCTATTGTCCACCGGGTTATTGGCATCCTGCCGAAGCACAGCATGAGTTTCTGGTCCGTCGAAGGGCGCGGGTCGCGCTTTTCCCTGTACGCGCCGATATCCACAATGACTTCGGTCATCGAGACGCAAACGGACGATCAAAAGAACGACGCATCCACGTCCGTCCTCAAGGGCAAATACGTGCTGCTGTGCGACGACGAACCGACCGTTCTCGAGGGCCTGCGCCGGTTATTCGTCAGTGCCGGCGCACTGGTGGATACCGCCGAGTCAATGGCGGAATTCGAAGCGATTCTGGTCGATGACGGCCGCATACCCGACATCATTGTCACCGATATCCGCCTGCGCGACGGGCCGACCGGCATCGAGGTTGCGGAACGGATCAGGCGGCATTTCGCGTGGACGGGCGTGGTTCCGGTTGCGTTCATCACGGGTGAACTGGTGTCTCCTCTCGCGCTTCGCGATTTCGCCGAGCCGTTCGTGCTGCTGCGGAAATCTTCCACGCCAGAAAGCACGCTCGCTGAAGTTAGTCGGCTCGTTGCGGGCAAAGACGCCTCACATTACTGATACATTTGTGGCTGATGGCAGGAATGGCGACCTGTTATTCTGTTTTTATCGCACTGCGGCTACGCACAAGGGTGTTGTGCCCCCCTGATCACCGACGCCGCTTTCGCTGGAATTTGCCGCCTTACTCCGTTAGACACGTTCGGTGAGAATCTGTCTGACCCGTGGTGCGCCGATAAAGCCTCTCAATGTCGCGCACTAACCGCCCACGGCGGCTTTCCTGATCAAGCAGCCTTATGAGACCGTCAGACTTCGTAGTACGCAAGTTCAGATCGGCGGCTCTGGAGCGTGCGTTCCGTATGGACTATGCACGTCGCTACGCGGGTCAACGCAGGCTGGCAGCCACCATCTTCACCCTGTTATGGGTCTATTTTTCTATCCGCGAATTGTGGCATCTGGACACGCTTGATCCCGGCAACCACCACTATGCCTACGTGCGAATCGCGAGTTCCGTTAGCATGTCTGTGGCGGTATGGTTAATGTGGGGACGACGCGTCTTTGACGAACGCTGGGCCGTCGGATTACTGTGTGTATGGACGCTGAGCTGCTGGTTCGCCCTATTGAGGATGATGGAGATTGTCCCGGTGGACGCCGCGTGGCGGTCAGTTTTCCCCATCCTGACACTCGAACTTTTCATGATCTTCACGTCGTATCGACTTCGTGCGAGCACGGCAATATGGTTAGTTGCGCTATGCGTTGTAACGTTCCACCTTACACTTTATCTCTGGCCACGGGGTAATGTAGCCACGCAGTGGGCTGACTGGACTTCCCGTGGGACGATGATTCCTATGACGTATGTGATTGGCGCCGTCGTCAGCATTCCATTGGAACGCGCGGCCCGGCGCGAATTTATGGCCCGGCGGACGTTGCGCGCAGCCAAGGCACGCGTTGAAGCGCAGAATGAACGTATGAGAGAAATCCTTAGAGAGAAGGAACGGTTCTTTTCATCGGCCTACCACGACATCCAGCAACCTCTCGCCGCGATCAACCTCTTTATCCGTAGCGCGCGGATGAAACTCGAAAATGAACACGCCGCAAGCCATGATCTCGACGTCATCGAGGAAACAGCACGCGACATTCTCGACATGTTCAAGGACATTCAGGACTATAGCGAACTAGGCTCATACGTCCCGCACATGACGCCAGTCGATACACAAGCCGTGCTGACGGAAGTCTTCGAGCAATACCTTGAGCCGGCAAGGTCGCGGGGTATCGAATTCAGAATCAGCCGGCGGCGGCACCCCCCGCCCCCCATTGAAAGTGACCGTTCCTTGTTCAAGCGGGCATTGTCCAATTTCATATCGAATGCGATCAAGAACACCTCCACGGGAGGTGTCGTCGTCGGCTGGGCGGAGATCGGCGAACGGCTTCGCATAGACGTACGGGACACGGGCGTCGGTATCTCGTCCGTGCATCGGGAGGCGATATTCGCCGAGTACTATCAGATCGACAACCCGGGGCGGGATCGCTCGAAAGGCCTGGGACTTGGGCTGTCTATCGTGCACCGCGTCATTGGCATTCTGCCAAAGCACAGCATGAGTTTCTGGTCCGTCGAAGGGCGCGGGTCGCGCTTTTCCCTGTACGCGCCGATTTCTGAAATGACTCCTGTCATTGGGACGGACAATCCAAAGAGCGACGCATCCACGTCCATTCTCAGGGGCAAATACGTCCTGCTGTGCGACGACGAACCGACTGTCCTGGAGGGCTTGCGGCGCTTGTTCTTGAGTGCTGGCGCACTGGTAGATAGCGCGGAGTCGATGACGGGCATCAAAACGATATTGGCTGAGGACGGCCGCGCGCCAGATGTCATCGTCACCGATATTCGTCTAAGCGACAGGCAGACGGGCATCGAGGTTGCCGAACGGATCAGGCGGCATTTCGCGTGGGCAGGTGTGCTTCCCGTCGCGTTCATCACGGGTGAACTAGTGTCTCCCCGCGCACTTCGCGATTTCGCCGAACCGTTCGTTTTGCTGCGGAAATCTTCCACGCCGGAAAGCACGCTCGCTGAAGTCAGTCGGCTGGTTGCCGCCCATCAGCCGACAGCCTTCGATCATGTGCAGGATCCGTGACCGGCGGGACGCCGAGTTTGATCCCTCTATCCGCCAGCATGACAATGAGTTCCGTGCGGCGCCGCAGATTGAAATGCGCGAGCAGATGACTGACGTATTTCCGTACCGTAATGTCCTCGAGCCCCATTTTCAAGGCAATTGCCTTGGAGGGAAGTCCGCGCACCAGCCACGCCAATGTTTCGAATTCTCTCGGCGTAAGTCCCAGCTCGGATGCGTTGCTCATTTCTGAATGACCGCCCGGCTGCGCGCTCCCGGGTCCATTTGCCGAGGCCTCCTCCGTGCCCATGTCATGCCTGAGCCTCGCGATGCTCGCGGCGGGCAGGAATACGCCTCCGGCAAGCACTGCGCTTATTGCGGCATGAAGCGCTTCAGGAGGCGACGATTTGGGCACGTATCCCATGGCGCGAAGTTCGATGCATCGACTGATGGTTTCCACGCTCTCATCGGCCGATATCACGATCACCGGTAACGACGGTCGCGACTCCTTCAATTCGGCAAGCGCGCTGCAACCGTGGCCATCGGGAAGGTCGAGATCGAGAAAAACGATGTTGAGGAGCTCGCCGAGCGCATGACTCATGCCTTGCGCCAACGTACTCGCGTGCAGCAACTCGATGTCCGGAAAGAGCTCTCTCAACAGCAGTGCCAATCCGGCTCTGAACAGCTCGTGATCATCGACGATCAGTACGCGCATTTCATCGTCTCCCAGGAACACCTTCGAGGCGAGCTGCCATTACACGTTTGAATACTACACGCAGAACACCGATGTCACGGACCGTAGTGGCTTGATCAGACGAATGAATTACGGTCGCGTGCAGTGATTGTCGGTCGTCTCTGACCAAGGGTTGATCGCTCCGTCAGACAAACATGCTTCGCGAATTGTCTGAAGAATTAAAGTGGAACTACGCCATCGCGAGTTGGACGTTGAGGCCGACCAGCGTGTCGCCAATGCAATCCAGCAACGCGACGGTCATCGAATTCTCCGGTGTCTCCTGCAGCGTTGCCAGACCTATTTCAAACGGCAGCGCAGGTTCGAATGGCTTGATAGCAAATCCTTCCGATGGGCAGCACGCCGCGAGTACCTGAGTGACGATCGTCACGCCCATGCCTCGCGCAACCATGGCGCAAGCCACGCCGACCGAATGAACTTCGGCCAGAACGCGCGGCGTGATGCGGGCACGGCGGAAAGCCATATCGACTTCGCGCCGGTGCAAGCTTTGCCGCCCGAGCAAGATCAGCGGCACGAGTTCGAGATCCAGCGCACTGATTTTGTCTAGCGCGGCCAGCGGATGATCGATAGGGACGACGCAGGCAGACTGCGAAGGAAACACGCGATGAACCCGCAAACCGGGCAGGCCTTCCGGCATTTGTACGAAAGCCAGATCAACTTCCCGGCTTAAGAGAGCGCGCTCGCCTTGTCCATAAGTGCCCGACAAAACTTCGAGCACAGCATCCTCGTGCGCCTTGCAGAAGATTTCCATGGTTTGCGGCATGGCGTGCTGGGCGAACGTGTTCGGCACCATCGCGCGAACCAGTTTTCGCTGCATTCCGCCAAGCCGCAGTTGCTGCGCATGACGCCGCAAGCAATGCGAGCCGTCGAGCAAGGTCTTCACTTCATCGACCAACGCGGCGCCCTCGCGGGTGAGGGTAAGCCTGCCTTGTTCCCGGACAAAAAGCCTGAGTCCGAGGTCTTCTTCGAGTTGAGCAAGCAGCCTGCTGACGACCGATTGCGAGATTTCCAGCCGCTGAGCCGCGGCTGTGGTGGTTCCGAGGCTTGCCACCGCTTCGAACGCTTCGATCTGTTTGAGGTTCATCCGTGCTCGCACATAAGGCTATGCAGATTCAGCATAGTGTTGCATCCAAAAATTGTCGGCTCAATTATCGCGAAACTAAACGAAATTTGCCGAGGCGTTTGCACGGCTTGAAATGCTTTTATCGCCCAGCGAGATCACAGGGTTCGCGAAACTTAACGCTCGAGGTTGTTACGCAATGATCGGTTTCATCATCCATCGATTTGTACAGAGTGCCGGCATCCTGATGCTGACCTCAGTGCTCGTTTTCTGCGGGGTGTTCGCCATTGGCGACCCCATCCAGATTCTCGTGCCCGCCGACGCAAGCCCGGCAGAAATGGCGCAAGCAGTGCACTCGCTAGGTCTCGACCAGCCGATGTGGAAGCAATACTTGCTGTTTGTGGAACACGCGCTGCATGGCGATCTTGGCCGGTCGTTCGTGTTCAACCAACCATCGATCCAGTTGATCATGGAGCGCCTGCCGGCCACGCTCGAGCTGGCAGTCGTGGCGCTCGTCATGGCGTTGATGATCGGGTTACCACTTGGATTGCTGGCCGG
>Ga0302220_10002962_pt1 | contig 12060 bp, 9 predicted proteins | sample II_Palsa_E1_3_FD_194572 | JGI IMG/M metagenome (GOLD analysis project Ga0302220, IMG submission 194572) | Peat permafrost microbial communities from Stordalen Mire near Abisko, Sweden - II_Palsa_E1_3 | ecosystem: Environmental > Terrestrial > Soil > Palsa > Peat permafrost | place: Sweden... | reverse complement strand
GCCTGCAGTTGTACGAAACCAGTAGCCGCTTGTCGCGTGAAACGGCACTTGAACTGTGGACCGTCGGCAGTTCGTGGTTTTCAAGCGAACAGGGCAAGAAAGGCAGCATCAAGGAAGGGCAGCTTGCCGATCTGGTGGTGTTGTCGGGGGACTTCTTCAGTGTTCCCGAAGACGCCATCAAGGCATTGGAATCGGTGCTGACCGTAGTGGGCGGCAAGATCGTTTATGGCGCCGCTGAATTTGGCCCGATGGCGCCGCCGTCGCTGCCTGTGCTACCCGACTGGTCGCCCGTGCGAACCGTGCCCGGGCATTACCGGCAGACAGCGCCATCAAAGCCGCGCATGGCACTCCCGCATCAATGCGCGGGAGCCTGCGGCGTACATGCACACGCGCACGATGTGGCGCGCAAGTCGTCGGTCCCGGTCTCGGATTACGCGGGCTTCTGGGGGACGCTCGGCTGCAGTTGCTTCGCGTTTTGACTGCCGTGTTGGAAAGGACGTTTTCGATCACATAACCCAGGAGTAAGCTATGTCTCAAACCTCAAACTTGACCAAGCGCAGCGAGAAGGGCTTGCTGACCCCGGACAACTGCGTTGTCACGATGATAGACCTGCAACCTCAAATGCTATTCGGCGTTTCGAACTTCGATCGTCAGACGGTGATCAACAACAATCTCATCTTGGCCAAGGCCGCGCGCATCTTCAACATTCCCGTGGTGCTTTCGACCGTGGAGACCAAAGCGTTCAGCGGCAACATGTGGCCACAGATCCAGGCGATATTCCCCGGGCAGAAGCCGGTTGAACGTTCGTCCATGAATAGCTGGGACGATGCTAATTTTGTCGCTGCCGTCCAGAAGACCGGGCGAAAGAAAATCGTGCTGGCAGGACTCTGGACGGAAACCTGCGTGGCGCTGCCGACGGTTCAGGCGATCGATGACGGGTACGACGTCTATGTCGTGGAAGACTGTTGTGGCGACGTCAGCGTGCTGTCCCACGAGAACGCGATGAAGCGCGTCGTACAGGCTGGTGCGAAACCGGTCACGGCGTTATCGGTCATGCTCGAATGGCAACGCGACTGGGCTTTGAAAGAAACCTACGATGCCGTCATGGACGTTGCGAAAACCCATTGCGGCGCCTATGGCGTAGGCGTCGAATATGCTTACACGATGGTTCATGGCGCACCGGAATCGAAGTACCCCGAATACTCGGTACCGCAGGGGCATTAAAGACATCTTCCGGTGAGCGGGGTGAATGCGGCGAACGAGGCAACATGCTTCGGTCGCCGGTCGCCCGTCTAATTTGCGCGTCCGCTCGGATATAAGAAGATGAAACACGAAGACACGCTGCTCGCATTCATTGCCGGTTACGTCGACACGCTGGGATTCGTCGCGCTGTTCGGATTGTTCACGGCACATGTGACCGGCAATTTTGTGCTGATCGGCGCGGAGTTAACCGGATCGGGGCAGGGGATCGTCTTGAAGCTTCTGGCCTTTCCGGCATTTATCGCCGGGGTGGCTTTGAGCAGCATCGTCGTAAGGGTTGTGCGCGTGCATGCGCTCGGCAACCCGTCGCGCGCGCTGTTTTTGGTGCAAGCGCTATTGCTCACAGGCTTTCTCGTCGCAGGGTTGTATGCGACACCGGTGAACGACGCGGAGGCGATTTCGGTCGCCGTCTGCGGCATGCTCGGCGCCATGGCCATGGGGGGGCAAAACGCTCATTCGAAGCTCGTAGCGCACGCGGGCGTACCCAACACCGTGATGACCGGCAACGTGACCCAAGCGGTGCTGGACGTGCTCGATCTGATGTTGATCGGACCCGACACGGCAGGGCGCGTCGCTATACGAGCGCGGCTGGTGCGCACACTTCCAACTATCGTCGCCTTTGGCATCGGCGCGACCTTGGGCGCGCTGGGGTATGTCTGGATTTCGTTTTGGGCGTTGCTGCTTCCGCTCGGCCTGTTGCTTATGCTCGCGCGTGGAGCCGGTGCGGTGGTTTCGACTTGATTATTTCCTTTGGGGGTTATCCATGTTTCGTTTATCGTTGACTCGTATCGCCGCCCCTTGGGCCTTGGCCATTGCGTTGGTCGGCGGGCTCGCATTGACAGGTCCCGCGGGCGCGGCCGCTAATGCCGGCTCGGCGAACGAGGGTGTGAATGTCGCTGTAGGGCCGCAATACGATACGACGCACATCTATGTTTCGTCTGCCGATATCGATGCGTTCGTCAACAGCTTCGTCGCCACGTTTGGCGGCAAGGCGTCGCCCCGTGCGGTGTTCACGGTGACACCGACGCCCAGTAAAACCGCATCGCAATATATTCAAACGCCGGTGGGCATGGTGTCGGTGTTCGCGTTCCAGACGCCCATTCCCTATCCGTTCGGCAATGAACGCACCGGCTATCTGGTCACCGACATGGATAAAGCGGTCCACGCAGCCCGTGCCGCTGGCGCGGATGTGGTGGTCGAGTCCTTCGACGATCCCATCGGCAAGGATGCGCTGATACAGTGGCCCGGTGGGCTCATGATGCAGCTTTACTGGCATACCAAAGCCCCTGTGTATGCGCCGCTGCAAAGTGTGCCGGAGAATCGCGTCTACATTTCGCGCGGCGCTGTGGGTGAATTCATCCGACGCTTCCTGCGCTTTTCTCATGGCAAGGTCACGTCGGACGATCGCAGCGCTGACGGTGGCTTGATTGGTCTGAACGGCGAGAAGGTGCGTCGGATTCGTGTCGAATCGACGTTCGGCAAGATGGTCGTTTTCGTCACCGATGGAAAGATTCCCTATCCGTTCGGCCGCGAAATAACGGGCTATGAAGTGACGAATCTCACTGACACGCTTTCAAAGGCGCAGGCCGCGGGCGTCAAAGTATTGAGCCCGCCTTACAAAGCGGACGGTAGAAATAGCGCGATCGTGGAGTTTCCCGGGGGCTATATAGCAGAAATTCACGACCTCGCATCGTAAGCTCAAGCGGCGAGCGCGAGCGCAACGATGCCCAGGCTTTTAGTGGGAATCCACCGACTGGCGACCTTGTTGTTCGGCACAGGCCTGGCACTGATGATGGCCGACGCCGTGCATGCAGCGGAGCCGGCTGACGACGCGCAGGCGTCGAGCACGGCATCGGCTCAGACGTGCCAAGCAAAACGTCCGGCCATCATGTTCAACCGGTGGCAGGAGGACTGGTCCGTGCTTGCGAACCCGTGCGTGCCGCGTGCTCCGTTTGACGAGCTCAAGTACGTGCCGTTGTTCGGCAGCATCGATTCGTACATTTCGCTCGGCGTGAATCTGCGTGAACGGCTGGAAATAAACGACGCGCCGTTGTTCGGCCTGGGTCCCGTTCACAGCGACACCTATCTATTGCAGCGCACGCAGGTGCATGCCGATATCCGTCTCGGCGAGCATGTGCAGATCTTTACGCAATTGGAGGATGTCCGCGCTTTCGACAAAAACGTCATCACCCCTGTCGACAAGAATCCGCTCGATCTGCGTCAGGCTTTTATCGCGGTTACGGAGCCGGTTGGAACGGGGGTTTTCAAGGCCAGGGTGGGGCGTCAGGAGATGGCGTTCGACTTGCAACGATTCGTGTCGGTGCGCGATGGTCCGAATGTGCGGCAAGCGTATGACGGCCTGTGGGCGGATTGGGAAAACGAGCCGTGGAGGTTGATCGCTTATGCGACGCAGCCTGTGCAATATGTGGATACTGGGACGTTTGACGATACGTCCAATCGAAACCTGACGTTCAGTGGTGTGCGCATCGAACGCCACAATGTGGGGCCGGGGGATTGGTCGGCTTACTATTCTCGATACAATCGCGACGGTGCGGTGTTTATCGATGCGACTGGACCCGAACATCGGGATGTCTTCGATTCCCGTTACGCCGGCAACGTCAACCATTTCGACTGGGATGTCGAAGGGATGTATCAGTCGGGACATGTGGGTAGTAGCGTGATTTCGGCGTGGGCGTTTGGATCGCTCGGAGGCTACACGTTCGCTGGGCTTCCGTGGGCACCGCGCGTCGGCGTACAAATCGATGCCGCGTCGGGTGATAGTCATCCGGGGGATGGTCGGCTCGGGACGTTCAATCCGTTATTTCCCAATGGGTATTATTTTACGTTGGCGGGTTATACCGGCTACAGCAACCTGATTCATATCAAACCGTCGATTACGTTCAAGCCTACGAACAAGCTCACGTTGCTCTCGGCGTTAGGTTTGCAATGGCGCGAAACGACTGCCGATGCCGTGTATGCGCAAGGGTCGGCGGTTGTTCCAAATACTGCCGGCCACGGTAATTTGTGGACGGGTGCCTATGTGCAGCTACGGGCAGATTGGGCGATCTCCGCGAACCTGGTGAGCTCGATCGAAGCTGTGCATTTTCAGGTGGGTAATGCCTTGCGTTCAGTGGGCGGGAGCAACGCTGATTATATTGGCGTCGAACTCAAGTATGGATGGTGATGAGAGCGGTTCTAGTGTTGCCGTAGTGCTTGCTACCGAGTCAGACAATTGCGGTCGACTATGGACGTAGAGTCTGCCTATCCGAGCGCAAGCTCAGCTATGACGCACATCCAACCACAGCGACCATCACTGATCTCACGCAGCGGACTTCACATTCCCGGCCGACAGCGCCACCGCCTCTTGTTGCTGCGCCACCATCGTCTCCAGCCAATTCGCTAAAGCCTGAAACGGCTCCTCAAGCACCCCCTCGTCCGACGCAACAAGGTAATAGCCCGACTTGCTCGCGATCGGGCGGTTCAGCGGCACGCACAACCGGCCCGAGGCGCGCTCCTCGGCGAGCAGGATCTCCGGCATTAGCGCGACACCCAAGCCGGCCTGCGCAGCGCTCGAGAGCATCGTGAAGAGTTCGTAGCGCGGCCCGCGCACGGCGCGTACGTCATGGCCGAAGCCGTTGAGCCGGAACCAGTCGCGCCACGCGTCGGGTCGCGTCGAGAGGTGCAGCAAGGGCATGTCCGCGAGTTGTTCGAGGCTGATCGGTGATGTGTCGTCGATCAGTGTCGGACTGCACACGGGCATCATGTTGCCTTCTTCGAACAGCAACTTGCCATGCGTTCCCGGCCACACCGCGTCGCCGAAATACACGGCGGCGTCGAATGGCGACTCGCTGAACAGGAACGGTTCAGTGCGAATCGACAGGTTGACCGTAATGTCGGGGCGCAGTTTCTTGAGGCCCGGCAGCCGCGGAATCAACCAATGGCTCGCGAAAGTCGGCACCACGGCCACTTCCAGCGTGCAGCCAACGCCGCGCTGCGCCATCAATTCCAGGGTGTCGCGCTCGATCCGATCGAGGCTTTTACGCGTGAGTTGCGCGTAGTGGCGCCCGTGCGGCGTCAGCATCACGCGTTTCTTGATGCGCAGGAACAGCGCCACGCCGAGCCGGTTCTCGAGTGCGGCCACCTGGCGGCAGACGGCGCTCTGGGTGAGCGCGAGTTCTTCGGCGGCACGGGTGAAACTCTCGTGGCGCGCCGCCGCTTCGAAGACCTGCAGCGCGGCCAAATTCGGTATGCCTTTTCTCACATTTGCTCCCGGTTCGTTTCCGCTAAAGCCGAAGTTCATTCCAAATTCGCAACAAGTGATGAGTTTATATCAATTGCCATTGTTTTCTTCCACCCCGAGAATTCGATCGATCAAGCGACTCAATTAAGCGATTGAGGCAGGCAGAAAAAGGGATTTACCGATGAATCGAAATATTCGCGATCTGTTGCAAGCGGTGTGCACGCCCAGCGCTGTGGGTCAGTTGGTGCGATTAATGAATATTCCCGGCAGTCTGGGGCAAGGCGACGCCGCGGCAGTCACGCGTGCCGAACTGGCGCAGGCGCTCAATATGGCGCTGTTCGCGGATCTGCTGGCGCGCGTGCCTAGCGCTCGCGCATACGCCGACGACGTGCTGGCAGCCGATGGCCGCGTGCAATTCGATCATGGCGCGCTGCGCACCGTGCGCTGGCCGCACAGCGGCGCGTTGCCGCCGGGCGAAGCCGCCTTCACGCGCATCCTCAAGCCGCTCGGCTATCGGCTGCGTGGCACTTATCCGCTCGAGCGCATCGGCATGACCGGCCGCTCGTATGCTCAGGCCGACGCTCCCGAAGAGATCGCCCAGTACTTCCTCAGCGAGTTTCATCCCGAACGCTTCAGCGCAACGTTGCAGTCCACGGTCACGAAGGTGATCGGCACGTCGATCGATCCGCTGACGCCGCAAGCGCTCGCCTGGCTGAACGAACTCGAACGCGACGGCAGCTTGCCGGGCGAAAGCGCAAAAGCCTTGCTGTCGGTCCTGGTGGGTTGCTTCGCGCGCCAGCACGCGCGGCCACACCTCGCGGACTACGAGGCGCTGCTCGCAGAGTCTGCCGAAATGGCATGGATCACGACCGAGGGCAATGCCTTCAATCATGCGACCGATCGCGTCGACGATGTGTACGCCGTCGCTGATGCGCAGCGTGCGCTGGGTCGCCCCATCAAGGAGTCGGTCGAGGTGTCGAAATCGGGGCGCGTCAAGCAGACGGCGTTTCGGGCCGATCCGGTACAACGCGAATTTATTGCCGCCGACGGCTCGACGGTGACGCGCACCGTGCCGGGCTCGTTCTATGAATTCATCACCCGCGACCTGCATCCGCATGTCGCGGCCGGCCAGCCGGGGATCGATCTCGGCTTCGACGCAGGTAATGCCACCGGCATCTTCAAGATGACGGCCGCGGCCTGAGCGCTGCATGACACGCGTTGGCAGCCATGGTAAGTAGCCATGGTTTGCAGCCACGGCTGCCAACGCACCGACTGAGCAAGGACATGGACGCAGCCCAGTACGATTTCGCGGCACCCTTCATCGAACCGCAAGGCTCGCCGATCCGCGAGCTGTTCAAGTATCTGGGCCGCCCGGGCATGATCTCGTTCGCGGGCGGGTATCCGTCGCAGGATTTGTTCGACCGGCGGGGCATCGGCCGCGCATTGCGGCAGGCGTATGAAGCCGATCCGGTCGCGTGCCTGCAATACGGCGATACGCGTGGCGCGCACGGCTTGCGCACCTCGCTCGCGCGGCTGATGGGCGAGCGCGGCGTGCATTGCGATGCCGATAACGTGGTCGTCACGACCGGCTCGCAGCAGGGCTTCGATTTGCTGATCCGCATGATGATCCAGCCAGGCGATACCGCAATTGTCGAGGAACCCGCCTATCCGGCTGCGATCCAGGCGCTGCGTCTGGCTGGCGCCAATCTGCTCACCGTGCCGGTCGATGCGCAAGGCATCGACGTCGAACGGCTCGAGGCATTGCTTCAGACCCTGCCCAAGGGCGGACGGGCCAAATTGTTGTACACGGTACCGACCTTCGCCAATCCGACCGGTGCGACTCTCTCGGCCGCGCGGCGCGTGGCACTGCTGCGGCTGGCGGTGGCACATCGGCTGCTGATCGTCGAGGACGACCCGTATGGCGAGTTGCGTTTCGGAGGCGAGGCGGTGCCGAGCCTGCTTGAGCTGACGAAAACAGTCGAGGGCGCGCCGGATTGGGTGGCGTACCTCGGCAGCTTGTCCAAGATCGTCGCGCCCGGCTTGCGCATCGGCTGGTTGATCGCCCCGGACGCAATTCAGCGCCGCGCGATCGTGGCCAAGCAGGTCGGCGACTTGTGCACGGCGCCGTTGTTGCAGGAGGTGGCGCGCCATTACCTCGACAGCGGTGCGCTGGCGCGGCACATGGGCGCGATCTGCGGCGCTTATCGGCTGCGCTGCGAGGCGCTGGTCAATGCGTTGCAACAGTTCCTGCCCGACGAGCTGACCTACACGGTACCGCAAGGCGGCATGTTCGTATGGGCGTCGCTTGCCCAAGGAAAGGATGCGACAGTGCTGTTGCGGCGCGCCATCGAGCACAATGTCATGTACGTGCCCGGGTCGGCATTTTATGTGCGGCACGCCGATCCGGGAGCGATGCGGCTGTCGTTCGCGGCGCCCGGCGAGGCGGAAGTGTTCGAGGGAGTCAAGCGCTTGAAGCTGGCGCTGGCCCGATAGTGGTTGTCGGAAGAGGGCGCCGGGAGGAGCCTCGCGGCCGGCGGGATGGAAAAACCTGGAATAGCCACTTCATTCCGGTTTGGCACCAAGTAGTGTCTTTTTATCGGTTGTAGGCGCAATTTTGACGGCAAACACTGCATCAATCGCATCATTCCACCACCAGGAGCATTGCCTTGAGCCACGACGACAACCCACGTAATCCGAAGCGGCGCGACGTTATACGTTTGGCCGTCGCCGCGGCCGGCGGCATCGCCATGCCCGCCATTTGGACGCAATCCAAGGCTGCCACCACGCGGCTCGTGCTGCGCGACTCCGGCGGCATCTACAACACCGTGTACAGCGAGGTGTTCTACAAGCCGTTCCAGCAGGCCACCGGCATCGAAGTGGTCGGCGTGACGTCGAATGCGGAGCCGACCGCGCAGATCCGCACCATCGTCGAGACCAATGCCCATACCTGGGACATGGCGGAAATCAGCCAGCCGGCCGTTTTCTTCCTGACGAATGGCACGCAGTATCTCGAACCGCACGGCCTCGGTGCGAATCCGGTCATCGCTTCGATCCCGGCCCAGTACAGCAGCCCGTATTGCGTCGGCCAAAGCGTCTATTCGACCGTCCTGGCTTATCGCACCGACGCCTTCAAGGGCCGTACCGCACCCGCGTCGTGGCAGGATTTCTGGGATACCGCCAAGTTTCCGGGCCGTCGTGCGTTGCGTCGCTTCCCGTTCGACACGATCGAGGAATCGCTGATGGCCGACGGCGTGCCGACGAGTGGCGTCTATCCGTGCAATCTGGATCGCGCGTTCGCGAGCCTGAGCAAGGTCAAGCCAAACGTTAACGTGTGGTGGACCGGCGGTGCGCAATCCGAAACCCTGCTCAAGACAGGCGAGGTGGCGATGGCGTCGGTGTGGCTCACGCGTGCGCAGGCCGCGATCGATGCGGGCGCGCCGATCGCGATCTCGTGGAATCAGCATGTCTGGGGCGTGCAAGGCTTCGGCATCCTCAAGGGTACTGAAAACCTCGCAGCGTGCCGCCAGTTCATCGCGTTCTGCGCCGATCCGAAACGCCAGGCCGAGATGTCCTCGCGCATCGCCATCGGGGCAACGCAGCCCGCGGCGTACCAGTACATCGATGCCAAGCGCGCCAGCTTGCTGCCCACACAAGCGGACAACATCAAGCGGGGCGTGCGGATCGATCCGTCGTACTGGCCAAAGAACCAGGATGCCGCGATCGAGCGCTTCAACGACTGGATCCTGACCTGAGTCGGCCTTGATTAGCGGCCGACTCGTGCACGACTGGCGCCTGAATTGCGCCTGGCTTGCATCTGAATCGCGCCGAGCGCGGATCGAACACTGAGGGAGTGACATGTCCGAAAGCCAGATCAAACTGGAAGTGCGCAGCCTGGCCAAGCGCTACGGAAAATTCGTCGCGCTTGCGCCGACTGACCTGGTGGTCAGGCAAGGCGAGTTCCTGACTTTGCTGGGGCCGTCGGGTTCCGGCAAGACCACGCTGCTGAGCCTGATCGCGGGCCTGACCACGCCCGACGAAGGCACGATCCACATCGGCGGCGTGGACGTCACGCACGGTGCGCCGTATGAGCGTGACATCGGCATGGTGTTCCAGAACTACGCGCTGTTTCCGCACATGACGATTGCGCAGAACATCGCGTTTCCGTTGAAGATCCGCAAGCACGATGCCGCCCATGCCAAGCGCGCGGTCGAACGCGTGCTCGATCTGGTCGAACTCCCTCACGTCGGTGACCGCTTTCCGCGCGAGCTCTCGGGCGGCCAGCAACAACGCATCGCGCTGGCGCGCTGCATGGTCTACGAGCCGTCGATCATCCTGATGGACGAGCCGCTCGGCGCGCTCGACAAGAAGCTGCGCGACCAGATGCAGCTCGAGATCAAGCGCATCCATCGCGAGCTCGACACCACCATCGTCTACGTGACACACGACCAGGAAGAGGCGATGACTATGTCCGATCGCATCTGTCTGATGCGCGGCGGCAAGATCGAACAACTGGGCACGCCGGCCGATCTGTACTTCCGGCCGCGTACGACCTTCGTCGCCGATTTCATCGGTGAATCCAATCTGTTGAGCGGTGTGGCGTCGGCCGTCGACGGCGAGACCATCCGGCTGAACTGGACCGACTTGCCGGGCAGCGGCGTGGCCATGTCCAACGGCGTGCTAATCAATGTCGGCGATGCGCTGACCGTGATGATCCGGCCGCAAAATGTCAACGTCGGCGCGCACTCGGCAGTGGCGGGCAGCGTCAATCATCTTGCCGCGCCGCTGACCGATTTCATCGTCACGGGGGGCGTGAGCAAGTACCGCCTCGCGCTGCCGAACCGGCAGACGCTGGTCGTGGCCGAGCTCACGCGCGGCAACACCACGGCGCGCGCACCGGGCGAAAACGTCGGCGTGAGCTGGGACGCGTGCGATGCCGTCGCGATTCGCGAGGCCTGAGCGATGCGACTCTCGCCCGCAGTCGTTATCGCGCCGTCCCGCCCATCCTCCGGCCTATTCGCGCGCTTGCTGAGCCGCGATGTGCGCTGCGCCGCGCCGATGGTGATCTACCTGCTCGTGTTCCTGATCACGCCGATCTTCCAGCTCCTTAAAATGAGCTTCCTGCCGCACGGCGAGTGGGGCCTGGCAAACTACACGCGACTCTTCGCAGCGCCCGTGTATCTCGATGTGCTCGCCATCACCTTCAAGACCGCCGCGTGGACCACGCTGCTCGCGGTGATCGGCGGCTACCCGGTTGCGTACCTGACGACGATCGCCTCGCCGCGCTTCAAGAGCTCGCTGTTGTTCTGGATCCTGTTGCCGTTCTGGACCAGCTTCCTGGTGCGTACCTTCGCGTGGATCGTGCTGCTGGGGCGCAACGGTGTGATCAACCAATGGCTGCAGGCCATGGGCATGACGCATGCGCCGGCCAACATGTTGTACAACTTTGGCGCAGTGCTGGTCGGCATGGTGCACGCCATGATGCCGATCGCGATCCTGACGATGATGTCGGTCATGGCGAACATCGACCGCACGCTACCGCGCGCGGCGCTCACGCTGGGTGCGCGTCCGGCGCGGGCATTCTGGACGGTCTACTTTCCGCTGTCGCTGCCTGGGGTCGCCGCCGCGGCGATCATGGTGTTTGTCACCGCGCTCGGCTTTTTCATCACACCAGCGCTGCTCGGCGGACCGCACGAGACGATGATCACGCAATTGATCATCGATCAGGTGCTGCAGACGCTGAACTGGGGTTTTGCGGGGGCTATTTCGCTGTTGCTCCTGGTCACTGTGCTGATAGTGTTCGTGCTCTACGATCGTTTTATCGGGCTGTCGACGCTGACCGGCGGCGAACCCACTTCGGCGGCGAGCGGACACCGCTCGAACGGGCTTGCGCGGCGTGCCGGCTTCGCGGTGCTCGAGTCGCTCGCCACGCTGTGCGATGCCATCGGTGCTGCATTCAGCCGTCTCTTGCCGCGCCGGCGTGGCAGCAGCGGCAAGCATCCGGCGCTGTGGGCGATTGCCATCGTCACGCTGGTGTTCCTGATTGCGCCGACGCTGTTGATGATTCCGGTATCGTTCACCAGCGCCTCGGCGATCGACTGGCCGCCGCAAGGCTTCTCGCTGCAATGGTATGGCGTGATCGCGCATGCGCCGACGTGGGGCTCCGCCGCGCTGCGCTCGCTTATCATCGGCATCGCCACGGGCATCCTGTCGATGCTGATCGGGGTGCCCGCGGCTTTCCTGCTGGTGCGCTCTAAGGTCCGGTGGCGTGCGCTGTTTTTCGCCTTCGCCTTGTTGCCGATGATCGTGCCGCGCATGATACTCGCGGTTGGGCTTTTCTATCTCCTGGCGCGGCTGCAACTGATAGGCTCGATCATTGGCATGGTACTCGGCCACACGACGGTAGCGCTGCCGTATGTCGTGGTGACGATGACGGCGATCCTCAAGAACTACGACGTCAGGCTCGATGCCGCGGCCGCGAGCCTCGGCGCGAATCGCTGGACGACGCTGCGTCACGTGACTTTTCCGATCCTCGGCGCGGGTTTCATCTCGTCGTTCCTGTT
>Ga0302220_10002960_pt1 | contig 12064 bp, 12 predicted proteins | sample II_Palsa_E1_3_FD_194572 | JGI IMG/M metagenome (GOLD analysis project Ga0302220, IMG submission 194572) | Peat permafrost microbial communities from Stordalen Mire near Abisko, Sweden - II_Palsa_E1_3 | ecosystem: Environmental > Terrestrial > Soil > Palsa > Peat permafrost | place: Sweden... | reverse complement strand
AAGCTGGTCTGCTTTCTAGGCCCGTCCGGCTGCGGCAAGACGACCTTGCTGCGCATGATCGCGGGGCTTGAGACGCCGAGTTCCGGCAGCGTGACTTTCGCGGGCCGCGACATCACCCATTTGCCGGCCAACCAGCGCGACTTCGGCATGGTGTTCCAGTCACTGGCGCTGTTTCCGCACATGAGCGTCGCTGAAAATATCGCGTATCCGCTGCGGCTGCGTAAAACGGCCAAGGCCGCACAAGGGCGCCGCGTTACCGAGTTGCTCGAACTGATCCAGCTGCCGCATATGGCAAACCGGCCGGTCACGCAACTATCCGGGGGACAGCGCCAACGCGTGGCGATCGCGCGTGCGATCGCGTCGTCGCCGAAACTGTTGCTGCTCGACGAACCGCTCTCCGCACTCGACGCCAAGCTGCGCGAAGCAATGCAGGTTGAAATCCGCCTGCTGCAGCAGCGCCTTGGCATCACGACGATCATGGTCACGCACGACCAGCGTGAAGCGATGACGATGGCCGACGAGATCGTCGTGATGGAAAAGGGCCGCATTGCGCAGGTCGGCAAACCACTCGACATCTACCGGAACCCGGTCAGCGAGTTCGTCGCCGACTTCATCGGGCTCGGCAACATCCTTCCGGTTACGCATGACGGACGAGGTGGTGTGACGCTGCCGGGCGGTCAGCAGATCGTCGTGGCTAATCCTGCCTGGGTGCCCGAATCCACAGCGGACATCCGCCTGCTGATCCGTCCCGAAGATGTCTGCGTAAAACACGTCACAACCGACAGCTATCCTAACCATCTCGCCGGGACGGTCACGTTTATCCGTGACGTCGGTGCCACGCTGGAAGCAACGATCGACTGCGCCGGCTTCACCCTGACAGCCGCCACCACGCAGCGCGAGACGCCCGGCCTTACTCTCGGCATGCCCGTTCTGGCCGAGTTGCCCGCGCAAGCCTGCAAGCTGATCGCGGCGCGCCCGCTTCATTGGGCCCGCTTCATTGAGCCCGCTTCATTCAAGTAAAAAAATGCCGGGTGAGTAAGCTGCATTCATGATTGCATGCGGGCTCCGGTCTAGACCGTGCAACAGCGAATGCGTTTGCTGCGTCCGGGGCTACACTGGTGCTGGCCCAATCCTCATCTCTTATTGCACACCGCGCGCAATATGTACTCTCCACCCGTACCCGGCACGACAACCGCTGGAGCGTCCTGCTCCGGCGGCAGAGAAGCGAGGACATTACCCTGCGTATCGTAAAAAATCAGCGCGTTCACGAGGAGTGTTCTACCCTGACAGTCCGCAATGTATTGCGTCTTGATCGCCTTGGCGGGACGTCCGAGCTGCACGTCCGTCTCCACCGCCAAGACCGTTTGAGTCCAGGCGTTGACAGTGTCACCGCTGCGCGCAATAGAGTCGGCATCAACGCTCACGGCTTCCGCCGGGTTCGCGAAGACCTGGACCCAATTCGATGCAATCGCCGAGGCCGACGAGAAAAGCAGAAATGCGCCGATCGCAAGCATTCTATTCATGTTTGATCTGTGTAATTTTGAGTACCTGCCGGTTGGCGGGAAAAGCATTGGTGCTCCAAGTCATCTCTCTACGCAATGCTCACGCGATCCTCAGCGCATAGCGTGGGGAACTCGTCTGCAGAGTTTCCCGAGATGATGCCAGTATCTGTTGCCATTCTAGAAATCCTTTGAATTGTGTTAGTCGTAGAGATGCGCGAGCCGACTGGACTTCAGCGCTGGCATCATGGCTTTTACCACCTTGCCAACACTTTCACACAGTGCTGCCTCCCAGCCTCCCATTCTGACCATCTGCAAATTCAATCGATGTGCGTGCGACAACCAGCAGAACGAGATGCCCTGCCGTATCAGCCTTATGTCTGAGGTCTCTCGTTGAGAGACACGCGCTACCGGCGCGGGCTGCCGCACGGCAACCAGGAGCGACCGATGCTGAACGAACCTGTCTTCGCGAGCAAGCAACTCAACAGCATCACCATGCGAGCTGAATTTCACCTTGCCAGTGGGTGCCTTCGCATATTCGTGAACACAGCGACTCGGGCCGAGTGGTTCCCGCCCCGGTTGTGGTTGGCGATAGTATCAGTCGCAGGCTACAGCACAGGGCGCAGGCGCTGTGCGATGATGGCAGCCTGAAAGACTCGAGACGGTCACATGGCCCATCGGGCGAAGGAGGTCAAAGTGACGAACGACAATGGAATACCGAATGACCATCCGGAGCAAGCACCGGAATCGCTGCAGACCCTCGCCGAATATCTGGAGCGGGCACTCGATACAGCGACAAGCATCGTGATGCTGCGACACACGGCCGGTGTCTGTACCGTGTATCTGGGGGATCCGACTACGGCGCGCGAGGACCTGACGCAAATTGCAGCAATTCCGGTATCGGTCGCAAACGAGATGCTTGAATTGACGTTGTCGGGGGCGAATCAGTTGCGAATCGGCGGCCAGGTCTATCGCTTCGTGCGCAGTTTCACGCAAGTCGGGAATACGGCCGCGGTTGTCTTTTCAACGGATTAGACCGCCGCTGACCACGACCCGGCTGGACCTGCCCTGTTGATGCATCGCGATTGATGAGATGCCATGCGCGCATGCTGGATTGCCGTTACTGCAATCTGGGCCGGGTCGTACTGCCTCAGAGCCGTGGTCCATAGGGCGGCCCAGCGGTGGCGATGCCTTCCCAATCCGCGACTCGACGGCAATTACGTTTCAGGAGGACAGGTGCATCCGAGACAACATCTGGCATTGCTGCTGTCGATGGCAGCGTTTGGTTCAACCGGAGCATGGGCAAGCGACATTCAATGTGCAACCACGCGGCAACCGGCCGAGCGCGTGATATGCGACCACGCCATCCTGAACAACGAGTACGACGATATCGTCGCTCAGCAGCAGGCTCTGCTGAGCGCCGGGAAGCTATCGCCCGAACAACTTGCCCAGTGGAAGCAATTGCGCAACGCGTGCACTGATGTCCACTGCATCGACACCGTATTTGCGCAGTGGAAGTCGGTGGCCAAGTCTAGCGCGGCCATTTCCAGCGAGTCGCCAGCTGCGGCTGCGGCTCCGGCTGCGGCTCCGGTTATGGCTTCGGCGACCGATATGGCTCCCGTCGGCCCCGTTTCGGACGCGGTTCCCGTCCCCGCATCTCCGGCGGCCCCGACATCGGAAGCATCCCTTGTGCGGCAAGGGAGCGCCGCTGGCGTAGCAGTCCCACAGCCGGTGGCGACGGAGGCATCGGCACCTGCGGTTGCGTCCACCGCTGTTTCGGGGGCTGCGGGTTCTCACAGCACGAGCGCGCTGAGCGCCGTCGCACTTTTCGCGATTGCACTTCTAGCGATTGGATTCATCGCGCTAATCGCACGTCGAAAAATGAGCAGTCGGCGTTCTGGCAAGCCACCAGGAAATGTTCGCGGCAACGACAAGCCTTGAACAGGCCTTACCAAGGGGCACGAACGAGATACGAAGTTGACTGAGCCACCACTGTCTCATTGGGCACATCCTCCTCTCGCAGACTTAAGATGTCTGATTGCCGTCGTTATGGGGTCGCTTGTCTATGACGATGGTATTGGCTATCCGGTCGTGCAAGGCCTGCTTCCGAGGATTAAAGAGCACCCACAGAAATCCCGCGCCGCATGTAGCGAAGCTCAGCAGGTAGCCCAGCGTGCGCAGACCGGCTTGCGTGACTGTCATTCGTTCTCCTGTGTCGGCATCGACAATCCGCAGATGCAACGCCCGTTTCCCCGGTGACGTACCCCACATGGCCCATAAAAATCCGGTAACCAGTATTGGTATGCATTGGCCAACGACTAACCACAGAAGGATGGTCGATACGAGGGTTTCAGGTGCCGTCAGCAAGTCCTCTGTCGATGGACCGAGAGGAACAAAAAGTACGATTACGGTCCACCAAATCGAATCGATGGCCAACGCGCTGGCGCGTCGTGAGTACGAGGCATATTGCATCGGATGCTAACTGTCAGACTGGTTTCGGTCATGGCAGTGTAGGCCATTCGTGGTTAATTGAGGTCTTCAATCCAGCAGCGACTGCTGCCCTTCATCCGATCAGTAGTGTGCGTGGAGGAACTCGATTGGCTTCCGGAAAATTAACCAAATAACTCCCAGGTTCGGCATTTGTTAACCCTATATCTTCCTTGCTACCGCGCCGCCCCAGATCAGGATCCCGGCAACGGCCAACGGTGCCGAGCGCCCCACCAGCGGTTCTTCGGCCGTCGCGGACACTCAGGCATCGTCGCCGGTGAGGCCGCAACAGGTTCCTTTCCTGACGTTCGAACAGGGGCAGCGCAAATGAAAGCGCCCGTTGTAAGCGTATGCGAAGTTTCGCCTTATGAACGGACGCAGGCCGGGCGGCACCCAATCGACAGTTTCAAGGTGCAGTTATTTACTTTTTTAAGTCACCCGGCAGGTCATCGGCAGAGCGATCGCTGGAGAAGTCGAGTACTTCCTCTTGAACTTAGTCTGTGTCAAGACTTGGACAGTTGAAAGTCAGATATCCTCGGCATCGTTGCCGATTTTTTCGACGCTCCCTGTCCATCAGCATTCGGCCCGAGCGTCATTGTGATGGCGGCCCGATTTAATTCACCCGCCTTAACCCCATGACGGAGGCTCATATGCAATATCTATTGATGATCTATTCGGAAGAAAACGGCTGGAACCAGATGACCGACAGCGAGCGGCAGCAAGGGGTTGCCGCATACCAGGCGTACACAGAATCGTTGAACAAAGCGCAGGCGCTGGTGGGCGCCAACCGGCTGCAGCACACGAGCACGGCCACCACGGTGCGGCTCGTCGACGGCAAGCCGCAGGTGCTTGACGGACCGTATTCCGATTCGAAGGAGCAACTCGCCGGCTACTACCTGATCGACGTGCCCAACCTGGACGCGGCGATCGCGTGGGCGTCGCGTTGTCCCGGCGCGGCGCACGGCTTGATGGAAGTGCGCCCGGTCTGGACTGCCCCCTACGACGCGCCATCTGCTGCATGAGTCCGTCCGGCGGCGGCCCTGACGCTGGCGCCGCCGCGCATGCAATTGCCGAGGCGGTCGCTCGCCGCAGTTATGGCAAGCTCGTCGCGCTGCTGGCGATGCGCACGCGCGACGTCGCCGCGGCCGAGGACGCGCTGGCCGACGCGTTTGCGGCCGCGCTCGCGGACTGGCCGGAGCGCGGCTGCCCCGCGAATCCCGAAGCGTGGCTAATGACGGTTGCGCGCCGCCGGGCGTTCGATGGCGCGCGTCATCGCCGTGTCGGCGACGAAGTGGCGAACCAGCTCACTATCCTCGCCTACGAGATCGACGAGCGTGAAGCAGGCGCGTTACCCGACCGGCGGCTTGCGCTGCTGTTCGCGTGCACGCACCCTGCGCTGGAGGCCGCAATTCGCACGCCGCTGATGCTGCAGGTGGTGCTGGGGCTCGAAGCAAAGACGATTGCGTCCGCGTTCCTGATGTCGCCCGCCGCGATGAGCAAGCGCCTCGTACGGGCGAAGAACAAGATCCGCGAAGCGGGCATTCCGTTCAGCGTACCCGAGCGCGAGGAGTTGCCCGGCCGGCTCGCTGCGGTGCTGGAAGCGGTCTATGCAGCCTATGCGCAAGGGTGGGCCGATCCGGTCGGCGGCGATACCGAGCGGCGCGATCTCGCCGGCGAGGCGCTGTTTCTTGCACACCTGCTCGTCGAACTGCTGCCCGAGGAGCCAGAGACGCTGGGTCTCCTCGCGCTGATGCTGTATGCGCAGGCACGGCGCGATGCGCGGCGCGATGCGGCCGGCAACTACGTGCCGCTGTCGGCTCAGGATCCGGCGACATGGGATGCGCCGATGATCGACGCAGCCAGCGCACTGCTGCGGCGCGCGAGCGCATTCAACGCAATCGGACGCTTTCAGCTCGAAGCCGCGCTGCAGTCGGCGCACGTGCACCGCTGCCGGACGCATTGCCCGAACTGGGACGAGATCGTGCAGTTCTACGATGCGCTGCTCGCGATCGCAGCGTCCCCGGTGGTGGCCGTGAACCGCGCGCTCGCGTTGGCGGAACGGGACGGCCCGCAGGCGGCGCTCGACGCGCTCGAGCCCTATGCGGACGATCAGCGGCTGGCCGACTACCAGCCGTACTGGGCCGCGCGTGCCGACCTGCTCGCGCGTGCCGGCGCGACGGCCCAAGCGCTCGGCGCGTACGATCTCGCGATCGGCCTCGAGCGTGATCCGGCCGTGCGCCGGTTCCTGCAGCGCAAGCGCGTCGAGCTGTTATCGGCGAGAAGTTAGATTGGCCGTCGCGTTTGCCACGCGAGGTTGCAAGCCTCGCGCTGACGCGGCTCGGTCCGGACCGTTTCGTTCCGTTTCGTTTCGTTCCCGTCGGAATTGGTTGAGTCCGTATGATTCCAACGTCGGTTTTCTAGAACGTTCATCGAACGGGCGCTACTGGCCAACACCGGACGGCGGAGGTTTAGAACTGCCTTCTCTATAGCCGACGTTCAACTTCGCACGGATCGATGTGCGGTGCAAATGTGTGTCCACGGCGCAATAACCGCGAAGTATCCGCGTGGGCCGTGGCGAAGCCCAACGGCGTTTAGCGCGGAGCTGCCCTTCATCAGCCGGTCGGTGGCTTGCCAGCAAATACCGCCAATTGAGCGTCGAAAGCACGCTTGTAGGCGGGCCGCGCTTCGCCGCGGGCGACATAGGCCAAGAGGTTCGGATATTCGTCCAGCAAACCCGATGCTTTCAACCTGAGGAGCACCGCGACCATCATCAGGTCGCCCGCGCTGAACGCACCATCGAGCCAGTCGGCGCTGCCAAGGCGAGCGGAAAGCTCGCCCAGCCGGTCACGGATGCGATCCTTGACGATAGGCAGGCGCTGCTCGTACCAGGTCTTGTCGCCCTCCAGGAACTTGGTGGTTTGGAGATCGAGGATCGGCGGCTCAACCGTGTTGAGCGCGGCAAAAATCCATGCAATCGCGCGTGCCCGGGCATGCGCATCGTCAGGAAGCAGGCCTGCATGGCGCTCTGCGATATGGAACACGATCGCCCCCGACTCGAACAGGGCAAGAGCGCCTTCTTCATAGGTTGGAATCTGCCCAAAAGGATGAAGCGCCCGATGCGCGGGTTCCTTCATTGCCCAGAAAGAAACGAGACGAACCTCGTAAGGTTGGCCCACTTCTTCAAGCGCCCAGCGAACACGCATGTCACGCGCCAGTCCCCTGCCGCGATCGGGCGACCGTTCAAAGGCGGTGATAACGGGGGTCAGTGGAAGCGTCATGGTGATTTCTCCTTTGCTGGATGTCTCGCCGAGTGCAGGATAAACAACCCCAGCGCTTACTTGCCAGACGTTCGAGATCGGGCTAGATCGACATCCCTGAACTACTTTTTTTCTTGAAGATTGGGTAAATAGGCATCCCGAACGAAATAATCCAAGCAAAAGATCGGCCTCAAATCAAATTGGACTAGCCACCTCCAGATCCTCTTGGCCGGCAGATCAGGGGCACCTGACCACACACGCTCAGCCGGCCTGTCTTGCCATCTGCGGACGTTCGCCGAGACCCGAATGTGACCGCTCACCTGTCTCGTTCGATCAAAAAGACGTCGTTAAAGGGTTGCATTGAGCCACCGGGTTCCCTGGCCTTATCTCTATCGGAAGCAGCGCGTTTCAGATGTCTTGCGCATCGTCGGTGGCTGCCTGCTCCTCGCGCGCATATTGTGAGGGTGGCCGCCCGACGTGCCGCGTGAAGGCGACGCTGAACGTGCTGGCGGAGCTGTAGCCAACGCGCTGTGCAACCTCGGCGACGCGGCCTTCATTGCGGCGTAGCAGGTCCTTGGCGAGCGCCATGCGCCAAGTGAGCAAATATTCCATGGGCGCCACGCCGACCGCGCGGTTGAAGCGTTCGAAGAAGGTTGAGCGCGACAGTGCGGCCTCTTTCGCGAGTTCAGCAACCGTCCACGCGCGTGTGGGGTGTTCGTGCATACCGCGGATCGCGGCCGCGAGGCGGCTATCGGACAGCCCGCGAACCAGGCCCGGTGACGCGGTCGTTTCCGCTGTGGACCGCAGCGCCTCGATGAGCAGCACTTCCAGCAGTCGTGACAGCACGACTTCGCGCGCAGGCCGCTGCTCGCGTGATTCATCTCGTACAAGTTGCACGAGGGTGGCCAGTCGCGCTTCACCGCGGACATGCACGATTTGCGGTAGTAACGAGACCAGCAGGGATGCGTCGGGTGAACCGAAGCTGCAGTAGCCGACCATCATTCGCGAATCGACTGGGCCGTCCGGCTCCCCGATTCTAAATTCATTGTTGCCAAGCGCGATGGGCACCAGCGTCTGAATGCCCGGCGGTGGCGGCACGAGGCTGGACATTGCGACGCCGTAGGCCGCGGGAATCAGCACGAAGTCACCCGAGACGAGCCCGATGGGCTCGTGCCCGTCGATCACCATGCGGCACGCGCCCTCCAGGATCACGCAATAGAACGGCTGACCGGCATCCGAGCGGCTAACGCGCCAAGGGCTGGCGCCCAGAACCAGTTTGGAGAACCGGGCGCCCGGCTGCAGCAGCGTCACGACTTCGGCCAACGGATCGATCATTGCCGGACTCCTGCAAATGAAATTCGGATCTTCTATTGTAGCTAGTACGTGCGCGGCGGTCTATCGTTGGTGCAGACGCAAACCACCTCACCTAGGAGTTCCCATGAAAACCGTCCTGATCACCGGCTGCTCGTCCGGATTCGGCCTCGAGATTGCCCGCTATTTTCTGGCCCGCGACTGGCAAGTCGTCGCCACGATGCGCACGCCGCGCGCCGACGTGCTGCCGCCTTCAGAGCACTTGCGCGTGCTGGCGCTCGACGTCACCGATCCCGACAGCATCCGCCAAGCTGTCGAGGCGGCCGGCCCGATCGACGTGCTCGTCAACAACGCGGGCTTCGGCGCGGCTTCCCCGGCGGAACTGGTCCCGCTTGCGACAGTGCGCGAGATTTTCGAGACCAACACCTTTGGCACTATCGCAGTGACGCAGGCGGTGCTGCCCCAGTTTCGGCAGCGTAAAGCCGGTGTCGTCGTGAATGTCACGTCGAGCGTAACGCTAAAGGCGCTGCCTCTGATCGCCGCTTACCGCGCGAGCAAGGCGGCGGTGAACGCATTTACCGAGTCAATGGCGCTGGAGCTCGAGCAGTTCGGCGTGCGAGCGCGCCTGGTGCTGCCCGGCCGTGCGCCCGACACCCGGTTTGCAGAGAACGCTCACGCCCACATGCATGGCCTCGACCACGAGGCCTACGCTGGACTCGTCAAGGACGTCTTCGCGCGATTCCAGGACACCTCTACACCAGTCACCCGGGCGCAGGATGTCGCGGAGGCCGTGTGGCGCGCAGCGACCGACCCGTCATCCCCAATGCATATCCCAGCCGGCGCTGACGCACAAGCCTGGGCGGCCGAGGCTCGCTGACTCAGCAGCACAGGTCGAACACGGCTTCTACACGCTACAGCGTATTACGATAAGGAGATTGCTATGCAGGACAAACAAGTTGCTCTCGTAACCGGGGCTAATCAAGGAATCGGTCTCCAGATCGCAAAGGATCTCGCGGCACGCGGTTTAACTGTGTTGGTAGGATCGCGCAGCCTCGAACGCGGCGAGGCTGCGGCCGGGGAAGTGGGCCTGAACGCGTTCGCCCTCCAACTCGACGTGACGGATCAGGCTTCAATCACAATGGCGGCGGAGCGCGTCCAAAACGAGTTTGGCCGCCTTGACGTGCTCATCCAGAACGCGGCCATTTCGAATACGAAGAAGCAGCCCGGTCAATCCGTCGAGGAGTACTCAAAGACGACGCGCCCGAGCAACGTGGCTCTCGATGAAATGCGCGCGGTGTGGGACACCAACGTGTTCGGCGTGCTCGCTGTGTACCAGGCGATGCTGCCACTTTTGCGCAATACGCCGGGCTCCCGCATCGTCAACGTGTCGAGTGGTGTTGGATCGCTGGCGACGAACCTGAACCCAGCCTTCCCGTACCGCGGGATCTTCGGTCCCGTCTACCCGGCGTCCAAGACGGCGCTTAACGCGTTGACGGTCGCGATGGCCATCGAACTCGAGCCGGAAGGTATCAAGGTCAATGCCGTCTCACCGGGTTATACCAAGACTAACCTCAACGGATATTCGGGCACCGAGACCGTCGAGGAAGGTGCTCGCGAGGCGGTGCGCGTTGCGCTGCTGGGTCAGGACGGCCCCACAGGCACGTTCACGCGCTGGAAAGGGGAAACGATCCCATGGTGAATTGAGTCTGGTGCGCGCGTGCGCAGGGATCGATGGATTGGGCCGGAGCGCATGAAGTTAGGCCATTCGCCTGAGCCTTGGTAACGCCGTTGAATTTCGCTGTTGTTGAAATCATGGCGACTGAGTGTTCGCTCGACGGTGCACTCCCCGCTTCTCTCGCGGTGTTATCCGATCGACAACCAACACTAAGTTCTTGATCTTCGCTATCAGCTCTCGACGGCCGACGATCAAGCCCGCCTGCGGGCCGCCAAGCAGCTTGTCGCCGCTGAAAGTGACGAGAACGACGCCCGCTAGAACGGTTAATCACGGTAGCTTCACGCGGCAAGCCCTATTGCGTGAGATCGACCAGCGTGCCGTTGCCGGGATAGCGGCGTGAGTTCGGTAACGCTGGCCTCCAGATCTTGCGAAGCGCGCCGATACCCCTGCCGCCCGTCAACAAGTCCAGCGTCAGGCTGGCCAGATGATCAGCGAAAGGTTCGAAATCGTAATCTAACCGCCGGCGCTTGATTACCGGCGTCCGATGTCCGCGAGGAAGCCGGAAACCTTAACCAACCCCTCTTGCAGGACATCGAGCGGGTTGGCGAAACCGACCCGGATATACCCTTCCATGTCAAACGCGCTACCCGGCGTGAACATCACACCCGTCGCTTCGATCAGCGCGGTGCAAAATCCGGTCGACGACATGTCGACATCGAACTTGAGCAGACAAACCGTCGCGGCCTTGGGCTTCACATACGACACCAGCGGTTCCTTACTGATCCAGTCGTCGAGAACCCTGAGATTGGTCCGCGTAATAGCATGGTTGCGAGCAAGGATCTTGTCCTTAGCCTCGAGCGCAATGGACGCAAGATAATCGTCGATCATCCCCACGCTGATGGTGTTGTAGTCTCGATGAATACACACCGCGCGAATCAGTTCGACCGGTCCGGCGATCCACCCCAAGCGCAATCCGGCCAGCGACCACGTCTTCGACATGCTGCCGGTACTAATACCCCGCTCATAAAGGTCGGCGACAGACGCGGTGAATCCTGATCCTTCCTGGTCCGTGCCCCGATAAACCTCATCGCACAAGAGGTACGCACCGCACGATTGGGCGATGCTCACTACCTCCTTGAGGAAGGCTTCATCCATCAGCGAGCCTGTCGGATTGTTCGGGTTGTTGATGGCGATGAGCTTTGTCTTCTGGTTGGCCAGCTTGCGGAGCTCGTCGAGATCCGGCAGGAAATCGTTGTCTTCGCGCAGCGTCATGGTCTGCAGGTCGGCACCGTAGCTTTCGGGAATCGAATAGTGTTGCTGGTATGTCGGCAACACCGCGATCACACGGTCACCGGGCTCGATCAGGGTTTCGTACACCAGCGCATTGCCGCCTATAGCGCCGTGCGTCACGACAATATTCCTAGTCGTCTGCCGCTCATATAAAGCTGCGATGTTGACTCGCAACCTGTCCGACCCTTCGATCGCTCCATAGGTCAGCTTCATGGGAAGGAGTTCGTCGAGCAGGCTATCGCGCTTGCCGGTCAGTTCGAGCAATTGCGCCACCGTCAGCGATTCAACGCAGGTTTCAGCGAGGTTATAGCGCGCCTCATGCTCGTACCGGTCCATCCAGCGTTCGACAAGAAAGTCCTTGATCTTCATTGAAATCTCCGTGAATCGGCTACCCGTAACGATAGCCGAAATGATGGGCAAAAAAAACACAACCGGACCAGGTCATCCGCGCTGAACCGGCCAACCTCGACGCCTTCATTTTTTTGTTTGACCGATTATATTTTAAAGTCTATCTTAGACTACTTAGTATATTTCGGTAAACGACA
>Ga0302220_10002958_pt1 | contig 12067 bp, 11 predicted proteins | sample II_Palsa_E1_3_FD_194572 | JGI IMG/M metagenome (GOLD analysis project Ga0302220, IMG submission 194572) | Peat permafrost microbial communities from Stordalen Mire near Abisko, Sweden - II_Palsa_E1_3 | ecosystem: Environmental > Terrestrial > Soil > Palsa > Peat permafrost | place: Sweden... | reverse complement strand
GCAACTCATCGTGGCCAGGAGAGCTCATCTCCACCAAAGGCCGAATACATTTGCGCAGACTTGTCTTCTCGCCCAAACTAACCCTTGCAGTCGCGCGGCGGACCATACAATATCGGTACCAATCAGGTGTCGCTAAGTCCATTGGCGATTTAGCACACTATTGAAGATCCATAACGAGAAGGGTTGCAGACTCATCTTTTCCGACAAGCCGATGCTGACGACGGTGCCCGGTTGTTGCATGCCTACCGCCTAGTTCGGTGGTGGCGGCAATACCCTCCGCGTGCCCAGCTTCGGAGCCTCCACCTCGTCAGCCGGGTGTACCGTAGTCGGGTCGACAAGCACCTTTGGGTCCGCTACCCGGAACGTCACTCCCGTCGTTCGGATATACGCCTTACTCTTCAAGATGGACACTGCGATACTGTGATGCCCCGGCTTGAAATCGTCGCTTCGCGGAAACTCCAGGATGTACCGGTGGCGCACCATGGTTACCAGCTCTTGTAGCCTCTGGTCCAGTGTTTCTTGGGTTGCAAACAGCTCCGCGCCGCCGGTCAGTTCACAAATAGAGTCGAACGGGTCCTCTGGGTCTTCGCTGCCTTTCGTCAGCACCCCGAAGATGGCCACGGACTCTATCTGCGCACGCTTCTGCACCGTCCACCACGTTGCCTTGGTACTTCCCGAGTCCGCCCCATCAGAGATTGTGATGAGCACTCTCCGCCCCGGCTGTTGATGGAGTTTCTCCGTCACATACGACAGTGCATCCCAAAGGGGCTTGCAAGACCTGGTGTGTGCATCGGAAACCGTAACCCTTGGAGCTGTCCTCTGCCGGATCGCCCACGCCGCCATCGCAGTCTTCATCGCGTTCTCCAGAGACTTCGCATCTGGCGTAATCTGGTCGGCTGCAAGGGTGAGGTCGCAGCCCATCGCATAGATGGATACCCGGTCTTGCGGGCCCAGGGATCCACGCGCTAACCCCGTCACCGCCTCTTGCACTTGGCGCAGCAATTGGCTCTTCGGTACCATCGTGTCGATCAGGATCGCCATCGAGATCGGGTCGTCGCCCTCCATCCGCACATGCGTTGGTTGAAACGCCGGTCCGGAGTCAAGGCTCAGCCGAAATTGCGCAGGCTGCACTGGATTCATCTCCTTGTGAGTACGTGTTAAAACCAGTGTCGGAACCTCCGCCACGGTCGTATACACATGCAGCGTCGTGATGGGAGCATCGTTCGCGGGCGAAACCTGCTGCGCCGATCCGCAGCTTGCACCCAGCAAACCTAACCATACCCACCATAACCAGCCAGGCCCAAAGCTTTGCGCAGGTACCAGACGCCTCCCCATAATGCCAACAAGTATCCCATCTTCGGCGCGCCTTTCGCAGTCGGTCAACCCGACCGGCACAGGCCAAAGCACTGATTGAGCAACGTTGGAATATTAGTCCTGTAAAACGCCGTTGTCGTGAGCATTGCATCGCTTACGAGAAGCCGACATTCTATGAGCAGGTCACTAGTGTCAAGGGATTGTTCTTTGTTTTTCCTTCATAGGGCTTCTGCTTTTTGTTGTTGCTCTTGGTATCGTTGCTCTCCACCGTGTTTCTATTCGCACTCTGGATGAGCTGTCTTGGTGCAAGCTCGGTGCCGGTTGGGGTTCGAGAGGAGAGTCGATGCTGCCATTTATCGGTCGGCCTCGAAGGCCGAAGTCGGCTCGCAGTCATCGGAACACGGTGTCGTCGCAACGGGTGAACATATTGATCGCTCAAGCAGCTTGTTCGTAGAACGGCATATACATAGCTTGGGTGCTCCAGAGATGATGAAGCAACACCGCAAGCTTGCGGGCCACGGCAACGACGGCCTTACTTCTGGCCTGCTTGCCACCTCGTGCGGCTAGTCGCAGGCCCCACTGTCGTAAGGCCGAGTCTCGTCCGTGCGGTCGAAGGATGTGATTGGAGCACTCGATCAGCAGACTTCGGAGATAGGCGTTGCCGGCGTGGGTGATACCGAGCTGCGGATCATGATCTCCAGACTGACTTCGACGCGGTCGCAGGCCCAGATAGCACCCAACGTCGCGACTTCGTCCGAACCGCTCTTTGCTTCCGAGCGTCAGCACGAAGGTTAAGGCAGTGAGATGACCGACGCCGTGAACCTTCAGCAGCGCCTGCGTCTCTGGATACTCGGTCTGGCCGAGCTGTTGGATCTGCCGGTCGTACAGCTTGATCTTTACTGTCATCTCCGCGATCTGCTGAAGGACCGGACCGAGCGCCTGTGCCAGTCCAGGCGGCATAACGGCCAGGCTGCGCTGGGCGAAGCATGTTGTGGCGGAGGCAGGCATACGGTAGCCGCACGACTTCGTCAGACCACGAACGGCGTTCCCCGCAGCGGTACGCAGTCGCACCAGCAGCGCTCGCGCACGGATCAGAGTCAGAGCCTGCTGTTGCTCGACGGTGCGATGGGAGATCGGACGAAGGATGTTCGGATCAAGCCGGGCATATCTTGCCAGCTTCTCAGCATCGACCTGATCGCTCTTCCGGTCACTGTGCGAGATCGCACGCAACTCGCGAACGTTCGCCACGATCACTTCGTGGCCTAGTTCCTGCAGCTGTGCGCTGATCCAGATCGAGTGTGTCCCGGCCTCCATCGCGACCCGCGCTGGAGCCACGTCGGTGAACCACTTCTCGATCGCCTTCGGGGTGGTTCTGAAGCGGCCACGGTCGACCACTTCTCCGTCCTGGTTGAGGGTGCAGTAATGGCTCCAGACATCGCCAAGGTCGATGCCGATCGTGATCCCAACCTTGGCCTGTCTGCGTGGAACTTCAGCGATGAGGTGCTGCGCTGGCTTCTTCATGGGAACAGTCTGCTCCTCCTTCGGAGGACCTGCTCATCCCATTTATCGCCCAAAGGATAACAAGCGCGTTTCGTGCTGATCTCATCTCGCGAAGCGGCGGACACCGTAAGCAACCGGCAGTCCGAAGACGACCATGTGGATGAGCAGGCCATGGATCATACCGCGAATGGTAATGGGGTCGGTTTGGTGGAAGGCGCAGAGCGGCAGGACGATGAGCATCATGACGAGGTGAACACCAGCACCAAAGCAGAGACCGCAGACGAGCGGATACTCCGTCATAAATCTCAGTTTGCGGCTTACGGCGTAGTAGAAGGTTGCGAAGATGAGAGAGATCAAGACATGCAGCAGAATGCCCAGAGAATAGTAACCGACGCCTCCCTTAAGGGCCTTTTCTCCAACCAGGCCGTAGGCAATGACGAGGATGATGTCATGTCCCAAAAGCATGCAGGCTTGCAAGAGATCCAATGTTGCGCCGACGAGGCCGCCCACGCCGATGGCCAACAGAGCGTTTCTAGTTGTTGTTCGCGCGGGGGCGGATGTTTGGATTGGCGTCTGCTTCGCGAACCAGCGAACGCCGTAGGCGACCGGCAGTCCGAAGACGACCATGTGGACGAGCAGATCATGGATCATGTCGTGAATGGTAAGGGGGGCTCTGTTGTGGAGGGCGGAGAGCGGCAGGACGATGAGCATCATGACGAGGTGAACGCCAGCGCCAAAGCTGAGGCCGCAGACGAGCGGGTACTCCGTCATAAACTTTAGTTTGCGGCTTACAGCGTAGTAGAAGGTTGCGAAGATGAGAGAGATAATGACGTGCAGCAGGACACCCAGAGCATAGTAGCCAGCGCCTCCCTTAAGTGCCTTTTCTCCAACCAGGCCGTAGCTAATGACGAGGATGATGTCATGTCCAAAGAGGATGCAGGCCTGCAAGAGATCCAGGGTTGCAGCGACCAGGCCGCCTACTCCAATTGCCAATAGAGCGCTCCTGGTTGTTGTTCGCGTGGGGGCAGAGTTTTGAATTGCTGCAAATTCTTGAATCATCGAGATATCCTCTTTCACTTCTGGTTGGTTTGCTGATAAGTAGGGTTGCTCCTCGAAACATCCCTCTCGACTCACCGGATGACCGGTTGGCGTCTACTTCGCGAACCGACGAACGCTGTAGGCGATCGGCAGTCCGACGAAAACCATGTGCTGGAGCAGTCCATGAATCAGGTCGTGAATGGGAAGAGGGCTCGTTTCGTGAAATGCGCAGAGCGGAAAGACGATAAGGTGCATCACCAGCATGACGGTGGCGCCGAAGTACAAGCCGCACACTAGTGGGTGCTGCTTCAAGAAAGAGAGCCTGCGGCTTGCCGCGTAGTACACCGCAGCTGCTGTGAAAGCGATAAAGAAGTGCAAGAAGACGCCAAGAACATAGGTGCCGACGCCTCCATGTTCAGCCTTCGGCCCCAACAGGCCCCCAGCAATCGAGAGCGGGATGTCCCATCCAAACAGAATGCAGGCCTGTAGCAGGTCCAGAGCACCGGCGACGAAGCCGCCTACTCCAATTGCAAGGAGGGTGTCTCTTGTTCGAGTTTGCCGGGGCGCAGCTTGTTCGATCATGCGATCTCCTCGACAGGGCTGAATGAGTGTTGTCGCCGAGGCCAGTACGCGAGGAGGAGGCTGAAGAAAAAGGCGATCAAGAGAACGCTGTACTCCATACCTTCTTTGCCTGGACCGATTACATTATTCGGTCCAATGACAAACCAATAGGGAGCATGAGCGAGCCAGATGCCCGTGCAGAGCACATAGAGGTGCCCGAGGCATGCCAGTACCAAAAATCGCCGTAAAATCAACGCGATGCAGCACACTATCTGGAGATACATTGCCGCCCATATAAGAGTGACGCCGAACGGGTAGCCGATTGACGAGAGATAGAGGCCGAAGTCATGGAGGCCCGCTGGATCTTGCAATCCGCCGAGCGGGTGAATGATCAGAATAAGTGGTGCCGCAAGCCGGATGACCTCTAGCCCGACGCGCGTTGAGATATCGTCGCCTGCTGGGAGTAATGTTCTGTCTTTCGGTTTGCGCCAATGCGCCCAGAGCACGCCTGCCAGGCAAGCGATCATCAAGACACTAAACTCGGGCCCGGGCTGGTGATCTCCATCCGGCAAACCGACCGTACGCCAACTTGGAGCATGAGCATGAACAAGGACAATGCCCATGCCTAATACAACGATGTGTCCGACGCAGGCTGGTATGACGAGGCGACGAGCAAGCAGGGCCACGGAACAGGCGGTTTGAAGAGACATAACGACCCACGCGAGACAGGTACCGAAAGGAAGGCCATGGGACTGAAGGATGTGACCGAAGCCACGGATATTGCCGGGGTGGAGGAATGCATACAGGGGATGGGTGATAAGAACGGTCGCCACGACGACGCAAACTACATTGAGACTGCGGCCGGGGTCGTGCATTGGGCTACTAAACCAACTGAACCAACTACGCTTCACACAGTCTCCTGAGGGGTGATCGCTTGGCGTGGAGCTCCTATTTAAGGAGTCGAGGGGGTTGCGTCTGCTTCAACGTCAATCTCGATATCGACATCGGGCACCGTAGAATCGCCGACTTCTGAAGAGTTGTCTCGCGCCCCCATGCCGAATGCGGCACGCTTCATCCCTGCGGTTCCATGGAACGCCACTCTAGCCGGCTTGTTCGGCTCAGTATCGGAGAAGGTCCCATTGAACTTGAACGTGAGCGGCACGACCTTAGTAACACCGTGCATCGTCAGCGAGCCGTCCATCCTCCACAGATCTGATGAAATACGGTGAATGCCTCGCCCCTGATAGGTCATCGTCAGAAACTTCTTCACATCAAAGTACGCGTCGCCGCGAAGATCCTCATCGCGCTCGCTGATCTGCGTGCTGATCGTAGAAACGTCGATCGTGACGTCTACGCTGCAAGCGGCCGGGTCCGGCGATACGGTGATAGTTCCCGTAACTTTATCGAACCGGCCGCGCACACGCCCGACCAGATGGTGCCACGCACTGAAGTAGGCAAAGCTGTGTGCGGGATCGATCTTGTATGTTCCCGGAGCCGGAAGCGCCTCAGCCTTGACGCTCTTTTGGACAGGTGTAGCGGCAGGCTGCTCCGCCATCGCAGAGATCCAGGACCCCGCGCAGGTTGCCAAAAATAGAGCACCCACTCCGAAGAGATCCGGCAGTTTCTTAAAGATCGTTCTTCCTGCATTCCTGCTGACCATCCCGCTTGCCTCCGATTGATTTGAAACTCGCACTGCGGTTCTCACGCTACGCAGCGGAGTTCACGGAAGTCCTGAATCCAGTCTGAAATGCTCTGAATAGTTCTGAAATAACGCTGTAGGTGCGCGTGAGCGTGTGGATTCGCCATCGCTAAGGGTTGAACTGCGGAGGGATGGAGCGTGTCGGTATAATCGGCAGGCGCCGATTTTCTATTGCGGTTTTTCTATTTAAAGACAGAAGGTACTACCGAACCAGTATGGAACGCACCGCCACGACAACGCTTCGCATCGGAACCTGGTGCGTGAATCCCACATCCGGCCAGATTTCACGAGAGGGAGAGAGCGCCCGACTTGAGGCGCGGACCATGCGGCTTCTGCTGTGTCTTGCGGAGCACGCCGGTGAAGTAGTGAGCATCGATGATCTGCTCAATCAGGTGTGGTCTGGGGTGATGGTGTCGTCGGACTCGGTATATCAGGCTGTGGCATCGCTGCGACGCCTGCTTGGCGACGACCCGAAGCAGCCTACATATATTGCTACGGTGCCCCGTCTGGGGTATCGGATGGTCGCGACGGTGAGTCCGTGGGTGGAAGGGCCAGTTGTTCAGCCGATCGCACAGACGCTATCTCCGATAGCTTCAGAGACCGAATCTACGACTGCTGCCGTTGCGAATGTGCCGAGACCAAGCGCGCGCAGGCGAGCCCTGCAGGCCATCGGCGCAGTGATCTGTCTTTCCGTTGCTGTTACCTTCCTGCTGCGGGCCAATACTGCGAATCATCGTCACGTAGAGTCGCCTGTGATTGTTCCTCCGCAGACGCAGAAGTCCATTGCGGTGCTGCCGTTTCTCGACCTGACGGAGGGGATGAAGGAGGGGGAGTTCGCCGATGGCATGACCGAGGAGCTGATCGACAAGCTCAGCAAGCTTCCGGGCCTACGGGTGCCGTCTCCAACGTCTTCGTTCTATTACAGAGACAAAGTGATGCCGGTGGCCGATATCGCGAAGGCGCTGGGGGTGGTGTATGTGCTCGACGGGAGCGTGCGCAAGTCGGGCGAGCGGGTGCGGGTGGCATCGCGGTTGATTCGCGCAGATAACGGGTACGTGATCTGGTCGGAGACGTACGACCGCCCGTTCCACGATCTACTGATGGTTCAGGACGACATTGCAGGTGAGGTCACGAAGGCGTTGGGAGCATCGACGGAGTTCAAGACACCCTAACCGTTTCCAGTGAATTCAGCCAGCGCGTGTTCAGGAATGACAAGTCGTTTGTAGGCGGCAACGCTTTCTGGTTTGGAGAAATCCTGGAAATCTTCGCCACTTTGTCCAGCTCCTCGAGGCACCCATATGCGAAGCGGCCCTCCGCTCCGCTAAACTAGAACTCCCCCTCACGGGAAGCCGTATGCCAACCGAAATCATCCTCCAGCAAACCCCGGACGACGCCTCACTCCTCGACAAGCGCGAGCAACTTACCACCGTCCGCACGACGCTCGCTGAGCGCGAATCCGAGCTTGCCCAAATCCGCGCCCATCTCAAGACCTTTGAAGGCCGTTACCTCCGCCAGGTCGGCATCCTCTACGCCGAACTCGACGATCTTGAAGCGCGCATCGCCGAGCGCGAAGTCGATCTCTACGATTCCGACTCTGCTCGCCGCCGAGCCGAGGAGACCCGCCAGCGCGCGCAGGAAACCCACGATGCCGCATTCGGCGATGCCCGCGAAGCCGAAGAGTTCGACCCACCGCCCAGCCTCAAGACCCTCTTTCGTGATGTCGCCAAGCGCATCCACCCCGACTTCGCGCGCGACGACGCTGAGCAGAAACACTTCACCCTGCTGATGGCCCGCGCCAATCAGGCCTACAGCCGCGGCGATACCGAAACCCTGCAGCGTCTGCTTGACGATCACCGCGAAATCAACGCTTCCATCGCAGGCGAAGACGCCGCGGCTGAGCTTCTCCGCATCACCCGCCAGATCCAGCACGCCGAGCGCGACATCGCCACACTCGATGCCGAGCGGCACACCCTCCTCTCCGGCGAACTCGCCCAACTGCACCTCGACGCCGAAGCCGCCGCCCGCGAGCACCGCGACCTCCTCACCGAACTCGCCTCGAACCTCCGCGAGCAGATCGCCGACGCCAAGAGCCGCTTCGAGCTCATCGACCGCCAGATCAGCGCCCATGGAAAATAACCATGTCCATGCCAAATAAACATGGAAGATAAAGCCAAACCCAAAACCGGCCTGCAGTACATCCCTACCGGCAACGCTTTGTCGCTCCATTCCCCGACGCGCTCCAGCATCATCGCCCGCGGCCGCCGTGATGCCGCCAACGCAGCCTCCAACCCCCACTACCGTCAGGCCGTCACCGACTACAACGCTGGCAAGTTCACGGAAGCTGCAGCCAGTTTCCGACTCGCCGCCGAACAAGGCCACGCCGAATCGCAGTATCTCCTCAGCACGATGTACGACGCGGGTCAGGGTCTGCCGCAAGACGATACCGAGGCTACCCAATGGGAGCGCAAAGCCGCCGAGCAGGGCCACGCGTACGCGCAGGCCAACCTTAGCTTTCGCTACTACGCAGCCGACAATTTCCCCGAAGCTTTCACATGGTGCCAGCGCGCCGCCCACAGCAACCTCGCCTGGGCGCAGTACAACCTCGGCCTCATGTATCGCAAAGGAGAAGGGGTCGATCAAAGCAATGTTGACGCTGCCTACTGGTATCGCCTGGCCGCCACACAGAACTTTCCCGAAGCCCAGCAGAAACTAGCCGACCTCTACTACACGGGCCAGGGAGTCCCTCTCAGCTACACGCAGGCTGCCGCGTGGTATCGCAAGGCCGCCGATCACGGCAACGCCGAAGCCCAGTTCCAACTCAGTCACCTCTACGCCATCGGCCAGGGCGTCGAGCATGACTACACCCAATCGCGCCACTGGATTCGTCAGGCTTCTCTCCAGGGCCACGAGCAAGCAATCCGCGAACTCAAGCGCCGCGAGTACCGCGACCCATAGCCCGACCCCTCAATAAACGATCGTTTCGGGTTCCTCTTCGCATCCACGCAAATCGATTTACGCTAAGTGCTGTTACCGATAATCGAGAACCGCATCCCCACACATCCGTGAAGGAGACAAAGCCAGACAAATCATTTGATCGTGGAGGAAAGAGACCTCCGGGCCATGTGTATAAAATTTTCCATCAACATAGACTGCTGGCCCTCGCGGTGCCATGCGATGCCGATGTTCCACTCTGCCTCAGAAACCTTGGTTTCCGCAAAACGTATCTGTGGCACGCGCATAAGTTGTACCGCACTTGGCGCAATGCTTACTCCCAGGCCGGCACGTACCAGATTGAGTGCGGTAAAAAATACATCAGTCTCCTGAACGACTCTGGGTACAAATCCAGACGCCCTGCACGTACGAAAGACATGGTCATAGAAGCTGACCGAGTCAGCGCGACAAGGCAGGATGAACGGTGCATTCCTTAGGGCTGCCAACCCTTTTTTCGCGTCGTGATTTGCTTGCTCGCTCAGCACGATCATGAGCCGCTCACTCACGATCGGGACGGTCTCGATCTCTTCGCTCAGAATTGGCAGACGCACGAACCCAATATCAATCTTTCTGTCGCGAAGCGCTTGAGTCTGATCAGAGGTAGACATATTACGTACGGACAGGTCCACGTTCGGAAACCGCTTCCGAAAGCGCAGCATGAGATGCGGCAAACCGCGGGCAAGAACTGCAATCCCGAATCCGACTCGCAGCGTGCCCGCCTCACCCTTTAAGGCGAGACGGGTGATCCTTTCTGCCGATTCGGAGTTCTCGATGACCTGTCGCGCATGTTGCAATAGCACCTGACCAGCTGAGGTCAGATGCACCCCCCGCGAATGTCGAATCAGTAGTTGGCCGCCCAGCCGCTCTTCTAAGCGGCGTATCTGTTTGCTGAGAGCTGGCTGAGAGACATGGAGAATCTCTGCCGCGCGCCGGAAGTGAAGTTGCTCAGATAGAACCAAGAACGACTGCAAATCATCGAGTTCCAAGGCCATAACCTAAGGTTATCAAAATGTGTCGATCAATTCATTGGACACATCGGCCGCGGCTTATAGATGATCCAAAGGCGGAGTCTGCGAAATATTTTTATGAAACCAGCCAAGGAGTCTACGTTGCTCACGTGCCAGCCCAGATCAAAGGATAGACAATGAATCGTCGTCAATTTGTAGCCAGTTCCGTTGCAGCAGCAGCAGGCGCTGCACTTGTTCGTGAAGATGCTTACGCTGCCACCTCATCCGCTACAGACCAGCTCCCTGGCTCCATTCCCGGTCAAATATCGGAATCGGTGATCAAGGAAGCGCGCTTTCCCGAAGGATTCTTCTGGGGTGCCGCCACTGCCTCATACCAGGTGGAAGGCGCGTGGAATGAAGACGGCAAAGGCGAATCTATTTGGGATAGGTTTACTCATACGCCTGGCAAAGTGCGCGGCGGCGTCACCGGCGATGTTGCCTGCGATCAGTACCATCGCTTTCCCGAAGACATCGCACTGGCGAAGCGTCTTAATCTGAAGAGCTATCGGTTCTCGATCTCCTGGCCCCGCATTCAGCCGACCGGCATCGGCGCGCCAAATATGAAAGGGATCGACCACTACAAACGCTTAGCCGACACGCTTTTGGAAGCTGGAATCCGTCCCTGGTGCACGATGTACCACTGGGATCTTCCGCAAGCTCTGGAGGATCGGGGAGGATGGCCGAACCGGGATCTGGCTGGATACTACGCGGACTACGCTGGCATTCTTGCAAAGCACCTCGGCGATCGAATCACAATGTGGGCACCATTCAATATGCCCTGGGCCATAGCCTTTATGGGTTATGCTGCTGGAGCATTTCCACCGTGCCGTACCAGCTTCCCTGACTTTTTGAAAGCAGCACACACGCTCGGATTGGCGCAGGGAGAAGCCGTGCGCGCCCTTCGCGCGGGATCTTCAAAGGCGACCGTGGGCAGTGCCTATGAGATGGCCCCCGCATACCCGAAGACGGATTCTGAGGCAGATCGTGCAGCCGCTGGGCGGTACCATGCCATGAACAATGTGTTCTTTCTTGAAGCTGCTATGAAGGGCCGCTATCCAAATGCGTTTGTTGGTGAACCACCCTACAAAATCATGGGTTTTAAGCCAGGGGACGAAAATATTCTTTTGGCCCCACTGGACTGGGTGGGACTCCATTTCTATACCCGCCGCATCGTCTCCGATGCAAGCAACTCCCACGCCTCTGGCGGTGCCTTCGGCGGCACTGAGATTGAGTCTGACTCCGGGGGTGCACGCGATCCTTACACTGGAATTCGAGCCGTAATGCCCACCGAGGGCCCACTCACTGACTCCGGCATGGAGATATGGCCCCGCGGCATCTACGATCTGGTCACACAGATCTCGAAGGAGTACAACCATCCCATCATCGAGATAACGGAGAGCGGCGGCGGCTATCTCGACGCGCCCTACGACAACGACAACGGCCGCATCCCGGACACGCGACGCATTCAGTGGTATCGCCAGGTGCTAGCGGAACTTGCTCGTGCAATCAAGGACGGTGCCCGTGTTCGCGCGTACCATGCGTGGAGCCTGCTCGACAATTTCCAATGGACGGAAGGTTTCACGGAGCGCTACGGCTTGATCTATGTAGACTTCCGAAGCCAGAAACGCACAATCAAGGACTCAGGCTACTGGTACAGCCGCGTTGCCGCCTCCAACCGGCTGGATGTCTGAGACTGGCCGTGATCTCCGAAGTGATTCCTCGCACAAGACCGCAGCGCACTCGCCTGCATAAAGCTCTGCATCGTAATTTTTCGGTTGTTGCTAAATCGCCAGTGCGCTCGTTGAAGGCAAATTGGTAATAGTACCGATATGTATGGTCCGCCGCGCGACTGCAAGGGTTAGTTTGGGCGAGAAGACAAGTCTGCGCAAATGTATTCGGCCTTTGGTGGAGATGAGCTCTCCTGGCCACGATGAGTTGCGCGCGTATCTGTCCTTAT
>Ga0302220_10002956_pt1 | contig 12069 bp, 10 predicted proteins | sample II_Palsa_E1_3_FD_194572 | JGI IMG/M metagenome (GOLD analysis project Ga0302220, IMG submission 194572) | Peat permafrost microbial communities from Stordalen Mire near Abisko, Sweden - II_Palsa_E1_3 | ecosystem: Environmental > Terrestrial > Soil > Palsa > Peat permafrost | place: Sweden... | reverse complement strand
AACCGTGCCCCGTTCACTCTCCACAAAACAATGCCGGAGGTGACCAGTTGAAGGAGGGTAGGCGCAATAATCCAGAACAACGTGAACGTGATCGAACCGAAGGCAGATCTACTCCGTGACACAATCGACGCCATGGTACCAGCGTCGACGTTCAGAAGGCAGCCGAAATCGGCACGGATGATCCGTGCGTAAAACGCGCCTTGGAACGCTGCATCGCAGCGTGCCAGTATCGCCGCAGACACCATCGTCTTGAGCCACTCAAAACCCTCGTGGTAGTCCAGCAAGTACCGTAGGCTGCCGCGAGGAAGACCGCCGAACTGGTGTAATCCACCGCTCCCGCAGAGGACAGGCTATTTGTGGTTTCCCGTAACAAGTACGGCGTCAGGGTATCGAGACCGACTATCAAGAGGAGAAACAGGGACGCCCCAAAGAAATGTATGGGCAACTTTCTATATGTGCTCACCGCGATACGGCATGCTGCGCAGTAGTCCTTCAACAACTCTTTCAGGAACTGCATTTAATCTCCAGAATGAATGCACCGCAGTCTTCAACGCCCTGATAGGAGTGGCGTATTTTTTACCTCGATTGGGGAACAAGGAACACGGTTGGCTCGCAACCGGGGCAAGCGGAAGCCTGATGCCGCACGCGCGCTCCAGCAGACCACAACGCGAACTTAACGGAAACGCCGGCTTACCGGGAACAAGAGAGGAGGAATATCAGATAAGTCTGAACAATACTCAAATCACGACGGGCGTCATGGACGGCGCCGACGGCCGCGCGGGTATGCACAATACATAGAAGACAGAACCACAATCATCGCGGACGAAATACAAAGGCCCGCGCGCTGAGCTGCGGGCCTGGTCGTTCTTATTCGGCGATGTGGTCGCCCCGGAAAAATCTCGCTTTCACGATCACGCTTGAATCACGTTTGCAATCGCGTCACCCATCTCTGAGGGTAGTAGCACTCCCCGAGGCTAGAAATAAGCACTCAAGGGGAAAGCACTTCCAAGCTGCGGCCGTTAGTTGCGGGGCCGAACACACCAACCCCCACGATGATAGCCACCATAGCAGCCCCTATCATAACGAACACCGCATTTTGCCCATAAGCGGCAAGCAGATCGCCCACCCAATACCCAACAAAAACCGAACTCACGCGGCTCCAGCAAAACGTAAAGCCAATCGCGCGAGCGCGTATGCGCGTGGGAAAAAGCTCGGCAGCATAAGGGTGAAAAATGCTGATTAACCAATTATTCCCAAGCGCAATCAAACCACCCGCACACACGATAACGACAACGCTCTCCCCCGTGGCAAACACGCTCCCGGCGATGCCGATCAGCAGCGATGCAAACACAAGCTGCCATTTCCGCTCGATACGCTCTGAAAAATAAGCCCCGCACGCCGCCCCTACCGGCGCGAGCAACACGATCGCCAGCGAGTAGTTAAGCGAATGAACAATCGAGAAGCCATGCTTGATCAGCAGCACAGGAACAAAAGCGGTGAAACCAAACACTGCGATCGTCTGGGAAAACTGAAAAACTGAAATAAGCAAGGTGCGCGGCAGGTAAAAGGCGCTGAATATCTCTTGCCAGCGCCCCTTCTCGATCACCGCGTCGGGCACATCCAGATCCGGAGGCGAGAGCGCCACACCGAGTTCCGTCTCGATCCGCTGCTCGATACGCGTGACGATCGCGTTCGCCTCGGCGACGCGCCCATGCACCTCCAGCCAACGTGGTGATTCCGGCAGCCCGCGCTGAACAAACCAGACCAGCAGCCCGCTGAGCGAGCCCAGCGCAACCACGATGCGCCAGCCCGCGATACCGAAGGGATCCTGCGGCACCAATAGCGCCGCGAGCAGTGCCGCAACCGGGATCGAGGACAGCACGAAGATATACGATACCGTCATGTAGTGACCGCGCCGCGAACGAGGCGTAAGTTCAGTGATATAGCAGTCGTTGTTCACCAACTGCATGCCGACCGCGAAGCCGGCGACCAATCGCGCGATATCGATCAGCAACGGGTCGCTCAACACCGCAACCGTCAACTGCGCGAGGGAATAAACGATCATCGAATAAATGAACACTGCGCGACGACCGAATTTATCGGAGACGAAACCAAACACCGCGGTGCTCAGAAACATCCCAACGAAAAACGAAGCGAGGAAACTGGCAAAACTGTGAGTATCGAGCAAGCCTTTATTGGAGATCGTGAAAATGCCCGAACGCACCAGCCCGAGCGAGATAAAACCCGGCATGAACAACTCGAAGAATTCGAACCAGCCGCCGGCGGCGATGCGCGCAACCACCCCCATCAGGTGGCGCGACGGCGGCAGGCGATCGATGCGGGCAAGGATCGCGTAATTCTGCGACCGCGCTGAGGTAGAGCTTGTTTCCATTTCGTGTTCCCTCTTTGGATTCTTCGAGAAAGGTGCACTTCGAGGCCTCCGCTTCAAGGCCTACTTTAAGATTTACTTTAAGGCCTACCGCGTCTCAATGCGCATCGACACCCAGATACGCGTTCTGCACATCGGGATTGCGCTGTAGCTCCGCGACCGTACCTTGAGTGACGATGCGCCCGGTTTCCATCACATAGCCCCGGTCGGCGATACTGAATGCCGAGAAAACATCCTGCTCCACCAGCAGGATCGGTATGTCTTGTTTGCGGATTTCCGTCAGGATGTCGAGCAGTTGATCGACGATCACGGGCGCGAGCCCCAGGCTCATCTCGTCGATCACGAGTAATTTCGGGCTCGCCATCAGCGCGCGCCCGATCGCGCACATTTGCTGTTCGCCGCCCGACATGCTCCCGGAGATCTGCTTGCGCCGCTCCTTCAGCTTAGGCAGCAACGCATACACGCGCTCGAAACTCGCCGCGATATTCGCTTTGTCCTTGCGCCGATAAGCGCCCATGCGCAAGTTGTCCTCGACTGTCATGCCATAGAACAGTTCGCGCCCCTCGGGCACCTGCACCACACCGAGGTTGAACACTTGCTCGGGCGCCATGTCGATCAGATCCACGCCATCGAAACGCAAGGTTCCGCGCGCCTTGATCAACCGCGACACCGCCCGCAGCAACGTGGTCTTGCCCGCCCCATTGCTGCCCACCAGCGTGACGATTTCGCCCGCAAAAATCTGCAGGTTGATGTCGGCCAGGATCGGCACTTCGCCGTATCCTGCGGCAAGCCCGGCGACTTCGAACAGCGGCGGATTGGCGGCCAGGATCGGCACTTCGCGATATCCCGCCGCACCCTCCGCGACTTCGAACAGAGGCTGGCTCATCAACGTCTCCTCCCCAGATACGCCTCGATCACGTTGGGCTGGCTCAACACCTCGTGCGGATTGCCTTCGGCGATCTGCTGCCCATGGTGCAACACCAGCAAACGGTCGGCCAACGCACGAATCGCCTTGATCACATGCTCGATCACCAGGATGGTCACACCGGTATCGCGTATCTTCAGGATCAGGCCGACCACCTCCTGCACCTCGACGGCGTTCAGGCCCGCCATCACCTCATCGAGCAGCAGCAGTTTGGGCTTGAGCGCGAGCGCCTTCGCAAGTTCAAGCCGCTTGCGATCGGGGCCGCCCAAGGCTTCTGCCGACTGATCGGCCCGATGGCCTAGCCCCGTGAATTCGAGCCACTCGCGCGCCTGTTCGCGCGCCTTCTTGCGGTTATGTTCCCCGCCCGCGGTGCCGAACAACGCGGCCACCGTGACGTTTTCCAATGCAGACAAGCCGGGGAACGGCTTCATTACCTGGAACGTACGGCCTATGCCCAATTGCGCGCGTTGATAGGCCGGCATGTGATCGATACGCTGACCTTCGAAATGCAGCTCGCCGTCGCTCGGCGCCAAGGTGCCGCTGATCAGGCTAATCAAGGTGGTTTTACCGGCGCCGTTGGGTCCGATCAAGCCGAGCACTTCACCGCGCTTGAGTTGAAAGTTGATGCCGGATAGCGCGGTCAGCCCCCGAAACCGTTTGCTCAGGTCGCGTGCCGCAAAAATCGTCTGCTCCTCGGCACTCATATGCGATATCGCCTCATGTTCTCGATGAAATACCGGACGCCCGAGCGCCTGAAGCCGGCGACCAGATCGACCAGCCCCTTGGGCATGAACACCACGGCAAGCACGATGACGATGCCGAAAAACAGACTCGCCACCGTCGACACGCTACTGGCCAGCACTTCGGAAATTGCCGACAAAATGAAGGTGCCCACGATCGGGCCGAACACCGTCCCCGGGCCACCGAACACGGCCATGATGACCATCTTCACATTGAGCGACGCGTCGAATGCGCTCGAAGGATCGATGAACGTGATCCAGTAGGCGTGGATGCCTCCAACCAGCGCGCTGAAAAACGCCGAGATCGCCAGTGCGCAGACCTTGTACAGCGTCGTGTTGATGCCCATCACTGCAGCGGCGTCTTCGTTCTCGCGTATCGCGACGAGGCCTGCGCCAAACCGGCTTTTCGACAACCAGAAGACGGTCAGCGTTGCCAGCACCAGCACGCCGAGTGCCAGCTCATAGAACAAGGCATCGCCGCGAAACAGCGGCAGGATCAAGCCGATGTTGTTGCCCGCGATGTTCAGGTTCGAAACGATCGCGGCCATGACCGCGGATAGGCCCAGCGTGGCGATCGCGAAATACGGGCCGCGCAAACGCAAGATCGGCAAGCCGAAGATCACCGCGCAGACCACGCCCAGACCCGCTCCACACGCCAACCCGACCGGAAACGGCAGCCCGTAATTGGACATGGCGATCGCTGTGCCATAGGTGCCCAGGCCATAGAACACCGAATTGCCGAACGACGGATAGCCGGTGAATCCACCTATCATGTTCCAGCCCTGCGCCAGGGTAGCCAGCAACAGCGTGTTGATGCCGAACTGTATGACGGTGTCCGAGCCTATCCAGGGCAACGCCGCCAGCAACGCGAGAAAAAGCAGAAGCAACACCACGCGCACTCTCATGCTTTCTCCAGAAGAACCGCAGGGCGTGCTACGAGAATCAGGACCAGCAAACCAAAACTGATCACGTCGGTATAGGTCGGCCCGAGATAGAGCGCCGTCATGGCCTCCGCGATGCCCAACACCAGGCCGCCGAGAATCACTCCGAGCGGATTGTCCAGGCCACCCAGGATGGCGACCACGAACGACTTGGCAGTCAGCGTCAAGCCCATGTACGGCGAAACCTGCGAGACCATGCCGAACAAACCGCCGGAGACGCCGGCTAATGCCGTGCCAATGCCGAACGTGACCGCATAGATCGATTTCGGATTCACACCGTAAAGGCGCGCGGCGGTGAGATTTTGCGCGGTAGCGCGAATCGCGCGCCCCAGCGTGCTGCGCTCCAGCACCAGCCACAGCGCCGCTGCGAGGCCAAGCGCAATCACGAACGCACCGAATTGGACGACCGGTACGGTAATGCCAAGCACTTCGAAATTGTTGCCCGCGAACGGCGGATTGATGGTGCGGTAATCGGCGCTGAACGCCAGTTGCGCCATGTAGACGAACACCACGTTCAGCCCGAACGTAATGAGCAAAGTGTTGAGCATGGCCGAGCGGATGATCAGATTGAGCAGATAACGCTGCAGCACATAGCCGAAGCAGAACATGATGGCCATCGTGAGCGGCAACGCCAACCAGATATCGACGCCGGCACCGGTGTATAAGTAATAGACGGTGTAGCCGCCGAGCATGATGATCGCGCCATGCGCCAAGTTGACGATGCGCAACACGCCCCATACCAAACCCATGCCCAACGCCATCAGCCCGTAGAGGCCACCCAGCAAAACACCATTGACCAAGACCTGTCCGAATAATTGCACGCCTATCTCGCTTTGTTCACTGTGCTCACTTTGATAGAGTACTGCCGGCATCGCCAGACGCCAGCAGTAACGGCTGCCCGGGCAGCTTAGTGGCGCTTGCTCCAGACAGGAGTGGGATACAGCGGTTTTTCGATGAAAGCGGTTTGGTAGATCGGCACCAGCCGGCCGTTCTGGATTTGTATGACGCTCTGCGGCATCGAGATCTGCCCGGTGCTACCGAATTTCACCTGGCCATATACGCTTTGGAAATCGACCTTGGTCAATGCGTCGCGCACTTTGTCGGAGTCCAGGCTGCCGGCCGCTTCGATCGCTTTGGCAAACGCCTCCACGTCAGCGACAGCGGAAGCCGCGTGATAGTCGGGCGGATAGCCAAAGCGCTTCTGGTACGCGTCGGCAAACGCCTCGCCGTCGCCAAACCACGGATCGGTCAACGTCTTCAGCGGCAACCACGGCGTCATGCCGAACGCATAATCGGCATCGGGGCCCAAGGCCTTGCGGAAGTCGCTCGACGGTACGCCTACGGTGTAGGACGACATCGAGCCCGCGTTCACGTCGAGGCTGCGCGCCTGCCGGATAAAGCTCAATGCCTGCGGCTCATGACCGGTCCACAGAATGGCGTCCGGCGAAGTCGATTTGACGAACGACAAAATCGACGAAAAATCGGGACTATTCTCGCTGTATTGCTTGTCCGCCACCACTGTGAGGCCCGCACTCGCGAGCAACGGGCGGGTGCCTGCCGCGACCGATACGTCAAACGAATCGTCGGCGGCAATCAACGCCACGGTCTTCGGTTTGGGATTGAGCTTCATCAGCATTTCGATGGTGCTCTTGAAATAATCGCCGGCTGCCGGCAGCGTGCCGAATATGTATTTAAAGCCACGCGAATAGATCTGTCCGGACGCGCCGCCGCCCTGCACCATCGGGATTTTATATTTCTCGGCCACGACGGAATCGTCCAGCGCATCGTTGCTGGCGAATGGGCCCAGCAGAAAATTAACCTTGTCTCGCGTCACCAGTTGCACGTATTGGCGCACCCCGAGATTCACGTCGGACTGGTTATCGAGGATGTTCAGCGCCAGTTTGTATTGTGTACCGCCGACGTTCACGCCGCCCTTGGCGTTGATCGCGTCGATCGCCAGGTTATATCCATCGCGATAATAACGGCCCGAGTTGGCAAGATTGCCGGTCAACTGCACCGCTGCGCCCAGCACGATCGTCTTTTCCTGCGCATAGGCCGGCGGCGCTGTCGCCAGACCCAAAGCGAATATCGGCATCGCCACACCGAGCAATATCCTCGATAGCGGCAACTTTACAAATCGATCCATAAGTCCTCTCCTTGGCGTAGCCAGGACGTCCTGGCTTTGATCCGAACATCGCTGAACACTGCTGAGCATCGACTGCTACTGCGAGATATTGCGCATGCGCGGCCCACACACCGAGCTCGTTACCCGGCGGCGAGAGCACAATCCGCGAGTAACAATGATGAGGAAAACTTCTAAATGGAATTAAGTGATGCCGATATTTCCCAGATGGCGTACTTGAGCCACCGGGTGGTTTTTGCGAGATCGACGGATAGTATTGTTAGCGATTTCTCTGATCGATTCTGAGGCTTTGTCGTGGCTTATCTAAGTCGTGTTAACACTAACCGCACATGACATTTCCCTTTCATCATGGCGGCTTCGCGGGTCGCTTCTTCATCGCTGGGATATCACTTCGGCATAGCTTCGATATCGCTTCGGCATCGCTGCTTCGATGGTCCCTGCACGCGCTGGCTTACTCGTTCCCGAGCTGCAACTTGGGCGGGTTGCGCTTCTCCACCGTCCACTTCAACAGCGCTGCGCAGCGGTAGATACCGTGCGCAAATTTGCCATAGGGCAAGGTTAGAAACAACGCCATCACGACGCCCAAATGAATTGCCAAGAGCACGCTCATCGCCGCCGTATCTCGAGCGGCCAGCAACAACAGACCGCTTGCGCTAACCAGCAGCAGCAACGCAATGAAGCCGCGATCCATCGGCTTCTGGTTTGCATCCCCATGCAGTGGGTGTCGGTTGAGATTCAGACCAAGCAGTCCAATGGGACCGGCCAGCAGCCCCAGGCCGCCAACCGTGCCTAGCAGCACCGGCAGGCTCGTGTAGTCATAGGGCGCCTGCCAGCCGAACGCATAGTGATAAAGCGTGGCCACGCAGGTGGCGGCAAAACACAACAGGAATCCATAGAACGTCAGGTGGTGAAAACGCCGCCTGAGCAAGGTGTACGCATCGTCGGATTCGTTACAGCCCTGCCCGTGCCCACCGCCAAGATATCTGAGCGTGAGCGCATCATGAGTCGCCTCGCCGAGCGCGGTGCCCGAAACAGCGCCGGGCGCCTGGTCGCGCCAGAACCGACGCACACCGATGCCCAGCGCCACGAGCGCATAAACGAACGTAACGCCGAACATCAGCACGAGCATGCGGTGCGGGAAGATCGCGTAGAAGTTACCGCTCACTGGGAGCGTACCCACAGCCAGCATCGTCAGCACCAGGAACAAGGCCAACCCAAATGCGCTCGCCAATGCGAGCGTCAGCCCATTGCGTTTGTACAAGGCGCCGAGCGCCGCAGGCCACGCATAATCCGAGTAGGTATGGACACGAACCGCGGCCATGGCCTGCGGCACATTCACCGCGAATTCGTGCGGCGGCGCGTATTGGCACGCATGCAGGCAAGCGCCACAGTTGTGGCACAGATTGGCCAGGAAATGCACGTCGTTCTTGCCGAACTCGAGACGATGCGTCATGGCCGGAAAGACGGCGCAGTAGCCCTCGCAGTAGCGGCACGCATTGCAAATCTGCATGACCCGCGCCACCTCCGCCTCGCTACCGCTTAATGAAGACAACCCGGAGGACAACCCGGACGGCAACCCCACCACCGGCGAGTTGGCGCCCAATGCGGCGGCTTCGCGCGTGAGCGCTTCAAGCGGCTCCATGGTAGGCTCCCGTCAGCGCGCGGGCGGCTTGAGCAGCCTGAGCGCCCGCAATGCGGCCGAACGCGGTACCGATCGCGATGCCGACACCCGCGGTATAGCCCTTGCCCAGCACATTGCCCGACATCATCTCGCCGGCCGCAAACACGTTGGGGCTCGGTTTGCCGCCAAAGTGCACCGCAGCGTGCTCATCTACCTTCAGACTCAGATACGTAAAGGTGATACCTGGCCTGAGCGCGTAGCCGTAATACGGCGGCCGATCGATAGGCTGCGCCCAGTGCGTTTTGGGGGGATCGATGCCTTCGGTGTGGCAATCGTCGAGCACCGCGTGATCGAACGTGCCCACACGGCATGCGGCGTTATAAGCCTCGACGGTGCGCACGAACTGCGTCTCCTCGACGCCTATTTTGCGCGCCAGTTCCGCCAGCGTATCGGCTCGCTCGCCCGGGAACACCGGTGGCATAAACCGGCCGACCGCCTTCGCATCGATGATCGAGTAGCCAATCTGACCCGGCTGCAGCGCAACCAGGCGGCCCCAAATCGCATAGCGTTTGGGCCAGAAATCCTCGCCTTCATCATAAAACCGGAGGCCGTCGCGATTGACCACCACACCGAGCGAAACGCAATCAATGCGCGTGCAGATACCGCCGTCATACAGCGGCGCGCGCGCGTCGATCGCCACGCAATGCGACTGTGACGGGTCGCCCAGCGTGTCGGCGCCGGCGTCGATCAGCCGCTTCAGCGGCACGCCCATGTTGAACCGTGTGCCGCGAATCAGGAAATTGTCGGCGGGCCATTCGCCGTCCACCTGCCCCCACGCCTCGCGCAGCCACGCGCGATCCGACTCGAAGCCCCCGGCAGCCAGAACGCAGCTGCGCGCCTCGAAGCGCTCCCGGCCAACCCGGGCTGCCACAAAGGTGTCGCCGTCGAGTTCGATCCCGTCAACCGGGGCGTCGTAGCGAATCTGTACGCCAAGGCGCGCGGCGCTGCGGTAATAGGCATTGATCAGCGCCTTGCCGCCCCCCATGAAGAACGCATTGGTTCGGGCCACATGCAAAGCGCCGGAGAGCGGTGGCTGGAAATGCACGCCGTGGCTGCGCATCCAGTCCCGGCAATTCGACGATGCGCGGATCACCAGGCGCGCCAATTTTTCGTTGGTCTGACCGCCCGTTACCTTGAGCAGGTCCTGCCAGTATTCTTCTTCGGGATAAGCGTCGATCAGCACGTCCTGCGGCGCATCGTGCATGCAGCGCAGATTGCGCACATGCTGCGAGTTGCCGCCGCGCCACTCGCGAGGCGCGGCCTCCAGCAGCAAGACCGATGCGCCGGCCTCGCGCGCCATCAGCGCGGCGCACAAAGCGGCGTTGCCGCCACCGATTACGAGCACGTCGACCATCGTCGCCTCTCTCTTTTAGTTTGAGCGGATGATAGACAGCGTACTGCGGATGTACCAGTAGCCAGGCCAAACTACCCCTTCACGATTCGTGAAGACGCGCGCCGATCCAATGCCCTGCCTGCACGAGAACCGTGGCGACATCGGTGAGCACCACACGCGCCGCCAATCCGGCCGGCGATAACTCCTGTTCCGGCAGGCTCACCAGCAGGTTGCGCCGGCGCACATGGACATCGCTTACGCGTGCGACCGCCAGCGATGCATCGGCATATCGGGTAAGGACCGCGCCGGGCTGTATGGTCGCGCCCAAACCGCCGCGTACCGCGTCCATCAGCAGCGCGAGGCCGTCCACCTCGGCGACAATGCGCGGTTCGCGCTTGGCCCGGGCAAACGATAGATCGAGCAAGGCTCGTAACCCGTGCGAGCCGCTGGGCATGATGAGCGGCAAGTCGGCAAGCGCGGACAAACGCACAGAACGCTTCTGCGGGAAATCGGCTTGCCCCTGGGCGGCGATCACGAACAATTGTTCGTCGAGCAATGGCGTGACGTTCCAACGCTGCCCGGCATCCTCGCGAAATACGATCGCCAGGTCGATTTGCCGCGCGTTCAGCATCGAGGTCAGGTGCCCCGACAGCGCCTCGACCATGCGCAGGCGCACCTCGGGATAGCGCGAGCGCATCGCCTCCATGAACGCCAGCCCGAGCACGCCACCGGTGCTGGGCGCCAAGCCCACGCTGACGTGGCCGGAAAGCCTGGCCTGTTGCGCCGCGTGCGTGGCGTCCTCGATATTGCGCAGTGCCAGTTGCGCCTGACGCCAGAACGCGAGCCCGGCATCGGTGGGCGACACGCCCGTGGCCGAGCGGTGCAGCAGCCGCGTCGACAGCTCGCCTTCCAGGCGGCTGATCTGCTGGCTCAGTGCCGACGTGACCACCCCAAGATCGATCGCGGCGCGACCCATGCTGCCAAGTTCGCAGACACGCACAAAATACCTGAGCTGCCTGAGCTCCATGCTGAGCCTTTTCGCTAAAGCCCTACAACCGCGCTTGCGGCGTGCCCGACGTATTTTTAAGGCGACGCAGCTTGACCAGGTAATACAGGCTCAGCGCGAAGCACAGCGCAACCATCAACTGAAGGGCGAGCCGTTCGTGCGAGTTGGTGGCGTTGATGCTCTCCAACGTCACGGGCCGAGTCTTGAAGATTTCCGCGCCCGAGAGCGTCACGCGGGTCACCGTAAACCCGCAATATTCCACATGAACCGGCTCGCCCAGATGCCCCTGCATCTGCGAGTACGGCCCGTTGCAGGCATTCTTGTCGAGGCATTTGGCCAGCAGTGAATCGGGAGCGCCGGCGCGATGGGCGAAGTACATATTGGCGTTCTTGGTCACCACGCCGTCCGCGGAGTGGTCCGGAATCACATCGCCGGCGGCATTGAACGGGCAACTGTCCACGTGCGCCGTCGAATGCCAGATCGGCAGCAACGAGCCGAGCAAAAACCAGAGTCCGCAGATGGCCAGCGCAATCGCGATGCTGCGGTAGTCCGATTTCTTTTTGGAGGGTGTAACTGCCATGAGGAGTGCCGGTCTGCGATTGAAGGCCGTATCATGCGCCCGCCGATAACGCCGCGCAAGTGGCCCGCCCGGCCGCCGCGGTTATGGCCTGCGCTTATGGCCTGCTAGCGCCGGTTATGGCCTGGTCAGCGCGTTTTCGGAGAAACCGCGAGCGCCGCCAACCGGTCGCGCAGCGAAGTCGATGACAGCGACTTTTCATACTCGGACCGGGATACGATCGCGGCCGCATCGCCGGCGGCAATCTGGTTCAACTGCTGCTTCATCGAGCGAATCACGTCGATGTCGCAGGATGCCATCTCCTCCAGATAGCGGGTGGTGCGCTCCGACAGTT
>Ga0302220_10002955_pt1 | contig 12069 bp, 10 predicted proteins | sample II_Palsa_E1_3_FD_194572 | JGI IMG/M metagenome (GOLD analysis project Ga0302220, IMG submission 194572) | Peat permafrost microbial communities from Stordalen Mire near Abisko, Sweden - II_Palsa_E1_3 | ecosystem: Environmental > Terrestrial > Soil > Palsa > Peat permafrost | place: Sweden... | reverse complement strand
GTCCAATGTGCATTTCGCTGAAGGCGAGTTCCTCTTCGAGGAGGGACACGAGGCCAACCAGTTCTGGGTGATCCGGCGCGGAAGGGTCGCGATGCAGCTGGAGTCGCCCGGGCGGGGCGCTATAGTCACCGACACCATGGACGAGGGAGAGATGGTCGGGTGGTCCTGGCTCGTGCCGCCTTACCGCTTTTTCGCTGACGGCCGGGCGGTGACGCCGGTCAGCGCGACCGCGCTGGACGGCGCCTGCCTGCGCGGCAAGTGCGAGGCCGATCCGGAGCTGGGATATCAGCTGCTGAAGCGGGTCACCTCCGTGATGTACCAGCGCCTGCAGTCCACGCGGATCCGGCTGCTCGACCTGTACGGCACAGAACCCGCGCAAGCGTAGCCCGGTCAGGCGCGGCGGCATGCTCGGGCAGGCCGCACGTCACGATTCGCCGCCCAGGCACGGCTGGCAGTGCCGACGCCGTCCTCCTGGTCGAGTCGGCCTACCCGGTTGGGTAGCTGTCGACGTCGAGGACATCAACCGGGCTGTCCGGGCCACGCGCGGTGTTCGACGACGGCCCGTGGGGCAACAAGCTGACGACGTCCGAGCGCGGACGCCTTTCTGGAAGATCGGGGACCTCATCTACCCGCACCTCGACGAGCTCGCCCAGCTTGAGTCGCTCGACAACGGCAAGCCGTATGCCGTCGCGCGGGCCGCGGACGTGCCGCTGTCGGCGGACATGTTCCACTACATGACCGGCTGAGCCACCAAGATCGAGGGCAACACGATCGACCTCTCGGTGCCCTACATGCCGGGTGCGAACTTCCACGCCTACACGCTGCGCGAGCCCTTCGGCGTGGTGAATGTACGGCGTCAGGTAATGACCGGACGACCCAGCGGGAAGGGCTTGCCGCCCGTGGCCACGCTGGCCGAGCCGACGAACACGTAGGCCCCCACGGCGGCGTGAATGTAAACAAAGTCCCCGCTGTCGTCATCATCACCACGCGAAACAAGCTCACGGCTGGAAACTTGAGCAACACCAGCCCGGGTACCACACGTGGACCACACCGGTCGGCCGGAGCTACACCACCGGACCCGCGGAATACCCGATCTGAGACTGAGCCAGGCCTGCTCGGGTCCTTCGGTCCGCTTCTTAGCTTTCGGCGCGGAGGACGTCCAGCGCGTGAGCAAGGTCGGGCGGGTAGTCGCTCCGGAACTCGACCCAGCGGCCGTCGGCGGGGTGCTCGAAAGCCAGGCTGACGGCGTGCAGCCACTGGCGGTGCAGGCCCAGATGTTCCGCTAGCACCGGATCCGCGCCGTAGAGCAGATCGCCCACGCACGGGTGCCTGACCGCGGACATGTGGACGCGGATCTGATGCGTTCGGCCAGTCTCCAGCCCAACGTCGACCAAGCTGGCACCGCGGAAGGCCTCCAGAGTGTCATAGTGCGTGACGCTGGGGCGTCCCCCGGCCACGACGGCGAACCGGCCGTCGCCCGACGGATGCCGGCCGATCGGCGCATCGATGGTGCCGCGCAGCGGATCTGGGTGCCCCTGCACGACCGCGTGGTAACGCTTCTCCACCTGGCGCTCGCGGAACGCCCGCTTCAGCGCGCTGTAGGCCGACTCGCTCTTGGCCACCACCATCGAACCGGTCGTGTTCGCGTCCAGGCGGTGAACGATGCCCTGCCGCTCGGCTGCGCCGCTGGTAGCGATGGTGTGGCCGCTGGCCAGCAGGCCGCCGATGACGGTCGGGCCGTTCCAGCCCGGCGCCGGGTGCGCGGCTACGCCGGTCGGCTTGTCGACCACCACGATGTCGTCGTCCTCGTAGAGAACGTTCAGCCCTTCCACCGTGCGCGGCGGCTCGACCGGACGCGGCGCCGGTAGGGTCACCTCCAGCGGCTCGCCCGCCGTGACCCGGTCGGACTTAGCCGCGGGGTGACCATCGACCAGCACCATGCCCTCGCTGATAAGTTCGGCAGCCCGTGACCTGGACAGCCCGAACATCCGGGCCAGGGCGGCGTCGAGCCGCTCTCCGTCTAGGCCGTCGGGAACAGGCAGATAACGCTGATCCGGCGCTGTCATCCTCGGCCTCTGAAGCCTGCGTCATTGAGGTGACCGGCGTGGTTTGGGCGGCTGCCGCGTTTTCGGTGGCTTCGGGGCCCACCTCAGTGACCGGGCCCACCTCAGTGACCGGGCCCACCTCAGTGACCGGGCCCACCTCAGTGACCGGGCCCACCTCGGTGACGGGGCTGGCCTGGGTGACGGCGCTGGCATGACTGGCGGGGGCGGTCTGACTGGCGGGGGCGGTCTGACTGGCGGGGGCGGTCTGACTGGCGGGGGCGGTTTGGGTGGCGGGGGCGGTTTGGGTGGCGGGGGCGGTTTGGGTGGCGGGGGCGGTTTGGGTGGACCGCGGATCGGCGTGCGCGTTGAGATCGTCTTCCGGGTGACCTTCGCGGGTGCCGTCTAGACGGATACCGCGCAGGGCGAGCAGGACCGCCAGGGCGCCACCGCACACGATGGCCGAGTCGGCGAGGTTGAACACGGGCCAGTGCGGCAACTGGATCCAGTCCACCACGTCACCGCGGAACAGCCCCGGCGAGCGGAAGATCCGGTCGGACAGGTTCCCGGTCGCGCCCCCCAGAAGCAGCCCCAGCGTGATCGCCCAGGGCAGGCTGCGCAGCTTGCGGGCCGCCCGGAGGATATAGAAGATGACCGCCGCGGCAATCACCGTGAACACGATCGTCATCGAGGTGCCGATGCTGAACGCCGCGCCGCTATTGCGCAGCAGGAGCAGCGTCAGGAACCCGTCCAGCAGCCGGATCGGGGGCCGGTTGGCCAGCGCACGGACCACGATCACCTTGGTCGTCACGTCCAGGGCCAGCACGGTCAGGGCCACCCCGATGACCACGGAAAGCTTCCGGCCGCCGGGCGCTGCCGCCGGCGTCAGCCCCGCCTCCCGTGCGGTACCTGGTCCGGTGTCCATCTCGACGTCCAGCTCCGGCGCCCGGGCCGGTTCGCCTGGGCGCTCCGCCTCGTCCGCCGTCAGCGGCGTTCTTCGCGCTGCTTGCACCTCACGCAGAGTACCGCGCGCGGGAACGCCATCAGGCGTGCCTTGCCTATTGGCTGGCCGCAGGAACCACACACCCCATATGTTCCCGCATCGATACGGCTGAGGGCCTGCTCGGTCTGCTCCAGCAGGCGCCGGGCGTTGCTGGTCATCTGGAACTCGTGTTCGCGCTCGAACGTCTTCACCCCAACGTCCGCCTCGTCGTCGCCCGCCTCGCGGATTCCATCGCCTAGCCGGTCAGCGATATGCGACTCAGCCTCCTCGATGTCACGACGCAGCCCGGCGGCTTCCGCTTCGAGCGCGTCCCGCACCTCGGCGAGCTCGGAGCCGGTCCAGGGCTCCTCCCCTGGCCGCACCGGAAGAGTTGCGGCGTCGGTACGCGGGGCTGTGGCCATCTAACGCCTCCCACGACGGGCTATAGACGATCATGAATATGAACGGTCAACGGAGAATAAGTCACATCGCGTTTCTCCGCAAATGAGATGTCAGTTCACTCACGTACGGGTACTTCGGCCGGTTCACGCCCGCGGTTGCAGATGCCTCAAGATCGGGCCGGCCCAGCCCCCGGGGTCGGCCTGCCGGGTCCTGCGGCGGCCGCCGCACCGGGTCCTGCGGAAGCCGGCGGTCAGGAAATAAGTTCGGTCCGCTGGGCCGTTCAGATATCCTGAATACCTGCACGGCATTGATGGGGACAGCTGCCGCTGACCGCAGGCCAGGAGCGATCCGGGGACGGTGCGAGCCCGGAGGCCAGCCCAGCGGACCAGATCACCCCGGAGCTGCCGGAAGAACGGCCCCCTCCACTCCTTCCCCGGACGTGGCCCGGGCTCAGTAGAACCGGCCGCAGGAATCCTCGAGAGGGTCGCGCACGCCTGGCACCGGCAGCGGCCAAGGAGGGTGGTACCGCGGGAACGCCGCACGGCGATCTCGTCCCTCCAGCAAAGTCCCGTTCGGAATTGCTGGAGGCGTCGGCATCATGTCGCAGGTATCCGAGACCGCACCGCAGGCAGACGGCAGCACGCCCCGCTTCCCCGCGCTGCCGGCGCAGATCGACCTGCCCGCCGTGGAGCGCGAGATGTTGGTCCGCTGGCACGACGGTGATGTCTTCACACGCTCACTGATGCAGACCGAAGGCGGCCTGCCCTGGACGTTCTACGAGGGGCCGCCGACCGCCAACGGCATGCCGGGCGTCCACCACGTGGAGGCCCGCGTCTTCAAGGACGTCTTCCCCCGGTTCAAGACCATGCAGGGGTTCTACGTGCCCCGGCAGGCGGGCTGGGACTGCCATGGCCTGCCGGTCGAGGTGGCTGTCGAGCGTGAGCTGGGCATCTCGGGTAAGAAAGACATCGAGGCGTACGGCATCACCGCGTTCAACGAGCGCTGCCGCGAGTCGGTGCTCCGGCACGTCGACGCGTTCACCGACCTGACCGAGCGGATGGGTTACTGGATCGACCTGTCCAAGGCGTACCGGACGATGGACCCGTCCTACATCGAGTCCGTCTGGTGGTCGCTGAAGGACGTCTACGCCAAGGGCCTGCTCGTCCGCGACTTCCGGATCAGCCCGTACTGCCCGCGCTGCGGTACCCCGCTGTCGGACCACGAGATGGGTCAGCCCGGCGTATACCAGACGGTCACCGACCCGTCGGTTACGGTGCGCTTCCCGCTTGCCAGCCTGCCGGAAGGCGCGAGCCCCGAGCTGGTCGGCGCGGACCTGCTGGTCTGGACGACGACACCGTGGACGCTGGTCTCCAACACCGCGGTCGCCGTGCACCCTGAGGTCACCTACGTGGTGGCCCGGCGGCCCAGCGACAGCGCCCTAGAGGACGACCGCGTGGTGGTGGCTGAGGCACTGATGCCGAACGTGCTCGGCGAAGGCTGGCACGTAGCCGCCCGGTTCCCGGGCAGCGAGCTGCTCGGTTCGACGTACGACAGGCCGTTCGACCTGATCGAGATCCCGGACGCGCACGTCGTGGTGCCCGGATCGTTCGTAACCACCGAGGACGGCACCGGCCTGGTGCACATGGCGCCCGCGTTCGGCGCGGATGACATGCAGACTTCCCGGGCTCACGGGCTACCGGTGGTCAACCCGATCCGCCTGGACGGCCGGTTCGACGACGGCGTGCCCCTAGTGGGCGGCATGTTCTTCAAGGACGCCGACCCGCGGCTGATCCAGGATCTGGACGACCGGGACCTGCTCTTCAGGTCCGAGCCGTACGAGCACAGCTACCCGCACTGCTGGCGCTGCCACACCCTGCTGATCTATTACGCCCTGCCGTCCTGGTACATCCGCACTACGGCGGTCAAGGACCAGCTGCTGGCCGAGAACGAGAAGACCAACTGGCAGCCGCCGAACATCAAGCACGGCCGGTACGGCGAGTGGCTGCGTAACAACGTGGACTGGGCGCTGTCCCGTACCCGTTACTGGGGTACGCCGCTGCCTCTGTGGGAGTGCGAGAACGGGCACACCACGTGCGTCGGTTCCCGGGCGGAGCTGTCCGAGCTGGCGGGCCGGGACCTGTCCGCGCTCGATCCGCACCGGCCGTTCGTCGACGAGGTGACGTTTGGCTGCCCGGACTGCGGCGCGCGGGCGCGGCGGGTCCCCGACGTCATCGACGCCTGGTACGACTCCGGTTCGATGCCGTTCGCGCGGTTCGGCGCACCGTGGCATAACGAGGCCGAGTTCGAGCGGGCCTTCCCCGCGCAGTTCATTTGTGAGGCGATCGACCAGACCCGGGGCTGGTTCTACTCACTGATGGCGGTGAGCACCATCGTGTTCGGCAGGTCCTCCTACGAGAACGTGGTGTGCCTCGGGCTCGTCGTGGACGAAGAAGGCCGCAAGATGAGCAAGCACCTGGGCAACGTGCTGGAGCCGCTGCCGCTGATGGAGCAGCACGGCGCGGACGCGCTGCGCTGGTTCTTCGCCGCATCGGGCTCCCCGTGGTCGACCCGCCGGGTCGGACACGCGGCGCTGGAGGAGATCGTCCGCAAGGTCCTGCTCACCTACTGGAACACCGTCTCGTTCCTGGCTCTGTACGCCAACGCGGCCGCCGCCGACGGCAACGCCTGGGGCCCGGAACGGCTGAGCGAGGCCCCCGCGCCCGCGGGCCGGCCGGTGCTGGACAGGTGGATCCTCAGCGAGCTGCACACCCTGGTGCGGGACGTCACCGCCGCACTGGAGGGCTTCGACACCGCGAGCGCGGGACGGCGCATCGCAGCCTTCACCGATGACCTGTCCAACTGGTATGTGCGCAGGTCACGCCGTAGGTTCTGGGAAGGCCCACGGACTGCGGAGTCCAGCTCGGCGTTCGCCACGCTGTACGAGTGCCTGGAGACGGTGAGCCGGCTGATGGCCCCGATCACGCCGTTCCTGACCGACTACGTGTGGAGCGCGCTGCGCGCCGCCGGAGCGCCGGAGTCGGTGCACCTGGCCAGCTGGCCAGTGGCCGACGCCGTTCTCATTGACGAGGACCTGTCCGCGGACATGGCGCTGACGCGCCGGCTGGTCGAACTGGGGCGTTCGGCGCGGGCCGCGGCCACGGTGAAGACCCGCCAGCCGCTGGGCCGGGCCCTGATCAGTGCACCGGGGTTCGCGTCGCTGCCGGCCGAACTGCGGGCGCAGATCGCCGAGGAACTGAACGTACACGCGCTGGAGACGCTGGCCACGGTCGACGCCGAACTGGTCGATTACGTCGTGAAGCCGAACTTCCGTGCGCTAGGGGGCCGGTTCCGCAAGGCCACGCCGACGGTCGCCAAGGCGATCGGGGCCGCGGACGCGGCGGGCCTGGCTGCCGAGCTGCGTACGGCCGGGGCCGCCAACGTCACCGTGGACGGGCAAGCCGTATCGGTCGGTCCCGACGAAGTGATCGTGACCCAGACGCCCAAGGCGGGCTGGACGGTCGCCAGCGACGGTGGCGAGACGGTGGCGCTGGAGACAACGCTCACCCCGGAGCTGCGCTGTGAGGGCCTGGCCCGGGAGGTGATCCGGCTCATCCAGGACGCGCGGAAGAGCGACGGCCTCGATGTCACCGACCGGATCGCGCTGTGGTGGGAAGCCAGTGATCCGGAGCTGGCCGCCGCGCTGACCGAGCAGGCGCCGGTGATTGCGGCCGAGGTGCTGGCCACGAGCTTCGAGCTCGGCGAGCCGTCCCCGGAAACCGCCAACGCCGGGTTCGCCGAGCATAGGGACGACCTGCTGGGCCTACGGTTCTGGCTCCGGCGGGCGTAGCGGGGATTCTGCCCGGCGCTGGCCGAGCGACGCCTCGCTAGTCCGCCTCCGCACCGTCCGGCTGGCAGGCCCGGCAGGGCGTGCAGCCTGCGTCCCGGGCCGCTGCGACTTCCATCTTCTGCAGGTCGCCATCTCCCATGAAGCGGATCAGGATGCATTCACTCTTGTGGTAGCGAGGCACACCCGGGACCACGGTCACTTCGTGATGGTCGGGCAGGCTCCCGTTTCCCTGCGCTCCGGGCGGCTCGGCCTCGGCGGATGGCGCATGGTCGTGAGATGGGCCGGCCTCGGGGGTTGGACTGGACTCCTGGGCCCGTTCGGTCTCTGGGTCGGTCGCCCGAGGTGGACGGGGCTCGGCCGTCTGGCTGGGCTCCGGGGGCTTAGTGGGCTGATCGGTCGCAGCGGGCTGCTGGGGTTCGGCAGGCCGCTGGAGGACGGTGGGCTGCTCAAGGACGGTGGGCTGCTCAAGGACGGTGGGCTGCTCGGATAGGCCCGGCTGGCCCGATGCAGGGAAAGGTAGCTCGACGGTCAGGTCGGCCCGGGTTTCGGCTGGTTTGTGGCCGGGCGCGGGCCGATCTTCGGGACGAGTCCCGCTTGGGTCTGGGCGGATCGGGACCGTTTCGGGAGGAGCCCCGGCCGGGTCTGCTGAGCGAGCCTGGACCGGTTCGGGACGAGTCCCGGCCGGATCTGAACGAGCCGAAGTTTGGTCTGGGCCGGGGCCCGGGTCGCCTGGGGCTGGGCGCTGGCTGGGTCGGCCGTGCTGACCCGGGGGCCGGTCCTGGCCGGTCTGGGGGCTGCGGTAACTGCCCGGGCGGCCCGGCCATTCGGGCGACCGGAAGGCGGTGCTCTCCCGGTAGACCAGCTCATCGCGGTATGCGAAGCTTTCCGACCGCTCGCGGTCTAGGGAACGGCCGACTCCGCTGGAATCCCCGGACGAGCTGGACCCAGCGATTCCGGCGTCCCCAGCGTCCCTATCCGCGGCGTCGTCCCCATCCCCAGCGGCCGCCGTATCCTCCGCCGGCCTGTCCTCCGCCGGCCTGTCCTCCGCCGGCCTGTCCTCCGCCGGCCTGTCCTCCGCCGGCCTGTCCTCCGCCGGCCAAACCTCAGTCGGCCTGCCCTCCGTCGGCCCATCCGCAGCAGGCGTCCTATCCTCGCCAGCCATCTCGATCCTGGCCGCCGCAGCCGCTACGCCGGCCTCATCGGCGAGGGCTCGGTCCGACGCGCGTCTTTCGTCCGCTCTTTCGTCCGCTCTTTCGTCGGCCCCGGCCAGTGCTGCTTCGGCCGGAGCACGCAGCTCATCGCGGTCGAGGAAGGCCCCGATGAGCAGAAAGAGGAGCGCGACCGCGCTCACGGCGATCGCGATATAGACGAGCAAGAGCTTGCTGGTAATGCCCCCCGCGACGAGTATGCCCACCGCGACGGCCACGAGGAACGCACTGAACCTGATCACTGGCGTTCTCCCAGAATGCGCGGCCCACCCAGCCGCCGACCTTTGCGACACTCCCGCCGGGGTGGGGAAGGCCCCGCCCTGGCGGCCGCGCCGCCCCGTTCAAGCAAAAATACCCCGCGGCCTGGGCGATCAGTACCGTCCAGGCCGCGGGGATCGATCAGTTACCGCCGTTCGTGCGCGGGCGCGCCCTCGCTTCCGTGAAAGCTGCCTGCGTGCTGAACAACCTCGGGCACTGCGTACTGCCCGGTCGACGGCGCACCACCGTTACGTGGGGCGGGCTGGCCCAGCCCCGCCGGGACAGGCTGCGGCGCGGAGCCCATGGTGGGGAACGCTCCGCTGTCGGTCACGCCGGCCTCCAGGTCGCGAAGCTGGCCTTCCAGGTACGCCTTCAGCCTGCTGCGGTACTCACGCTCGAAGGCACGCAGGTCGTCGACCCGGCGCTCAAGCTCCTCACGCTGCTGAACAAGCGAGCCCATGGCCTGGCGGTGACGCTCCTGGGCATCGCGCTCAAGGCTCTCAGCGCGGGCCCGGGCGTCGCCGGTGATCTGCTCGGCCTGGCGGCGAGCCTTGGTCAGCACCTCGTCGGCCTCGCGGCGGGCCCGGCCGAGCGTCTCGTCGGCCTCGCGGCGCGCGTCGGCGATGGCCTGGTCGGCGGTCTGCTGGGCCAGGGACAGGACCCGCGCGGCGGTGTCCATGCTGTCCTCGTGCGGCGCCATCGAACCCATCATCACCGGCTCGGGCTGCCTGCGCTCTGGCTCCGGGCGCGGCGGCTCGGGGGCCGCCATGTCCATCTTCGTCTCAGCCAGCGGCGAGCTCAATGCGGGAACAGACGGCTTTCCCCCTCGCAGGCTCTCTGCCAGCTTCGCCCGGAGCTCTTCGTTCTCCTGGATCAGCCGGTCGAGCTCGGACTCGACCTCGTCGAGGAAGGCGTCAACCTCTTCCTCGTCGTAGCCGGGCCGGAGCCTGGTCGTACTGAACTGCTTATTCCGCACATCCGCGGGCGTCAGCGGCATCTTGTCTCCTCGGCGCGCTTGGCTGGGATCACCAGACGGTACTACATACCTCATCAGATCCGTGGCACGACTTCGTCGAGCAGAATCAGGATCAGGATGAACAGCACCATGAAGCTGAGATCCATGGCTACTGTACCGATGCGGAGCGGTCGGATGTAGCGACGTAGAAATTTTAGTGGGGGATCGGTCACCGTGAAGATGCTCTCGGCGATGACCAGGAGTATTCCCGACGGGACCCACTGTCGAGCGAACATCTGGATCCAGGAAAAGATCATCCGCGCGATGAGGATGACCAGGTAGATCGTCAGGACGTAGGTCAGGACAACCTTAAGGATGCCCATGGCCGTGTCCTCGCTTGTCGGTAAGCCCGCCTGGGGCCTCGCAAGCAATAGCTTTGCTGATCCGCATCACACCGTCACTGTCGGCTAGCTCTGGTTGAAGAAGCCTCTTTCCGCGATGCGAGCCTTGTCTTCCGCCGCCACCTCGACGTTCGCGGGAGAGAGCAGGAAGACCTTGTTGGTCACCCGCTCGATACTCCCGTGCAGGCCGAAAATCAGCCCGGCCGCGAAGTCGACGAGGCGCTTGGCGTCGCTGTCGACCATCTCGGTCAGGTTCATGATGACGGGGATCCCCTCGCGGAAATGCTCCCCAATGGTACGTGCTTCATTGTAGGTGCGAGGGTGCAGCGTAGTGATCCGCGCTAGGTCAGTCATCTGCCGGGCGCCGTCCTGGCGCGGCGGCGACGATGGGTGGGCGCCGTCGGCGGGCTGCCCGTCCGGATCGTCCCGGCCATCGGAGCGGTCCGCCTGGTCTTCGTAGTCCTCGTACTCGTCGTAGGAGTCGTACCCGTCCTGGTAGCGGTGATCGTCCTCCACGAGGCCGAGGTAGACCGCCATCTTGCGCATTGCGCTGGCCATCCGTCAGTCCTCCGTTGTGCCTATCTGGCAGCCCCCCGCGCTAGCCCGGAAGCGATCTCCCGGAACCCCCCGCAACTTCGACTGCGAACCACTTCCACGCTGGTGTGCGCCCCGATACAGGCCCACGCGAGGGACATTACATGACAGTGGGCCGCCGATCGCCGAGCAACGCCGTACCAATTCGCAGGTGTGTCGCGCCTGCCGCAACGGCCTCTTCAAGATCACCACTCATACCGGCCGAAATGATCGTTGCCGAAGGCCACACCGCCCGAACGGCGGCCGACGCCGGAGTGAGCCCGGCGAACGCGTCCGCGGCCGGGACGCCCAGCGGAGCAACGGCCATGATCCCGCCGAGCACCAGGCCCTCCTCCGCCGCGAGCGCTTCGGCCAGGGCAGGAACCTCGTCCAGGGGCGCACCGCCCCGGCCTGGATCGTCCGCCGTTCCGGTCAGGCGGACCTGGATGAGACAGGTGAGGGCCCGCTCCTGACGGCGGGCCGCGGTGCCCAGCGCCCGGACCAGCCGGAGGCGGTCGACGGATTGGACGACGGCCGCGTAGCGGACCACACTGGGGGCCTTGTTGGTCTGCAACTGGCCGACGAAATGCCAGGTGATGGGCAGGTCAGCGCACTGCGCGGCCTTCGGGGCGGCCTCCTGGTCGCGGTTTTCCCCGAAATCCCGCTGGCCGAGCTCATAGAGCAGCCGGACGTCCGACGCCGGTCTGGTCTTGGTGATGGCGATGAGGGTTAGTTCCGCCGGGTCGCGCCCGGCCGCGGCGCACGCCGCGTCGATCCGTTCCCGGACCCGGTGCAGCCGGTCAGCGAGTTCGGCGCGCCGCGCCGGATCCTGGCCCGGCTCCCCGGGCTGGCTCACTTGAGGAAGTCGGGAATGTCCAGATCGTCGTCTTCATCGAAGATGACCGGCCGCCGCCGGGAGGTGGCGACGTCAAAGACGCGCGCGGCCGCGCCGGTCCGGGAGCTCTCGCCCGCCCCGGCCCCGCCCGGCTCGATGTCAGCCGGGGCGCCCGGGATGTCCCAGGGCGCGGTCTGGCCGGAATCAGCGGGAATGTCCGTACTGACCGGGGTGTCGGCGTCCGCGTCCACGGTCGCGTCGGCGGAACCGCCGACCTCGGCCAGGTCCTCGGCGGCTGCCGCCGTCCTGGAGGCGGCCGCGGCCACTTCATCCGGGGTCTCGCCCGCGCCCTCCGGCTGGCCGGCCGGAGCGTCGCCGGTGGCGCTCTCGCTGACCGGGACATCGAGCGCCGGGGCCGCCTCGGCGGCGGACCGGGTGAGGTCATCGTCGTCCGCGGCCGCGACGTTGTCGGCGTACCAGGAGGCCTGGTCACCCGCGAGCGGACCGGTATGCGGCAGGGCCGGGGAACCCGCGTACGACGAGGCAGCCGGGCTGAGGTGCGACCC
>Ga0302220_10002947_pt1 | contig 12084 bp, 8 predicted proteins | sample II_Palsa_E1_3_FD_194572 | JGI IMG/M metagenome (GOLD analysis project Ga0302220, IMG submission 194572) | Peat permafrost microbial communities from Stordalen Mire near Abisko, Sweden - II_Palsa_E1_3 | ecosystem: Environmental > Terrestrial > Soil > Palsa > Peat permafrost | place: Sweden... | reverse complement strand
GCCCCAAACCCGCTCCAAGCGACTTATGAACCTATCTATTCCCGGATTCATTCAATGTAAGCCTTCGCATGCTGCACTCGACAGAACCCTTCGCTCAACGCTTATGGTCAGTGCGACGTGCAAGCCATTCGCCGGCGAACTGCACAATAGAGTCCAGTGCGATAAGGATCACGATCACCATGAACATGACTTGCGTCTCGTATCGTTCGTAGCCGTATCGAATTGCCATGTCGCCCAGGCCACCCCCGCCCACGGCTCCCGCCATGGCAGAGGTATCGATCATGGCAATGGCAGTCACAGTTATCCCGCCCAGAATGCTGGGAAGCGCTTCAGGCAGTAACACGTGCCGCACGATATGCCAGCGCCGGCATCCCATTGCTCGCGCGGCTTCAATCAAACCCGGCTCCACGCTGTTCAGACTGACCTGCACGATGCGTGCAAAAAACGGTATGAGATTCGCGCTAAGCGGCACGATGGCTGCCCACGTGCCAAGCGTCGTCCCTACAATGAAGCGGGTCACCGGCAACAGCGCGACCAGTAAAATAATAAAGGGGATGGCCCGAAACATATTGATGACGATCGACAACGTCTTGTTCAAACGCGGCTTTGGATAAAGCCCGTCGACAGCGGTTGCATTCAGTACAACAGCAATGATCAGACCTGCCACGATCGCGATCGCCATCGACACACTCACCATGAGCAGCGTCTGAAGGAGCGCGTGAATGTATCGGTCAAGTATTGGCGTGGACATAACCTAACACCTCTATGTGAGCAGCCGGCAGCGTCTTGCGCGCCTGTTCTTCATTCCACCCTTGCACAGGAACTGATATCAGCAGGTTTCCCTGCGCATGGCCACGAAGGCGATCCAGTCCGCCATGCAACAAGTTCGCGCCTTGACCCAGCGCAGCCAAGGCTGCGAACGGGACGCCACCGGGAAGTCCATTCCCCGGAAACTGGACCTTGAGAATGGTTTCGCCTGGCTGTCCGCGCAGATCCGCCACAAGCCTGTCGGCCAGATCCAGCGGCAGATCGTGCAGCAGTGGTCGCAATAATGCCCGGGTCGCATCCGCTTGTGGATTGCCGAAGACCTCCCAGACCTCTCCTCGCTCCACGACCTGCCCACCATCCAGGACCAGCACCTTATGGCAAATTTCCCGAATGACCGACATATCGTGCGTGATCAGCACGATGGTCAGGCCGAGCTTGCGGTTGATGTCCCGTAGCAGATCGAGAATGGATTGCGTGGTCTCCGGGTCGAGTGCTGAAGTAGCCTCGTCGCAGAGCAGGATCTCGGGATTGTGAACAAGCGCCCGGGCAATGCCCACTCGCTGCTTCTGGCCGCCCGATAGTTTGGCCGGGTAAATGTCCGCCTTATCACGCAGCCCTACGAGTTCGAGCAGCGCGTCAACTCGCTCTTGCACGATTTTCGGTTTCACCCCGGCAACACGCAAAGGCAGGCCGACGTTCTCCCTGACGGTCTTCGCGGAAAGCAGGTTGAAGTGCTGGAAGATCATGCCAATGCGCTGGCGCAGCGCAACGAGTGCATCCTCATCGAGCGTACCCACATCGATATTATCGACACGCACCCGCCCGGAACTGGGCGATTCGAGCATGTTTATCGCACGCAGCAGCGTCGACTTACCTGCCCCGCTACGGCCAATAATGCCGAAGATTTCGCCGCGTTCTACATTGAACGAGACGTCCCTAAGCGCCGTGACCGTCCCTTTGCGTCCTGAGTAATGTTTCTGCAAATTCTCAAACGCAATATGAACGTCCAGCGTCTTAGCGTCCGGCAGCGGGCCGCTAACCACGCGGCGAACAGAGTCATGAACATCGTTAATAGATGAACCTCGAACAGGAATTTGGCTTAAGCCGGGGACATACGAAATGGCGGGTTCAAAAGACATGCGCGCTGCTCAAAGGCATGCCGTCAGAACGCGGGAATGACTGAGCCGTTGAAATGCGTCTCAATGTAGGTCCGCACTTCCGGCGACTGATAGGCTTTGACCAGGTTCTTGACCCACGGCGCGTTCTTGTCCTGTTCGCGGACCGCGATGACGTTGACGTACGGATTGTGGTCCTTCCTCTCGACCGCAATACCGTCGCGAGTGGCGAACAGGCCCGCTTCAGAAGCGAAGTTATTGACGATCGCCGCGGCATCGACGTCCGGGAGCGAACGTACTTGCACAATATCCGAGGCTTCTACAAATTTAAGGTTCTTGGGGTTTGACGTGACGTCCTGCAACGTGGCCGTTCCCGTGAACGGATCAAAGCCGTCGCGCAGCGTAATCAGTTTGTGATCGCGCAGAATGACCAGCGCGCGCGTCTGATTGCTAGGGTCGCTTGGAATACTGACCGTTGCGCCTTCCGGCAAGGTCTCCAGTGATTTGTACTTCTTCGAGTAAAACGCAATTGGCGAGATATACGTGTTCCCCACGGGCACGATCTTGTAGCCCCGCTGCTTTACCTGATCTCGCAAGAACGGGATGTGCTGGAAAGAATTTGCATTCAGATCGCCGTTGTTAAGTGCTTCGTTAGGGCTAGCTGTTCCCGTAATAACGATGGACTCCACTGGCAAGTGGTTCTTCTTCGCTACCTGGGTCACGATCTCCCAGATCTGTTCGTCGACACCCCCGCGCACACCCACTTTCAAAGGCGCTGAGTCGGCTGCGAACGCTGCGCCATGGGAAACCATCAACGTAGCAACAACAGTAGCGATCAAGCGTAAGCCTCGGCGAACCATAGTGACTCTCTCTTTAACGTTGAAAATAGTGTGGGGCGATTATAGGGACGGGGTTTACAAAGGTCTAAGAATTGTTCATTGAATGCTAATCACCGTTTAGCGCTAGCTTTTTGAAGCCCGGTAAGCGGTTCGGTAGTTGGCACATTGGATGTCTCCGCCTGTTTCTATCGAACACGTCCAACCTTGTCGTGTCCAACATGAATAAATTTGTATACCTAACTAGTACGATCGATAAAATACGAATGTTTTCGTTAAGCTTTCGAGCGCGCCCACCCTGCGTCGAAACCGCATGTTCAGCGCCGCTCATCGACGCCACGCCACCTTCATCGATGCACCCACGAAACAAGCAGAGGTGCAAAGACTATGCAGTCGCAACTGATAATTGACCGATCATTCCTGTGTAAAGAAAATTCCAATAGCTTCGTTGCGACCTTACAAGCGCGATGCTTCAATCTGTCGCTCGAAGCGCCAAGGGTTCACTGAAGCAAGCACACGCTGCTCTAACGTCGCTTAACCTGCTGGATCACGTCTCGGACTGCGTCGGACTGACAGACCAAGAGCGGCTAAAGAGCGGGCTAGATCAGCCAGCAACGCGCGCGAGTGACTGCACTCTGTCCATACCCGCTTCCCTGGTGTCTCCAGACATTCCCAACCCCAATGCAAGGAAAGCGAGACAATGTCCGTCCAGCTTCTGCAAGACTCGTCCGCCGGCAAATCAACACTCGACCAGGCTGAAATAGGGCCCAACCCCGAGCCCAACCCAGAGCCCAATCTGCAGACCGGTCCGACTCGCCGCAGCCGTGAGGCGATCCTCGCCGACCTTCCTTCCATTGCAGAAGAGATCGCCAAAGGCGCGGTTGCTCGCGAGCTCGGCCGGGAGTTGCCGTTCGAAATTTTTCGCACTCTGCGCCAGACCGGGCTGACATGGCTGCGCGTGCCAAAGCACTTAGGCGGCCCCGGCGGCACCCTTGCTGATCAGGTAGAGGTCATCTGCAGCCTGGCCGCGGCGGATTCAAACGTGGCGCACGCGTTGCGCAGTCATTTCGGCTTCCTTGAGTCCATTGCCGTCGATCCCGACGCGCCGGTCAGCCGGAAGTACGTAAAGGAAGTGCTGGCCGGAAAGCTCTTCGGCGGCGCACATATGGAAATCAATACGCCGCGGCCGAACATGCTGCGCACCAAGCTTGTGAAGCAAGGTGACCGATACATCCTGACGGGCAAGAAATACTACGCAACGGGTGCGGCTTTCTGCGACTACACCAGTTTCACCGCGCTCGACGAAGAAGGCCGCGTGACCGGTGCGCTGGTTCCTGCCAACCGCAAGGGTGTGCAGATCCTCGACGACTGGGACGGCATGGGCCAGCGACTCACCGCAAGCGGCGGCGTGGATCTCGATGACGTGGAAGTGTTCCCCGACGAGATCACCTCTCGACTCGACGGTAACCCGTTCGTGCGGCGGCACAATGCCACGCGCGCGCAACTGCATCTGGTCGCGTGCATTGCCGGCATCGTGCGCAATGTCTTCACCGATGCAGTCGGGTACGCCCAGAAGCAGGCGCGCTCGGCCAAGCACAGCCAATCCGAAACGGCGCGAGGCGATCATTTTGTGCAGCAGGTGATTGGTGACATAGCCGCGGCCTCCCATGCGATCAACGTGATCATTGCCGACGTAGCGCGAACGCTCGACGCTGCAGCGACTGGCATTGTCACGGGCGCGCCGAATCTCGATGAGCTCGTCATGGCGAGTGCGCTCGCGAACTCGAAGGCGCAGATCGTGGTCGGCAAGCTAGCCATTCGCGCAGCCGAAAAGCTCTTCGATACGGGCGGTGGATCGGCCACTTCACGCAAGTATGACTTCGACCGCCACTGGCGAAATATCCGCACGATCCTCAATCACAATCCGTTGCTTCTGAAGGGCCGGGTGATAGGCGATTACTACCTGAACGGCGAGCGGGCCGATTTTGACGAAGGCCGTGTGTTTTGACACCGTGCGTAGCTGCTGCGTCATGCTGTGCAATGGAAATCGCCACTGATGCGGACAATCATGACGCACGCACTTGCTTATCCGCAAGGAATCGGAAACTGAAACAATACGACACAACGAAATAAGAAATAGTTCGTTAGGAATGGAAAGTAATTTTGATATCGTACGGATGCACTTCGGTAAATGACTTTCCCACCGGTTCAGTTTCCGCCTCTCAGCGCCAGAGGAACGGGCGATGTTGCGCGCCAATTTTCCGGCTTGATTGAGAACGCACCGTTAATTCCATTTAATCGCACGCCCCCGCTATTACTTGAGCGAAGCCCCAGGCGTGCATCAAGGATCACTATGTCTCGGCCCAATAGACGAAACGCTCGTATCTCGAAGCGCAATACGCCGCGGCTGGCCGCCATTTCGGTGGCCCTCGGAAGTTTGTATGGCGCCGGTGCATGGGCGCAATCAGCGGCAACCGGCAATGACGTGGCAAAGGTTCAGGACGTTGTGGTCACTACTGGCTCGCGTGGCGACACCAAGACGGTCGCCGACAGTCTAGCGCCCATCACGGTCGTGACCGACGCGGAGCTGGCCAAGACCGGCAAACAGAATCTGCGTGACGCACTCGCGTCGCTCGATCCTACTTACGCAAACGTGCCCGGTTTCAAGGGCCAGCAGGGCATTGGCGTGAACACCGCGAGTCTGCGCGGACTGAGCGGTAACGAAGTCCTGGTGCTTGTGAACGGCAAGCGGCGGCATTCGTCGGCGGTGACCATCGCGGGCATCGGCGGAACGGGAACCGATCTCGACCTGATACCGGTGAGTGCAATCGACCACATCGAAATCCTTAAAGATGGCGCCGCCGCGCAGTACGGGTCGGACGCCATTGCGGGCGTGATTAATATCATTCTCAAATCCGACTCGAGCGGCGGCAGCCTTAGCACCTCATATGGACAAAACGCCAATGCGAACGTAGGCGGTCTCGGGCAGAACGGGAAAACCGGGGACTTTTCGCTAAATCAGGGTATTGCGCTTCCGCACGGCGGCTCGTTGAATCTAAGCGCCGCGGTGATCACGCAGAAGGACACGAACGTGGCGGGGCCCGTCCCGAACAACACGAACATATACCCTCTGCTGCCTAACGGGTCTCCCGATCCGCGCGAAACGACCAATTCCCGTTATCGGCAGATAATGGGTCAACCGAATACGCAGACGCAAAATTTCTCTTATAACTTTAATCTGCCGATTAACGATGCCATTCAGGTTTATTCGAATGCAACATACAGCCACCGGTTCTCACAAGGTTTCGGAACGTACCGGTCGGCTAGCTCTTCGCAGAACAACCTCGCGTTTTATCCTGAAGGCTTCCTGCCGCAATTCGCGGTGCAGGACAACGACTATCAGGTGGTCGCGGGGGTCAAGGGAACCAACCTGCTAGGTTGGGACTGGGACCTGAGCACGTCGTATGGCCGCGACGATGCACGGGTCGAGGACAACAATGCGTTGAGCCCTTCGTTTGGAGCCGCGAGTGCCACCAACTTTTATCTGGGTAGCCTGATCGCGAGTGAGTGGACGACCAACCTCGACTTGACCCGCAAGGTGAACACCGGTTTGTTCGACAAGCCGTTGCAAGTGTCCTTCGGTTTCGAGCATCGGTACGATGAGTTCCAGCAGACCGTTGGCGACTACCAATCGTACGCACAGGGCGGCTACGTGCCGGCAACGGGGCCGTTTGCAGGCCAGCCAATCTCACCGGGCTCGGCCGGCATGGGCGGCTTCTCGCCGTCCGCAGCGGGGTCCTATGGACGCACCAACGACGCTGCTTATATCGACTTGGCGCAAGCGTTGACGAACAAGTGGACGGTTGACCTTGCGGGGCGTTTCGAACACTACGACCAGGGTGTCGGTAACGTAGCGAGCGGCAAGCTCTCTACCCGTTATGAATTCTCCCCGGCAATAGCAGTTCGCGGCACGGTCAGTAACGGCTTTTCCGCACCTTCGTTGCAAGACTCCTACTTTACGAACATCAGTTCCAGCTATAACCGCGACGTTTTCACCGGCGCATGGATCCAGCAGATCAGCAAGCTCGTCCCCGCGTCGAACCCTGCCGCACAGGCACTGGGCGCCACGCAACTCAAGCCGGAGAAATCGACCAGCTTCAGCGTAGGTTTCGTGCTCAAGCCGATCGAGCGGCTGAATGTTTCCGTCGATGCATACCAGATCGTGATCGAGAACCGCATTGTCCAGTCGACGGCCTTGCAAGGCAGCGCCGTACAGGCGCTGCTCACGGCTGCGGGACAAAGTCCGAACCAGACGGTTTCGTATTTTGCCAATGCAGGCACGACCGTGACGCAAGGCGTTGACGTGATCGCCGATTACTTCACGCCGCTAGGCAAATACGGTGATGTGAAGTGGACCTTCATGAGCACTCAGCAGAACCAGCAAATACGGAGTCTGAACAATCCATCCGTATTGAGCGCGAACGGTATTCAGCTAATTGGACGTGATGCTCAAGGGCGCCTGACAGTGGCGAATCCGAAGAACGTCACATCTTTGTCCGGTGACTGGACTTACGGCAAGTTCGGCGTCTTTGTGAAAGAGACTCGCTATTCCAGTGTGGTCGGGCTCAATGCGATTGCTGCTAATCGTGATGAATATGTGCCGGCGGCCTTCATCACGGACCTGAACCTGAGTTACTGGCTCACGAAGAAATCCAGGCTTTCGATTGGCGCGAACAACCTGTTCAACAAGAAGCCGCCGAACCTCCCCGCCGCGGCCATCCAGTATTTTGGCTTCCCGGTTTCCACGCCGAATCCAAGCTGGTTTTCGCCCTATGGCGTGAATGGGGGGTTCTATTACGCACGTCTTGATGTTGTCTGGTGATCCCGCCTAAACCGCATGAAAACGGCTTCATGCTGCTCGGCGTTTAAGGAGCTTTGATGACTTACGAAACGGTTTCTCCCGCTGACATTCCCGGCAGTCCGCTTGCCAACGCGCTCAAGCAGCCCCTGATGCTGGGGGTCTTCCTGAATCTGCAGGACATCCGGTTGTCGACGTTACCGACCACCTCGACCTGGACCTTTGATTACAACGCGGAGGTGGTGCGCAAGGCAGACGATCTTGGCTTCGAACTGGCGTTCAGCCGAACGCAATGGCTGCCAAAAGGCGGCTATGACGGCGAAGCCTCGCTTGATGCTTTCGTTGCGCTCGGCGCCATGGCCGCGATCACCAAGAACATCCTGCTGATCTCGACCATCCACGTGCTCTACGGTCCGATACATCCGCTGCATCTGGCCAAGTACGGCGCCACGCTCGATCATATTTCGAAGGGCCGGTGGGGCATCAACATCGTCACCGGGCATCGTGCCGTCGAGCACGAGATGTTCGGCTGGGATCGTATTGAACACGACACGCGCTATGAACTCGCCAGCGAACTATTCGATGTCGTCCAGCGGCTGTGGACCGATACCGAGAATTTCTCGTTCGAGGGCAAGTCACCGTGGAAAGTACACAACGGCTACATCACACCGAAACCGCTGTTCGGACGTCCGGTGCTGGTGAACGCGACCGGCTCCGAAGCGGGTATCGCGTTTGCTGCGAAGTATTCGGACATCGTGTTCATTACGAGTCCCGGTGGCGCGCATATCGATAGTGCGCTGGAAACCCTCCCCACGCATATCGCCAACATCAAGGCGCAAGCAGCACGCGTGGGCCGCACCGTGCGCACCGTGATCAATCCCGTCATCGTGAGCCGCGACACCGAGCGCGAAACGATTGAGTATGCCAATGCGATATCCCGCAACGCCATCAAGGGAGCATTCGCCGGTTATGACAGCGACGCGCACGCATGGCGCGGCCGCGGGGATGCATCGCACAAACAGGGACTTGGACTTGGCGGCAACATCGAGATCATCGGGACGCCCGAGCAAGTGGTCGAGCAACTCGTCGCGCTGAAGAAGACGGGGATCGACGGCGTGCAGCTCGGTTTCTACGACTTCCTTCCTGAACTCGGCTATTTCGGCGATCGCATTCTGCCCTTGCTCAAGCAAGCCGGCCTCCGGCTCTGATCCGAATTTGATCAAAGTATCTCCACTCACTTACACCAAAGAGAGAACCCAATGACAACACATCGCAACTTTTATAGAAACCTCGGCCGTAGCGGCATCAAGGTGTCACCGCTGGTCCTCGGCACCATGATGTTCGGCGGCCAGACTGACGAGCCGACCGCGCGCCGCATCACGGAAAAAGCCTTCGAACAAGGCGTCAATTTCATCGATACCGCCGACGGCTACGCGGGCGGCGCCTCCGAGGAGGTCGTCGGCCGGCTGATCGCGGACCGCCGCTATAGCTGGGTGCTGGCCACGAAGATTGCCAGCCCGCGCGGTGATGGTCCGAACGATCGCGGCGCATCACGCAAGTACATCATCGAGGCCGTGGACCGTAGCCTGAAGCGTCTCGGCGGCGGTTATATCGACTTGCTGTACCTCCATCGCGAAGACCACGACACGCCTGTCGCGGAAACGGTCCGCGCACTTGATGACCTGATTCGCGCGGGCAAGATCCGTCACTACGGGTTGTCGAATCATCGCGCGTGGAAGCTGGCCGAGTTCAGCCGTACCGCCGATGCACTCGGCGTCGACCGGCCCATCGCTTCGCAGCCGCTCTACAACCTTGCAAACCGGCAAGTTGAAATCGAGCAGCTTGAAGCGGCTGATTATTATGGGCTTGGCGTTGTGCCTTACAGCCCGCTTGCGCGTGGCGTGCTCACAGCAAAGTACCAGCCAGACCAGACACCCGAAGCCGGCACGCGCGCCGGCCGGCAGGACAAGCGCCTGCAACAAACAGAATGGCGTCCCGAATCGCTGACGCTTGCGCAGCAGGTCAAGCGGCATGCCGAAGAGCGCGGCATCACACCGGGTCAATTCGCGCTCGCGTGGGTGCTGAACAACAAGCTGATCACGGCGGCCATTACCGGGCCGCGCACTGAAGCGCAATGGGACGACTATTTGCCCGCGCTCGAGTATCGCTTTACTGCGGAAGACGAAGCGTTCGTGGATTCTCTCGTGACGCCGGGCCATGCGTCCACACCGGGCTTCAACGATCCGGGCCACCCGTTCTTTGGCCGTCAGCCGAGGACGTCCCTTAACACGTGAGGCCGCACGAAAGGCCGTACATGAAGCCGTATTCCGATGACTTCGGATATCAGCATCCGCCTCATATATTTACGACGAATGCTTCGTATGCGCAGTCATCGCGACTCTCTAAGATCAAGAGCTGTACTGCTTCGCAAAGGTCACGGAGCGAAGCGTTGCCCACTTCGCTCGAACCCTACTTTTCCTGAACGCGCCATGACCCAATCGACCGAGAACACGCCCGTCAAACGTCTCTGGTACACGCGTTGCCCTGCACCCACGCCGTTCGGCATCGCCATCCAGCAAGGTTGGCTGCAGGATGAGTTTCGCAACGATGGTATCGACATCCAGGCGTTGCAGGATTCCAGCGACCCTGTGATCCGGCAATCGCACTTCACGCATGCGCAAGCGCATTCGTTTCGCCAGGGCGGCAACATTCCCGCGCTCTGGGCGCGGGCGCAAGGGGCGGACACGCGCGTGATTGGGCTCTCGTGGGTAGACGAATTTCAGGGACTGGTCGCACTGCCTTCTACCGGGATTGAAGGGCCGGCCGACCTGCGCGGACGACGCTTCGGCCTGCCGCGCAACACTCGCGCGAAGGTGGTCGACTTTCATCGCGCAACGGCGCTGCGCGGCTTCGTCACACTGCTCGGCGCGGTGGGCCTCACGCTTGACGACGTGAAACTGGTCGATCTTCCGACCGCGCCGCGTGGTCTCGCCGATGAACCCGCCGTACTCGATAGCGGCGCAGCGCGATTGCTCGCGACCGAACGTGGCCACGAATTCAGCTTCGAAGCGCTTGCGCTGGTACGCGATGAAGTCGACGTGGTCTTCGTGAAGGGCGCGAGCGGACTGGAAGCGGCGAATCTGATTGGCGCCCGCGCGATCGTCGATCTCAGCGACCAGCCGGACCGCCTCGCCCATGCCAACAACGGCACACCGCGGCCGTTGACGGTCGATGCCGGGTTATTGCGCGAACGCCCCGACCTGGTTGCACGCGTGCTGTCGCGAGCCATTCAGGCGGGCGAATGGGCAAGCGCGCATCCACAGGATGCAACCGCTTATGTCGCGCGCGAAACCCGCTCGGCCGAGCATTGGGCGAAACATGCTTATGGTTCGCAACTGGCGACGCAACTACAGATTGGCCTCGATCGCAACGCGATAGCGGCGTTCGATCACTTCAAGCGGTTTCTGTTCAAGCACGAATTTATTGCACAAGACTTCGATATAGCGAGCTGGATCGATCCCGTGCCGCTCGCGGCGGCCCGCGCGCTGCTGGCGGAACGACATCTCGCGGTCCCGCCGAAATAACCAGCGTAATAACTCGGCCTGATAACCGAACTGATAACCCGACCCCACTTTCACGCACCAGGATTTCATCGATGAGATTTGCGTTGCCGCCGCGGCGGTTCATTGTTGCCTGCGCGGCCTTGCTAATCGCGGGTTCTTCCCCAGGTGCAAGCGCTGCCGACGTTTCGCAGCCGGTACGCGGCGGCACGCTCAATTTCGTGGTCGACCCCGAGCCGCCTACCCTCATCGACCTGACCAACACGGCCGTGCCGACCCTCAAGGTCAGCACGAAGGTCACCGAGGGGCTCCTGACCTATGACTTTGCCCTGCACCCCGGGCCTCAACTCGCGACGTCCTGGTCGATCAGTCCGGACGGCCTGCAGTACACGTTCCACCTGCGCCATGGAGTGAAGTGGCACGACGGACAGGACTTTACGTCAGCCGACGTTGCTTACTCCATCGAACTGCTCAAGCGTGTGCATCCGCGCGGCAAGAGCACCTTTGCGAACGTGACGGAAATCAGGACACCCGATGCGTTCACCGCCGTGCTCGTGTTGTCCAAGCCTTCGCCCTTCCTCATCAAGGCGTTTTCGGCGAGCGAATCGCCGATTGTGCCTAAGCATGTCTATGAGGGAACCGACCCGTTTTCGAACCAGAACAACAACGCGCCCATTGGCACGGGGCCGTTCAAGTTCGTGAAATGGGTACGTGGCAGCTACATCGAATATGAGCGTAATCCGGACTACTGGGATAAACCGAAGCCTTATCTCGACAAGATAATCGTCAAGCTGATTCCGGATGCGCCGGCGCGCTCGATTGCGTTCGAGACGGGTTCCGTCGACCTGGGCGGCAATACCCCGGTACCACTTTCCGACATCGCCCGGCTCAAGCAGGATCCAAAGCTCGGCATTGAAACGCGCGGCTATGAGTTCGAAGCGGGCGTC
>Ga0302220_10002944_pt1 | contig 12094 bp, 10 predicted proteins | sample II_Palsa_E1_3_FD_194572 | JGI IMG/M metagenome (GOLD analysis project Ga0302220, IMG submission 194572) | Peat permafrost microbial communities from Stordalen Mire near Abisko, Sweden - II_Palsa_E1_3 | ecosystem: Environmental > Terrestrial > Soil > Palsa > Peat permafrost | place: Sweden... | reverse complement strand
GCGAACTCGATGCCGCCATCCTCGGCAACGATCTGCCGGATGAACCTGGGCTCGAACCGTTGATCGGCGATGCGGCCGCCGCCGACCGTGCGTGGTACGCGAGCCATCATTACGTTCCGATCAATCACGTCGTCGTGGTAAGGCAAGATCTGGCCGACACGCATCCGCAAGCCGTGCGTGCGGTGTATGACCTGCTGTGCCGAGGCAAGGCAGCGGTCGCCGCGGAGAACGCCGGCAAGCCGGACAAGCTGTTGTTCGGCTACGAAGCGCTGCGTGGTCCGCTTGAGGAAATCCTTGCGTTCTGCGATCAACAGCAACTGCTCCCACGTAAGTTGACAGTAGACGAAATCTTCGCCGACAGTCTAGCCATTCTGGGCGACGCGGCGCGCTAACGCCGCATCAGTCCGTTTCACCATTAGTGAGCGAACCCCAGTTCGCCAGCGCTTGACAAGGAGACACCATGAGCTTGCCCGGCAAGTCCGCCGCCACGAAACCCAAGGCACGGCTACCGTTCTATCGCGACCTGTCGTTTCAGGTGCTCGCCGGCATGGCATTGGGCATCGTCACGGGCTACGTCTTCCCGAAGTTCGGCATCGACCTGCAGCCCGTGGGCGACGCGTTCATCCGCGTCATCCAGATGCTGATTGGACCGATCATCTTCTGCACCGTGTGCAGCGGCATCGCGGGCGTGAGCGACTTCAAGAAGGTTGGCCGCGTGGCAATCAAGGCACTCATCTATTTTGAAGTGGTCACCTCGCTCGCACTGGTGCTGGGCCTCGTGGTGATCAATCTGCTCAAGCCGGGCGTTGGCATGAATGTGGACATGCGCGGCATGCACTCCGCTGCCGTCGATGCGTACGTCGCGAATGCCCATCACGTCGTCACGACCAGCGAATTCCTGCTCAATGTCATTCCGCATACGGTGATCAGCGCGTTTAACGGCGGCGACGTGCTGCAGGTGCTGTTCTTCTCGGTGCTGTTTGCATTCGGCCTCGCCGCAATCGGCGAGCGTGCACGGCCAGCGTTGAACCTGATCGACTCGGTGTCGGGCTCGCTATTCTGGATCATCGGTCTGACGATGAAAGTCGCGCCGCTCGCCGCGTTCGGCGCGATCGCGTTCACGGTCAGCAAGTTCGGGTTCGGCACGCTGCTTTCGCTCGGTAAGCTCGTACTCGAGTTCTATTTGACCTGCGCGCTTTTCATCCTGCTGATCCTCTGGCCGATCGCGAAAGTCAACGGCTTCAGCCTGCTGCGCCTGATGCGCTATATCGGCGCGGAGTTGCTGCTCGTGATCGGCACGAGTTCGTCGGAGACGGTTTTTCCGCAACTGATCGACAAGCTCGAACGGCTCGGCTGCGAAAAATCGGTGGTGGGACTGGTGCTGCCGACCGCGTACACATTCAATCACGACGGCACGTGCCTGTATTTTGCTGCCGCCGCCGTGTTTCTCGCGCAGGCCACCAACACGCCGATGACCTGGCATGACCAACTGGTGCTGCTTGCCGTGTTGCTGCTTACGTCCAAAGGGGCGGCCGGCGTATCGGGCGCCGCGATTGCCGTGCTGGCCGCGACACTCGCCGCATCGAACACGATTCCGGTCGAATCGATCGCACTGATACTCGGCATACACAAGGCGATGTCCAGCGGATTCGTGTTCATCAACATCATCGGCAACAGCGTCGCGACCATCGTGGTCGCGAACTGGGAAAAAGCGCTCGACCGCGTCGCGTTACTGCGCGAACTGAAAACCGGCTTCAAACCGGTCGAGCCGCCACCCGGACGCCTGAACCCGGCGAGCAGTGCTCACGCAGGCAACTAGTCAACGATGTGCATGGCCTGCGGCGCGGATCAACAAGCGCCGCAGGTTTAGATGAAAACCGGTAACAAGATCGAAATCAGTCGGGTTAGTCAGGGTTTTTACTTAGCAATACGAATCGTTTAGCGAGGCTCTGCCATCGCCAGCCATTCGCACATACGACAATAGATCGGAGACATAAAATGAAAATACAGTTTTGGAGAACAATTGGGGTTGGGCTGTCGGCTACGGCGGGCGCGCTGTGCACCGTGCCCGCCTATGCGCAATCGAGCGTCCAGCTATACGGTACGTTAGACGGTGGCGTGCGTTATCAGACGAACGCCGTAAAAGGCGGCGGCTCGCTCACGACGATGAATTCGAACGGCTATTACAGTTCGAACAAACTCGGCTTCATAGGAAAGGAAGACCTGGGTGACGGCTGGAACGCGCATTTCCAGTTGGAGAGCGGCTTCAACCTCGGCAATGGGGCGTTCGACAACACCACGCAAACTGAATTCAACCGGCAGGCGTACGTCGGCATCGGAAATTCGACATATGGATCGCTGGATCTTGGCCGCCAGTACACGATTGCGCACGACATCATCGGTATCTACGATCCCTTCGGGTTCCACTTCACGCCTATCCTTCCGTTGACCACCGCCTCGGACGGCACGCGCAACAACAACGATGCCAAGTACAAGAACAACTTCGGACCGGTGCTGTTCGAAGCCGACAATTCGTTCGGCGGCGTTGCTGGCGACTTCAGCAGCGCAGCGACGCGTTCAGTGGGTGCGAGTTATAGCGAAGGTGCGATTAGTTTCGGTGGCCTGTACGGCCATCGCAACATACTGACCGGCGCGACCTATTTCGGCGACAGTTATTACATGTTCGGCGCCGGCTACAAGATCGGCCCAGTACGCGTGTCGGGCGGTTTCATGTCCGAGGATCTGCAGAGTATGGGCACGCCGCACCAAGTGACGAACAACCCCTTCGGCGGGATCTCGTGGACCATCAGGCCTGACCTGATTTTCGACGGCGGCTACTATCAGACCACCGTGTCCAACGATAGCGCCAGCCGTCGCGGCCTGTCGATCCTTTCGCTCGCCTATCTGCTGTCCAAGCGCACCACGCTCTACAGTGAAGTCGATTACACGTCGTACAAGAACGCGGTGGTCAGCACGCTGAACCCGGCCGGCACGTCCCGTCAGACAGCAGTCACCGTCGGTATCGACGTGCTGTTCTAGTACTTCGGACTCACACCCAGACGCGCGTGATCGATGCGCGCGCCGTTGGAGGAACAAGAACATGACTGGCCGACGTACGTTTCTGAAAGACGCGCTTGTCACCGGCACGGCTGCCGTGCTCGTGAAGCCGAATGCCAGCGCTGCACAACCTGCTGCGGCCGCCGCCGACAAGGGGCCGGCGGTGCGCCGACCATCCTCCGCACTCGCCGCGGCCGAGACCCAGGCCCCTGCGCTAGACGAAGCGCCCGCCACCGACGCGGCACACATCGGCAATCCCGGTTCGGACTTCATGGTCGATTTGCTCCGGATTGCCGGCATCGACTATGTCGCGGCAATGCCGGGCTCGACCTTCCGAGGCATACACGAATCGATCGTCAATTACGCCGGCGACACACATCCGCAATTGATCGTCTGTACGCACGAGGAGGCGTCGGCTGCCATTGCGCATGGCTACGCCAAGGTCGCAGGCAAGCCGATGGCCTGTCTCGTCCATAGCACTGTCGGTCTGCAGCACGCCTCGATGGCGATCTACAACGCGTGGTGCGACCGGGTGCCGATGATGGTGCTGGCAGGCAACATTGCCGATGCCGCGAAACGCCGCCCTGGCGTGGAGTGGTATCACACGGCCCAGGATCTGGGTGCGCTCGTTCGCGACTACACGAAATGGGACGACTATCCCGTGTCGCTTCAGCATTACGCCGAGTCGTTCATGCGGGCTTACACGATGTCGGTCACCCCGCCGATGGAACCTGTGCTGATCGTCGTGGATACCGAGCTGCAGGAGCAGCCGATTACCGATGCACACGATATCCGCGTGCCGCCGCTACGCGTAGCCTCGCCTCCCGTGGCGAGTCCCGATGCGCTGGCCGCGGCCGCCTCGCTGATGTGCAATGCCAAGGCGCTGGTCATCGTGGCCGATCGGGCCGTGCGCACGCAAGCGGCGATGGACACACTGGTCAAGCTTGCAGAGTCGCTCAATGCGCCCGTCATCGATCTGCTCGGGCGCATGAACTTCCCCACCAACCACTACCTCAACCATACTTCGCTGCAGGCGAGACTGCTCGAACAGGCGGACGTCATCCTGGCGCTGGAGGTCGGCGACGTATGGGGACTGACGGGAAGCGTGCCGGATACCATTGGCCGTCCGTCGAAGCCGCGCGCAAACAGCGACGTCAAGGTCATCAGCCTCTCCACCGCTTACCTGTACGGCAAGTCCAACATGCAGGACGCGGAGCGTTATTTCGCGCCCACGCTACCGATTGCCGCCGATGCGCAGGCGTCGCTGCCTGGTCTACTGCAAGCGGTGCTCACGACGATGACACCGCCGCAACGCGACGCCGCCGGCGCACGCGCGCAGCCGATGAGGCTGGCGTTCGAAAGGATGCGCAATAACGCGCGCGAAGCCGCAACGCGTGCATGGGACGGCAGCCCTGTCAGCACCGCGCGGCTGTGCCAGGAAGTCTGGAACGCCGTGCGGCATGAGGACTGGGCGTTGGTGTCTCCACCCAACCCTATCAGCATGTGGCCGCAGCGGCTGTGGGATTTCACGAAGACCTATCAGTTCATCGGCTCCGGAGGCGGCTATGGCGTCGGCTATGGCGCGCCCGCCGCAGTGGGCGCCGCGATCGCGCACCGCGACGCTGGCCGCATCGCGATCAACATTCAGACCGATGGCGATCTGATGGTGCTACCCGGCGTGCTGTGGACCGCTATCCATCATGGCGTGCCCTTGCTCACGGTGATGCACAACAACCGGGCGTGGCATCAGGAGACCATGCACATCCAGCGTATGGCCAGTCGCCGTGACCGGCACCCTGAACGAGGAACGATAGGCACGGTGCTGCACGATCCGCCGATCGATTATGCGGCGATGGCGAAAAGCATGGGCATGTGGGCAGAAGGTCCGATATCGGATCCGGCCGATCTCGGTCCGGCGCTCGCGCGTGCGATGGAGCAGGTAAAAAGCGGCAAACCTGCATTGGTGGATGTATTGACCCAACCCAGGTAATGGAGCCATTGATGAAAGCTCATTCCGATTCAGCCGTGCGCGCCGCATTGGCCTTTGCCGCGGCTATCGCCTGTGCGTGGCCGATCTTTTCGTTTGCCGACACAAATGTCGATGCGCGTGCCGACGCGGATACCGATATCGAAGCCGGGCGCGCCGTCTACATGCAGAAAGGCTGCTACGAATGCCACGGCATATTCGGGCAGGGCAGTGTCACGACCGGACCCGCACTGGCGCCCCATCCTATACCGCTTTCGGCGATGCAAGCTTATGTGCGCAATCCCAAAGGCCAGATGCCGATCTTCAGCGAGAAGATCCTGTCGGATGACGAGATTTCGCGGATCCATGCGTATCTTGCTTCACTACCGCCGAGTCGGCCGGCCGACAGCATTGCGCTGTTGAACAACGGCACGCCATCGGCGAAAACACCCGGTGGGAGTTCGTCAGTTTCTCGGACCTCCGGCCCGGTTGTGCATGGCGCATCGATCTATGCCGCGAGTTGTGCCGCATGCCACGGGCGTAATGGCGAAGGCGGCGTGGGTCCGGCACTGATCGGCATTTCGAGCCGCTATCAGACTGCTGATATCGAAGCGCGCATCCGGGAACCGTCGGGCATCATGCCACGGTTGTTTCCAAAACCGCTGAGCGCCGAAGATGTGCAGGACGTGGCGAGCTATGTGGCGTCACTGAATGGCGGCACTTCGCCCAACAAGATTTCAGGCGATTGACGCTGTCGGCGGAAATGAATGCCCCACGCGCGATGTTTCCGAAGGACATGCAGGCAGCGCTGCCGCAGAACGGTAAAAAGAATTTGTACTACCGCCAGGTGCCGGGCGACGTGCTGCAGGAGTTGTGGCGCCGCTACCTGGAAGCGATCGAGCCGCTACGCGAGGCTGGCCAACTCGGCGCCGTACATTTCCAGTTCGCGTCTTGGATGGCCAACAACACCGAGGGCAGGATGCATGTTGCACATTGCGCCGACGTGATGGCCGTTCCAAGTGCCGACTTACTTGCCGGGTGCGACCGCGCCGTTCATTGCGATGCCGTAAGTCGCGTTGGCAATAGCCTGTTGTTGAGCAACGGTGGCCTCGGCGCGTTGCAGATTGTACGGAAAACCCCATTGGTTATCGTGCGGGTCGTAACCTGCCTTCTCGAGCTGTACAAGTTCCGCACGAACCTGGGCGCGCGTGACTGGCTCGCTCGATTGCGCTAGCGCGAATGCCGGGAGCAGAACGAAAGCGGCGAGGACAGCAGTTTTGATGAGCGGTTGCATAATGGAAATCCTTTACGAGGAAGAATCGGCCGCGAACCATTTTCGCCGCGATACAACCAGTATAAAGGGTATTCCCTATCAGTATAAATACTTATATCTACTGAAAGTTACGCTGTCCTTCGCCCGGTAGACTCAATTCATCATTGAGCGTTTGGCTGGATCTCTTTCGCTGAGTCCAGATCGTCGCTATTCAAGGTATCGCGCCTGGCAAGCGGCTTGAACAGGCGACTCCATGCCGCGCTGATGAGGATCGTCGCGCATCCACCGAACACGACAGAGCCGACGACGCCGAACACCGTGGCAGTCACGCCGGATTCGAATTCGCCGAGCTGATTGCTCGCGCCGATAAAGAGTGTGTTCACGGCAGCCACTCGTCCACGCATCTGATTGGGCGTTTCCAGTTGGATAAGCGTCTGCCGCACGACCACACTGATTGTGTCGGCACCGCCCGCGATCGCCAGCAGCAGCAGCGATACCGGAAACGATCGGGAGAGCCCGAAGGCGACAATACAGATCCCATAGACGGCGACAGCAATCAGCAGTTTCTTGCCGACGCCACTTTTGATCGCATGCCGGGACATGACGAGGCCGACGCAAAGCGCGCCCACAGCCGGCGCGCATCGCAGCAATCCCAGCCCTTGCGGCCCGGCATGCAGAATCTGTTTCGCGTAGATAGGCAGCAGCGCGGTGGCGCCGCCGAACAGCACCGCGAACAGGTCGAGCGAGATGCCGCCGAGCAGCAGAGGGTTGCGCCAAACGAAGCGCAAGCCGGCGAGGATCGTCTCGGCCGAGACACGCTCGCGCGGCGGCGCGACGTAATCGTAGCGCACGAGTGCGATCATCACGGCGCTCACGCAGAAGAGCGCAGCGCAGGTCAAGTAGACGGCGTTGACGTTAATGGCGAACAGCAAGCCGCCCAACGCCGGCCCGACTATCACGCACACCTGCTGGACCACCGTGCTGAGCGCCATCGACCGCGCCAGTAACGGCTGCGCCACGAGCATCGGCAGCAGCGCCTGCTGCCCTGACATCTGGAATGGCCGAATGGCGCCGATCATGAGCGAGAGCCCGAGCAGCACATCGCGTGTCACGATGTGCATACTCGTCGATACGGCAAGCAGCGTGGCCGTGACGGCCTGCACCGCGAGACAGACTGCGACGATCCGGCCGCGATGCATGCGATCGGCGCAATGGCCGGCGACGAGCGTCGTGGCAAGCCCGGGAATGAACTGAAAAAGTCCGACGAGGCCGAGATCCCATGCGCTGGAGGTCAGCTCATACATATGCCAACTGATCGCCAGCATTAGCATCTGCTGGGCGGTGATGGAGCCGCCGCGAGCTGTCAGGAAGCGCCTAAGGGAGGTATGAACCAGGGACGTATGACCCGATGACGCATGACCCGGTGAGGGTGTCGTGCCGGCACACGCCTCGGGCGACGGCGACGACGTATCGCGTACGCGCGTCACCCTGGATTGCCGCTCAGATCGCGCGGCGACAAATGGCCGCCTTTTGCGCTGTAGACATGTGAGTGAAGATCGATCATTCTCGTTGGTATCAAAAGCATGCTGATGTCATTTTCTCAACAAGTTGGCCGCGCCCTCTGCCGCTGTTTGTGTCCGCAAGTCGTTGACTTTGGGCGCCCATTTCCGCCGCAGCAACACCACCGTACTGATCGCCCCCAGGATCAGGAACACGAAAATCGCCAGCATGGGTAGCGTGTAGCTGCCCCCCAGATGCAGCAACCAGCCCGAGAGGCTGGCCGAAACTCCACCCGCCAGACTGGTTGCCACCTGCTGCAAGCCCGTGTTCAAGCCAACAGCCTGCTTTGGGATCAGGGTAAGTTTGACCAGTGCAAGGTTGTTCGCCGTGGCCAGCCCCAGCAGCGAGAGCGAAACCACGTTCCACAACAAGGCCATTTGCGGCGAGTCCGTATAAGCGCCAAGCAAAACGGTAGTGCCGCCGATAAACCCGGCCACGATAAACGATTTGCGCACCACCACAGCGTCGTGGCCGCGCGCGATCAGCCGGTCTGCCGCCACTCCGGCAAGCGCTGCCACAATCGCCACGCCTGCGAAGCTAAAGAAGGTATATAGCCCCGATTGTTTCAGCGAAAGGCCGCGCTGCTCGACCAAATACGCCGGCATCCAGGTCATGCAGTAGAACGCGAAATAGCTGTAGCAAAAATTGTTGATCAACCCGCCCCATACCACCGGGCTACATAAAAGATTGCCGAGCGGCACCGAGGCGGCCCGTTGCTTCGCCGCCGCAAGCCCGGCTTTGGACGGGAAATCATTTCTGAGCATCCGCAACCACGGCATCAACCAAATCAACCCGACCAGGCCCGTGGCAATAAACATCGCCTGCCAGGAACTGGTGACAATTAGCCAGGCCGCAATCGGTGCGCCCAGCGCCGGCCCCATCTTGCCGCCGATGGAAAAAATGCCGAGGGCCGTGCCTTTCTGGCTTTCCTCGAAGTTGTTGGCCAGGTAGCGGTAGGTCGCGGGAACCACCACGGCCTCGGCAGCGCCTATCAGCAGGCGCACGAGGATCAGGCCGGAAAGCGTCGTGACCAGGCCGGTTGCCGCTGCCGCCAAGCACCACAGTACAAAGCAGATCGCGTAAGGCCATTTCACGCCATAGCGATCGACGAGCCAACCCATGGGCATCTGGAGCAGACCGTAGGACCAGAATACGGCCGAGCCGAGCCAGCCGCGCTCGACCTGCGTGAGCGCAAATTCATGCACGAAATGATGGTCAGCGAGCGCCGTGGACATGCTCGAGCGGTCCACAAACGAGATCATCAGCCCGAGCGCGAGCAGCACGAGTATGCCCCAGCGATTCTCGTGCCGGGCCCCCTTCAGTCGAGTTGCCTCCATCAATCAGTCTCCGATAGTTTCTTTTTTTGTGTGACGAAAGCCATTCTGCTTTTCTTTGACGTGGCGATGCCGTTGCCCAGACCGCCACTAAAAGTCGCCACAAGGAGCAATGGATTCTACAGGGGCGCTCGTGAAAGGATCTCGGCACTTACCCAAGGCTGCCGGTCAAATCGTCGAATAGTTCATCGACGGATAGGCGACGCGGAATGATCTTCTGGTCGAGCGCCCAGTCGATGGCCAACTGGATCCCTTTGCGATTCGCCTCGAGTCCGATCGGCGGAAAGATCGCGGGCACGCCGCCTTCAGTCAGCGCACGGCTTTCGACGATCATCCGGTACAGCTCGCGCACCACGCCCGGGTGCTGCTTCGAAATGTTCTCGTGCACCACGAACATGTGGTTGATCGGCACCACACTCTCACGTGCGAACCAATCTTTGGCTGCGGCCTGTGCATCGGGCACGAGCGTGCGCACACGCGGATCTTTCGGCATGTCTTCGCCCAGCAATGCGGCAGTCAGTTGACCGTCGAGCATCATTTGCGGAATCGATGAAGCCGCCGGCAAGCGCACGCAGTTAGCCGGATCGCTATACTCGGCGAGATGCCCGTCTCCTAACGTCATCCAGGTCACCTTGTCGAGATCGACCCCGTATTCGTGGCGCAGAATGCCGCGGATCCACAGCGCGGTCGTCTGGGTGTACGTGCGAACGCCGACCTTCTTGCCCTCGATATCCTTCGGATTGACCTGGCCAAAGTCGATGTTGAAGCCGGCGCAATGATGCTGGAACCGCCCGGATATCGGCGTGGGCAACAGGATATAGGGCTTGCCATAGGCCTTGGCCTGCAAGAAGGTGACGATCGCCAGCTCGCCCGCGTCGAAGGCATTGTCCCGAACCATTGCCTTGAACCCGTTATGTGCCAGGGCAGGTCCGCAGTAGTCGAGCTTGACGAGGTCTGACGTCACCCGCCCGTCCTTCATCGCCTTGGTGACCGGATAGTCGGCCAGATTGGTGCGCAGCGTAGGCACCTCGGTTACCGTCGTTGACATGGTTGTCGCTCCTTACGCGTAATTAGAATTGCAGGTTCGATGATTACAGCCTGACCTCGATCAGACAGGGGCCAGGCTCGCGCACCGAGTCGGCCATGGCCTTGTGGAATGCCTCGGCCGTGTCCACGGCGACGGCTGGAACGCCCATGCTTTTCGCCATGGCCAGCCAGTCGATACGCGGACGGTCGATATCGATCATCGCCAGCGCACGCGGCCCCGGTGCACCTGCGCCCATGTTGGCGTACTCGGCCTTGAGGATGGCGTAGCTGTTGTTGGCGAAGATGATCGTCGTGATGTTCAGGCCCTCGCGTGCCTGCGTCCATAGCGACTGGATGGTGTACATGGCGCTGCCGTCACCGACCATGCAGAACACCCGCCGATCAGGGCAGGCCAGCGCCGCACCGGTGGCCACCGGGGTTGCGTAGCCGATCGAGCCGCCCATGTTGTTGATGAGGTCATGAGGCGCCGCACCAACGGTCAGCCCCATCGTCTCGCGGCCCGTGGTCAGCGATTCGTCGACGAGGATGCCGTTTTCGGGCAGCGCCGCAGCCAGTGCCTGGGCTATGCTGGCAGGATTCAGTGCGCCGACTGGCGGCGTAGCGTCGGAACGCTGCTGGAGCACGGCTGGGGTCTTCGTCGCGCCAAGCGCCTGAACCAGCATCTCGAGGCCGGCAGCACTGTCCTCGCCCATTTCGATCAGGGAATGGACGCTGGTGCCTGGCGACTTGAGCAAGCTCGGTTTGTCCGGATAGCTGAAGAACGCGATCGGCTCGGTCGTCTCGACCGTGATGATGTGCCTGAAGCCTTTCAAATACTCGACGGCCGCATCGACTGCATAGGGAATACGTTCGAGCGTGACCCGCCCGGCCCCTCGTTCAATCCGCGCACTGAAGAATTGCGTCGCGATACGACAACCTGTCGCGGCCTTCAGTTTGCCCGCGAGCTCGAGCGCGCCACCGCGTGTCGAGCGGCCGGCCAGGATGATCAGCGTCGGCTCGCCCGAACGGAGCACCCGCGCAATGTGATCGATGCGCGCAGCGTCCGGGATCTTCGCGCTGGCAACCGTACGTGGCAGCGAGACTTGTGCACCGGCCTCCTGCCAAGAGGCGTCGCCGGGCAGGATGAGCGTCGCGATTTGCCCCGGGTGTTCGCTGGCCTTGCCCACCGCAGTGGCAACGTCCCAGGCCACCGCGCGCGGCGATTCGACGCGGCGCACCCAGTGACTCAGCGGCCGCGCCAGGCCTTCGATATCGGACATCAGCGGTGGATCGTATTTCAGGTGCGCCGCCGAATGCTCGCCCACGATGTTCACCATACCCGACGATGCGCGTTTGGCATTGTGAATGTTGGCGAGCCCATTCGCGAGCCCGGGCCCCAGATGCAACAACGTGGATGCCGGCGTGTCTTTCATCCGGTAGTACCCATCCGCGGCGCCTGTGCACACGCCCTCGAAAAGACACAGGACACTGCGCATGCGCGGATTCTCAAGCGCCTTCAGAAAGTGCATCTCCGAGGTACCGGGGTTCGCGAAACATATCTCGACCCCTTGATCGGTGAGGGTCTGGACCAGGCTTTCGGCACCGTTCATTCAATATCCCGCCATCTCGCGTGCCGCGCCGACAACGCCATAGCTGCGTTGGGGCGCCGACATCAGGAAGCGGTATCCCTCATCGAGCAGCCGCTGGTGATTCTTGCCGGTGACATGGGGATTGCCCACAACTACCTTGTGCTTGTGGCAAGTCTCGACGATCTGGCGCATGGCATCGAGCACAACCGGGTGCTCATACTCGCGCGGATAGCCCAGTTGCTGGCTGAGATCGCCTTCGCCAATGAGGATGAAACCGATACCCGGCACG
>Ga0302220_10002941_pt1 | contig 12097 bp, 9 predicted proteins | sample II_Palsa_E1_3_FD_194572 | JGI IMG/M metagenome (GOLD analysis project Ga0302220, IMG submission 194572) | Peat permafrost microbial communities from Stordalen Mire near Abisko, Sweden - II_Palsa_E1_3 | ecosystem: Environmental > Terrestrial > Soil > Palsa > Peat permafrost | place: Sweden... | reverse complement strand
CATGCACGCGGAAGATGCGATGCGCGATGTCGGTGGCATCCACATCGATTTTCATCGTGCCTGGGTAAGCCACGTTCTGCGGCGCAGGTATCGGCGGCGGATTCGCCATGTCGGCCACTGCGGCAAACGAAATCAGCACAAGGGTGGCGGCGGCAACAGCGGAAGCGGGGCGGGTAACTTTCAATACATTCTCCTGAGCGAACATTCTATTTATCGCGTCAAATCTGCCGCGACGTGTATGGTTAAAAAGTACAGATGCTAAACCTGCAGCGTGGGAGTTCCTCCCTGCCATTGGTCATGCTCATCAGGCCACTTATTTCGCTTTTCATTGAATTTCCATTGAATGAAAGCCCTGTGTAAGGCCAGCTCATCATCCTCGACCGAATATTTTGCTCGAATCGCGTCCCAGCGCGATTTATCGCAAATTTTCACGTTCCGGAGCGCAACAATAAAAATGGAGTTTCGTATGAAAAAACTACTGCTCGTAGCCGTTGCCGTGGCTGTCGCCACTCCTGCAGCCAGTATGGCTAGTCAGCCCGATTCGTCAGTCGGCAATAATGTCAATTCCAATCAGCTCGACAACTTCTTCGTGGCTGGCAACCTCGGTACCTCCCAATATCGTGACGCAACAGCAAGCAATCATCCCGGATACCGTGACGATCTCACCCACGACAACAGCGTATTTCAGAACCTGCGTTTTGGTTGGCGCTGGGATGGCATCGTCGGCCCTGAAATTGGCTATGCCTACTTGGGCGAGGGCAAAAGAAATTACTTGTATCCAGAGCGGATTTACTCCGTCGAGCCCAAGGCATTTACATTGGGCGTAAACAGCAGGTATGACTTCCATGACAATTGGTTTGTTACGGCACACGCAGGTTGGTTACGTTCACATACCAACGTCGCCTGTACAACGTCGTTCATACCTTGTGACCCCGATCATGTCTTTGGTCTGCCTGGTGGTCCATCCGTTTCCAACACAAGTTCCCGCAATGGCTGGTACGGCGGCTTGGGCGCCGGCTATGACGTAACGAGCAACGTGAGCATCGGCTTGAACTATGACGATTACAACATCAAATACAATGCCGTCGACAACCCAAACAGCGGTGTCGATACAAAGGCGAAAAGAAATATCGCCGCTTTCTCCACGTCGCTCGAATACCGCTTCTGATTGATACAGATGTGAATCGCACAAAAGCAAAGGCTGCATTCGAGCAGCCTTTGCTTTTTCTGTTGTCGTGTAACGAGATCGCACATTATCCGTGTGCAATCACTTGCTGTCGGATTCCAGCTTGCTGTGTCGTATGCCGTAGGCGAAATAAATGACACAGCCCAGCGCCATCCAGATCACGAAACGCTCGTAGGTGATCCACGGCAGGCCGTAGATCAGCACCGCGGAGAATAGGATGCCCAGCGGTGCGGTGAACCACACCGCCGGCGTGCGGAAGTTGCGTTGCAGTCCCGGCCTGCGCACGCGCAGCACCATGATCGAGGCGCAGATGATGATGAAGGCGCTGAGCGTGCCGATGTTCACCAGCTCGGCCACTTCGCCGATTGGCAGCAACCCGGCAACCAACGCGGTAAACAGGCCCAAGATGATGGTCGGCCGCGCTGGCGTGCCGAAGCGAGGACTCACTTTCGCAAACCACGTCGGCAGCAAGCCGTCGCGCGCCAGCGCAAACCAGATGCGCGCTGCGCCCAGCATGAAGGCAAACAGCACGCTGGTTACGCCGATCACCGCAGCAACCGCGATCGTGATGCTGAGCCAGTGCAGGCCGATCGATTCGAACGCATCGGATACCGACGCATCGCCACCAAGGTGGCTATATGGCGTGATGCCGGTCAGCACCAGCGACACGGCGATATACAGCACCATCGCAATCGCCAGCGACAGCAGCACCGCCCGTGGCAAGTCGCGCTGGGGATGTTTCGCCTCCTCCGCTGCCGTGGTCAACGTGTCGTAGCCGAAGACCGCGAAGAACACCACGCTGGCACCGGTCAGCACGCCCTGCCAGCCGAAGTGCCCCAGCCCCGTTTTGACATCGACGACGCGTGCGGGAATGAATGGATGCCAGTTCGCGGTATTGATATAGAACACGCCTACACCCACCACCAGCAGCACGCCGATCACCTTGATCGCCACCACAAAAGTGTTGAAGCGCGCGCCCCACTCGGTGCGCAGGGTCAACAATATCGCAACACCAATCGACACGCCTGCTGCGATCACGTTGAAGCGGTGGCCATCGCTCGGCGCGGCGATCGCTTGCGCGCCATGCGTGCCGAACATCTGCTGCAAGTAATACTGCATGGTCTGCGCGCTCATGCTCTGCTGCGCCCATTCCGGCAGATGCACGCCCGCCGAAGCCAGCAGCACCTGCACATAGCCGGACCAGCCGATGGCTACCACGGCCACTACGAGCGCGTATTCCAGCAGCAGATCCCAGCCAATGATCCAGGCGACAAACTCGCCGAGCACCGCATAACCGTAGGTATAGGCACTGCCGGTCACCGGAATCAGTCCCGCGAATTCCGCGTAGCACAGCGCTGCACAGGCACTGCCCAAGCCCGCAATGATGAAGCTCAGCGCCACCGCCGGACCGGCATTCACCGCTGCCTGCTGGCCCGCCAGCACGAAGATGCCCACACCGATGATGCCGCCAATGCCGATCGCGGTGAGCTGCCACAACCCCAGCACGCGTCGGAAATCGCCGCGTTGACCCACCTCGGCCTGCAGCTGTTCAACCGACTTGTGGCGCAGCAGCTTGCTAAGAAAACTCATGTGTTGATCCCCGGAAACGAACGGCGATCATAGCGAATCGTGCCGCTGTTGCCCGCATGGCTTCCGACACGGGCGCGAATGGGGACATCAAACCGGCGCTGCGCCATCATGCAATGACAAAGCCCGCTGTCCACCATGCAACCACGGCAAGGCCAGTGCGCTGAGGCCAAAAATCACTGCAATCGCCAGCATCATATAGCCGTCCAGATGAGCGATGCCGAACCACTTCCCGCTCAGCACAGATACCAGCGCCGTTGCCACCACGCGAACGCCTTCGAGCCATGTGGCCGAGCGACGACCTTCCATCAGTACGCCCAGCACGCACAGGCTGGCCACCAGATAGCCCGCATAGAGCAGCAGCGTCGGCAGCGGAGCGACGGGCACCAGGGCCAGAAAATGTATCGACATCCCCAACAGCAGCGCGAACTGCAGCAGCAGGTAGACGGTGAAGCCACGCGACATCGGCGGGTCATAGCGCGGATGATCGATGTCGAACGCCGGCTTGGGAAAGCGCGCCGTGACGTCGGCCGGCCGCCAGCCCGGCGGACGAAACCACAGCTGCAGTTTGTCGCGCCAGCGTTCGGCATGCCATGCGTCCTGCGCCATGGCCCAATACACCTCAGCGTTCGCCCACAGCGGGTTCCAGCTCTGCAGCGGCGAACGCGTGCCAAACACCGGCGGCTCGCTATCATTCTCTTCAGTGAAGGTACCGAACAGTCGGTCCCACAGGATCAGGATGCCGCCATAGTTCTTGTCGAGGTAGCGATCGTTCACCGCATGATGCGCACGGTGATTCGACGGCGAGCAGAACACCCGATCAAACCAGCCCAACTTATCGATTTCGCCCGTATGCACCCAGAACTGGTACAGCAAGTCGATCAGCGCCACGACCACGAACACTTCCACCGGATAACCCAACAGCGCCATCGGCAAATAGAACAACCAGCCCAGCAGCACGCCGCTGCCGGTCTGGCGCAGCGCGGTGGTGAGGTTGTAATCCTCGCTCTGATGATGCACTACGTGAGCCGCCCACAGCACGTTGACCTCGTGCCCCATGCGATGCAGCCAGTAATAGAGAAAGTCGTACAGCAGCAGCGCACTGAGCCAGACCCACACGCTGTTGGCCGCTAAATGGAACACCCCTAGGTGCTGCACGCACCACGCATAGATGCCCACACTGAGCAGCTTGCTGAACACGCCAACAATCTGCGAGATCACGCCCAGCCCGAGGCTGTTGATCGCATCGTTGCTGCGATAGGCCTTGTGCCCGCGCCAGCGCGCCACTGCGAACTCAATGGCGATAAGCACAAAGAAACCCGGGATGGCCCAGGCCATGATGCGTTCGGGCGTCATCGTTGTATCCCTCCCATCATCGCGGGCGTGGCTCGCGCATCGACAGAACGCGCGATCAGCCACAGCGCCACATAGTAAGCCCCCAGCACGGCGGCTGCCGACCACCGCAGCGGCACCAGAAAGCGATTCCACGCCAGCAGGCTGTCGCTGAGCATGAACACCAGCGCGCCGGTGGCCGCAAAGCCGGCTACCAGCGCGTGCGGATCACGTCGCGCACGCAGCCACAGCGCGCGCCCCACCGCCTGCCCGGCCATGGTCGCCAGCACCGCGATATACAGCGGCACGGCGATGCGCAACGGCAGTTCCAGCGTCGGCCACAGCAACCACACCGCAAGCGCGCCGTAAGCCAGGCACAGCAGCCACGCCAGCGGTCGCACAACCAGCGGCTTGTCGCTGAGAAACGCCGCAATGAACCAACCGTGCGCCAGCAGAAATCCCAGCAGTCCGGCAACAAACCAGCGCGGCGAGAGCATCAGGAACACATCGCCGACCAGCGAGAAAGCGATGCCGTTGAGGATACGACGTCGGTAGACCTGCGATACCGGCGAGCGCACGCACCACACCATCGTAAAAATCAGCGCCGTCGCCAGCGGCTTACACAGCCAGTGCAACCAGCGCCATCCATCGACCACCTCGCCACTGCCGACACTCGCGCCCACGATGGCGCCCATGGCTGCCACGACCAGCGCGGGTTTCAACCACGCCGGTGGCGCGCCGGGGGCAATTGGAGTGGAAAGCGTCGACATGCATCACTTGAATACGGGCGTGGATCGCGATGATAGCCACGCACCGCCGAAACCACGTGCTGCAGCGCCACAGCTTTCACGGCACGCGATTGCCACCAAACTGCAACACGCAGTCCGCAGCATGTCGGGTTGTCTTGTTGATTCACGTCGAGGTCTTGCATGTCCCGTTTCGCCCTGCCTTCGCTGCGCCTGCTGGTCAGCTCCCTGTTGCTGGCCGGCCTGCCGCTGGCGCCTACCTTCGCCGCCGCGCCCACCCATGGCCCGAGGCCACCCGGCCGTGTCATCGTGTTCGTGTGGGATGGCATGCGCCCGGACGCGATCAGCGCGGACGATACGCCCAACCTGCTGGCACTGGGCGCCCGCGGCAGCGTATTCGAGGACAACCATTCCACCTATCCCACCTTCACCATGGCCAACGCGTCGAGCTTCGCCACCGGCGCGTTTCCCGGCACGATCGGTTTCTACGGCAACCACTTCTGGGCACCGGGCGCCAAAGGTTCGGATGCGAAAGGACAGGTAGTGGACTTCCAGTCGCCGATCTTCACCGAGGACTACGCGATTCTGCGTGACCTCAATGTGCACTACGCACACGAACTGCTGGAACTGCCCACGCTGTTCGCCACCGCGCGCAAGGCCGGCCTGAAAACAGCACTGATCGGCAAGTCCGGCCCGGCCTTCCTGCAGGACTACAAACTCGCCAACGGCGACACTTCGAACAACGGCTTGCTGCTCGACGAGAACACCGCGCTGCCACTGACCTTCGCCAAGGAACTGCAGAAAGCGGGCGTCGCGCTGCCGAAAAACACCATCAACACTTACGACTCCAGCCAGCTCAACCTCAGCGAAGAAAACGACTCACCCACCGAACAGGGCAAGATGCTCACCTTGAAGGATGGCGCCAGCTCGGACGCCACCGCCGGCGTCGACACCACGCCCGCCGCCGCGAACGCGTGGATGATGAAGGTGTATCTGGAACAGGTGCTGGCACAGCATCGCCCCGACCTCAGCATCGTGTGGCTGCGCAACCCGGATACCACCGAGCATCAGTATGGCGTCGGCTCGCCGGAATTCCATCTGGCGCTGAAGGCGCAGGACGCGCTGCTCGGTCAGCTCGAAGACAAGCTCAAAGCGCTGGGCATGGACCAGAGCACCGACATCGTCGTCGTCTCCGACCACGCACACAGCAATATCGCCGGCCCGCGCGATCTATTCCCGCTGCGCCAGATCAACGATGGTCGCGTCACCACCATCGACAACGAGTGGGGCTATTCCGTCTCCGGCGGCGTGCGCCTGGCCGATGAGCTGACCCGCGGCGGTTTCACCGCTTTCGACGGCACCGGCTGCATCTACGCACCGGTGATGAGCGGTATCAAGACCGATGGTTCGCAACTTCATCCGACCCGCTTCGACGACGACGGCCGCCTCTGCGGCAAGCCTGGTCCATACACCACGCCCAGCTACAAGCTGCCCGATGCACTACCCAAGAGTGCGCTGGTGATCGCCTCCAACGGCGGTACCGAATACCTCTACCAGCCCGAGCACGATGCGGCGCTGGTGAAGCGCACCGTACGTTTCCTGCAATCGCGCGAATACGTCGCCGCCGTATTCGTGGCCAAACGTTACGGCAACATCCCCGGCACGCTGCCCGCCGAGAACGTGCATCTGGAGAATGCTGCGCGCGGGCCGGACATCATCATCAGCTACGCATGGGATGCCAACGCCAAGATCCAGGGTTTCCCCGGCACCGAATACGCCAGCCAGTCCAACGAGCGCGGTGAACACGGAAGCTTCAGCCGTATAGACGTCCACAACACCCTGCTCGCTGCCGGCCCTGATTTTCGCGGCGACTTTCAGGACACGCTGCCCAGCGGCAACGTCGATCTCGCGCCGACCATCGCTGCATTGATGGGGCTGGCGTTACCCAAGGCGCAGGGCCGCGTGCTGCACGAATCCCTGACTGGACCACTCGCTCAGCCAGTCGACGCCTACAAAGTGACGCCGACCACATTGCAACCGACACAGCCAGCCATCGGGCTAAGCGTTAAACGCGTCGATGGCTCGCCAGTCCCGGCCACCCAATTCAACTTCGTGCTGCAGATGAAGCAATTGCAAAGCGGCGGCAAAACCTGGACCTATTTCGACCAGGCTAGCCCCGTAAGGCAGTGAATGGATGTGCTGGATATAATCCACTTTCCATATCCTGCGTGAGCTCCGAACTAAGATCGCGGTAGACATTTACTAGCGTGATCTTTCAGCACACGACCAAGACATCGCTCGCAATGCGGCCCGTGCCGCTGGTCTGCGTTGGGATGGGGGCTTCCATCGGTACGATCCCATGCGCTTCTGCGCGAACCCTCGTGTTGGCGGGGCGCGGCCATCACTGATGCCCGCCGCTTCGATTACTTTGTCGCAGCGGTTAGTGAAGGCAGCGCACGCCCCTGCGCCTGCGGCAGACTGGCCCCCATCAGCTTGGCCAATGTCGGCGCGATATCACGCATGTCGATCGAGCCCAGATTCTTGCCGGCCGGAATACCCGGACCTTCGATCAGGAAGGTGGAGCGCATCTCTGGCGTCGCCGGGTCGTAACCGTGCATGCCGAGGAAATGGCCAGGCGCTGGCAGCGGTGCGTCGGACGTCACGCCCAGCTCGTAGCCGATCTTCAGCAGTACAAACCAGCTGGCCAGGCCCGTGCCGCCCTGGGCGACGAGCTGATCATGGTCGAGCACGTGGTCGATCTCGTATCGTGGATCATCCTGCAGTTTCTTCAGCAGTGCAGCGACCTTGGCTTTTACCGCGGTATCGTTCGGATCTTTCAATACGATCGCGGCACTGCCGCCGTCGTTCCAAACAGCCGCCTGCCAGTCGGTGATGGCGCCATCCTTGACGGTGACCAGGCCGGCCTTGATGAAGGGTGAATAGAAATTGATGTCCTGCTTCACCGGCGCAAAGCCGTGATCGGAAACGATCGCCACGATGCCATCGGGATGCACGCGCTGCGCGGCCGCCACCAGATCGCCAATCAACACATCGATACCTTCCAGCGTCTTGCGCGAGGTCGGCGTATCCGGGCCGGTCGCATGCTGTTCGGTATCCAGCGCGGTCACGTAAGCCGTCATGAACTGCGGTTTGCGGGTTTCAAGCAGGTGGATCGCAAAGCGGGTGCGGTTCTGATCGCCAGCCAGGCTTTCGTCAATACCGTCAGCGTAAGGACCGAGGTCCTTTTCCAGTGAGGGCAGCAGGCCTGGCGTAGACAGCGCCGCCAGCAGCTTGCGGTCATCCGGCAGACCGGTGCGCCAGATCTGTGGCAGGTTCCAGTCCACCTGCGCGCCCACGCTCACCGGCCAGTGCACATTGGCCGTGCTAAGTCCGGCCGCATGTGCAGCGTCCCACAGAGTCGGTACATGAATGTCGCTGGCGTACCAGTCCCAGCCCTGCTGGTTCTTGTTGGTGGGATCGAATGTGAGGTTGCTGCCGATGCCGTGGAGGTTCGGCGACACACCGGTGATCAGTGTGGTGTGGCTGGGATACGTCAGTGTCGGCAGCACGCCGCGCACATCATGCGCATAGCTGCCCTGTTTGAGAAAAGCCTGGAGGTTCGGCAGATGCAGGCCGCGCTGCTGCGCGTCGAGCACATCGGCCGGACGCAGGCCGTCGATCGAAATCAGCAGTACCGGTTGCCCCGCGGAGGCTTGCGTCGATGCAGACTGCGCGAATGATGACTGGGTCACGGCAAGCGACAGAACACCCGGCAACAGGCAAGACCGCAGAAAACGCATTGGAACCATCCGCACGATGACAAAGAGGCTGCACATGCTGGGCTGGGACTGCTGCAGTTCCGTTACAGCCATCCTTCGCTAGTTCGTTTGTTCATGACAACTCAGCGACCGTCAAGCGCCTGTCGACCGAGCGCGGGATCATCGGTAAAGAACGCATCGATACCGGCATCGAGATACGCCCGGATCTCGGCCACCGAGCCCTTCGCGTTGAAGGTTTTTGGATCGCTGCCCTGCCAGAAATTTTTCGCCTGAAAGTTGTTTTCGGGACGAAACGTATACGGATGCAGCTCAAGTCCGGCCGCGTGCGCGTCATGTACCAGTGCGGTGGGATGACCCAGCGTGCCATCGGGCGCCAGTGGAATGATCGCCCGGATGTTCGGGCCAATGGCGTCAGCATAGGCGGCAATATCGCGCAGGCCAGCGGGCTTCATCATGTCGGCAAAAGTCAGTCTGCCGCCGGCAACCGTGACATCGTACGTCTGCTCTTTCGGATCCCCCAGCAGCTGCAGCAGGCGGATGTTCGGGCGGCCATTTTTCGAGCCCATGCCACCCAACTTGCCGCGCAGATAGCGCAGGTTGGCGATTTCGAACGACTGGATTTCCACCGGCGCGGTTTGCGTATACGAGTGTGCTGCGAGAATCGCCAGCACCTTGTCTTCCATTGGCAGGCCGAGCTTCTGAAAATACGTACCGTGCTTGATTTCGGGAATGATGCCGACCGGATGCCCGATCACGGCGGACTCGGCAGCGACGAAGTCGATGATCTCATCCAGCGTGGGAATCTGGAACTCGCCATCGTACTTCGTGCTGCGCAGTTCCGGCAGACGCTCGCGGGCACGCAGGGTTTTCAGCTCGGCCAGCGTGAAGTCTTCGGTGAACCAACCAGTGATCTTCTCTCCATCCACCGTCTTGGTTGTCTTGCGTGCAGCGAACTCCGGATGCGCGGCCACGTCCGTGGTGCCGCTGATCTCGTTTTCGTGCCGCGCCACCGGCACGCCGTCCTTGGTCATGACCAGATCGGGTTCGACGAAGTCCGCGCCATCGGCGATCGCCTTGCCATAGGAAGCCAGCGTGTGTTCCGGCCGCAGCGCACTGGCGCCGCGATGACCGATCACCAGCACCCTGGCAGCAATGGGCTTTTCATCGGCCTGTTTTCCATGGGCTTGGGCGGTAATAGACATGGCCAGCATTCCAGCGACAAGGAAGGTAATCAAGCATAGGCGACTCATGGCTGCACTCCGATAGCTGTCACGGAATTCGACAACGCCGCTCAGGTTGGCAGGCATTCATGGAAATTTTTTGACAACCTGGATAAACCAGCAATCCGCTGGTTGTCAGCACCGGCTCAGCCAACCTTGATCGGTAATATCCATGTGACAAACCCGGAGTACCAAGGCGTTTGCGTCGACCCAAAGATGTAAATACACTGTTCTATGGAAAGGCTATCCGCCACTCAACTTCCCTGTGCCTGCTCCATGTTGCGCAAGGCTTCGCGTTCCGTCAGTCGCCTTTACGATGCAGCGCTGGCCGATGCCGGTGTCAGTGCGGCCCAACTGCCTGTTCTTCGCACCATTTCCAGGCATGAATGGTTGACCTTGAGCCAACTCGCCAAGATCTTGTTCATGGAACGCACGTCGCTATATCGCACTCTCACGCCAATGATCCAGTCAGGCTGGGTTGCAATAAAAGGTGGTCGGATTGGCGAAGGCCATGCGAAGCAGGTTTCGCTGACTCGCAAAGGCCGCGCCCTGACTTTGGCCGCAAATGCGCATTGGGAAGGCGTCCAGACACGTATGGTGGAGTCGTTCGGCACGGAGCGCTGGGAATCGCTGCACAAAGATATTGCTGAACTTGCTGCATTGGGTGTAGAGCTAATGACATAATTTTTCAGAAATATTTTAATCCTGACGGACGATAACGGCATCGGCAGGAATTGGGGGTGAGCTGGCTAGCCGATGTTGTCATCATCGGCTGTTCGCAAAATCCATGATTGAAGGCCAGCACGTAATTACTTGTTATTTTTTGGACGAATGCCATGCTTAACTACTTGGATGACATCAAGGCGGATGATGCGATCAGCAATCAGCTGACCGTGCATTCACTGGCGCTGGATATTGCCGACCACGCCGCCCGCTCGGAGATCGAGCTTTATTCCATGCAGACCCGTGACGTCAACGGCAGACGCGTCTTCGACACGAAGAAGCCCAGGGAAGATTCCGTCGATCAGGAAAGCGTGTCGATCGTCGCCAAGGCGGTGCGATACATCGAACTGCGCGGCAAGGCATTGCCCTATCGGCTGCAGCGGTCCGGCTCACTGGTCTGGTTTGAAGAGCCAGAACCAGCCATTTCATTTGCCGGCTAGCTGACAGCCGACATGGAGATTGTCAGCCGCACGGCATGGCAACTTCCAAAATCGTTCACTGATAGACGTGCAGACGTCCAAACGTCCATGCGTGGTAAGAGTCAATCAGTCCCGGTATCTTGCAGTCGTCGTAAAGTCCGTTGCAACGCGTGCGCAGTTCATGCAGCGCGGAGAAATAGGGATCTTTCGGTAGACCGGCGGCCTGCAGCACCATGCTTGGCAGAAACGCGATATCCATCATCGGATAGCTCGGCAGTGGCTCGCCCGCAAAATTGCTTTTCAGCATGTAATAGGTGAGGTAATCGCGGTAAGGCTGCAGCGCCAGCGGTAGTGTGCGTGCCATTGGCCGGATCATGCCCTCGAACGACGGCTGATGATCGCCGAAATGCACCAGCAGGGTTGGCTGCGCACGGTCAAGGAAATCATGCTCAAGCCCACGCATGGCCACATCGGAATCGTGCAGGCGCGACAGGTAGGCACTGAAGTTGATCGTTGCCGCCGGCGACAGCCCGGTCAACAGGCCCCGATTGAACGGCGCCGGCAGCTGGGCCAACGGCAGATCGTCGTGCGGACCGTGCTGGTTGATGGTGAGGATCATGATAAAGACCGGCTGGCCCGGCTTCTTGACCTGATCGTAGACGCGCTTGGCCGCATCGAACATCTGCTTGTCGGTTTCTTCCCACTCGTCCAGCTTCAGCTCGTTGACGTCGTAGAGATGATCGAAGCCATACGACTTGTAGGCGTTGCGGCCGTTGATGAAGCTGCCTTCGGTCGGATAGATCGCGATGGTCAGGTAACCCAGTCTCCGCAACTGCATTGCCAGCGCGTCGCGCACGTGCGGCGCCAGCACGTATGGCGCGTACATTCCGCCGGGACCGAAAATATCCTGCGGCATGCCAGTCAGCGTGGCGAATTCGCTCACCCAAGTACCACCGCCGAAGGTATGCGTGCGCAGCACGCCGGTGCCGCGGGTGCGCGCATCGGCCTGAAACAGTTGCAGACGACATTCCGGCACGCCGCAGGCGGCGAAGATCGACGGATCGAAAGTGCTTTCTTCCAGCACCTGCACAATGTCGGGATACGG
>Ga0302220_10002939_pt1 | contig 12111 bp, 9 predicted proteins | sample II_Palsa_E1_3_FD_194572 | JGI IMG/M metagenome (GOLD analysis project Ga0302220, IMG submission 194572) | Peat permafrost microbial communities from Stordalen Mire near Abisko, Sweden - II_Palsa_E1_3 | ecosystem: Environmental > Terrestrial > Soil > Palsa > Peat permafrost | place: Sweden... | reverse complement strand
CGATTTTTCGTTTTGGATCGCACGGCAATGTGCCATAGTTAAAGTCCGAGCGCTCAATGACCCGTGAGGAGCCGATTATGGAAGACGTGGATGTCCTGATCGTAGGTGCTGGACCGGTTGGTTTGCTGCTTGGAACCGAATTGCAGCGTGACGGCATTACGGTGCGCGTCATTGACCGGATGCCGGCAAGGGGGTTTTTCTGCAAGGCGCTGGGTGTTACGCCCCGCACACTCGAAATATTCGACAATCTGGGCATCGTTGATCGCGCGATCGAGGCGGGCGTATGGCTCACCGGCGTCGAAACGTGGGTTGACGCAGCCATCGTGCCGGCGCGTAGCATGCACATGCCGGAACACGGCTTGCCCTACGGATCGCTTTCGCTTGCGCAGTACGAGACGGAGCGGCTGCTCGAAGCGGCATTTGCCGAACATGGCGGCCACGTGAGCTATGGCTACACACTGGACAGCTTTTCCGAAACGGAGGACGCGATCGAAGCGCGCCTGACGGGGCCTCAGGGCGAGGCACGCACCCTGCGTTGCCGATGGCTCGTCGGGTGTGATGGGGCGGGCAGCAAGGTACGTTCAGCACTGGGTCTGTCATTTGAAGGCGAGAAATTTCCGCAGACGTTTGCTCTGGCCGACGTGGACGTCGACTGGGCGTTTCCGCGTGGGCCGATGTATCGCTTCGAATGGAGTGATGCTGCGCGTGCCAATGCGTCGCTCGCGGCGGTGCCCGTTCGCGGCTCTACACGGCGCTACCGGCTTTCGATGATCGTACAAGAGGCGCGGGCGGCTTCGTTGGTGGGTGTTGCGGCACCGGACTTCGATACGATGTCCGCACTATTGCTGCCGTCGCTGCCGCAGGGCACGCGGCTGTCGTCGATGCGCTGGTCTTCGGTTTATCGCGTGAGTCATCGCATCGCACCGGCTTACGGAAAAGGGCGCGTGTTCATCGCCGGCGACGCCGCGCATATCCATCCGCCCGTAGGCGGGCAGGGCATGAACACCGGGCTGCAGGACGCGCATAACCTCGCGTGGAAACTTGCGCTTGTGGCGAAAGGCTGCGCGGGTCCGGAATTGCTTGCTAGTTACTCGCTGGAACGGCATCCCGTCGGCCTTGATGTGGTCCAGTCGACGAGCGCGGCGCTCAACGCCGTTCTGGCTCGGAAAGCGGCCAATCCGGCGATGCGCGAGACGCAACTGCTGATCACATATCGCGGCAGCGCGATCGTGTCGGACGGTTGGCCCCACGTGGCGCCTGAGTTGCCGGCACCTGGCGATCGGCTGCCGGATGTGGGCGGCCTGTCCCAGCGTTTCGTCGGATACGCTCGGAGACTCCACGAGTTTATTGGCAATGGACGACACACGCTGCTTGGTTATGTGGACGCGCCCGGCGAGCAATATGACGCGTTCGTCGAGGGTTGTCGCGCGCTTGCCGCGCTGTTGCCTGGCGCGGCATCGGCTGTGCTCGTCGCTGCACCGGGCTGCGAAGTGCAGGGTAACGAACTGATGACGGTGTTGACGGATAGTGCAAACGAATTCGCCGACACATTCGGCGCTCCGGGGGGCATGGTCTGGATAGTGCGGCCGGACGGTCACATCGGATGGCGAAGTTGCGATTGCTCGGGGGATAGGGTGAGCAACTTTTGCGAGCAATACGAACGACTGAGACGCGCGGTTTAGAACGTCTGCAACGTTATAGATTCAGCGTTTCCAATGCTCTCGATGAGGTCAACGGACCGAAGAACCCCACTGCAGCCGCCACAATAAGCCAGCATCCCGCGATGTAGAGAAAGACGCTTTGATAGCCGAAGCCGGAATACAGTGCGCCGATGATAATCGGTCCCACTACGTTAGCGAGCCGGCCTAGGCCATAGACCAAACCATGGCCCGACGAGCGCAGGCTGGTCGGAAACAGCTCGGGTGTGTACGCGTAGACGGTGGCTACAAAAGCTTGAATTCCGATGACCACCATGGCGCCAAACACAAGTATCAGGTAGGGCTCAAATGTCATACCGTAGAGTAGCCCGAAAATCGCGACGGCCACGCTTGTGACGACGATGAACCACTTTCGGTCGAATCGCTCTACCAGTCGAGAAGCAAACAGCGAGCCGATGGGATTGCACGCGGCGATTACGCACGTAAAGGTCAGCGATTTTACGATCGAGAACCCATGGCCTACCAGCAAGGTCGGTACCCAGGCGAGGAAACCGTATGCACCGATGGTTTGAAAGATCCATACAACGATGAGCATCAAGGTGATGGGCCGCTGGCGCTTTAAAAACAAGTCGCGATACCCGCTCCCCGGCCGCTCCTGCACTTCGACCGGCCCCTCGGTTGGCGCTTGGAGTTTTCCCGTTTCCTCAAAGGCCACGCGCTCCATTCTCTCGATGGTTTGATGTGCGTCATGCGCGCGTTTTTTCATCTGATACCAGCGTGGCGACTCAGGGAGCCGCATCAGATAGAAAAGCGAGATCACGCCCAAGCCTCCCCAGATAAAAATGCATCGCCATCCCCAAGGCGCAATCGGTACGACGAGCCTGGCAACGATGGCCGTTGCCGGAATGCCGATCAGGCCGATGGTCAGTATGGAGGCCAGATATTTTCCACGTACTGCTGCGGGAAACATCTCGCAAATGTAAGTGTTGGCTATCACGGTCATTGCGCCTATGCCCATGCCGGTTAGGATGCGCATGAGCGCCAGGCTTTCCACATTCCAGACGAAGGCATTCGCCACTGAGGAAAGCGTGTACGTGAGTATGAATCCCATCAGCGCTCGCTTGCGTCCTACCAGATCCGAGATGCGGCCGCCGAGTATCCCGCCGATAAACATTCCTCCGAATCCGGCCGAGGTGATCAGGGCGACGGCATGCACCGCCAAGTGCCATTGCTCCATCAGGCTCGGTGCGGCAAACGAAAACGTACTGATGTCGCCGAGTTCGGAGAAGTAAGCGAATGCGAGCGCGATGATCGCATTGCGGTGTATCGATGTTATGGGCAGCCGGTCAAGGCGTGCGCTTATGTTGTCCATTTAGCTGCGTCTCCGTCTTTGGTATTTTTATGCCGGCGTGTGCTATGCGCACTCTGCTGCCCGTTCCTCGTATATGACAGTGGTCACGCCGGTGTGCGTGTAGCGTTTAATACGCGTGAAAATAAGCTGTGCTGCTATATGCGGAGCAAATCATTGATGGGTTTGATCTCGGATAAGCTGTCGAATTCGGCCGTCAGTTCCACCAGGCGCAGCACGGAGTTCGCAGGCAGAAGCGGTGTGACATTGGTACGAAACTTGTTTTCGATATCAATGGATTGAACGTCGTCTTCCGGGCTACCTCGGCGCGCGAGGATGCGGCGTTTGTGCACGGATCCCTCTGCGGTAGTAACGGACAAGTTGCAAGCGTGTCGGTATGCGGGGCCCATCGACTCGATTTCTGCATCCTCGTAGGCCTCGATGCGGTTGATAAAGGCCAGCACTCCGGGGTCCGCGAGTTTCTCCGGCTCGTAGTCTTGCGCCGAGACACGTCCACGCGTTGCCATGACGGCCAGGCCATAGTAGAGGTTCATCTGTGCCGCGGTGACACCGTGCGGCACATACGGCCAGGCTGTATGCACGAAGGTCATGTGCCCGCACCCAACCTTGATGGAGGCAATGTCTGATGCTCCAAGGCGCTCGGCGACCAAGATAGACTGCAGCGCGTCGAGTGCGGTGTGGATGCTTGTCACGTTCGGATACAGCTTGAAGCCGACCTTGCCGGCTTCCCAGAATGAGCCCAATTCATCGGTGAGCTTGCGCAGGTCGTACTCCCTGGAGAATGAACTGAGAAAACCGCCGTATTCGGCTTCCAGAATATTGTGAATCCCGGTGAAGCCACGCTTGGCCAACATCGCAGCGTAGACGCCACTTTGTGCCGCTTTACCCGCGTGCAGGCGTTTGACCATCGCCCCCTCCTGGGCAGCCATCAGCCCCGCTCCCATCGACCCGGCAATCCCCAGGGCATGTTGCATCTGCTGGTCGTCGAGGCCCAGCATCTTGCCTGCCGTGGCGGCGGCGACGAAAGCGCCAGAGGTGCCTTGGGGGTGAAAGCCGTTTAGAAAGAGCGCGGTCGTTGCGGCATTGCCCACGCGTGTCCCGACCTCATAACCCGCAATGATGGCGGTCATGACGTCTGCGCCATGGACAGCCGTGCTTGCGCCAGATTCGGCAAGTGCGAGAGCCACCGGTATTGCGAGCGAGTTGGGGTGTAACACCGACTCTTTATGGATATCGTCCATCTCGAAGGCATGGCCCGCCGTGCAGTTGATCAACACAGCCTGGGAGACTGACGTTCTGGCGTTGCATCCCCATAGCGACGCAGACGAGTTGCCGCCCTCGGCAACAATCATTTCCCGGACCATTCGCGTCCAGGGCAGCGCTGATCCGTGCAAGCACACGCCCAACCCGTCGAGCACGTGCAGTTTGATTCGCTCGACAACCGTTGGTGGAATGTCCTCAAACCTGAGGCCAGCGGCGAAACGGGCAAGGATTGCCGTCGATCCGCTTGGATCCGCGATAGTGTTGCTACTCATGTTTTAAGTTTCCTCATGCCTGTGTTGGTTTGAGTCATCACATCAAGACGTAGGGGCCACAACAAAATAAATACGCTCGTTAGTAGATCGAATTTATCAACGTCGTGATCGTACGATCAGGTGCTCGCTTGCCGTCGTTAGGTTGACCAAGCTAACAATCGGATGCATGAAATAATTCTAGGGAGTAACGAGATACTTGTCTAATATATTGAAATTGCATTCCGGATACCTTTAAAGTATGGAGCTGAGACATCTGCGGTATTTTTTGGTCGTGGCGGAAGAACTTCATTTCACGCGAGCGGCCCGTCGTATTGGCATCGCACAGCCACCGCTGACTCATCAAATAAAGGCTCTGGAAGAGGAGTTGGGTGTTCGCCTGTTTGATCGAGCCCCTGGAAATGTTTCTCTGACTCCGGCAGGGGACGTTTTCTTGGAAGAGGCCCGTTTTATCCTTGGCCGGGTAGAGAACGCGGTATTCAGGACGCGGCTATACGCGAGGGGTATGGCAGGGCGAATCTGTGTGGGCTTTACGGAGTCCGCGTCATTTAACCCGATTGTGACATCGGCGCTTCACCGCTACAGGGAGGCGTATCCCGATGTGGAATTGACTTTGGAGGAGAATCGTTCGACACAGTTGATCGAGGCGCTGCGTCAAGGTCGCGTCGATGCCGCATTTGTCAGACTACCGATCGCGATGGGCGACGACATCCGATTTCAGCTGATCTCGAATGAGCCGATGGTTGCCGCAGTACACAAACAACACCGCCTCGCTTTGGCCAAAAGCGTGGCTTTGATCGGACTCAAGGATGAGCCCTTCGTTCTATATCCGCGTGCCAGCCGATTCGGTTTGACCGATACCATTATCTCAGCTTGCCAGGAGTGTGGATTCACCCCCGTCGTCGTTCAGCATGCCCCGCAAATCTCGTCGACGATTAATCTGGTAGCGAGCTCACTGGGCATAACCATCGTCCCTCAGTGTATGCGAACCAGTCGCCCAGACGCCGTTCGCTATCTGCGCATTCGCGGCACCGATCTGCGCGCCAGCCTGGGCATTGCACACCGCACTGCCGACAAGTCTGCGGCTGTTGAGAATCTGCTGTCGCTCGTCAGCGAACAGAATCCTATCGATTGATGACGTATCCACAGGTTTTCCGAACGTGCCCGACGGCATAGCCGTCGCTCGGTGCATTCCATCCCTTTGCCGTAAACCCTCATCGACGAAGCCCGATGTTGTTATGTTAGTATAACAACAGACATAAATGCGGCAGCCGGGCGCCGGCATGATCATGCCGGGAAGCGGCAATCAGTTTCGAAGAGGATAGGGGATGACACGTACTGAAAATCTGCGTCAGATGATAGCCGGAAGCGATCTCGTAGTGGCTCCCGGAGTCTACGATGGGCTTACAGCAAAACTCGCTGAACAAGCGGGCTTCAGCTCGGTTTATATGACCGGGGCCGGCACCTCGGCTGCGCGCGGTTTCCCGGATTTTGGCTTGTTGACCATGAGCGAAATGGTGGAAAACGCCGGTGTGATCGCCCGTAGCGTGAATGTTCCACTCATTGCTGATGCCGACACGGGTTACGGCAATGAACTCAATATGACCCGCACAGTACGAGAATACGAAATGCGCGGTGTTGCCGGTATTCATATCGAGGATCAGGTCGCGCCGAAGAAGTGCGGGCACCTCGACGGCAAGGAAGTCGTGTCTCGGGAAGACTACCTCGCCAAGATCCGGGCGGCGGTTGCGGCTCGCCGCAGCCGCGACTTCATCATCATCGCGCGCACGGATGCGAGAGCTGTCCTGGGTTTCGAAGAGGCCATCTGGCGAGCGAATGCCGCGCTGGACGCGGGTGCGGATGTGGGTTTCGTCGAGGCGACCCAGGGTATGGACGAAGTGGCCGATGTCCCGCGCAAGGTCCAGGGCCCGTGCCTACTCAACATCGTGCGTGGCGGTAAAACCCCTGATGTGATTCTCAGCGACGTGGCTGAGATGGGGTATCGGATCGCGATCCTGCCAAGCCTGTTGCTCGGCGCTGTGTACGAGGCATGCGACCGAGCTCTCGCAACGCTGCGCGACACAGGCCAGCCGCCGCCTTCCGCAGGAGGACTTTCGGTCCGGGAAAGGTTCAACCGTTTGGGCGCTAACGAATGGGATCAACTTCGTACCCGCTTTCGGGGCGAACAAAAGCAGGTGCGAGGTTGATCATGGAAAAACCTCGCATGGTACCGCGCGCGATGTTCGGCAAGATCTGGGATAAACACGCCATCACGACGGCCGGGGACGATTGGGCGTTGCTTCACGTCGACCGGGTCTTGTTGCATGATCTTTCCGGGCGTGCCGCGTTAAAGGCGCTGGCGGATCGCGACCTGCAGGTTCTAGCTCCGGAGTTGTCGTTCGCAACGCCGGATCACGCGGTGTCGACGGCGCCAGGACGTACCGGTACGTCCTATCCGGGCGGTGCACATCTATGGGAGGGTCTGAAAACACTTTCGAAATCTAGCGACATCCGCTTTTTCGACGTAGGTGAGCGAGGGCAGGGCATCGTGCATGTCATGGGACCTGAGATGGGTATCGTGCAGCCGGGGAGCACCCTTGTGTGCGGCGATAGCCATACCTGCACGAACGGCGCCTTGGGGGCCATGGCACTTGGCATCGGTTCGTCCGAACTGGCGCATGTGCTTGCGACTCAAACCCTTTGGCAGCGCAGGCCCAAGACGATGCGCGTTACATTCGATGGCGAGTTACGGAAAAATGTTTTCGCGAAGGATTTGATCCTGCACCTGATTGGCCAGCTCGGCGCGCGCTCGGGCACCGGGTATGCGGTCGAATATGCCGGAGCGGCGATCCGTGCTCTTGGGATGGAGGCCCGCTTGACGCTTTGCAATTTATCGATCGAACTGGGCGCAAAAATCGGCATGGTTGCGCCGGACGAGATCACGTTCGCCTATCTGGAGGACCGAGATTTTTCGCCCAGGGGGGCGTTGTTCGATCGCGCCGTGGCGCATTGGCGTACGCTTGCATCGGATGAAAATGCCGGATTTGATCGTGAAGAGCGCGTAGACGCGAGTCTAGTCGTGCCGATGATCACCTGGGGCACAAGTCCGGAACACGTCGTCGCGATCGATGGCGTGATTCCCGATCCGGAGTCGGCACCCGACGACATGCGGCGTACGGCATGGCGCGCGGCGCTCGACTATATGGGTCTGCAGCCCGGCAAGCCGTTTATCGGCACGCCCGTGGATTGGGTTTTCATTGGATCCTGTACTAACTCGCGGATATCTGACCTTGAGGAAGCGGCGCAGATCGTACGGGGCAGGCATGTCGCGAAAGGTGTGACCGCATGGGTTGTCCCGGGATCCGAGCAGGTTAGTCGGGATGCGCAGGCGCAGGGGTTAGATCGTATTTTCAAGGAGGCCGGCTTTGCCTGGCGCGAGGCGGGTTGCAGCATGTGCGTGGCGGCGAACGGTGAGGCCGTCCCCGCCGGTCAACGCTGCATATCGACCTCCAATCGAAATTTTGTAGGGCGGCAGGGGCCGGGTGCGCGCACGCATCTTGCCAGTCCGCAGAGCGCAGCCGCGGCGGCCGTGACAGGCGTGATCTCCGACGCGCGGAGCCTGGTTCATGGATAAGGTCGTCACGATAGAAGGCGCAGCCGCACCGCTGCTGATCCCCAACGTGGATACCGACAAGATCATCCGGATCGAGCGGCTCATGCAGAACACACGGCAGGCGCTTGGACAATACGCGCTGGAGGTTCTGCGCTACGACACGGACGGCCGGGAAAATCCGGAGTTCGTTCTCAATCGCGAACCTTATAGGGGGGCGCCTATCCTCCTGAGCGGCTCGAACTTCGGCTGCGGATCCTCACGTGAAGGCGCGGTCTGGGCACTACTTGGGGCAGGTATCCGCTGCGTGATAGCCGAGAGTTTTGGAGAGATCTTCTACAACAACTGCTTTCAGAACGGCATGTTGCCGATACGGCTCGAAGCCGCGCAGATCGCATCACTGTCGCAGGCATCGATCCCGATGAAAGTCGATCTGACGAATCAGACGATCACGGCGGGTGCGCTCAAGTACGGCTTCGAAATCGAATCGATCCGCCGGGATGCACTGATGGAAGGCGTCGATGAGATCACGCGGACCTTGCGTTATCGCGAGCGTATAGCCGACTGGCAGAACGACGACCGCCTCCAACGCCCCTGGCTCTGGGAGCCTGTCGCTTTGCGCAGAACCTAATTCCGACGGACCCTGTCCGCATAACCATCGACTTTCGAGAGGTAGCTCATGAGCACAACGACCGGTGCATGGCCTCAGCACGTCCCGACAACGACTGATCCTACCGATCCCGCCGGCCCGACAGGGCGGCTCGCTACATGGCTGGCGAACGTCGAGCTTGCCGACATTCCGGAAGAGATACTGGCGCGCGGCAAGCATGTCACGCTCGACGGTATTGGTTGTGCGCTTGTCGGCGCACAGCTCCCATGGTCGCGCAGGGCGGTCGATCTGGTTTGCTCGCTCGAAGGTGAAGGCCCAGCGACCCTTATCGGCTGGAACAGGAAGACGAGTGCCCCGGCCGCAGCTCTGCTTAACAGCACCTTCATCCAAGGGTTCGAGCTCGACGATTTCCACGCGCTGGCGCCGCTGCACAGCGCGTCAGTCGTGCTCCCTGCGCTTTTCGCGCTTGCGCAAACCGTGGGACCCGTGAGCGGGGCGCGCTTCATGCTTGCGGCAATGTGCGGCTATGAGGTGGGTCCGCGGGTCGGTCTAGCCCTACATGGTGCGCAAATGCTTTCGCGCGGCTGGCACTCGGGGGCTGTCTTTGGGACGCACGCAAGCGCTGCGGCAGCTGGAAAATTGCATTCGCTCAACGCCGCCCAGTTCGAGGACGCGTTGGGGCTGGCGGGCACCCAATCGGGAGGGCTTATGGCCGCGCAATTCGAGGCCATGTCAAAGCGCATGCATCACGGCTTCGCAGCTCGGGCGGGGCTCTATGCGTCAGTACTGGCGAAGGGCGGTTACACCGGAATCAAACGCGTGTTCGAGCGCGACTATGGTGGCTTCCTGTCGACGTTCGGTGAAGGCCACGATCCGGATGCGTCGCAGATATCAGCGGGTCTGGGCACAAAGTGGGAGACCGAAGGGATAGTTATCAAGCGCTATCCCGCAATGGGCTCGCTGCTTGCCCCGATCGCGGCCATGCTTGAAATTCATGGCAGACGGCAATGCGCCACGGACACGATCGAGCGCATCGACCTGGATTGCGCCAGCGCGTCATTCCACCACGGCGGCTGGCAGGCCACACGCCCGCTGACGCCCATCGGCGCGCAAATGAATATGGCTTACGCCGTCGCGGTGACCGCTATCGATGGCGAGGCTCGCATGAAGCAGTTCAGCCCCGAGCGCATCGATCGCGACGACGTGTGGGCACTGATGGAACGCATCAACGTGCGTCACGAGACGTCGTTTGATGAGGACGGGCCGCTTGCCCGCGGCGCGGTGCGCTTGCGAGTGAGTTTCACAGATGGAACTCGGGAGGATGTGCTGCTGCGCCATCCCCGGGGCCGACTGCTGGAGCCGGTCTCGAATCCGGATATCGTCGCCAAGTTCCGTTCGCTGACTGCCGATGTCATCGATTCGAAGCGGCAACGACGCATCGAGGAGCTGACTTTACGGCTTGACCGACTGGACGACATCGGCGAACTGCTCGAGCTGCTCGGACCGCAGGTTGGCGACGCGCTCGCATAGCGAGGATTTTCCGACCATGTAGCGAACGATAAGAATCTATTCGCGGAGGAACCTATGTCATCAATGCCGAAAGTGGCAGGAAAAATCGTCGATGCACAAGCCGTTGATGTGGCTGTAGCAACAACAGGCACGGTGGGTGCCCGGCTGGACCGTCTGCCGGCGACGAGGACTATATGGATGCTCGTCGTCCTGATCTCCTTGGGTGGATTCTTCGAATTTTACGAGTTGTTCTCGACGGCGTATCTCGCTCCGGGCATCATCCGCTCCGGAATTCTGACGGCGACGACGGCCGGGTTCTTCGGCATGACCGGTATTGCGAGTTTTATTGCCGCGGCGTTCGCTGGCTTGCTCGTCGGTACGCTATTGTTCAGTGTCATCGCAGACCAGATGGGACGCCGGTCGGTCTTTACCATTGCACTGCTCTGGTACACGGCCTCGGCAGCCGTCATGGCGTTCCAGACGACGGCTATCGGCCTGAACTTCTGGCGCTTTATGGTGGGCATCGGTCTTGGTGTCGAACTCGTCACGATCGATGCTTATATCAGTGAACTCGTGCCCAAGCAGATCCGCGGCCGCGCATTCGCGTTGAACCAGGTCATTACGTATCTTTCGGTGCCATTTATCGCATTGCTCGCGTGGCGGCTCGTTCCTTATTCGCCATTGGGCTTCGACGGCTGGCGTTGGGTGGTGATGGTGGGCTCGGTCGCGGCCGCGCTGATCTGGATCATCCGCAGCCGGATTCCGGAAAGTCCACGTTGGCTGGCTGCCCATGGCAGACACGCAGATGCGCACCGAGTGCTGTGCGCGCTTGAGCGGCGCGTCGAGCGCGACATCGGCGGGCAGTTGAGTGCGCCCGAAATGGGGCAGTGCGAGATTGTCGAGAAGGGACGGTTGGTCGAAATCTTCAGCAAGCAATATCTCTCGCGCACCGTGATGCTCAGCATTTTTCACATTTTTCAGACGGTCGGTCTTTACGGGTTCTCGAACTGGGTTCCGACATTTCTTGTCAAGCAGGGGATCGAGGTCACGGCGAGTCTCGCGTACACGTTAGGCATCACGCTGGTGATGCCATGCGGCCCATTGATTGCAATGCTCTACGCCGATCGATTCGAACGCAAGTGGCAGATGGTGGCGTCCTCGTTGCTTGTCGCCGGAGCCGGGTTGATGTTTGCAGAAATGCGTAATCCTGCGTTGATAGTGCTGACGGGTGCACTTGTCACGCTCGGCGCCACCACGCTTTCGTACAACTTTCATGCGTATCAATCGGAGTTATACCCCACACGGATCAGGGCACGGGCGATTGGTTTCGTCTATTCATGGAGCCGCCTCTCCGGGATATTCAGCGGTTTCATCGTGTCCTATGCCCTGACTCGGGCCGGAGTGTCGGGGGCATTGTTGGTGATCGCCGCGAGCATGGGAATAGTCGCTTTGTCGATCGCGACGCTGGGCCCGCGTACGAACGGACTCTCACTGGAGACGCTGACCCGTTGAATTGCTCGAAACAGCGGGGAATGCCTGAGGGGTAGTCGCTGTTCAGGCCGCCTTGTTTTGCCGCTTCCCTCCGCGTTTTTCAGGGGAGCGGGTCGCGTCGGGCTCGACGTCATGGACGATTCGGCCGGTGCCCAGAGTATTAATGGATTCCACGGACATGTCGGTCACTATCCGGCTTCGGTCGGGCGAGACGAAAAGCGTCAAATGCTGGATCGGTGAGCGCTCAGCGTCATAGACAATGCGCGTTGTCTTTAATAGCGGCGAGCCGACTTCGGTGTCGAGCCAGTCCGCATAAATCGGATCGGCCGCTA
>Ga0302220_10002938_pt1 | contig 12117 bp, 9 predicted proteins | sample II_Palsa_E1_3_FD_194572 | JGI IMG/M metagenome (GOLD analysis project Ga0302220, IMG submission 194572) | Peat permafrost microbial communities from Stordalen Mire near Abisko, Sweden - II_Palsa_E1_3 | ecosystem: Environmental > Terrestrial > Soil > Palsa > Peat permafrost | place: Sweden... | reverse complement strand
CCGGATTTATCGATAAAACGGAACGTATGGTTCCGAAAAGTGAAGTTCATGAGGAAAGATAAAATAAGATCAACCCACCGTCAATCCACATTTACAATAAACGGTATGATTTGTATCTATTAATGACGTGTTTGCGTGTCGGGGAGGGAGCTGGGGCCTCGGAAGAGACGGCGGGCGGTTAAAATGTTGCTGCGAGCCGAGGACCTTGGCAGACGTGAACGCCTCTCGAAGCCTGCAAAATCACGCGCTCATCTACTCTTCGTGCAGCCTTTAAACGCCACACATCGATACTGGACACCCTTCCTATGAATCAATCCGCGGTCCTCAAACCAGCCGCTTCCGAAACGGGCGATCCCTTTCTCCTGACGCCCGGACCGCTGACCACCTCGCGTACCGTCAAGGCATCGATGGCGCACGATTGGGGCTCGCGCGATGCGAGTTTTGTCGCGATCAACAAGGCGGTGCTCGCGCGACTCGCCGAGATCGTTCACGGCGAGGGCGACTACGTAACGGTGCCCATGCAAGGCTCCGGCACCTTCGCCGTCGAAGCCATGCTGACGAGTTTCGTGCCGCCGACCGGAAAGGTCCTCATGCTCATCAACGGCGCTTATGGCCAGCGCGCGAAACGCATTCTCGACATCGCCCGGCGTAAGACCGTCGCCCATGAAACGGCCGAAGATGCGCCGCCGGAGCTTAAAAAGGTCGAGGCAATACTGAAGCGCACGCCCTCGATCACGCATATCTTCGTGGTCCATTGCGAGACGACCTCGGGCATCCTGAATCCGATTGCCGAGATCGGTGCACTCGCGGCCAAGTACAAAAAGGGCTATCTCATCGATTCAATGAGCGCCTTCGGCGCGCTGCCGATCGATGCGCCCGCGATCCACGCAGACGCGGTGGCGGCGTCTTCGAACAAGTGCATCGAGGGCGTGCCGGGACTTGGCTTCGTCGTGTGTCGGCGCGATGCACTTGCGGCGACAAAGGGCAATGCCACCACGCTGGTTCTCGACCTGTACGACCAGTGGGCGAATTTCGAAAAGACCGGGCAGTACCGGTTCACGCCACCTACGCATGTGATCGTGGCGTTTCACCAGGCGCTTCAGGAATTTGATGCTGAGGGGGGTGTTGGCGGCCGAGGGGGGCGGTATCGGAACAACTGCCGCGTTCTGGTCGACGGCATGAAGGCGCTCGGCTTTGAGCTCTTGCTAAAGGCAGATCTGCAGGCGCCGATCATCGTGACCTTCCGGATGCCGGCCCATCCACGCTTTGTCTTCGAGCGTTTCTACGATGGACTGAAAACACGCGGTTATGTGATCTATCCCGGCAAGCTGACGATTGCGGAATCGTTTCGTATCGGTTGCATCGGCCGGCTATATGAAAAGGAGATGCACGGTTTGATCGCCGCCGTGCGTGACGTGCTGGATGAAATGGGTTTAACCAGCCTGACTGCCGCAACGACTGAGTAAAGACTCGGAAACGCGACGATAGGCTGACGCGCTTCGCCGGGCGGCATGCCCGGCGAAGGCGCGTTTGACTTCCATCGCGCGGTTGCCGCGGGGCTACTTGAAATCCGCTGCATGCCTGCGTCCGCCGATCCATCGCACCAGTTCACCGAACATCGCCATGGTGGGCGGCACGGACAGGTCCATCGCGAGGCAATGCCGGTAGTAAGGGCTGAGATCCAGCCCAACGCCCAATCCCAGCACTTCCACATCCCGCGCAGATTCGTGGCGCGCAATAACTTCGCGCAGATGATTGTCGAGATAGCTCGCGTTGTTGGCCAGGACGGTGGCGCCTTCCATCGGGCTGCCGTCTGAAATCACGATCACGATTTGCCTTCGCTCGGCGCGTGCAAGCAGCCGTGTGCACGCCCAGTCGATCGCCTCGCCATCCACGCCTTCGCGAAACAGGTCGGCCTTGAAGAGCGCGGCGATGTCGCCGCGGGCTCGTCGCCAGTTGGTGGATGCGTCCTTGAACACCATGTGCGAGAGTTCACATAGCCGGCCAGGATGAGTCGGTCGCCCACCAGCCAGCCAGTCGAGACGGGCCCGACCTCCGTTCCACGCGCCCGTGGTGAATCCCAGCACCTCGGTACTCACTCCCGCCTGGTCTAGAGCGCGCACGAGCGTGTCCACCATGACGGCCACTGCTTCAATATGCGCGCGCATCGAGCCCGAGCAGTCGATCAGGAAGCTGACTGCACAATCCGCCAGCAGCGTGTCCCGTTCCAGCAGGAAGAGGCGGCGCTCAGCAGGAGAGCTAACGAGTTGCGCGAGGCGCCGCCCGTCGATGCGGCCATGTTCCTCGCCGAACGACCAGCCGTCGCGCTGCGGGATGGCGAGCGCAATCCGCAGCGCGTGGGCCAGCCGGGGTACGTTGATCCCTTGCGTCGCAATGCGCTCATCAAGGCGCTCCCGATACTCCGCAAGCAGCGCTTTGCGCACGAGCGCGCCCGGATGAATCTCCTGGTCATAGCGCTTGGTAAAAATACGATAGCCGTCGCCGGACGCCCCCGCTACACGTCCTGCGCCGGTAACGGTGGCTGCCACCGACTCGTCTTTATCCGCGTTCTCGTTGTCATCGAAATCGAACCATAGCGATAAGGCCGTGCGTGTGGCTTCGTCGTCTGTCTTATCCGATGAATCGTCCAACGTGTGTTGCTCACGCGCGTCCCGGATCATTTCGCTCACGAGGCGAGCCATCTCGAGCGCGTGGATCGCGAACACACTCTGCTCTGCACGATGCCGCCGCAGCCCCGCTAAAGAAACGCCCAGCGACGGTGCAATCCCCGCGCGCGTATGTTCGATCAGGCCCTCCGTTTCTTCGAGCACCGGCCAGCCCGAGAGGCGCGACCATGAAATTTGCGCGACGGTATAGAGCAAGTTGCCGATATGGTTTTCCGCCTGTCCAGAGCGATAAAAACCTAGGGACCACGCTTCGAACTGCTGACGAAGGTTACTCACAAGACCGGGCATGCCGGGCGGCGTCAGGCTTTCGCAGCGCAGTTGCTCGAGCAGTTCGAACACGAGGCGCGCGAGCGGATCGGCGGGGCATAACTGGCTATGCAGGGTCGCGTCGGAGCGCATCAGGCGCAGGGCGGCGCCATCGGCCACGCCGCGCAAGGAGTCGAGGCTATTCGCCACCCTATTCGCCACTGTATTGCGGCGCAGATGCGGCGCATTGAGCGGCAGCGGGCGCAGGTCGCGGCACAAGCGGCCGTTGCGGTAGTCGAGTGCGGCGTCGCCTGTGAGGGCGCGTACTGCCGATGCGCAAAGGTTCTCGCGCTGCTCGCGGCGGCGAATCGCCTGCCGGTCCGTCTCCATCAGCGAGACTCCGTTGCGAGGCGCTTTCGCTCGGACATGTCATCCAGCTCCTCGCCAAAGCATCGCTGGAAATACTCGGCAACGATCGGCCGTTCCGCCTCGTCGCACTTGTTGAGGAACGTCAGACGAAACGCGCGCGCAGGATCGTGGAAGATCTGGCAGTTCTCTGCCCAGTCGATGACTGTACGCGGTGACATGAGTGTCGATATATCGCCAGTCGTGAAACCTTTGCGCGTGAGCTCGGCCACGCTCACCATCGATTCAATCAGTGCGCGGCCGGCGTCGTCGGCAAGCGCCGGCACGCGCGCGAGCACGATCCCCAATTCTTCCGCGCGCGGCAGGTAATTGAGCGTGGCGACCACGTTCCAGCGGTCCATCTGCGCGTGGTTCAGCATCTGGGTGCCGTGATACAGGCCGTTTATGTTGCCCAGACCCACCGTGTTGGTTGTGGCGAACAGGCGGAAGTACGGGTGTGGACGGATCACGCGGTTCTGGTCGAGCAGGGTGAACCGGCCGTCGCGCTCCAGGATGCGCTGGATCACGAACATTACGTCCGGGCGGCCGGCGTCGTATTCGTCGAAGATCAGCGCGACCGGCCGCTGCAGCGCCCACGGCACGATGCCCTCCTGGAACTCTGTCACCTGCAAGTCGTCACGTACGACGATTGCATCCTTTCCTACGAGGTCGAGGCGGCTGATATGCCCATCGAGATTGATGCGCACGCACGGCCAGTTGAGCCGCGCCGCCACCTGTTCGATATGCGTCGACTTGCCCGTGCCGTGCAGCCCCTGCACCATGACCCGGCGGTTGCGCGCGAAGCCGGCGAGGATCGCTGTTGTCACTTCCGGGTTGAAGCGATAAACCTCATCGATTTCCGGAACGTGGTCGTCCGGTTCGCTGAAGGCGGGCACCATCAGGTCGGAATCGATGCCGAACAAGGCGCGTACCGCGACCATCTTGTCCGGCTTGTTCATTGCACCCATACCGCCCGCTGCACTGCTCGTCGCACCATCAGTCACTTCTTTCTCCTGTGTCGTGTCATCGCGGCAACGCGTTCATCAGCGCAGCCAGCTTACTTGGCGCTCATCATAACTTTCTTATTTTTTAGATACAAATCATACCGTTTATTGTAAATGTGGATTGACGGTGGGTTGATCTTATTTTATCTTTCCTCCTGAACTTCACTTTTCGGAACCATACGTTCCGTTTTATCGATAAATCCGGAGACCCCCACCATGAGCGAGCAAGACCCCACTGCCAGCAGCGCTTGCGCCGCCGCGCGCACCGGCCCCCAGGCCATGACCCCCTCTGAAGCGTTCGTTGAAACGCTCGCCGCCAACGGCGTCACCGAGATGTTCGGCATCATGGGCTCGGCCTTCATGGACGCCATGGACATCTTCGCGCCCGCCGGTATCCGTCTGATTCCAGTGGTTCACGAACAGGGCGCGGGCCACATGGCCGATGGGTATTCCCGTGTCTCCGGGCGCCACGGCGTGGTGATCGGACAGAACGGCCCGGGTATCAGCAACTGCGTCACCGCCATTGCTGCGGCTTACTGGGCCCATAGCCCGGTGGTGATCGTCACGCCTGAAGCCGGCACCATGGGCATCGGGCTGGGCGGCTTCCAGGAAGCGCGTCAGTTGCCGATGTTCCAGGAGTTCACCAAGTACCAGGGCCACGTCACGCATCCCGCGCGCATGGCTGAATTCACCGGACGGTGTTTCGATCGCGCCAAGGCCGAGATGGGACCGACCCAGCTCAATATCCCGCGCGATTACTTCTACGGCCAGATCAAGGCCGAGATCCCGAAACCGCAGAACCTGGATCGCGGCCCCGGCGGCGAACAGAGCCTGAACGAAGCGGCAGAGCTGATCGCGCAGGCCAAGTTTCCGGTCATCATCTCCGGCGGTGGCGTGGTGATGGGCGATGCCATCGAGCAGTGCCAGGCGCTGGCCGAGCGGCTCGGCGCGCCGGTGGTCAACAGTTACCTGCACAACGATTCGTTTCCAGCCAAGCACCCGCTGTGGTGTGGCCCGCTCGGTTATCAGGGCTCCAAGGCCGCCATGAAGCTGCTGGCGCAAGCCGATGTGGTGATCGCGCTCGGCTCGCGTCTTGGACCCTTCGGCACGCTGCCGCAGCACGGCATGGACTACTGGCCCAAGGACGCGAAGATCATCCAGATCGATGCCGATCACAAGATGCTCGGGCTCGTTAAAACGATCTCGGTGGGCATCTGTGGTGATGCGAAGGCAGCCGCCATTGCACTGAGCCAGCGGCTCGATGGGCGCACGCTTGCGAGCGATGCCACGCGTGAGGAGCGCGCGCGCCAGATCGCGGTGGAGAAAGCGGCATGGGAGAAGGAGCTCGACGAGTGGACCCACGAGCGCGATGCCTACAGCCTGGACATGATCGAGGAGCAGAAGCACGAGCGGCCCCTGGGCGGTGGGCAGTATCTGCATCCGCGTCAGGTGTTGCGCGAGCTGGAGAAGGCGATGCCCGAGGACGTGATGGTGTCCACCGATATCGGCAACATCAACTCGGTGGCCAACAGCTATCTGCGCTTTAACAAGCCGCGCAGCTTCTTTGCCGCGATGAGCTGGGGCAATTGCGGCTATGCGTTTCCGACCATCATCGGGGCGAAGGTGGCCGCGCCTCACCGCCCGGCCGTGTCTTATGCCGGAGATGGCGCCTGGGGCATGAGCCTGATGGAGACCATGACCTGCGTGCGTCACAACATCCCGGTGACGGCGGTGGTGTTTCATAACCGGCAGTGGGGCGCGGAGAAGAAGAACCAGGTGGACTTCTATAACCGGCGTTTCGTAGCCGGCGAGCTGGATAACCAGAGCTTTGCGGAGATCGCCAAGGCCATGGGCGCTGAAGGGATCGTGGTGAACCGGCTCGAGGACGTGGGCCCTGCGCTCAAGCGTGCGATCGATTTGCAGATGAATCACGGCAAGACCACCATCATCGAGATCATGTGTACGCGTGAGCTCGGCGATCCGTTCCGTCGTGATGCACTCGCTAAGCCCGTGCGCATGCTCGATAAGTACAAAGACTACGTGTGAGGCTTGGGGCTTGACCCGTTCATCGCTCCAAGTCGGCGATGAACGGGTCGCATCTGCCGTCTTGCCGACGGTAAGTTTTAGTTTGAGCAAGTTTTTCGGCTGCTGTCAGAACCTCTTTGACCTGGATTCGCCGTGCCGACCGACTACACCGAAACGACCACTACCGAGGACCTGTCCGACGTCGATGACATTCGTTCCAAAACGGCCGGGGGCAAAAGGCTCGCCTACGATTTGACCGACCCGTTTTCCAGAATGACGCCCATGAAAGAAGCGCACACGCCGACGCTGCGTACGTTCGCGCTGCTCGAACATCTGGTCGCCGCAGAGGGACCCGTGTCGCTTGCCGACATAGCAAACGACGTGGGCTTACCCAAGGCATCGCTGCATAGAATGCTGGCTACCCTTGAAGTGGGCGGCCTCGTCATTCGCGCGCCCGATCACAAGAACGCCTATGTCATCGGGCCTCGCCTTGCTCAACTGGGGCTTGGCGTGATGATGCACTCGGGCGCACGCCGCCTGCGTCATGCGATCCTCTCACGCCTCGTCGCCGATCTCGGCGAAACCTGCAACCTGACCATGCTTCACGGGGCGCAAGTGCTCTATCTCGACAGGATGGAAGCACCGTGGCCGCTGCGTCTCGATCTGAAACCCGGCTCTCATGTACCCGTCTATTGCAGCGCAAGCGGCAAGCTGTTGCTTGCGATGCAGCCGCGCGAACAACGCAGCGCGATCGTTCGCGCGCTGAGACTTGAACGCCTCACGCCGAACACCATCACCGACGCTGAACTGCTCGACGCCGAACTCGACCGGACCGCGCACAAGCGCATCGCTGTCGACAATGAGGAGTTCGTAGTCGGCATCGTTTGCGTGGCTGCGCCTGTGATGGACACAAACGACCACTGCATTGCGGCGATCGCCGTGCATGCCCCCGTCTCGCGGGCGCCGCTCTCGCGGGCGCTCGAATTCGTCCCGAGGATGCAAGAAGCTGCACGAGAGCTTGTGAAGACTTTTTAGCGCATCTGAGTGCCTGAAAATAGTGACACGGCTTCGCCTAGGAAAGTGACATGCGCGTGCTGGTATTCAAGGATCGGTGCAGTCGAGTGATACAAATCGAATTCGACGATGAAGGCACATGCGCGACAGCGTTTCATCGCAATCGGCAGGTCGGTGAATTGCGTCTGGACAGAGATGCCTACACAAACGCAATACCAGCAACGCTGCTGGACCTGAAGATCGAACCGGCCTATCAACGAAGCGGGATCGCTCATACCCTGCTTGCTTTCGCGTGCCGCGAAATGGGAGGGCCTGTCAGTGTCGACCAGGACACATGTCCATCGTCGCCTGCATTCGAATCGCTTTGCCGCCATCTCATGCTCGAAGGCGTGCTCGTCCCCATGTGACGCACTAAATTCCCCTGAGGATAAAAGACACATCGAACAATAGCCGCGCGTTCGATGCGCTCGCTGTGCAGCGGACAACCTGCATCGCTGGGATAATCGGGTTTTCTCTCTCGACTTTGAAAGGATCCACACGTGACCGAACCTGCAAACTCCTCTTCCGGCAGCCCCGTGCGCCGTGTCGCGTTTCTTGGCCTGGGCGTCATGGGTTATCCGATGGCCGGCCACCTTGCCAAAGCCGGTCTCGACGTCACGGTGTACAACCGAACGCATGCCAAGGCCGAACAATGGGTAGCCGAACACGGCGGACAAGCGGCGCGAACACCGCGCGAAGCCGCGTCGAAAGCAGACTTGGTGCTGGCGTGCGTGGGCAACGACGATGACCTGCGCAGCATCACGCTTGGCGCCGACGGCGCGTTCGCAGGCATGACCCCAGGCGCCGCCTTCGTCGATCACACGACTGCATCTGCCAACGTTGCGCGTGAACTGGCGGAGATCGCGGACGCACGCGGGCTAGCCTTCATCGACGCCCCCGTGTCTGGCGGCCAGGCAGGCGCGCAGAACGGCAAGCTGACCATCATGTGCGGTGGCGCCAAGCATGTCTTTGAGCGTATCCACACCACCCTCGATCACTACGCAACGGCCGTTACGTTGATCGGCCCGGCCGGCGCGGGGCAACTCGCCAAGATGGTCAACCAGATCTGCATCGCCGGCCTGGTTCAGGGTTTGTCCGAGGCCGTTAATTTCGGCCAGTTGTCGGGCCTCGACATGCCGCTCGTACTCGATGTCATCGGCAAAGGGGCGGCAGCAAGCTGGCAGATGGACAATCGCGGCAAGACCATGATCGACGGCAAGTTCGACTACGGCTTTGCCGTCGACTGGATGCGCAAGGACCTGGGCTTCTGTCTCGACGAAGCGAAGCGCAACGGCGCTTCCCTGCCCGTGACCGCGCTTGTCGACCAGTTCTACGGCGACATACAGGCACTTGGCGGCAGTCGCTTCGATACATCCAGCTTGATCTGGCGCCTGCGCAAACTCAAGAGCTGAATTCAAGCGCTGCAATTCACTTGCGCCAGCGCAACGGCCGGCGCAGGTGATGCCGCTCCAGGCGCAGGCCGGGTGCTGATTGCAGGAATGCGGGAATGCCGCCAAGCGAACCGGCCTCGGTACGCTCGCGATCCTCGTCGGCATCGACCGTGTTCAGCGGGTTGATGAACAATGCCGCCACCATGCCCACTGCAAGCAAGCACGCCGAGATGGTGAACGGCACGTTGTAGCTGCCCGTTGTTTCGATCAGGTAACCGAACACAACCGGCGACACCATGCCCGCTACGCCAAAGCCGGTGTTCATCATGCCGCCGGCGGTGCCCGCATACTTGCCCGCAATATCGAGCGGCAGTGTCCAGAGAACGGGATTGGTAACCTCAAGAAAGAAGAACGACGCCGACAGGAACAGCACGGCTGTCACCGGATTCGCCGTATTAACCATAGGCATCAGGAATGCGAGCGAGCCGCCTAATCCAACCACCAGCACTGAACAACGTGCGAAGCGCAACCGGCCAGTCATCTTGAAGATCTTGTCGGACAGCGTCCCGCCTAGCGTATCGCCTATCACGCCCGCCAGCAGCGGCAATGCCGTGAAGAGCGCGAGTTGCTTGAGATCGAATCCCCGCGACTCCTTGAGATAAGACGGCAACCACGTCAGGTAGACCCACAGCAACCAGCCGTAGCAAAAATCAACGAAAGTCACCAGCCACATGCGGTGCATCAGCTTTCGCCACGGTGTCGCGCAATGTTTGGCACGGTCGCAGTCGCCCACGTGATAGCCAATCTCCGCCGTCTCTTGCGGCGTGATACGACGGTGCTGCTCAGGAGAGTTCGTGAACACGAACAGATAGAGCACGGTCCACGCAAGACTCGCGATGCCGAGCAGAATGAAAGCATCGCGCCATCCGCCTGTTGCTACCACGGCCAGCACGAGCGGCGGCGTCACGGCCCCGCCGAGGCGGGCGAAGCTATGAGTGATCCCTTGCGCGAAACCGCGCTCGGCGACAGGCATCCAGTAGGTAAAGGCACGAGTCGCTGTCGGAAATGCACCGCCCTCGCCCACGCCAAGCATGAAGCGCAAGCCGACTAGCATCGCCACGCTGCCGGCAAAGCCGGTCGCAAGTGTCGCAACGCCCCAGATGAGCGAAAGCACCGTGAGCACGCGCTTGGGTCCGTACTTGTCGGCAAGCCAGCCACCGACGATCTGCATGACGGCATACGGATACGCGAACGCGGAGAACACGAGGCCGAGCTGCCCCGAAGTCAATCCCATCTCATGCCGGATGATGGGACCGGCCACCGCAATGTTCACCCGGTCGATGTATGAGATGAAATACATCAGGCACATGACCGCGAGAATGATGTGACGCGTCTTGACGCGCCGCGGTTGCGTCGCTTGCTGTTCCATGCTGTCTCCTGTCTCTTCCATGTGACGTCTTTGACGTTCGTGATCGGTACTTCGGTGCGGCTTATTCCGTTTCGTGTTCTTGTGTCGAGGGCTTCCTTTGCGTGATGGGATATCGCCGAACTTTGCGGATCAGCTTTGCAGGAGCTTCAGCCGCTGCACCTTGCCCGACGGCCCGCGCGGCAGTTCATCGATCAGGCGAAATTCTTTCGGCGTCTTGAAGCGGCCGAGTTCGCGCAGGCAGTGATTCCTGAGATCGGCGAGATCCAGGGCGAGCGGACCATTCAGCATGCGCGGAACGACGAATGCGACAATCTCCTGCCCATACGCGGCATCCGGCAAGCCGACCGCCGCCGCATCAAGCACGCCCGGGTGCTTGAGCAACGCCTCATCGATTTCGCGCGGCGCAATGTTCTCGCCACCCTTGATAATCAATTCCTTCGAGCGGCCATTGATGTAGAAGTAACCCTCCGCGTCGCGGTAACCAAGGTCACCCGTGCGCAGCCAGCCGTCCTCCGTAAACGCCGCTCGCGTCTCTTCCGGGCGCTTGTAGTAGCCGCTCATCACCTGTTCCCCGCGCAACACAATCTCGCCGCATTCGTCGTTGGCACAATCGCGGCCTTGTGCGTCGATCACCCGCGCGCTCGCGCCGGATGGCAAGCCTATACTGCCGATCCGCCGTTTTTCAATCTCATATGGATTACTGAATACTGGAGCAGCGGTCTCCGTCATCCCCATCGTTTCAATCACGCCAACACCGAAACGCGTCTCGAATGCCCGGTGATGCTCGACCGGAAGCGCCGCCGACGCACTGCGGCAGAACTTGAGCGCGGACAGGTCGAAGGTGTGATCGTCCTGCTGGTTGAGCAGATAAGCGACGATCGTCGGCACGACGTTGATCCAGGTGCAGCCGTGCCGCGTGACATCGCGCCAAAACGTTCGGGCGGAAAACCGCGGTGCTACGACGACGGAGCCGCCGTGATGCAACGGGGCCAGAAGCGTCACCACCAAGCCGTTGATGTGAAAAAGGGGCAACGAAGCGAGCACGCGATCGTCGGCAGTGAGCCGGTGCTCGGCTGTGATCGTGCGCGCGTTCACCACCAGGTTGCGATGCGTGAGGAGCACGCCTTTAGGCAGACCGGTCGTGCCGGAGGTGTACATCAGAAGCGCGACGTCTTCCGCACGCGGCGGATTTTCACTGACGGTAGCCAACTGCGAAGTAATAGGCCGCGTTGAAGGCTGCGTTGCAGCATCGGCGAGCGCGAGTTCCGGTGGTGCGAACACCGGTGCTTGAAGCGCGTCAGGCTCGGCGGTGATCACCAGGATCTCGCGGTTGAAACCTTCGTCGCGCAGCGCTGCAATGGCAGACGTAATCGCAGCTCGCGATTCCTCCGAGACAAATATTGCCCGAGTGTCGGAATGCTCGACGATATAACGCACCTGCGATGGCTGACACAGCAGGTTCAGGGGGTTCGCTACGAGCCCGCTGTACATCGCGGCGAGCAGCAGCGTGGCCGTCTGGATGCCGTTGCTCATGAAAACCGAGACCACATCGCCCGGCTTCAGCCCCACTTCGCGCAAGCGAACATCGAGCATCTGGCAAGCGTCACGCAATTCTCCGAACGTCAGCACGCCGGCGCGGCCAGCGTTAGAAGTTGTATTAGCGTCGTCGTCAGCGGGCGCAAGGAGGAAGGGTTTGTCGGGGAACTGAGCGGCGCGTTCGTCTATCAATGCGCGCAGGGTGGCGGGGGTGTTCATCGGCCGTACCTCCTGAAGAAATCGCCGAGCAGGTCGTCCATCTCCGGAACGCGCTCTTCGATGGGGTACGCAACCCGCGTGATGTTCAGGTAGTGTCGAAAGCCGAGGTTGTCTGAGAAATT
>Ga0302220_10002936_pt1 | contig 12130 bp, 11 predicted proteins | sample II_Palsa_E1_3_FD_194572 | JGI IMG/M metagenome (GOLD analysis project Ga0302220, IMG submission 194572) | Peat permafrost microbial communities from Stordalen Mire near Abisko, Sweden - II_Palsa_E1_3 | ecosystem: Environmental > Terrestrial > Soil > Palsa > Peat permafrost | place: Sweden... | reverse complement strand
GAAGCCGACCCCCTCACCCGACGGCACAACCACAGCCACAGTAGCGGACCCCAACGGCGCTCTCTCGCTCTTCGACGCGGTCAACAAACAACTCGGCCTGAAGTTAGAAAAACAACGCCGTCCCGCCCCCGTGCTGGTCATCGACCACATCGAGGAAGCGCCGACGGAAAACTAAATGTCCTGCCGGACGGGCCTCCTGCGCGGAGGGCGACCACTTCGTGGTGGGTATATCTTGTCACGCAGGGATGATCTTCTTTGGGCCTCCCGCTGGTCGGCAAATAACAATCCCGACCAACGGGAGGACCAAAGAAGCCTGCATCACCTCGACAACTTAAAAAGGCGTGCGAACGCCCGCCCCACGCGCAGTGGGCCCGCCCGGCAGGACAGCACTCCCGCCGCCGTCTGCTAAAGCGTAGAATGACCATCGATGAAGCTCTTTTCCCGCTGGCTGGCCGTCGTCATTCTGCTCCTCGCACCGTCGGCCACGCTGACGGCCGAGTCGGTCAGCACCCTCCCGCGCCCCACCAGTTACGTCAGCGACTTCGCCAACGTCCTCTCCCCCTCCACAAAGCAGAATCTCGAATACACCTGCCTTCAGGTCGACCGTCAGGCCCACGCCCAGATCGCCGTCGTCACCATTAAAACCATTGACGGCGACCAGTCCATCGAAGAGTTCTCCACCGCCCTCGAAGACAAGTGGAAGGTCGGCGCGAAGGGAACCGACCGCGGCGTCCTTCTCCTCGTCGTCCTGAACCCCCGCAAAGGCCGCATCGAGGTCGGTTACGGCCTCGAAGGTATCCTCAACGACGCCCGCGCCGGCGACATCCTCCGCTCCATGGCCCCCTACACCCGCCAGGGAGACTTCAACACCGCCATCACCGGCGCTGTGCAACAGCTTGCACAGATCATCACCACCGACGCCGGCGTCACCCTCACCCCGCAGCAGCAGATGCAGCATCAGTACCACCGCCAGCAGCAGGCCCCCGTCCAGCTCAGCCTCACGCAGCTCCTCCTCGGCGGCGGCGTCATCCTGCTCATCCTCTTCTTCCTCGTCAAAACCGGCAACACCGGCCTCATCTTCTTCCTCCTCGGCAACCTGATGGGCGGCGGCGGTGGTGGCTATCGTGGCCGCGACGACGACCGTGGCGGCGGAGGTGGATTCGGTGGTTTCGGTGGCGGCGGCTCCGGCGGCGGCGGTGCCAGCGGCGACCTCTAAGGGCTCAGCATGGAAAAATGTTCAGCAAATGAAGCGTGGGGAAAATTCGGTCTGGTGATACAGTACAGCCGGGTAGACCAGCCAGGAACCGCATCGAAGTCCAGCATCGAAGTTTAGATCATAGAAATCGAGGAACCGAACAGAATGAAACCTTTATGGATTGTGCTTGGTATCGTGGGCCTCATCATAGTCCTGCTGCTCTTTGTCGGCGGCAGCTACATCGGCGCGAAGAACACGCTCGTGCAGAAAAATGAAGCAGTCAACCAGGCCTACTCGCAGCTCGACGTCGTGCAGCAGCGCCGTCTCGACCTCATCCCCAACCTCGTCGCCTCGGTCAAGGGCTACGTCGCCGAAGAATCGACCGTCCTGACCAACATCGCCAACGCCCGCGCCGGCGTCCTCGCCGCAGGCAGCGACCATGCTGGAGCCATCAACGCCAACAGCAAGCTCGACGTCGCCCTCGGGCCGTTCTTCCGCCTCCAGGAGCAGTACCCCAACCTCAAGAGCAACGAGCAGTTCATGCGTCTCAACGATGAGCTCGCCGGAACCGAAAATCGCATCGCCGTCGAGCGCCAGCGCTACAACAAGGTCCTCGAAGACTACAACGTCTACGTCCGCCAGTTCCCCAACAGCATCTGGGCCAACATGGCCGGCTTCCACTACCGCGACGAGTACTTCAAGGGCAACCCGGCCAACGCCGAAGCCCCGAAGGTCGACTTCTCGAAGTAAGGGAAGCGGCCCCGAAAAAATAGTTGGGAAAAGTGGCGTATTTTTCGTGGTCGAAATGTGTGCATTTAGCAACCAGCGAAATGCAGCATTTCACCACGAATTCACCACAAATAACCACGCAAAAAACCACGCGCGAGCCGCAACCCCTCGCAAAAACACCAGCAAAAATGGCCTCCGCGACGAAGCGGAGGCCATTTTTACGCTGCAGTATTTTTTTCTGCGTTTTTTTACTTCGTAAAGGAGGAGATGGCGGTAGCCTCGTCGTCCTTCACGTCGAAAACCGTGTAAAGCTTCGTGATCTGGAGCAGATCGTGAACCTTTTTGGTCAGGTTCAGCAGCTTCAGCTCGCCGCCGCTGTTCTTCACCGTCGTAAACGCGCTGACCAGTTCGCCTATGCCGGAGCTGTCGATGTAGTTGATATCAGCGAGGTTAAGCAGAATTTTGTTGGAGCCCTTTGCCAGCACATCCCGCACCGCATCGCGGATGGTGACGCTGCCTTCGCCGAGAGTGATCCGTCCGCTGAGATCCAGAATGGTGATACCGTCCACCTGGCGGGTTTTTACCTTCATGCTCATGAGTCGTATTCTCCTTATGTCCCCGGCTGCGCCGGTGTTCTGTGCTTGATAAGTGTCATTTCTGTGCCGGGATGAAGCTGCCGAAAGTTTACCTCATCCATGAACGCCCGGATCAGAAAGATGCCGCGTCCCGAGCCGCGAAGAATATTTTCCGGCGCCAGAGGATCGGGAATCTTATCCTCATCCAGCCCCGGCCCCTGATCCGCGATGCGGATAATCAGCGAGTCCGTCGTCGTCTCGAATGATGCCGTAACGTGCTTTGCGGTGTCGTACGCATTGCCGTGCAGCACCGCGTTTACCGCCGCTTCGCGCACCGCCATCGCGATGTGAGGAACGGTATCTTCATCAAAACCCGCTCGCTGCGCGCACTGCTCGGCTACCTGCTCTATCTTGTTCACGCTGTCGAGCGACGAGTCAAGTGTGTAGCTGACGCGCATAGTCGTTGAGTCGGCCAAAGCAGTCCTTGAATTACCTGTATGCCAGTCGTCAACGGCAGACAACCGCGATGATGGCAGTGTGCTTGTGGATTTCTTGAATGTCAAGGACACCAGGGCGATCTTCGCCCCGGCCCCGCTTCTTCGCCGGCCATTCCGCTGGCCGTAACTCCGCTACCCTCCACCTTATCGGCAACAGGGTGGGCTAACATGCGGGTACGAGGATTATTTTCATCCGCACCTCTGCGAGCCTTCCCTCCGTGGTCCCGTTGTTCGCCCTGGCATCGTAGTTCAAACGCAGTCAGGTAAAGTTTGATAGACAGCAATATAGCCCTATGACGAAGCATGCCAATCAAAAGACGAGCGTCTCGGCCCTCATGGGCGCAGCCGTGATCGATGCGCAGGGTGGCGCATACGGCCGCGTGCGCGAGGTCGCCGTGGCCCCTTCCATCGACGCCTCCCACGTCTTCGGCATGGTCCTCAGACTCGCTTCAGCCAAACGCGGCGACCGTCCCTCGCTCGTGCCCGTCACCGACCTCCAGTTCACCGCCGACGGTCAGATGCAGCTTCGCGACACCGCAGCCCCCGCCATCCTCTCCGACGACGAGACCTACCTGCTCCTCGAGCGTGACCTCCTCGACCAGCAGATCATCGACATCCACGGCCACAAGGTCGTCCGTGTCAACGACGTGGAGTTGGTCTGGGAGCCATCGCACGAAGAAAGCCCCGACTTCAGGCTGCGCATCTGCGAGGTAGAGGTAGGCCTGCGCGGCGCCGTCCGCCGCCTCTTCAAAGGATTGCCCGCAAAGTCGGTCAGTAAGTTCGCCGACCGCTTCAGCACCAGCGTCATTCCGTGGGATTTCGTCGACCTCATCGACCGCGATCCCGCCCGCCGCGTGCGCCTCAAGATCGAGCAGGACCGTCTCTCGCAGATGCATCCCTCCGACATCGCCGACATCCTCGAAGACCTCGCCCCCGCCGAGCGCCACGCCCTCTTCCTCTCCCTCGACGAAGAGGTCGCCGCCGAGGCCCTCGAAGAGGTCGCGCCGAAGATGCAGCAGTCCCTCATCGAGTCGCTCGACTCCGAGCAGATCGCCGGCATCGTCGAAGAGATGGACCCTGGCGCTGCCGCCGACCTCCTCTCCGAGCTCTCCGACGAACGCTCCGAGGCCATACTCGACGAGATGGACCCCGAGGAGCGCCAGGAGGTCCAGGACCTGCTCGAGTTCTCCGGCGACTCCGCCGCAGGCCGCATGACGACCGAATACATCGCCCTGCCCATCGCCGCCCCGGTCAGCCAGGCCATCGAGGCTTTACGCAGCTTCGAAGGCGATATCGATACCATCACCGACATCTATCTCCTCGACGAGGAAGAACGAATCTCCGCTCTCATTCCTGTCGTGCAACTCCTTCTCGCTACCCCCGAAACCTCCCTTGCCGACCTGCCCCACGGCCATCTCCTCATCTGCGACGTCGATGCCAACGGCCGCAGGGTCGCCGAGCTCTTTGACAAATACAACCTGCGTTCTCTCCCCGTGCTCGACCACGAAAAGCGACTGGTCGGCGTCATCCATGCCGAACAGGTGATCGCCCTGCTGCGGGAAAACCACTAAGCCGGACTCACGCGCCAATGCAACCCATCCTCGAATCCGCATCACACTGCAAGGACCGCCGTCTTCCATGAAGATTCTCTACGCCGCCGGCATGAGCCCCAACGACTCCTCTCTCTATCGCCTCTGGGCACTCGAGCGCCTCGGGCATCAGGTCATCCCCTTCAACGCCTTCGACTACGTGCCCCGCAACATGGTCATGCGCAAAATCGCCCAGCGTCTCGTCACCGGCCCTGGCGTCGCCCGTCTTAACCGCGATATTCTCCACATCGCCGAGCGCGAAAAGCCCGACATCCTCTGGGCCGACAAGCTCCTCTACATGCGCCCTCAAACCCTCGACCGCCTGCGCGCCCTCGGCATCGCCACCGTCAGTTACATGATCGACAACCCCTTCGGCCCGCGTCAGGACCCCGGCTGGCGTCTCTACATGAAGGACATTCCCCACTACAACCTCCACGTCGTCCAGCGCGACAGGAACATCCTCGACTACACCTCGCGCGGCGCTCGCGACGTCATCAAGATCCAGACCGCCTACGAGCCCACCATCCACTTTCCCCCGCCCGAAGGCTGGTCCGACGCCGACCGCGACCGTGGCGTCTCCTTCATCGGCACACCCTACGACAATCGCGCCCAATTCCTCACCCGCCTCTGGAAAGAATTCAACCTTCCCGTCACCGTCTCCGGCGGCCTCGTCTGGAAGCCCGCCCTCGGCTCCGAAGCCACCGCCGCCATCTACCGCGGCAACGGCGAACTCTATCGCGACGAGTACCGCGAGGGCATCTGGCGATCGAAGATCAACCTCAGCTTCATCACCCACTCCAACTGCGACGAGTTCGTTCACAAGAGCTTCGAGATCGCCGGCTGCGGCGGCTTCCTTCTCGCCGAGCGCTCCGAGGGCCACAAACAACGCTTCCGCGAAGACGAAGAAGCTGTTTTCTTCTCCACCATCGAGGAGTGCGTCGAAAAGATCCGCCGCTATCTCCCCGACGAAGCCGCCCGCACCCGCATCGCCGCTGCCGGTCACGCCCGCGCCGTTCGCGACGGCTACCACAACGACCGCCAGGTCGCCCTCATCGTCGAACGAGCCGCCCAGATCATTCAGCAGCGAACCACGGCGGTGGCCGCCAGATGATTCGGGACCTCCTGCACTCCCAGCCTGAACCCAGCGCCGTCGCCGACATCTGCATCGTCGGAGCCGGTGCCGCCGGCATCGTCCTCGCCGTCGAACTCGCCTGCCGCAACAAAAGCGTTCTTCTCCTCGAAGGCGGCGGTCCCGAGATCGAAGAGCCGTCGCAGGAGCCCTACGCCAGCGAACTCACCGGCCTTCCTCATCGCGGCATCCACACCGGACGCTTCCGCGCCAAAGGCGGCACCACCACGCGATGGGGCGGCCAGATTCTCGAGCTCGACCCCCTCGACTTCGCGGTGCGCCCCGGCATCGAAGCCAGCGGCTGGCCCTTCGCCAAAACCGAGCTCACGCGCCACTACGAACGCGCCCTCGAACTCGAAGGTCTCGCCAGGGTCACTCGTCAGGACGAAGCCGTCTGGCACGAGATCGGCCTTGCGCCGCCGCAGTTCGCCGATCTCGAACCCTACTTCTCGCGCTGGTGTCCCGAACCCAACTTCGCCAGCCTCCATCGCCAGACCCTCGAAGAGCACCCCGGCATCACCCTCTGGCTGCACGCCAACGCCGTCGAGCCCATCCTCGAAGGCGACGCCATCCGCGGCCTTCGCTGCCGCACCCTCACCGGCGCAGAGACCATCTTCCGCGCCAATCAATTCGTCTTCTGCATGGGCAGCATCGAAAGCTCGCGCTTCTTCCTGCAGCCCCGGTCCTCCGGTCTGCCCTGGAACCGCTCCGGTCTTCTCGGCAAACACTTTCAGGACCACATCGACTGCAACGTCGCCCTCGTCGAACCCATCGCCGCCAAACCCTTCCATCGGGCCTTCGACAACCTCTTCAGCCGCAGCTTCAAGTACCACCCCAAGCTGCGCCTCGCGCCATCGGTACAGACCGCGCACGGCACGCTCAACGTCGCAGCCACCATGACCTTCGTCAGCGATGCCGATGAAGCCCTCGCCCGACTCAAGACCACCGCAAAGAATCTCCTGCGCGGACGCATCAACCAGGTAGGTGCCTCCGACCTCACCTTCGCAACCCGCAACCTCCCTTTGCTCGCCCGTCAGGTAACGCGCTACAGCCTGCGCCATCGCGCCTACAACCCGCCCGACGCCCGCATCCTCCTCCGCGTCCACTGCGAGCAGGAGCCAACCTCCCGCAGCAGCATCACCCTCTCCGACGCACGCGACTCGCTCGGCCTTCTGCGCACCCGCCTCGACTGGCAGATCTCCGAAAGGGAACTGGCCACCATCCGCCAGTACGTCCTCATCGCCAAACAATCCCTCGCCGGCATCGCCCGTATCCATCCCGACGAAGACCTTATGTCCGGCAACCCGAACTTCCTCGCCCGATGCGACGACAGCAACCACCACATGGGCGGCATGCGCATGTCCACCTCAGCAGACACCGGCATCGTCGACCCCAACCTCCGCCTCTACGGCCTCACCAACACGTACATCTGCAGCGGCGCTGTCTTTCCCACCTCCGGCTTCTCGAATCCAACCCATACTCTATTGGCGTTAGCAGTCCGGCTCAGCGAGCATCTTAGTTAGCTGAGCTGCAAAAACGGTTAGCTGAGCAGCAAAAACGTCCTCGGAGAAAATAATGGAACAAGTCGCACTAGGAACCTCCGGCCGTCACACCACCCGCCTCGGCTTCGGCTGTTCGAGCCTGATGGGCGCAACCGGCCGACGCGAATCTCTGAGCCTCCTCGAAAGCGCCTTCGACGCCGGCATCCGCCACTTCGACGTCGCCCCCATGTACGGCTACGGCGAAGCCGAATCCTGCCTCGGCGAGTTTCTCCAGCGTCACCGCGCCGACGTCACCGTCACCACCAAATACGGCATCCCGCCCGGCAAAAACTCTCCCCTCATCGGCCTCGCTCGCAGGGTCGTCGGGCCCATCGTCAAAGCTCTCCCTGGCATTAAGCAAAAGCTCGCCAGCGTCGCCAACGCCGCCATCCGCACCGACGAAAAAGCGACTTTCACCTCGGCACAGGCCAAAGCCTCTCTGGAACGCAGTCTCTCCGAGCTCCGCACCGACCGTATCGACGTCTGGCTCCTCCACGAGGTCGAAGCACAGGATCTCCGCGACGACGAACTCCTCCGCTTTCTCGAAGACCAGGTCAGCCAGGGAACCGTCGGAACCTTCGGCATCGGCAGCAGCGGCGACAAGGTCGGCGCTCTCGTCGCCCAGCGTCCCGCCTACTGCCGCACCCTCCAGTACGAGTGGTCCGTGCTCGACACCCTCATCCCCTCCGCCGGGCACTTCCGCATCCATCACCGCGCCCTCACCGGCAACTTCCACTCCCTCCACACCGCTCTCGTCCAGAACAAAGAGATCTGCCAGCGCTGGTCCGCTGCGGCAAAGGCTGACCTCAGCAACGCCGACGACTTAGCCCACCTCATGCTGAAGGCCTCGCTCGTCATGAACCCGTCCTCCGTCATCCTCTTCTCCTCGAAGAAGCCGCAGCACATCCAGGCAAACGTCAAAGTTGCGGGCGACGCAACCCTCGACGCTCCTGCCCGGCAACTCTACAATCTGGTCCAGACCGAGCACGACAGCCTGCTCCTGCCCCAGTAGCCTCGCTGGTCAAACGCCCTCGTTTCAACCGAAGCAACTCGCCGTTTTCCGAAGTTGCGCAGGGGGAGAAATCTGCTCCTCTACCGACACCTCCTCCGGCCTCTGTCTTCGCCGTCGTTCCGGCCTGTCAAGCCCCCACCTCGACAATCTCCGCGCCAGACAGGCAGAATCGCGTGGCGTAGTAGTTCCATCCGGGCCTTTATACTGGATACAGGGAATAAAAAGTCCTGCCCGAAAACGCATTGCTTACGTGTTTAGAATGAATACTTTACCTGTAAAGTATCTGGAATGAGTACTTTGCACAGAAAGTACGAATCTAAGTCCATATTTATGAACACTTTAGGTACTTTTGCCCAGTGGGGGGAGGGTACCGCAGCAGAGATGGGTTAGCCTTGTCATGGCGAGCTGATATGTTCTCCGGACCAGAACAAAAAGGAAGAAGAAATGACCTCCTGGCGCAACTGGAGAACTCGCCTGATCCTGTTCTTTGCCGTTCTCGGCCCTGGCTTCATCACGGCCAACGTCGACAACGACGCCGGTGGCATTCTCACCTACTCTCAGGCCGGCGCCCAGTACGGCTACACCCTCCTCTGGACCATGCTCCCCATCACCCTTGCCCTGATCGTGGTGCAGGAGATGTGCGCCCGTATGGGGGTGGTCACCGGCAAAGGACTCAGCGACCTCATTCGCGAAGAATTCGGCTTCCGCATCACCTTCGTCATGATGATCCTGCTGGTCGTCGTCAACTTCGCCAACGTCATCGCCGAGTTCTCCGGCATCGCCGGCAGCATGCAGCTCTTCCACGTCAGCAAGTATCTGAGCGTTCCCATCTGCGCCTTCATCGTCTGGATTCTCGTGGTCAAGGGCGACTACAAGAGCGTCGAGAAGATCTTCCTCATCGCCAGCGTCTTCTACATCGCCTACATCATCGCCGGTGTGCTCAGCCGGCCCGACTGGCACCTGGCTCTGGTCGAGACCGTCAAACTCCCGCCCCGCGACGTCTGGCGCGACAAGAGCTACGTCTACATGACCGTCGCGGTCATCGGCACCACCATTACCCCGTGGATGCAGTTCTATCTGCAGTCCTCCATCGTCGATAAGGGAGTCAACGTCCGGCAGTACAAGGCCTCGCGCCTCGACGTCATCGTCGGCTCCATCTTCACCGATGTCGTTGCCTGGTTCATCGTGGTTGCCTGCGCCGCCACGCTCTACACCCACGGCATGCGCAACATCGGCGACCCCTCCGACGCTGCCCAGGCGATGAAACCCCTGGCAGGGGACTACGCCTTCATCCTCTTCGCCGCCGGCCTCTTCAATGCGTCTATCTTCGCCGCTTCTATCCTGCCTCTCTCGACGGCATACACCGTCTGCGAGGGGCTTGGCTTCGAGAGCGGCCTCGACAAAACCTTCCGCGAAGCGAAGTTCTTCTACTGGTTCTACAGCCTGCTCATCGCTGCGGGCGCGGCCGTCGTCCTGATTCCCAACTTCCCGCTGGTGCAGTTCACCATTCTCTCGCAGGTACTGAACGGCATTCTTCTGCCCGTGGTGATGATCTTCATGCTCAAGCTCATCAACAAGCACGACCTCATGGGCAAATACACGAACTCCCGCTGGTTCGACGCCATCGCATGGATTACAGCGATCATCGTCATCACGCTGTCACTTGCTCTGGTCTGGAACAAAATCCACGGCTAGCCGCGCTAAAGCAGCTTGCCTTCGGAGAGGTCGCGAATCAGCCCCAGGTCCGCCGCCAGAAAATCGTACTCCGGCAAAGCTCCCAGCGGAGCCCAGCGCATGTCATTGAAAATACGATTCTCCAGTGCACCGTTGAACTCCCGAACCACAAAAAACTGGAGGTCGATCGCGCCGCCGTTCCGGTACTTGTGTCTGACCCGCGCCACCCGCCGGCCAATCACTGCGGAGATCCCCAGCTCCTCTTCCAGTTCACGGGCAAGGGCACCCTCTGAACTTTCCCCGGCTTCGATTTTTCCGCCGGGAAACTCCCACTTCAGGCTCATCGGCTGATCGGGTTTGCGTTGACAGATAAGCACTTCCACCCCGGACCCGTTCCCGCCTGCAGCATCCCGCAAAATCAGAGCCGCCACCACAAGCCGGAGAGGCTTCTGCCCTGAGGTCTCAGTTCGTTCGTCGAGATTGCGAATGGGCTCTTTCACCTGACTTCATGTTAGACGATGTGCGGCACCCAAAAGCTTCTTCCAGACTCACTTAGGCGGGCCTGACCGATGCTGGGTAGTAAACCGGCCAGCCTTCCTGCGCGCTTCGCTCGACCAGGGCCGGGGTTGGATTCACCGGAAAGGCCTTTCGGGCAATGGCCAGCATGGCCGCGTCGTGCACGGAGTTGCCGAAGACCGCATCGGGAGCCGTGACTCCGGCCCGTTTCAGCGAGGCTACTTTGCCCTCATCGGTCGGCACGTCGCGAATCACGTCGGTCACCACGCCGTCCTTCACCTGGACGCATGCCGCGAGGACCCGGTCGGCGGGTATGCCAAACCGGCGGACGCCCTCTTCAATGACCCAGTTGTTGGTCGAGCTGACGGCCCAGATCTCGACCCCTTTGCCACGGAGTTCGTCTACCAACGCCTTCATTTCCGGGAAGATATTGCGCTCGATCCGGCTCTCGAAGAAGACCTTCGCGGCTCGGCGCATCTCGTCTTCGCGCAGGCGCTGGTACATCTGCACCATCTCTCCGCAGATCGCCAGTTCGGAGACCTCGCCGCGCTGATAGCCGCGGTATCGGGCGTCGATCCAGTCGGTTGCTTCGCGGGAGACCAGACCGGTCTCGATCGTCCAGTGCATGAAGGAAGACCCGGCATCGCCCGACCACAGGGTTCCGTCGCAATCGAAGACGGCTACCGCAGGGGACAATGCGTGAACGGCGGCGTGAAACTCTGACGTATCAAGATAACTGACTGCAACAACGTTACTCACAAACCAACTCTGCTTTTCTACGCGGCCTGATGCGCGTCGTTTTCTGTCCACCTGACTGATTTGCAGGTTGGAGGTGATTTTACTCTACCGCTCAGAGATCCTTATCCGCCGTTCCGGTTGCGCAGGAGACTCGCGGTTCGGAGAGCTGCGTCTACCAGTTAACCGGAAGTGGCGCGGGGATGTGTCACAGGAAGGGAAATTCACGATATAAAAACCAGGCAGTACCCTGCTGGGCAAGGGCTCCAGTCTGCTGCTGGCTGCTGGTATCCCCTCCCCCGTCCCTTTTTTGCTAAAGTGTTCAAATAAAATGATTTAGCCTCGTACCTGCAGGGTAAAGTACTCATTTCAAATGGTTTACTTGTAAAGTATTCATTGTAAAAGAGAAAGCCCCGAAAAATACCGGGGCTTTCTTTATGCTCTCTATCCAGTATAGCTGGTGGAGTGGAACTACTACGCCACGCGATTGTGCCTGTCTGGCAAGGGAATTTGAACATCCGGGGCTTGACAGCAGAGATGGCTAAATCGGCGGCAGGCCCTCCACCACGCTGACGCCAGCGGGCGGAATGAAGGCAAAGTCGGAGTCCTTTACGGGCACGTTCTCCCGCATGTCGGAGAATTCGAATTCGGTTACGGCTCCGTCCATCTCTTCGAGGCGCATGCGGTCGATCGCTCCATCGGACTTCACCCACAGCGAGAGCAGTCTGACTCGCTGCTCCATTCCTTTGGGAACGCCTGAGATCCGGAAGTCCGGGCCATCCGGCACGACTGCCACGTTTTCGAGCTCTTTCTTCAACTGCGTATGCCCCAGAAGGAACCGGAGGGGGGAGCGCAGGTCGTCGAGCTGCTTTGCGGGAACGCGGGTCGCCTGGGCGTCGCCAGGGGTGTAGAACCAGGCGAACTTCCCGTCCAGCACG
>Ga0302220_10002933_pt1 | contig 12135 bp, 6 predicted proteins | sample II_Palsa_E1_3_FD_194572 | JGI IMG/M metagenome (GOLD analysis project Ga0302220, IMG submission 194572) | Peat permafrost microbial communities from Stordalen Mire near Abisko, Sweden - II_Palsa_E1_3 | ecosystem: Environmental > Terrestrial > Soil > Palsa > Peat permafrost | place: Sweden... | reverse complement strand
CAGCCCTTCAACCTCACCCTCGCGCCCCTCGCCGGTGCCATCGCCGCCGGCTGCACCGCCGTCATCAAGCCCTCCGAGGTACGTCCCCCAGAGAGAGAAGAATAACGCAAAACCTTATCTCGTATCCAGATTGCGGCCAACAGCGCCGAACTCCTCGCCCAGCTCTTCCCCAAGTACCTTGACAACGCCGCCTACAAGGTCGTGAACGGCGCCGTCGCCGAGACGACCAAGCTGCTCGAGCAAAAGTGGGACCACATCTTTTACACGGGCAACGGCACGGTCGGCCGCATCATCATGGGCGCCGCCGCCAAGCAGCTCTGCCCCGTCACGCTCGAGCTCGGCGGAAAGAGCCCCACCATCATCGACAAGACGTCGGACCTGTACGTCACCGCGCGCCGCCTCGTCTACTGCAAGTACTTTAACGCCGGCCAGATCTGCATCGCCCCCGACTATGTCATCCTGCTCGACGGCGTCGACGAGGCCAAGTTCTTGGCCCAGGTCAAGGCCGCCATGCTCGAGTTTTACGGCGAGGACCCCAAGAACTCGACCAGCTTTGCCCGCATCATCAACGGCAACCACTTCAACCGCCTCAAGCCCCTCCTGGCCAGCGGCACCGTGGCCATCGGCGGTCAGATCGACGAGGCCACAAAGTACATTGCCCCCACGGTCCTGACCGACGTCAGCCCCGACTCGCTCGTGATGAAGGACGAGATCTTTGGCCCCATCCTGCCCATCATCAAGCAGAAGACCCTCGACGACGCCATCGACTTTATCAACAGCCGCGACCGCCCCCTCGCCCTCTACTACTTTTCCAACGACACGGCCGCGCTCAAGAAGGTCGGCAACGAGACCACATCGGGCGCCTACGTCACCAACGACTGCGTCATGCACTTTACCGTCGCCTCCCTGCCCTTTGGCGGTGTCGGCCCCTCGGGCATGGGCGCCTACCACAGCAAGCGCAGGTATTTTATTTGTTTTTTTTTATCTAGGAAGCTAAATTACATACTATTACAAGCTTTGACACGTTCACGCACTCCAAGGCCACCATGTTCAAGGACCAGAACCTCGAGATTGTCAACAACATCCGCTACCCGCCCTACACCGACGGCAAGGGCAAGACCGTCACGGCCCTCTTCAGCAAGGCCCTCGACCCCTTCCCCGTGAAGAAGATCCTCAACATCCTCATCGCCATCGCCGCGTTTGTCGTTGGCGTCACCGTCCAGCCCACCTTCTTTGGCAACATCCTCAAGGCCATCGGCCTTAATTAAAAAAAAAAACACCCTTTTCTCTGAAATCTCTGCTGCCCTTGTTTCTTCCTTCCTGTGTGCCAGAAATGCTGTCGTATGCAAAATCTTGATCGAGATCCCGAAGGAGAAAGTGTGACAGGAACTGATTTCAACACTGTCACGTTTTCCAACGCGCTTGCCAACCCGCTCTCGTGCGGTCTTGGTCGCTTAAACAAGCGACAGTTGCAAAGCCTCGGGGTTCTCGAGCCCTGGAGAGACTGTAGCCCTCGTACACACTGATGCGTTTCATGCCTGTTTTGTGTTTTCATACTTTTTATCCTGTTGCCAACCACTTTGCCCATCTCATTGCGCGGACTCCTCTTCTGTGCACGAAGGACGTTCCCTGTTTACTCGAGCCATCACCAATCTACGTTTCAATGGGCGGGCACGGTGTAGTTTGACTTTTGGAAAAAAAAAAAACACGAAACCATGACAGCTCCGGCAACAGCAATATGTCCAAGGTGACCCACGTCGCCCTCCTGTGCGCCCTCGTACTCGCCACCCTGTGGCACCAGGCCGCGGCCTACTACAACGCGACGGCCCTCGTGCCGGCGACTGTCCCCGCAGCAACCGACTACTTTGGCACGTCCGTCGCGTCCCTCGGCAACCTCGTCGCAGTGGGCCAGCCCCAGTGCTACATCCCGTACCCCACGAGCGGAGCCGATATTCCCGAGGCAGTGTACGTTATGTTCCTTTCCCTCACGTAGTAATCGCTGCACGCAACAGGGCCACTTCGGGGGCTTATGGATATGTGCAGCTTTTCACCTGCGAGTCCACGGTGGGCCAGTACCTATGCGTCCCACTGCAGAGCGTGACACCGACGGGAACCCCGACGCCGCAAGCCCAGGAGTGCTTTGGCTATAGTCTGTCCATGATCAACGGGGGCTCGTATGGAACGATCCTCGTTGTTGGCGCACCAAACGACGTCGACGGAGACGAGTACCGCTTTCATTGTATCTGCGTCTTTCCGCACTTACGTGTGTTTTCCTCTGTAGTGTGGGCCGCGTCTACGTCTACACCATCAGCAGCGCAAACGTCGTCACGTTCCAGTCCGTCTCGTACGACTCGAACGCAGACGCCAACACGGCTACAATGCACCTCGGCTTTTCCGTCTCGGCCACCTACCTCTCCTCGAACAACAACCTTTTGCTGTATGTCGGTGCCCCAAACGGAAACGAAGCCTACGGAGCGCTGTACGTCTTTGTGTGCGCGAGTCCAACCGCCACGTCGTGCACGAAAAACTACTTCAGCAAACCCTTTGAATCGAGCAATTTCGTCGGCTGGGCCGTAGCCTCGCTCCCGTCCACTGATTTCGGCGTAGTGGCGGGTCCTGGTTGGGACTATTCATCTGATGGATTGGGAGCAATGTTCTTTTACGGCCCGTCCTCGGGAGATTTCTCAAACGCAAACGAGTTTGAAGGGTCGGCGACCGCTGTGGACGTTGCCGTGGTCTCCGGGACCAATGCGCCTGTGATATTTTTCAGCCTCTACCCCTACTCCGAAGTCTTTGTCTTCTACTGTCAAAGCACAACCAGCTGCCCTGTTTCCAGTCATGGGAGCTATGACTACGAACAAATTGTCAGTCCATCCAACTCGTTTGGATTCTCGATCGCCGCGGTCGTCTACAGCGGTACTATTTACGTTGCGGTTGGAAACCCTTCAACCATAGGTGCTTGTACGTATACAAATTAAAATTAAAAAAAGAAATATGAAGCTAAAGGTGTTTGTTTTTCATAGATGCTTCAATGTACACTTGCCCATTGACGGAGGGCGCATGCTCACAGTACACTCTGTCTGTTGACTCGTCCATGATCGCCCCTGGAACAGGTACCAAAAAAAAATTTTTTTTTTTTTCGTCTTCCTATTTATTTTTTTTTTTTCTTTAAAGGCGCGGGTAACAGCATCGCCATCAACGACCAGCTCAACAACATTGTCGTCGGCGCATTCTCTGGAACCACTTGGTCCAACCCCACGACGAACACGATCGTGGCCGCCTACAACGTCTACTGCGGACTGGGCAATGGCGCGTTTGACAACATCCTCTGTCCCGTGACTTTTTGTACGAATAATGTGTATTTGATTTTATTTTTATTCTAAATCCTTGTCGTAGCTGCAACCGAGTCCTATACCCGATCTGAAACGGCCTCTCGCACTCATTCTGCGACAGCATCCTACACCCGTTCGAAAACGCTCACCCGCAGTTCGAGTCAATCGCGCACGGCATCATTTACCCACACGCTGACTGCCACCGAATCTAAAACGCATTCGGCCACCCAGTCGGCCACGCACTCTGCCACGGCCACGCCCTCCGCCTCCCCATCCATCACGCAGTCTGGGACGTACTCTGCCTCCCAGTCGGCCACGGCCACGCCAACGGCCACACAGTCGGCCACACAGTCCTCAACCCAGTCGGTTACTGAATCGGACACCCAGCTCGCTACTCAATCCGCCACCCAGCTCGCTACTCAATCCGCCACTCAGACGGCCACCGAGTCGGCCACGCAGTCCTTTACCGAGTCGTTCACGTTCTCCGCATCGCCCACAGGCTCGCTCACCCAGTCGGCCACTCAGTCGTACACCCAACCAGCCACGGCCTCGCTTACTGTGTCCCGCACCGAGACTTTCTCCCACTCTCAGTCGGCCACCGAGTCGTCCACCCAATCGGCCACGGGCACCTTCACCGAGTCGGCCACGATTTCACCAACGGCCACGTTCTCCGCATCGGCCTCGGTCACCGCCTCTGCCACGGTGTCCTTCACCGAGTCGGTCACGGCGTCGTTCGCGGACTCGGCCACGGCCACGGCCACCGGGTCCTTCCCCGCGTCGCCGACAGCATCGTTCACCAAGTCGGCCATTGACACGATCTCAGACACTGCCACAGCCACGCCGTCGCTGACCGAGTCGATCACGGCCACGGCCATTGCCACACACACGGCCATTGCCACCGCACACCCTACAAATCTGGCCACAGCCACCGCCACTCTGACCGGCACGTCCCTTGTCACGAGTGCCCCCGTCACGCCGCCCCAGACGATTGTCCAGTCGTCGACAACCAAGGTCTTTGTCCACACGGCGATCCAGTCGGCTACCCAGTCAGACACACAATCGGCTACCCAGTCGGCTACCCAGTCGGCCACACAGTCGTCCACGCAATCGGCCACACAATCAGACACGCAGTCGTCCACGCAATCGGCCACACAGTCAGCCACGCAATCGGCTACCCAGTCGGCCACACAGTCAGCTACGCAATCGTCCACGCAGTCGTCCACGCAATCGGCCACACAGTCAGCCACACAGTCGGCTACCCAGTCAGCCACACAGTCGCCCACACAGTCAGCCACGCAATCGGCCACGCAGTCAGACACGCAGTCGGCCACGCAAACGGCCGCGCAATCTGCTACCCAAACGGCCACTGAGACGGCCACTCCCACTGCCTCGTCAGAACCATCAGCGGCAGCACCTACAACCGCCTCCACTCCTACGCCAACACCGTCCTCGGCGGCCCCATCGAGCCCGCCTGCGAGCCCGCCATCGACCCTGACGCCGACGCCTTCATCGCTGCCAGAGGCGGCGCAGCAGAATGCCTCCACCAACGTGGCCATGGTCGTGGGGATCGTCGTTGCGGCCGCCGTTGTCGTCTGCTGTTTCGTGTTCTGCTGCTTTGTGTGGCGATCCAGGCGCCGTAACAAAAAGGAGGAGGTCGCCCAGGTCGACGGATTTGAGTTTGAAGGTAAAAGAAAAAAAATTAACACTTATTAATTCAATGTTTCTTCAGAACCGCCACCCTCTTATTTTGTTACGACAGTGTCCTACAACAACCCTGTCTTTGCCAGCGAGTACCCCACGTTTGAGGATCCCTTGTACTTTGACAAGGGCAAGGACGACCGAGTCTCAGCCAAGGCGATCGGCAACGACGGCTCCTATTACTTCTAAGCCTTTTAGATCTTGTGTATTTTTTGTAAATTTATCTTTCATCCAGCTGTCCCGGAAAAGCACCCGAAATCAAGGACAGAATTTATGTTAAAACGAGAGGAAAACAACCATTTATATTTTAGGCAAAGCAGATCCAACTCCCACCCCTGGTCAATGGGAGTCGGCAAAGACCGTGTCCAGGGACGGATTGGCAAAGGAGGTGTACTCGATCGTGACGTCGCCAAGGGTGTTTGCGACAGCAGGAGCAGGGGCACGAGAGGACGACGAGGGCGGCGGAGGGGACCGGGCCGTCGCAGTGGTGGAGGAACGCACAGGGGGCGCACTGGCGAGATCCGACATGATGCCCATGCGGATCTGGACCAGGTCGACAAACTTGTTGTTGATGGACCCGATGGTGGGACGCTTGATGGCGCTCGAGAGGAGGCAGTCGTTCATCGTGGCGACGACGAGAACGTGCACCTCGTCCTTCTCGTTGCCAAAGAGCTCGTCGAGGCGCCCGGCGGCGCGCACCTTGAGCTCGATCTTGTCGTTGGAGAGGCCGTCCCACGGGATGCGTCGCGCAAAGATCTCCCACAGGGTCACGCCGAGGGAGTACACGTCGGCGCGCTTGTCGTCGTCGGCCGTGCTCTGTCCGCGGCGCATGTGGGCGCGCGCAAAGACCTCGGGGGCGGCGTAGCGCGGCGAAAAGCCCTTGATCAGCGCGGATTTCTTCACGGAGGCCGTGTCGTCGCCCGTGCGCGAGATGCCAAAGTCGCAGATGACGGCTCGAGGGTACCGCTCGCCGGAGCCTGCGCGCGGGTCGTCCAGGAGAACGTTGGACGACTTGATGTCGCGGTGCGCGATGCCCATCGAGTGGATCGCGTCCAGGCCGGCCGCGATGCCGGCGCAAAAGTGGAGCATCAGGCCCGACTCGAGCTGCGGCTTCTCTTGCGGCATGTGCAAGAAGCGGAACAGGTCGGTCTTGTACAGCGGAGTGATGATGGCGCGCGGGCGGTCGGCGTAGCCCGTGAGCTTGATGATGTTGGGGTGGAAGCTGAGCGACCACATGATCGACACCTCCTGGTGGAACCGCTCGTCCACCTCCTCGTCGCGGTTGTCGTCCTGGGACAGGGTCGCCCCGGCGGTACTGCTGCCGCCCTCGCTGATGTACTTGATGGCACACACGTCGCCGCCGTTGCGCTTGGCCACTTGGCCCGACAGGATCGCGCCTCGCCAGATCGAGCCGCCGCCGCCCTCGGCCAGCTTTGTCTCGGGGCGCAGGTCGTGCTCAAACTCAATGTTGAGGAAGCCCGGCAGCGCGACCTCCAGGACGGTGTTGACCATGGTGGCGTCGTCCATGATGCTCACGACCTGGGAGGACGTCTTGGACGCGGGCACCTGGACTGTGCCCACAAACACGCCGTCGGGGATGGTCGCGCCCTCGCGGATCCCGCCGGCACCAAACGTGTCCAGCTGCGTCGCAAACTCGTCAATCATCCGCTTCTGGCGCAGCGTGGACCGGCGGCGGTACACCAGGAAGGCCAAGACTAGGATCGCCAGCGCGCACAGGACGCCCACGACCACGCCGACGACGAGGCCCACGGGCACCGAGGTCGTGTCGTTGTGCGTCGCAATGCCCGGGGTTCCCACGACGGCCTGGGCGCCAACGGGCTCGGGGTGTGACAGATCCAGGCTGGCCTGCACCCACACAATGTAGCTCGTGCTGGGGACGAGGCCGGTCAGGTTGTAGCCGCCGGTGGCCTCACTGGCCTCGACGTAGCCGACCGTTGTCCAGTTGCTCGCGGACAGCCCCGAGTCCCGTTTCGCGTTGGTGCTGCCGCTGCCGCTCTCGACTGTCGTGTGCTGGGTCAGGAGCGAGATGCGGTAGTAGACGGCCAGCGAATCCAGGGCAGGCGAGATGATGACGATGAGGCTGGCGGGCGTGATGTCCGCAAAGGTGATGGCCTGCGGGGGCGCGATCGTGGTCGTGACCGTGATCTGGGCGCCGGTGCTGTCCTGCACGAACGAGCCCGACGAGCCAAAGACCTGGATGTAGTAGAGCGTGTGCTGCGCCAGGCCCGACAGGGTCAGGGACGTCGCCGTGATGGGCGTGGCAGTGTAGATCGGGTTGAACGTGATGCCGTCGGTCGAGATCTGGGCCGCGAACCGGGGCACCTTGGTCCCGTTGGTGTTCCACGTGAGGCCAATCGTGCTGCCGTCGACGTAGACCGCGGCCAGGTCAAACACGCGCCCGCCCGAGGCCTCGGGGGTGAACGTGCAGTTGAGAGCGCCGAGAGAAACCGGGTCCCACGTGGCGCTGGGCGAGCAGAAGACTTTGCCCGCGATGACGCCGCCCTGGCCACCACTGAAGCCTGGCTGGCAGGTCGCGTTGATCCACGTGTTGGGAAGGGTCCTGACCAGGACGGCGTTGCTGGAGATCAGGGCGGGGCACTGTGCGACAATGATCTGGCACATGCTCACATTGGTTGTGCTGTTGATGCTGGCCACGGTGCCACTCGGGCAGACGCTGTAGCACGCGCCCTGGTAAACGTACTGGCCGGGGGGGCAGGCCGTGCACGTGTTGGGGAAGTTGACGCAGGCGGTGCAGGGCAGCGTGCAGGCTGTGCACGAGACGCCGTCGCCCGTGGGCAGCGAGCCGGCCGGACAGGCAGAGACGCACGTGCCGCCGTACTGCAGCTGGCCGGCGGGGCAGGAGTCGCAGCTAGAGGCCGATCCCGAGCACGTGGCACAGGGCGAGGCACAGGCGAGGCAGTCGGACCCGCTCTGGAAAGTACCGCTCAGACACGAGGAGAGGCACGAGGCCTGGGGCGTGAGCAGGTTGCTGCCGGTACAGGCGGTGCACGTCGTCCGCGTGCCGTTGCAACTGGCGCAGGGCGGGGTGCAGGCCACGCACACCGTCGGCGATCCGCCGGTCAAGGTCGTGGTCCCTGCAGGGCAGGTGGAGCTGAAGCACGTGTTTTCGTAGATGAACTGGGCGCCCGAGCAGGACGTGCAGTTGGAGGGCGAGACAGAGCAGGTGGCGCACGGACTGGTGCAGTAGACGCAGGAGGCGGGCGTGGTGTCGCCGCTGACCATGCCGGCGGGGCACTGGCTGTCGCAGTGGCCCAGCGGGTCCAGGTAGTACCCCGGGGCGCACGACGTGCACGTGGTGGCCGATCCAGCGCAGGTGGGGCACGAGGGGCTGCAGGGCGAGCACGTCGTTGCGTTGCTCGAAGCGGCAAAGGTGCTGGCAGGGCAGGACGGGGCACACACGCCACCAGAGAGGAGCGATCCCGACTGGCACGACAGACACGACGACGACGATGCCGCGGTGCAAGTGACGCACGACGAGTCGCAGGACCGGCACACGTCGGATGCATCGGCGTACGTGCCAGCGGGGCAGCTGGTCAGGCACACAGAGCCGAGCAGGTAGGGCGCGTTGGCCGAGCACGCGGTGCACGTCGTGTTGGAGCCCGAGCACTGGCTGCAGGGCGAGCCGCAGGGCAGGCACGTCGACCCGTCCAGAAAGGTGCCGCTGGAGCACGTGCCCTGGCAGGCATTGTTGTAGAGCACGTTGGATCCGGGGCAGGCGGTGCAGATGGTCGACGAGAGGGCGCACGCGGCACAGGACGAGTCGCAAGGCTCGCAGGTCGAGCCGATTAGGGTGGTGCCTTGAGGGCACTGGCTGATGCACGTCGAGCCGCCCAGGAGGGCATAGCCGACGACGCAGCTGGTGCACGAGTCGGCGGTCGTGCCAGTGCACGTGTCGCAGGGGAGGGAGCAGGGGACGCAGTTGGCCGAGGCATCAGCCGTCGTGCCGTCGGGGCAAATGTCGACGCACGACGAGTTGAACAGGAACAAGCCGCTCGAGGCGCTGCAAGAGGTGCACAGGGTCGTGTCCCCACCGCAGGTGGCGCACGAGGGATCGCAGTCGAGGCACACGGCCGTACCGTCTGGGTCCGCCACCGTCCCCGCGGGGCAGTACAGAGGCCAGCACACGTCATTGTAGAGGAGGGACCCGGTGGGGCAGCCTGTGCACGTCGCGTCCGATCCAAAGCAGGTGGCGCACTGGGACGAGCAGGCGAGGCAGTCGCCGCTGGTGCTGTCGGGGTAAGTGCCGTCGGGGCAGGTGGGCACACAGTCCGAGCCAGACAGGTACGCGTTGGTCACGCACGAGGTGCACGTCTCGTCCGATCCCGAGCACGTGCTGCAGGGCGGCGAGCACTCGGCGCAGGCAAGGCCCTGCGTGTACGTGCCGTTGGGGCACGACTGGACGCACGTGTTGCCGTACATCACGTAGCCGCTGGTGCACGAGAGGCAGTTGTCGACCGAGGTGTCACAGGTGGAGCACGGCGACGTGCAGGCGGAGCAGACAAAGGCCGTGCCGATCTGCGTCGTGCCGTCGGGGCAACTCGCCGAAAAGCACTGGTCGCTCGAGAGGTAGTAGTCGTTGATGCAGCTGGTGCAGCTTGTGGTCGAGTTGGCGCACGACGAGCAGGGTGAGACACACGACTGGCACGTGGCTGCATCGACAGAGGAAGGGACACTGCCATCGGGGCACACCGACCAGCACTGGCTCTGGAACAGACTGTAATCAACGGCGCAGGCTGTGCAGGTTGCCGCGCTGCCGGCGCAGGAGGAGCACGGGTACGAGCACGGCAGGCACTGTTGCGACGCCGTGTCGGCGTACGACCCATCGGAGCACGCGGCCACACACGTTGTGTTGGCGAGGAGCGGAGCCGACGAGGCCACAGGGCACGACAGGCACGTGGTTGACGTGCCGTTGCAAGTGGCGCACGAGGGGTCACAGGGCATGCACGACCCAGTCACGGCGGCAGGGGCGTACGACCCGGCAGGGCAGACGGCCACACAGGAAGTGCCCGAGAGGAGCGATCCGTCAAAGCAGGCGGTGCAAGTGGTCGTGAGTCCAGTGCAGTTGAGGCAGGTCGACGAGCAGGGCGAGCAGTTGGGCCCGTTGACAAAGGTGCCCGGGGGACAGGCAGAGCTGCCGCCGGACGGGTCAGCGACACTGGTGAGGCACGTGTTGTTGTAGTAGAAGGCGCCGCCAGTGCAGGACGTGCACGTGGTGTTTGTGGTCTGGCAGGTGGCGCAGCTGCCGGCACAAGGCTGGCACAGCTGGTCGATGGCCACGGTGCCGGCGGGACAGGTCTGGAGGCACGTGTTCTGGTAGAGGCTGTAGCCGGTCTCGCAGGAGGCGCACGATGACGACGTGACCGTACAGGACGTGCAGGGCAGGACGCAGTCGACGCAGGTGGCGCCCACGGCCACGGTCGTGTTGGGGCACGTCGCCTGGCACGAGTTGGTGTCAGCGTAGTAGTATTGGTCGGGCCCGCAGCTGGTGCACGTGGACGTGGTGGTTTGGCAGGTGGCACAGGGCGAATCGCAGGGGACGCAGGCAGAGCCGTCCGAGGAGGCGATCGTACCGGCGGGGCAGGACGAGGGGCCGGCGAGGCACTGATTGGAGTAGTAGACCAGGCCGGCGTCGCAGGACACGCACGCTGTGGCCGACCCCGAGCACGTCTTGCAGCTGTCGTCGCACGAGAGGCAGGTGCCGCCGCTGCTGTAGGAGCCGTCGGGACAGGAGGGGCTGCACGTGTTGTTGTGGGGGTCGTAGTTGTCTGAGCCAAAGCAGCCGGTGCAGTTGGTGGCCGTGCCGGTGCAGTCGGCGCAGGGCGATGTGCACGAAAGACACACGCCCGACGAAGCGACGTCCGAGGCGAAGAAGCCAGGGGGGCAGTCATCGACGCAGGTGGCCGTGGTGCTGTCCAGGTAAGTGGATGTGGTGCAGGACGTGCAAGTCGCGTCGGTGCCCTGGCAGGTGGAGCAGGGATCGGAGCAGTCGTTGCAGGTGAGACTCGTGTCGTTGTACGTTCCCAGGGGGCACGTGCTGTAGCACTGCTGCTCAAAGGCGAGGAAGCCGGGCACGCACGAGGCGCAGGTCGTGGCCGAACCAGAGCAGGTGGCGCAGGGCGACGAGCAAGCCAAACAGTAGATCCCGCTGGCAAAGGTGCCGTCGGCGCACGTGGCCGTGCAGGTCGAGCCCGAGAGGTAGTAGCCCGAGACGCAGGCGGTGCAGTTGGTGGGCGATCCGCCACTGCACAGGCCGCAGGGCGCGGTGCAGGCGACGCAGCTGGTCCCCGTGGTCGTGTCGACGGTCGTGCCTGCGGGACACGTGCTGTAGCAGCGATTCTGGTAAAGGTAGCTGGCTGCGGGGCACGACGTGCAGTTGGTGGCCGAGGACGAGCAGGTCGCGCACGACGACGACGAGCACTGGGCGCACAGCGATCCCGAGGCATAGTAGCCTGATGGGCACGCAGGGCTGCAGGTGCTGTTGAAGAGGTACTGTCCGCTCACGGCACAAGCGGTGCACGTTGTGGCCGAGCCCAGGCAGGACTGGCACTGGCTGTCGCATTGGGCGCACAGGCTGCCGCCTTGGATGAACGTTCCCGCGGGGCATGTGGAGACACACTGCTGCGAGGCGGTGAGGTAGAGGCCAGCGGCGCAGCTGCTGCACGTGCTGGCGGACGTGCAGTTGGAGCACGTGGACGAGCAGATGGCGCACGAGCTGGTCGAGTCCGCGTAGGTCTGTACGGGGCAGGTGGCGTAGCACTGGCCCTGATAGAGGTGCGAGAGGGCGCTGACGCAGTCTGTGCAGCTCGTGGCGGATCCGGTGCAATTGGCGCAGGGCGACTGGCACGGCGAGCACACCGTCCCGCCGACGCTCGCAAACGTGCCCGCTGGGCACGTGGTTACGCACGATGACGTCGCCGGATTGAGCAGATAGCCAGTAGGGCAGGCGGTGCACGCGGTGGGTGATCCCGCGCATGTGCTGCAGACGGACGAGCAGGCCGAGCACAAGGAGGCACTGCTGTTGTAGCTCTGGCCGGGGCACGTGGCGTAGCAGACCGACCCGTAG
>Ga0302220_10002928_pt1 | contig 12147 bp, 8 predicted proteins | sample II_Palsa_E1_3_FD_194572 | JGI IMG/M metagenome (GOLD analysis project Ga0302220, IMG submission 194572) | Peat permafrost microbial communities from Stordalen Mire near Abisko, Sweden - II_Palsa_E1_3 | ecosystem: Environmental > Terrestrial > Soil > Palsa > Peat permafrost | place: Sweden... | reverse complement strand
CCGTTACATCGATCGGGCGTGACGGGCACAGCGCAGCAATCCGACGCGAGATAGTGTGCACCGATCGCCGCCCATGTCCGCGTCCCTCGCGACGATTTAAACGCTCACACAAGTCACTCAGGGGCTCAATTTCAACTGACTTTCTACCTCTCGACCCCGGTCGTCGATCCAATACCTCAGCTATCGCCCGGCGCCCGGCACACAACGGCAAGACGTGCCCGCTCAAGACCGAAATGAAGCGTATCCCAGAGTTTGCGCTTGGGTAGCGCGCCGGTACCGAAGCGCCATTCTGCAAGGCAGATCGTCGAGAGCTACAGCGTTTCGATGATCTGCGCGTCAATCCAAGCCAGTACATTCGTGCCGCCCGCCGCTCTAAACGGCTCAGAAACGACGCGGGTATCGAGCAGGATCATTCACAAAGCTCATCGGCTCGGTTGGCGCCCTAGCGAATTCGAGCTCAAGATCGACTCCGCCCACTTCGCGGCCGATTTCGGCTAACAGAGTGCCGAGCTTAACCCGCTCCTCGGGTAGGACAACACTTTCGAGGATCGCTCGGATTTCAGCCTCGATACCGCGGCCATGTGGAGCGGCACGAATACACGAAGCACGGTGCGTTTCATCGAGTAAGTTGCGACCGGTGACGGGGGCCATTGATTTCACGCCTTCCAATTAGCATCAATGATCGCATCGTCGTGCGAGTGACGTCACTTGCGCGCCGTCGTAAAACAGAGGGGTTCCGGTACGCACAGCAACGGACCACAATCGACGTCACCACACCGCTCCGCCCTACCCCACCTCGCCCTGCGTGACCCAGAATACGGCGTTATCGAAGTTCTCAAGGCTCAGCAGTGAGTCGAACCAGCGGTACGCCATGAAGGCGTCGGCTTAACGCTCGACATATTGCCCAAGGTCACAGACCCTTGTGCTCCCACTTTACCTGGCCGTGCGAGTATTTGACGACGTACTGTTCACCTATAGCGGGCTTGTTTTGCCACGCAGGAAGCTGATGCACCGCAGCGGTGTTCCGGCCGAGATCCTGTACCGCACGGTCTCCGCTCATTATCAAAATGGCGCCGAGGTAGCGTCCTTGTTCGAGATCTATCTTTTGCGCAACAATACCGCGAGCAAAAAGCTCCTCTGCGAGGGCGTGCGGTATATCTGCGTCGTGATGACAGGCGCGGTTGTTGGGGTCGATTCGGTTGATCTGCGCAAGCATAATCGCAGTGATGCGATGTGACAGCGCCGCATCCATTCCCATCGAGGCTAATGCTTTGTCCAAAGCCGCTTCGTTATTCGATAAGAAATCCGTAATTTTAACGAGGGAAGCCAACGCGTCTTTACCATAAGCGACGGCCGTTTTGTCCAATGAGGCTTGAGGTATAGGTCCCCAATAGTCAATCATCATCGCCAGGTCAATCGCATCGCGGTACATAACGCTCGCATCCCGCCAGCGGTCGGCATTAGCAAGAATTTTTTCAGCGTAGAGATCGACATGCGACAAGGTCGCAACGGGAAGCCCGGGTATGCGTTGCCCCGTGAGAGGAATCCGTGCCTCACGCACCAACTCAAATTTGATAGGACGCTCTCCGGCACCCGCGTCAATCACGGTGTAAATCTTGTCTCGATCCTTCCTCACGTCCCTAATGAGTTGGATAGGTTCTCTTGCCAGTTTATTTAAATCATTATCAGACACTAGCTCGCGAATCTGTCGATACCCATCCTCCGACGCACACAGAAAGTCCACATCCACAGATTCGCGGTATTCGTTGGTAGCTAGGACTATCGCAGTTCCATCACCAAAGAAACAACCGGCTTGCTCTAACAACTCCGCATCTAGCTTTTCGAGAAAACGGACAATATTTTGATGATGCGGTCGATTAAACATGCAAAAAATATCCATGACCAACAACATCAGTCAATTTTTTAATCAGCGTCAATTCATCTTCATTGAGTGCCTGCACGTCCACGAATCGCCAGTTGCGTTCATATAGCGCGAACGCCTCCTCCTCGGCAATCATCTGGTCGCCCGGACGATTCCACGCAATAAATCGCAACTGAGGATAGTCGTTGATACGTAACATATTGAGTCAAGAAGGAAAATTCCCATATGTCAGCATGACAAAATGCGGACATATCGTCCACCACAGGCAAACAGCATTTCCAAGGTCAGAAAAGCGTCGCGGCCGTATTTCGAGCTGCAGAAACCCTTCGCCTAGCCGCACGACACGTCATTAAACACTACCTCCCGCCCTTTCACCGGAGTCCTCCACGCCGCAGACAGGATACCGAGCTTGCGTGGCAATCGCCCAATGCTATTTGCAGGCGAGCGTCACGACCACGAAGAGACACATCGATGAAGTCTTCGAAGACTACGGGCAACGGCTTTGCGCAAACCAGCTCTACGTGGAGCTGGTGCAACGCTACCATGCATTGCGGACAACAAAAGTCTCACCTTCGCTATGTCTGAACGCGAGTTGCCGTGCAAATCTCGCCGTGGTCGAGTGTCAGTACTACTGACACTCGACCACTAATAATATATTTTCACGGCGTGTGAAATTAATTCCGCAGGAGCACTTTTGCGATCTTGCGATTGGTTTTCGTGATCCGGCAATACATTTCAGATCGCTAGACTCCTGGTCCGAAACGAAAAAAATTGGCCAATTTACACATTGTCACCAAACACCAAGTCCTACCATTCCCCCGAAGAAAAGCAGTTCTAGAAGTTGGTTGTAAGACTCAATGTTTTCGCCGACTCGTCTATCTACATCACTGAGTTCGGGGTAGGGGCAAGGTAAATACGCATTCACTTACCGCCGGATGGCATCGCAAAAGATCAATGTCTGAAGCGCAATTGCTGACATAAAACTTATCACCGTCTGCGTGATCGATGTGTTGTCGAGATAAGGTATCTCGGGACGGAGGTAACTCGCAATTTAGTACGTTTGGAAAGTTCGCCTGCAGGTTGCAAAATTAGCACCGAGACCTAGCCGTGACGAAAAAATATCATGCAAGACCTCTAAAAGAAAATTTTCTCGGCTTGAAAATTGAAAGGAGGGCGATTTCAGGGAATCTCCACCCTTTGCTTTCAAGCTGTGTTTTGGACTTCGGCGACACTCATTTCACGAACGGATCTTATCGAACCGGAAGGCAACCCAGGCGGCTCTCATTGGGCGTCCACTCAAAGTGTCAGTAATACTGACACTCCAAACCGCTGTAAGAAAAGACAAAAAAACCCGCACAAGGCGGGCTAGTTGAGACCATAGTGAGTAACAGGTCAGCGTGGCTCACCCTTGTACAACTCACTGATGAGCTGCCGAATTTTTATCTCCTGGGCGTCGGTCATGGCGGAGGTTTTAATTTTTACCGTGAAGCTGTTCACATCTTTGGTGATACTTCCTGCTTGCTCTTTGCCGGCGAAGAATTTTTCTATGCTACGTTCACGTGCTGTCGTGCCAGACGCCCGTTTCGTCACAATGGCAACGATGGCAGACGCAAACTTGCCTTGGGCCAAATTGCCACTAACAACCTCAGGCCAAAGTTCAAGAGCCGCGGATTCAGCATCGCTACCGTGTTTTTTTAGCGCCGAGACAATCTCCTCCGCGGCATTACTACCCAACAGAGCAGGCTGAAGATCAAGATCGCCCTTAATGAAACCAGGAAGTTTTTCAAACGCGAGAAATTGATAGAGCCCAGTGCGAGACAAACCAACGGCCTCTGCTAAACGCGTACGGTTCGGAAACTCTTTCTCCGAGCGGCGAATCGCTATCGCGACTTCATAGTCAGTCAGATCATCCCTGTCGAGATTCTCAACAAGCGCGAGGATAATCATGTCCTGGTCGGAACATTCAATTACCACCGTTTTGATAACATCCAAACTGAGCATTTTGTGAGCGCGCCACCGCCGTTCACCCGCAACAATCTGATATCCAGATTCGACGCGACGAACGACGATGGGCTGCAACAACCCTACTTCACGAATAGACTCCGCAAGCTCCGACAGCTTGCCTTCGTTGAACTTTCGCCTAGGCTGCCAAGGGTTCGGAACAATTTCGCCTACCGGCAACTGCGATGAGGCGCCGACCGATTCAAGTTCCTGGACACGGATTTGAGCGACTGCAAGGGCGCCGGCTAAGCCAGGCGCGGTTTGCGTCCGGGGATTCCGCTTGACCTCATCCTCCTTGATAGACGAGGTAGACCGAATGCCGGCTGTCTTGGCCAACATTTGTTCACGTAGGTTGCTCATGGCATGGTCCTCCATTGTTCTGCGTAAATATCATCTAACCATTGGCAGTATTGCACTAGCGGTTGGCGTACCCGTTGTAAAGCCTTGGCTGCGTTGTGCGTACTGCTGACATCGAATACCGTCGAGAAGGCCAAAGCTCCCGTACTCATCACTGAACTTGCTGGAACTTCAATTGAATGCAGCCAGCTCTCGTAAGCACTTTGTGCCCACGCACGCACAATAGGCGCGGACGAGTTCTTTCCATAATCAACCCTCGAAAGCACAAGCGATACAAAGTCATATTTCTTGTCGTGCTCGTACTTGATAAAGCTCTTCGACACATCTGAAAACAGTCGCCAGAAGGAGAGTGAACTGATGAAGTCCAGGTTTTCTGGCACCATCGGCATGACCATAGCGTCTGCAGCGAGCAACGCATTCAGGTTGAGATACGACAGCGAAGGCGACGTATCGATTAAGATGTAATCGTACAGCTTCCGCAGTGGCTCAAGACCTTGACGGAGCACTGTCCAGAACTTGAAACCGGGCTTCATTTTCTGCATGGCTGGCAAATGAAATTCCGCGCCAATTAGTTCAGTATGTGCTGGAATGACATCAAGGCCGTCCCAATATGTCGACTGAATCTTTGAAGCTAGGCCACCCTCAAGTTCTTGATCGTAGACGAAAGGCAACACACTGTCGTCGGCTGTCACATCCTTCTCAGCGTACAGGCCGCACAGTTCAGAAAGGGACGCTTGCGGATCAAGATCTATCACTAGAACTTTCCTCCCCCGCAGCGTCAGTCCCTGTGCCACGCACATGGTCGTTGTGGTTTTCGCAGAGCCCCCTTTCAGTTGCGCGGTGATGACAATTTTTCCTTCCTGATCACGTCCCCCCGTCACCAGCGGTGTCTGGTAAATATCCGAAACTTTTTGTACCCATGTACGCGCTTCTGCCAAGGTGAAAATGCGGGTGCGACCAGTACCGGCTGCAGTGCCTGCCGGTAGCGCACCGTCACTCTTCGTCGCGAGGTATTGAACTTGCGAGTGTGTGATATTGCACAATTCAGCTATCTCTCCCGTTTTGAAAACAGGAGGCGCCTTTCGAGGTCGCGGAGCAAGAATGGTCTCGCGCAGTTCATCCGTAAAAATTGAGACCTTTTCAGCGAACTCACTAATTTGCTCAAGCGTCACTGTTCGATTTACGGCAGGAAGTTGGCTGATGTTAACCATTCTGAGGTTTTCCGAAAAAAAACGATGAACCTCACAATACAGGAATTTGCAGAAACATGATCAAATGATAAGGAAATTTTGTGCAAAAACCCTGCTTTTGATGCTTTTAGCCACCGAATGTTGGACAAAATACCTCATCCGTACAGTCAGATGGTGAGGTCAATTGTGCGCAAATATAAAATGAAGGCTCTTCGCCCTAGTGGCTTATCAGTGAAAGGCAGTGAAAGATGCCCTTTAGCCTCTATTCTTAAGCTCCGAGGATGGTCAGCAGCTTAAATATGGGTGAAGGGGAGGTCAATTGTGCAGAAACGTCTTTCTATAGCTTTCTAAGCCTGGGTTTGCACAAACAACCTCACCTTGAGATATCCAACCGCGAGCGAGTGAAGAGGGTGTACAAGTGCATCAAGCCGGAAAACTGAAAGCGAAGGACAAAAAACTATCTGCGAACCAGCGATAATCCACAGTGAACGATCACCAAGGAACGCAGCCCACATAACTCGCACAAAAGACCTCACCTTCGAGCAATCACTTCCACCCTGTTAACGGTTTAGTTGGTTTGTGTTTTTATAAAAAAAAAGACGAACCAACCAACACACAGTGACGTCGATATCCTTTTTAATCAATGCTTTAAGTCATGAAAGGTGAGGTTAACTGTGTCGAAAGTGAGGTTCCTTGTGCACGAAAGGTGAGGTTCCTTGTTCCGCAAGGTGTGGTTGATTCCGCGTGAAGGTGTGTCGCTTTGTGCAATTGGAATCAGGGTGAGGTCCATTGTGCGGAGTTTGCCAAACCGTTATGAAAGCCCGTCCTACAAAGGATTCTGGCCGATAAAGCCGCGTTGTAGGTGAGATTCTATGTGCAATAGGTGAGGTCGATTGTGCCGGTCTCTCGTCGTCCGTACCAAATGGCGGGAAAACAGAGTTTGATGGTGAGGTTTCATGTGTTGACAGCTCACCTGCACGTGCTAGAGTGATGCGCTATACGAACGTGGGAAGTAACTATGGCCGACACCTCGGGAGAAACGCGACAGCTGGCGACGCCGCGGCAGATGGCGCTTGAACTTTTTGAGGATATGTTCGCCGAAGGCCAGAACATCCAGGAAGCCGAGCGGGAAGTCGGTTTCCAGCGTAACAACGTTTTTGCCCAAATTGTAGATATGGGCATCACAGCTCGACGCTTTATCGATGCGGCGTACTTTATCGTCTCGTCGGAGACTGTGCCGCTTGAGCAGTACGAGGTCGATCTAAGTTACTTCAAATGGTTGATGCGCTACGATAGCCGCAATATCAAGCATCTACGCAGCATCGTCAATGAGGCCCAAAACGCAAAGCTTCAGGTGACAGAAACGCCGGAAGACCGGGAGCCTCACGAAGACGACTTCTGGGGACAAGTTCAACTGATTGGCATGGTGACGTTCCCCAAAGGTCGCATCAAGTTTGATGTGCACAAAAAGCTGGTGCCATATATTCGCGACCCGCGCACGTCATCACATTGGCTGAGTCTACGCATCTCGACAGCTTTTACACGCAGCCTCGGGCGAGCCATCTATGACCGAGTGCTCCCGTGGGTGCCCGCGGGCCGAACGGACTGGATACCACTTGAGACAATGCGCGCCTGGCCAGGCAAGATGGGGGCGAATGCTGCCATCTTCAAATACTTCAAGCGTGACTGGCTTGAGCCTGCGGTGAAGGAAATCAACGAGGTATCGGACATCGAGCTGTCCTACGAAACACGTACCGAATCAACATCCTCAAGAAAGATTGACCGTATCCGATTTGTGCTAAAGCGAAAGGACACCGCTGATGCAGTTTTGGCCAGCCTGGCCGACGCCAGTGAGCTGTACCTGACACTCAAGAAGGAATTCGAACTTTCAACGCGCCAATTCATGTTGATTGCTGAGAATCGCGAGACATGGACAGACTCACGCATTCAGCAGGCGATCGAATACACGAGATTTAAAATAGATCAGGGCCTGGTCAAGAGGAGTCCAGCTGGCTACCTCATGGGCGCTCTGCGTGACAACTGGCGCATCTCTGATGCCGAGCGCAAAATGGTTGCAGTGCAGGCACAACTGGAAGTCGCTGAGGACACCGAGAAAGAGGTCAAAGTTGTCGTGAGCAAGGCTGTGGAAAACAGCGTTGCCGTGAATGATTTAGCGTTGCGTGGCACCATTAACGAGGCGATTCGCCGCGGCCGCGAACACTTCGAAGCTGCTGATGTGAAAACGCGTCGTGACCTGACGCGTTCATTCTTGGCTTCCCCGTTGGACGGCAAGACCTGGCTGCGTAGACTTCCTTTCGAGGCATCGGACGTCTCCGAAGCGAACATCATGACTATCCACAAGGACATGGCCACGGCTTTTTGCCAGTTTGTATTCGCCAAGCTCCCGGAAGCGGTTCGGGCCGGACGCTGAGTAACGTCAGCAAACGATTAGAAACTTTGAACCACCTTGATAATATCGAGGCAACTCAGGCAACTCAGGCAACTCAGGCAACTCAGGCAACTCAGGCAACTCAGGCAACTCAGGCAACTCAGGCAACTCAGGCAACTCAAAATTTTTGACCAGTTTTCGGTGCCGTCAGGTTGATTCATCAACGGTGAATGAAGGCCTGATGAAGAAATTGGTTATTGGGATTCCGGCTTAGAACCTCAATCTCGGTTTGCTACTCAAACGACAGTAAGACTCCGTAGGCATAATTGCAACTAACGGGATAAGTTGCGCGCCCCGGCGAACGCATACGGCCTATGAAATTACGGATACGGCGCCGAAAGATGTGAAAGTCAACAATGCAGCCCCGATCGATCACTTATGTGTAAGCGGTCAAGCGCGAGCAGGGTAGGGATAATTTGTTGAGTTCTTTTTGCTAAACGATTGGGCGGTTATTTCCAGATGAGGTTAGTTGGGAAATGGTGTAAAGACAAGACTGTTAGTTGCGTTTATATAGTGAATCCTGTTGCTGACGCGCCATCTGCGTACTGCCTTTCCAAATGTGCGCGAGTGGTATCTTGCGCAAGCAGCCGAGTATGGTTTGGCGGAGGTCATGGAAGGGCATCTGAATTCAAGCACCTAAAATATACCCATCGCTCCTTCAATACTACGAACCATAGACACAAGCCTGGGCCCGACATCATTCTGCAGTTGCCCGTCGGTCAGCAGATAAGTGGGCACCCCGCAGTTGAAAACCAGAATTTCCCCGTCGGCCATCGGCCGCATTGGCACAGCGACGGCCTGAATTTCGCGTCTCAGATCACCGTAGGACACGCAAAAGCCACGTTCGTAGTACTCATCGATGCTCAGCTCAATGCGCTCCTGAAATGTCGTCCAGTCGGCCGGTGTCTTCACCTTAATCTCGTTGCACAGTGCCGCACGCCTATCGCGCGGCATGGCTGCCAGCAGCGCACGTCCCATAGCCGTGCGTGCAATCGGGTAGCTAAGACCGATATCGGGCGGGTGGCTGATCGGCGCACTGCTGCGGCTGCTTTCTAAATAAACAACGTTCAAGCGGTCCCGCATGCCGAGCGATACCGACCCGCGAATATGATCGGCCAGCTCCCGCATGAAGGGCCGGGCAATTTGCCGCACGTTAAGGCTGGCGAGCAGGGGATAGCCAATCGACAAGACCGCTGAGCCGAGTTGAAACTTGTTGTTGGAGCGATTGGTGCGTAGATAGCCGAGGCGAGTCAGCGTGTAAGTAAACCGGGAGATGGTCGCTTTCGCCATGCCGGTACGCGCTGCCAGTTCGGCGTTGCCCAGTTGCGGGTCGCGTGCCGTGAAGCAATGCAGGATATCCAGCCCGCGAGCCAGCGTAGTTGCAAACTGCCGGTCGCCATCGAATTCATCGGAGAGACGATGCAGCTTCGGCTCAAGATAATCGTCGATCGCCGGCGCCATGTCGGAAGACCTGGCTCGGTTTGTCGTTTCACCGAGCTTGTCGCTACTCGGGGTATTGCGATTGGATGGGGTCTTCATGAGCGCTCATTTCCTTCGTTACCTTCTCGTTTACCACTAATTTATTCTTTAATTATAGGTAAATTGTTCTGCATATTAAAATGATGTTCAGCATAGTCGAACATCGTTTGGTGAATATAAGAAAAAACCGGAGAGTAGCCCTCAATCACTATTCAACCAGCAGGAGACCATCGATGGACCACGATCCTCAATTATTTGATGCATTGCTGCACGACGTCAGGCGTTTTGTGCGGGAAGAAGCTAATCCGCGCGAACAGGAGATCGAACGTGCCGACGCGGTGCCCGAGGACCTCGTCGAGCGCATGCGCACACTTGGCTATTTCGGCTGGAGCATTCCACGCGCGTTTGGCGGCGCAGGTCTGTCGACGGAGCAACTGGTGCTCGCCGCATTTGAATTATCGCAATGCTCGGTGGCGTTTCGGGCGCGGGTCGGAACCAATACCGGGATTGGCTCCGAGGCATTGGTGGCAGACGGTAGCGACGATCAAAAGCAGTGTTATTTGCCGCAGCTTGCATCGGGCGAACTCACCGGGGCGTTTGCGTTGACCGAAGCGGATGCTGGTTCCGATGCTGTCGCTTTGCGTACGACTGCAAGACGCGAGGGCGATGACTATGTGCTGAACGGCAGCAAATGCTTTATTACCAACGCCCCGATCGCCGGTCTGTTTACCGTGATGGCGCGCACCGATCCCGCCAATCCTGGCGCAGGTGGCGTGTCCGCCTTTCTGGCCGAGCGTGGCATGCCGGGTCTGTCGACCAGCGAGCCTTATGAAAAAATGGGGCAAGCGGGCTCGCCGGTCGGAGATGTTCAATTCGACGAGTGCCGCGTGCCTGCCTGCAACTTGATCGGCGGTCGCGAAGGGCAAGGTTTTCGCACGGCCATGAAGGTGCTGAACAAGCAGCGCATCCACCTGGCGGCGCTGTGCACCGGCCCCGCCATCAGAATGCTGAATGAGGCGGTCGCTTATACGCGCAAGCGCGAACAGTTCGGCCAGCCGATCGCCGAATTCCAGCTGATTCAGGCCATGATCGCCGAGTGTCAGACGGAAATCTTCGCCGCGCGCTCAATGATTCTTGAAACCGCACGCAAGCGCGATGCAGGCGAGGATGTGACGCTTGAAGCCTCGATGTGCAAAATGTTTGCTTCTGAAATGTGTGGCCGCGTAGCCGACCGTGCCGTGCAGATGCTCGGCGGTCGCGGCTATCTCGCGGGCAATGCTGTCGAGCGCTTCTATCGGGATGTGCGGGTATTCCGTATCTATGAGGGCACTACCCAGATCCATCAGTTGAATATTGCCAAAATCACCTTGCGTCGCGCGGCCGAACAGGACAGCGTCGTAGCACTCGCCGAGCGTGCAGCATGAGCGCCATGATGAAAGCGGTTCAGCCGGTTTCTATCGAGCAGCTCGTCAACCCGCATTCGATTGCGATTGTCGGCGCATCGAACGATCCGAAGTCGATCAGCGGCCAGCCTATGCGCTTTTTGCAGCAGCACGGATACGGCGGCACGCTCTACCCGGTGAATCCGAAATATGAGGAGATCGCCGGGGTGCGCTGTTATCGGCAGATTGCCGACCTGCCGCAGACGCCCGACCTTGCGCTGATTCTGGTCGCCGCGCGCCGCGTACCGGACATGTTACGGCAGTGCGGCGAACAGGGCATTGCCTACGCGATCGTGTATAGCTCGGGCTTTGCCGAAGCCGGAGAAGCCGGCGCCGATTTGCAACACGAGATGGTCGAAGTCGCCAAGACCTATGGTATCCGCGTGATCGGTCCGAATTGCCAGGGCATGGTCAGTACCGGCGCCGATGTGTATGCCGGTTTTGGCGCGCCGTTCGGCGTGAATTATCGTGCAGGTGGCCTGTCGCTGATTTCGCAGAGCGGCGGTTTCGGCTGCGCGCTGTTGTTGATGGCCGATGAGCTCGGTCTTGGTATCCGGCACTTCATCACGACCGGCAATGAAGCCGATGTCAGTTTGCTCGACCTGGTCGACGCCTGCATCGCCGACTCGCAAACCTCGCTGATCGCCACCTATATCGAAGGGCTGAAGGACGCGCATCGTCTGGTCGATATCGCCACGCATGCACTCGACGCCGGCAAGCCTATCCTGGCCTGGAAGGTTGGCAACACGGTTGCCGGTGCGAAGGCCGCGGCGTCGCACACGGCGAATCTCGGCGGTTCCTCGGCGCTGTATCGCGCGGCATTCCGTCAAACCGGCATCATCGAGGTCACGGACGTTGCCGATCTGGTCGACTATGCCAAAGCGTTCGAGCCGCAGCGCTTGCCGCGCGGCAAGCGGATTGCGGTCGTCACGCTGTCGGGGGGCGCGGGCATTCTGATTACCGATGTTTGCGCGGAACGAGGCATGAGTCTGCCGACATTATCCGAGGCAACGCTGGCTCGTTTGCGGCCGATTGTGCCGGGGTTCGCCTCGCTCGCGAATCCGATCGATTTGACGGCCGGCATCCTTGCCGACCCGAAGATTTTTTCCGATGCGCTGCAGATTATTGCCGACGATCCGGAGATCGATATCGTGGCGATCATGGCAGCGGCAGCAAGCGGCGATGTCGCCTTGGCCATGGCGCAGGAAAGCGTGCGCGTCTATCGCGCGACCGACAAGCCTGTGATGCTGGCGTGGAATGCCCGCCGCGACATGGCCGAGGCTGCTTATCGCACAATTGAAGAAGGCGGCGTGCCGCTTTATCCGACACCCGTGCGCTGCGGTCGTG
>Ga0302220_10002924_pt1 | contig 12154 bp, 9 predicted proteins | sample II_Palsa_E1_3_FD_194572 | JGI IMG/M metagenome (GOLD analysis project Ga0302220, IMG submission 194572) | Peat permafrost microbial communities from Stordalen Mire near Abisko, Sweden - II_Palsa_E1_3 | ecosystem: Environmental > Terrestrial > Soil > Palsa > Peat permafrost | place: Sweden... | reverse complement strand
CGAGCACCGCGCCCCACACATGCGAGACGCCCCCCACCACCGCCATGAACAGGAATTCGATGCCGTGGTTCAGACCGAAAGGCGTCGGATTCACGGCGCGTTGCAAATGCGCGTAAAGGAAGCCAGAGATCGACGCCAACACTGCTGCGTAGACGAAGATCACCACGCGCATCCACGCCGTGTTGACGCCCATGGCTTCCGCCATCGCGCCGCCGCCTCGCAACGCACGAATTGCCCGCCCGGGCCGGCTATTAAGCAGATTCTGAACGGACACCACCGCACCGATCACCACCACCCAGATCAGGTAGTAGATATGGCGCCCTGACTCCAGATTGATGCCGAACACGTTGAGCACCGGGATGCCGTTGATGCCGTCGTACTTGCCGAGGATGTCGAGGTTGCCGAACAGATAAAACAGCGCCAGCCCCCAGGCAATCGTGCCGAGCGGCAGAAAGTGCCCTGACAGACGCATCGTCACGGCGCCGAGCATCAGCGCAATCAACGCCGTCAGGATTACGCCTGCGATCAGCGCGAGCCACGGCGACACGCCGTACTGCGTGGTCAGGAACGCAGTCGTATAGGCGCCCACGCCGACGAACGCCGCCTGCCCGAAGCTCGTCATGCCGCCGATGCCTGTCAGCAGCACCAGCCCAATCGCCACGATTGCATACAGGCCGATGTAATTGAGCAGCGTCACCCAGTACTCGGGCACATGAAGCGGCTGCGGTAGCACCGGCAGCGCGAACATCACCACGAGGAACAGCCAGAAGACCATGCTTTGTATGATGCGTTTCATCGTGTCACTCCTCGTCCTCTTCCGCGTGCGGGCTGGCGAGACTGCGCCACAGCAGCACCGGGATGATCAGCGTGAACACGATCACTTCCTTATAGGCGCTCGCCCAGAACGACGAATACGATTCCAGCAAGCCCACCAGCACCGAGCCCGCAGCCGCGAGCGGGTAACTGACCAGACCGCCGATGATGGCGCCCACAAAGCCCTTTAAACCGATCAGGAAGCCCGAGTCGTAGTAAATGGTGGTCAGGGGTGCAACGAGGATGCCGCACAGCGCCCCGAGCCCCGCAGCTAGTGTGAACGCGAGCCTTCCCGCCTGGGTCGTGCCGATGCCGACCAGCCGCGCCCCGACCCGGTTGACCGAGGTCGCGCGCAATGCCTTGCCCGAGATCGAGCGGTCGAAGTACAGATAGAGCGCCACGATCAACACGACAGCCGTGCCGACCACCCATAGGCTCTGCCCTGAGATCGACAGGCTGCCCAGGTTGAATGTCGCATCGGAGAAGGCGTTGGTGCGCGAGCCCTCCGCGCCGAACATCACGAGCCCGAGGCCGACCATCGCGAAGTGCACCGCGACAGCGACAATCAGCAGCACTAGCGTCGTGCCTTCGGCAATCGGCTCGAAGGCCAGCCGGTACACGAACGGTCCCATCGGAATCACGATCAGCAGCGTCAACGCAATCTGCGCGAGCATCGGCAATGGCTGCGCGAATAGCCAGTGCGTCACCGCGTAGACCGCGACCGGGAACAGCAGATACTTCGCCGCAAGCATCACCAGCGTGAGTGCCAGGCGGGCGCGTCCCTCGGGATGCCGCACGAGGCCACCCGTCTCGATGACGAAACATGCCGCACCCATCACCATCAGCAACCCGCAGGTGGCCGGAAATTTCTGCGACTGCAGTGCGGCAAGTGTCAGCGCACCGTACGAGACAAACTCGCCCTGCGGGATAAAGATGACCCGCGTCACGGAAAACACCAGCACCAGCGCAAGCGCGAGCAGCGCGTAAATCGCTCCGGTGGTGATGCCGTCCTGCGCGAGGATCGCCGCAATAGATAGATCCATACTTCCTCGTCCTGAAACGTCGAAATCGAAACTTGGAAACCGTCTTGACGGATGATGACGGCAAGGCAGACTGCCCGCCCCTAAGCCGTGCGGCCGAGATGTCGCACAGAGGCTTCATTAACGCCGTACGGCTGCAAGACACCGCCGCCGCGCCGGGGCCCGGCGCGGCGGATACAACCATTGTCATCGAACAGAATGGCAGTGCGGCATCATCCACCGCACGCTGTGCGCGAGAGGCGCGTATCGTCCGTTTCTATTGTGTTACTCGTCCCGCAGTTTCCACTTGCCGTCGACAATCTCCACGATCACGCGAGCGCGCTTGTCGAGGCCGTTGTGGTCGGTCGCCGTGGTGTTCATGATGCCGTGCGCGAGCGGCAGTTCCTTGACGTTTGCGAGCGCGTCACGCAGCGCCTCCCGGAACGCTACCGTGCCCGGCTGGCCCTTCTTGAGTGCCTCGGGAATCGCCCGCTGCAGCATCTGGCCGGCATCCCATGCATGACCGCCGAAGGTCGACACCGAGCCCACGCCGTACGCCTTCTCATACGCGTTCTTGTATGCCTCGGACGACTGCTTCACGGGATTCGAATCCGGCAACTGGTCCGCTACGAGAATCGGGCCGGCCGGCAGCAGCTCGCCTTCACAATCCTTGCCGCACACACGCAGGAAGTCGTTGTTCGCCACGCCGTGGGTTTGATAGATCGTGCCTTTGTAGCCGCGTTCTTTCAATGTCCTGGCCGGCAATGCTGCAGGTGTTCCTGAACCGGCAATCAGCACCGCGTCCGGGTTCGCCGCCATCGTCTTCAAGACCTGGCCGGTCACGGAGGCATCGGTGCGGGCGTAGCGCTCATTGGCGACCAGCTTCAAATGATGCGCGGCCGCAGCGGCGCTGAATACGTTGTACCAGCTCTCGCCATAGGCATCCGCGAAGCCGATGAAACCGACCGTCTTGACGCCGTGCTTCTCCATATAGCCCGCAATCGCATCGGCCATCAGGCTATCGTTTTGTGGCGTCTTGAAGGCCCATTCGCGCTTCACATCCATCGGCGCAATGATCGCGGCCGAGGCGGCCAGCGAAATCATGGGCGTCTTGCCTTCCGAGACCACGTCGAGCATCGCCAGCGAATTCGGCGTGACGGTCGAACCGATGATCGCATCGACGTGATCCTCGTCGATCAGCTTGTGCGTATTCTGCACGGCCTTGCTGGTGTCGGTTGCGTCATCGAGCACGATGTATTGCACGCTCTTGCCGCCAATCTCCTGCGGCAGCAACGCAATGGTGTTCTTCTCAGGAATCCCGAGCGATGCGGCCGGTCCCGTCGTCGACAACGTCACCCCAATCTTCACCTGCGCCACTGCCGCGCTCGCGCCGCATATCAACGCCAGCGCGATGGCCGTGCGGACCCACTGCCCTTTCTTTTTCATTGCCTGTCTCCAAACGCTTGATGATTCTTCTATGTGTCATCCGGCTCATGGGCCGAGTGTCTGAATCTAGTGATCGGGTTCAGGTGTGCCAAGCATGGTTTTCCCTGCCGAATGGCGCGCCTCACCTCTCTGGCGTGACCATTCGCGCGACCGCGCACGCGACAAAAAAGGCGCGTCAACTGCACGCGCCTTCTGTCTGATTCCGATTCGCCAAGCCGCTTTTGCTCAGTCGCCGGCCAGCTTCCACTTGCCGTCGACGATCTCCACCATCACGCGCGCCCGCTGATCGAGACCGGAATGGTCGTTCGGGCTCATGTTGAAGATGCCGTGTGAAGCCGGTAGGTCTTTGGTGCCTTCGAGCGCTGCGCGCAACGCTTCGCGGAAGGCCTGCGTGCCGGGCTGGCCTTTTTGCAGTGCCAAAGGAATCGCTTTCTGCAGCAACAGACCCGCGTCCCATGCGTGACCGCCGAAGGTCGACACCGAGCCGACGCCATACGCCGCTTCGTACGCGTGCTTATAAGCGAGCGCACTCTTCTTCACCGGATTTGAATCAGGCAGTTGATCGGCCACCAGGAGCGGCCCCGCCGGCAGATAAGTGCCGTCACAATCTTTACCGCATACGCGCAGAAAATCGTTGTTCGCCACGCCGTGTGTCTGATAGTACTTGCCCTTGTAGCCGCGCTCTTTCAGCGTCTTCTGCGGCAGCGCTGCCGGCGTGCCGGCGCCCGCGATCAGCACCGCATCCGGGTTCTGCGACATCATCTTCAGCACCTGGCCCGTGACCGAGGCATCGGTGCGCGCGAAGCGCTCGTTGGCGACGATCTTGATCTTCGCCAGATCGGCGGCCTTGCCGAATTCCTTGAACCAGCTCTCGCCATAAGCATCCGCGAAGCCGATGAAGGCCACCGTCTTCACGCCGTGATTGGCCATGTGCTGAGAGATCGCAGTTGCCATCAGGATGTCGTTCTGCGGTGTCTTGAAGACCCAGGCGCGCTTCGCGTCCATCGGCTCGACGATCGAGGCTGCCGCGGCCATCGAGATCATCGGCGTCGACGTTTCGGCGGCCACGTCGATCATGGCGAGCGAGTTCGGCACGACGGTCGAGCCGACCAGCGCGTCGACGTGGTCTTCGCTCGTGAGCTTGCGGGCGTTCTTGACGGCCTGAGTGGAATCGGTGGCGTCGTCGAGCACGATGTAATCGATTTTCTGCCCCGCCACTTCTTTTGGTAGTAATGCGACGGTGTTCTTTTCCGGAATACCGAGCGAAGCGGCCGGCCCGGTCGCCGAAACCGTTACGCCGATTTTCACATCCGCAAACGCATGGCCGCTCCACACCGCCGATACACCCGTTGCAATCAATGCCGCATTCATCCAACGCAATGCCGAATTCATCCCGCTCCTCTTGCTGCTTCGTTACCCGTTCGAATTAAATCTGCTGAGTTAAAAGCCCAACTCAGCGGTCAGTGAACGCCGAGTGTAGCGGACGCCCGCAGCCTGCGGCAAGCGCTTTGCAAGCATCGGCGGAGGCAGAAAGACGCTGTCCGGCGCTAAAGGGCTAGCGCCGACCCGGTGTGGAAAATCGGCACAAAAACCCGTCGAAAAAGGTGAGGAAAAAAGCCCGGAAAATGGACAGCCGGAGAATAGGCGATTTTTTGAAAGCACAAATAAAAAGCGCTGCTGGATCAATATCCAACAGCGCTTTCGTCTGGGCACTGAGTGCCTCATTGTCTCCTCGTTCTCCACCTGCAAATTCGGTGTTCATCAGAACTGGGTGAAGATTAAACAACCGCCCCCATCCGGACAACTAGCATTTACCCTAGTGGTGCATCGCAGCACTGAATTGGGGCACGTTTGAAACATCGGGATGCAGCCTCCTGCGCGATGCCGCCAGCACCCTCCCGGATCATTTGCATCGGACACCGAAGTACTTTAAGACCGAACCCTGTCATGCGCGCAACGGCCGGACCCGCGCGACGATCTCTCCGACGATGCCGCGCCTGAATGCCAGCACGCAAGCGATGAAGATCAATCCCGTGACGATCGTGGCCGACTCGCCCAGCGAGTTGAACCACTGCACGCCGGTCACCGATGCCAACGCGCCGCCGATATCGCCGAGCCGGTCTTCGAGCGCAACGATCAACGCTGCACCGAGCAGAGGCCCAAACAAGGTACCCATGCCGCCGACCAGTGTCATCAGGATCACCAGTCCCGACATGGTCCAGTACGCATCGCTCAAGGTTTCGAAGCCCAGCACGAGGACCTTCAGCGACCCCGCCAGCCCGGCAATGCCTGCCGACAACACGAAGGCCAGCAACTTGAAGCGGTCGGTGTCATAGCCGAGCGAAACCGCCCGCGGCCCGTTCTCCTTGATCGCCACCAGCACCTGTCCGAACGGCGAGTGCACGATGCGCACGATCAGCAGGAACATCAGCACCATCACCACCAGTACGACGTAGTACAGCGTGAAATCCGGCGAGAGATCCAGCACGCCGAACAGCTTGCCGCGCGGCACGCCCTGCAAGCCGTCTTCGCCGTGCGTGAACGGTGCCTGCAGAAACACGAAGTAGACCATCTGCGCGAGCGCGAGCGTCACCATGGCGAAGTAGATGCCCTGGCGCCGGATTGCGAACAGGCCCACTACCAGCCCGAGGACGGTCGCCGCAGCCGTGCCCGCCAGCACGCCCAGCTCCGGTGAATAGCCGAGGGTCTGGATGGCGTAGCCGGTGGTGTAACCGGCCATCCCCAGAAACATGGCATGGCCGAATGACAACAACCCTGTATAGCCGATCAGCAGATTGAAGGCCGCTGCAAACAGCGCGAAGCACAGCACCTTCATCACGAACAGCGGATAGATGCCGATGAACGGCACCGCGATCAGCAGGAGCAGCAGCAGGACGTAGAGCGCTTTCCTTTGCATCATTTTTCCTTGCCGAAAAGACCCGCCGGGCGCACCAGCAGCACCAGCGCCATGATGACAAAGACGACGGTCGCCGATGCCTCGGGGTAAAACACCCGTGTGAAGCCTTCGATCACGCCGAGCATCAGGCCGGTGAGAATCGAGCCCATGATCGAGCCCATCCCACCAATCACGACCACGGCGAACACGGTGATGATCATCGGCTGTCCCATCAGCGGCGAGACCTGGATCACAGGCGCCGCCAGCACGCCGGCAAACGCGGCGAGCGCAACGCCGAAGCCGTAGGTCAGTGTAATCATCAACGGCACGTTGACGCCGAATGCCTCCACCAGTTTCGGGTTCTCGGTACCGGCTCGCAGATAGGCGCCGAGGCGCGTCTTCTCGATCACGAACCACGTGGCGAAGCAAACCACCAGCGAGGCCAGCACCACCCACGCGCGATAGTTCGGCAAGTACATGAAGCCGAGATTGGTCGCACCGGAAAGCGCCTCGGGGACGTCATAGGGCTGTCCCGATGAACCGTAGATCGAGCGAAACACGCCTTCGACGACCAGCGTCAGGCCGAAGGTCAGCAACAGACCGTATAGATGGTCGAGCTTGTACAGCCAGCGCAACATCGAGCGCTCGATGACCATGCCGAACGCACCGACAAGCAGCGGCGCGAGCACCAGCATCACCCAGTACGGCAAGTTGAAATACGACAGCCCCATCCACGTGAGCATCGCGCCCAGCATGAATAACGCGCCGTGCGCGAAGTTGATCACGTTGAGGAGGCCGAAGATGATCGCGAGACCGAGGCTCAGGATCGCGTAGAACGAGCCGTTCACGAGTCCCAGCAGCAACTGGCTCAGCATCGCCGAGAGCGGAATGCCAAAGATTTCCATTGAACGCCTTAGCCCTTAACCCATCGTCAAGGTGAGATCGAAATGCGCGACCCTCTGCGCGCGGCCCCCTGTCCTGCCCGCGCGCAGCGGTATGAACCGCGTCCGTCTGCCGCGCTGGCTGCAGACGGACGGGTTTCAGCCCGCGTTTATTTCCACAACGCGCAGCGCGTTTCCGCCTTGGTCGTGAACGCCTGCTCGCCCGGAATGGTCGCCGTGATCTTGTAGTAGTCCCACGGTTCTTTCGATTCAGCCGGCGTCTTCACCTGCATCAGATACATGTCGTGAATCATGCTGCCGTCCGCACGGATGTAGCCTTTGGCGTAGAAGTCGTCGATCTTGGTCTTCTTCAGCTGGGCCATGATCTTGTCCGGATCCGTCGAGCCGACCGCCTGCACCGCCTTCAGATAGGTCGTGACGGCCGAGTAATCGGCTGCCTGCAGGCTCGACGGCATCTTCCTCGTCTTGTCGAAGTAACGCTCGGCCCACTTGCGCGTGGTGTCGTTCTTGTTCCAGTACCAGCTGTCGGTCAACACCAGGCCTTGCGTCGTTTCGAGCCCGAGGCTGTGGATGTCGTCGATGAAGATCAGCAGCGCCGCGAGCTTCATGGTCTTCGTAATGCCGAATTCCTTTGCTGCCTTGATCGAGTTGATGGTGTCGCCACCGGCGTTCGCGAGGCCCAGCACCTGCGCCTTCGACCCTTGCGCCTGTAGCAGGAACGAGGAGAAGTCCGAAGCCGACAACGGATGATGCACGTCGCCGAGGACCTGGCCGCCGTTTGCCTTCACCACGTTCGCAGTCGCCGTCTCCAGCGCCTTGCCGAACGCGTAATCGGCCGTCAGGAAGTACCACGTTTTGCCGCCCTGCTTCGTCACCTCCGCGCCCGTGCCTTTCGCGAGCGCCGTTGTGTCATACGCATAGTGGATCGTGTAGGGCGTGCATTGCTCATTGGTCAGGGTGTCTGCGCCGGCACCGACGTTGATATAGACCTTGTGCTTTTCACCCGCCACCTGGCTCATCGACAGGCCCGTCGCCGAGTTGGTGCCGCCGATCAGCACCTCGACGCCGTCGCGGTCGAACCATTCGCGCGCCCGCGATGCGGCGATGTCCGCCTTGTTCTGATGGTCAGCGTAGACAAGCTCGATCGGCTTGCCATTGACCTTGCCGCCGAAGTCGGCGATCGCCATCCGGATCGCTTCGAGACCGCCGGGGCCGTCGATATCTGCGTAGAGGCCGGACATGTCGGTGATATAGCCGATCTTGACTGTGTCGTCAGCCGCCCGCGCGCCGCCCATCATCAGCGCGGCGCTGGCCGCTGTTGCAAAGCAGAATGCCGACAGTCGCGCGAGTGTTTTCATTTTCATTGCGGTCTCCTTGTTTCCTTGCTTGTGGTTATCAGAGGCAATCCGGCGGCTATAGCCTAGACGCCCAGCAGATCGTGCAGCGCCGGCATCTTGCTTTCGAGTTCGCCCGCGCCGAAGTGCTCGACGATGCCGCCATGCTCCATCACATAGAAGCGGTCGGCCAGCGGCGCGGCAAAGCGGAAATTCTGTTCGACCATCACGATCGTGTAGCCGCGCGCCTTGAGCGTCACGATCATGCGCGCGAGCGCCTGCACGATGACCGGTGCGAGGCCCTCCGAGATTTCATCGAGCAGCAACAGACTCGCGCCGGTGCGCAGGATGCGGGCCACGGCGAGCATCTGCTGCTCGCCCCCCGAGAGCCGCGTGCCTTGGCTTACGCGGCGTTCCTGCAGGTTCGGGAACATCGCGTAGATTTCATCCAGCGACATCATGTGTGCAGCGTCGCCGACCGGCGGCGGCAGCATGAGGTTTTCCTCACACGACAGGCTCGAAAAGATGCCACGCTCTTCGGGACAGTAGCCAATGCCGCAATGAGCGATGCGATGCGTCGGCATATCGATGGTCTCGCGCCCGCCGACACGAATCGACCCAGTACGCCGCCCGGTGAGCCCCATGATGGCGCGCAGCGTGGTGGTCCGTCCGGCGCCGTTGCGGCCCAGCAAGGTGACGACCTCGCCCCGGTTCACAGTCAGGTCGACGCCATGCAATATATGGGATTCGCCGTACCACGCCTGCAGGCCTGCGATCTCCAACGCGGGTTCCGCGCTGGCCACACCGCTGACTTCGACGTTCTCGCGCTCCGCAATCGTGTTCATGCGTGCGCTCCGGTGAGCGCGGCATCGGCACTGCCCATATAGGCTTGCATAACAAGCGGGCTCTTCGATACTTCGGCGTACGTGCCTTCGGCGAGCACTTCGCCGCGCTGCAGGACCGTGATGGTATCGGAGATGCCGGCGATCACATTCATGTTGTGCTCGACCATCAGGATGGTGCGTCCGCTCGAGACCTTCTTGATGAGGGCGGTCACGCGATCGACGTCTTCGTGGCCCATGCCCTGGGTCGGCTCGTCGAGCAGCATCAGTTCGGGCTCCATCGCGAGCGTGGTGGCAATTTCGAGGGCTCGCTTGCGGCCATAGGACAATTCGACCGTTAGCACATCAGCAAAGTCGGTCAAACCGACCTGCGTGAGCAGATCCATGGCGCGGTCATCGAGTTGATGCAGCGTGCGTTCGCTCTTCCAGAAATGAAAGGCCGTGCCCAACGCGCGCTGCAAACCGATGCGCACGTTCTGCAAAGCTGTCAGATGCGGAAACACGGCGGAAATCTGAAACGAGCGGATGATGCCGCGCCGGGCGATTTGTGCCGGCCGTTCGCGGGTGATGTCGACGCCGTTGTAGACGATCTGCCCTGCGGTGGGCACGAGAAATTTGGTCAGCAGATTGAAGCAAGTGGTTTTACCGGCACCATTCGGGCCGATCAACGCATGAATCGAGCCACGGCGCACGCGCAGGTTGACGCCGTTGACGGCGACAAAGCCCTTGAACTCTCTCGTTAGTCCGCGCGTTTCGAGAATCGTGTCGCCGAGAATCATGTTCCCTTCCATGCGAAGTGAGGCGAGGCACTACGATCTTCCGCGCCAGAGGCTGCGCGACGTGTGATGGCGACGACACCCCCGTGCCGATCGTTGGCGTGGTGCACCAATTACGGACGGTAATCCATGGCGCGCCACGCAGCATCGCGCCATTGTCGCGCCAATGATGCAGCGCATTCATTGGGATTTGCACTTAGTATGCGATGCGCGCCGGCAAGCTGCGGCGCGCATCGTGCTTGCATGTCACGCAATGGACATCGAAGCCGCCGGGCGTGTTTGCGATGTTTGCCCGGCAAGACGTGCGCGACGATCCTCGCGAATCATGTCGCTTGCGCGCTCGGCAATCATCAGCGTCGGCGAGTTGGTGTTGCCCGAAGTGATGTTAGGCATGACCGAAGCATCGACCACGCGCAGACCTTCGACACCGATCACGCGCAGGCGCTGGTCGACAACAGCGGCGGGGTCATCCGCCGTGCCCATCCGGCAAGTGCCGACCGGATGGAAGATGGTGGTACCGACATTGCCGGCGGCCTGCTGGAGTTCTTCCTCGGTCTGAAACTGGATGCCGGGGATAATTTCCCGCGGCCGATACGGGGACAGGGCTGGCGCGGCGGCAATACGTCGGGTCAGACGCAACGCATTGGCGGCGACGTGACGGTCGTAATCGGTGGAAAGATAGTTGGGTGCGATCAGCGGCGCCGTATGAGGCTCGGGAGAGACGATATGAACACTGCCGCGCGAAGTGGGGCGCAAGTGGCACACCGAGGCGGTAAACGCGTTGAAGCGATGCAGCGGCTCGCCGAAGCGATCGAGCGAAAGCGGCTGCACGTGATACTGGAGATCGGGCCGGGTGAGCGAGCGGTCATCCGCGTCTGATTTCGCAAACGCGCCGAGTTGCGACGGCGCCATCGACATCGGGCCGCTCTGGAACAGCGCGTACTGCAGGCCGATCATCAGTTTTCCCCACCAATGGGCGGAAGCGGTATTGAGCGTGCGCACACCGTCGACCTTGTACGCCATGCGCAATTGCAGATGGTCCTGCAGATTCTCGCCGACGCCGCGCAGATCCTGCACGACCGGGATGCCAAGGTTCTGGAGCCGCGCACCGTTACCGATGCCGGAGAGTTCGAGCAACTGCGGCGAGTTGACCGCGCCGGAACTGAGGATGACTTCACAACGGGCTTTGGCGAAATAATCGGTGTTATTGCCGCGATATTCGACACCCGTGCAGCGGCGCCCATCGAACACGACACGCTGCGTGACGGCGCCGGTGATGATAGTCAGATTGGGGCGATTGCGCGCGGGACGCAGAAAGGCTTTGGAGGCATTCCAGCGGATGCCGCGTTTCTGGTTGACGTCGAAGAAACCGACGCCGCTGTTGTCACCGCGATTGAAGTCGTCTGTGGCGGGGATGCCGGTTTGCTGCGCGGCTTGCGCGAAGGTCTCGAGGATTTTCCATTTGAGGCGTTGCTTTTCGACGCGCCACAGGCCGCCTGCGCCGTGTGATTCGTTGGCGCCGCCGTGGTAGTCCTCGCTGCGTTTGAAGATGGGGAGGATGTTGTTCCAGGACCAGGAGGGGTCGTTGGTGACACGGGCCCATTCGTCGTAGTCTTCGCGCTGGCCGCGCATGTAGATCATGCCGTTGATGGATGAGCTGCCGCCCAGGACCCTGCCGCGGGGGTATGAGAGGGAGCGGCCGTTCAGGCCGGGTTCTTCGCGTGTTTTGTAGAGCCAGTCGGTGCGGGGGTTGCCGATGCAGTATAAGTACCCTACCGGGACGTGGATCCAGTGGTAGTCGTCCTTGCCGCCGGCTTCTAGCAGAAGTACGGAGACTTCTGGGTCTTCGGTTAGGCGGTTTGCCAGGACGCAGCCTGCAGTGCCGGCGCCTATTACTATGTAGTCGAATTCGCCTTCGAGGGTGCGGGCGGCTTTGGTGTTGTTTGTGCTCATTGTTTCGTCTCCTTAATCTGTCTTGCCTGCGGCGTTTATCGTTGTTCCTACGGTGTTGGCCTTTTCTTGCATTCTTGTCGGTCTGGTTGGGTTTGTTTTTGGTTGTTTGCTTGTGGTGTTGGCCTTTCCTTGTTTTGCTTTTGGTCTAATAGCTTCGCCCCTGTGCGGGGCGG